>ERZ827512.1949-NODE-1949-length-18124-cov-2.980187_pt1 | contig 18124 bp, 17 predicted proteins | sample MGYA00519916_ERZ827512 | MGnify/ENA primary metagenome ERZ827512 (study PRJEB31778, sample SAMEA3449335) | human gut metagenome | biome: human gut; feature: human-associated habitat; material: faeces | place: United Kingdom | collected 2010/2012 ... | reverse complement strand
CGCTGGGGCTGGGGGCCGGCAAATGGCACATGGTGCGCACTGTGGTGCTGCCCAATGCCGTGGACGGCATCGTCACCGGCTGCATCCTGGCCGTGGGCCGCATCGTGGGCGAGTCCGCCGCCCTGCTGTTCACGGCCGGTATGGGCGTGACGCTCAACAACTTGGTTGACGCGCTTCACACCTCCTCCGGTACCCTGAGCGTGGCGCTGTATGTGTATGTCAACGAGTATGCAGATGTGAAGGTAGCTCTGGCCATTGCCGCGGTGCTGATGATCATCACGCTGATCATCAATCTGGCGGCCATGCTGGCGGCCAAGAAGCTGAAAAAGAAACAGTAAGGAGCGGGACACAATGGACGCGATTTTAAAGACAGAAAAGCTGAACCTTTGGTATGGGGACAACCACGCCCTGAAGGACGTCAGCCTGGATATGCCCGAGCACCAGGTCACCGCCCTGATCGGCCCCTCCGGCTGCGGCAAGTCCACCTTTCTGAAGACACTGGACCGGATGAACGACCTGGTCCCCGGGGTACGCATCCAGGGCCAGGTTATTTACCGGGGCAACAATATTTTTGATCCCCAGGTGGATGTGACCTGGCTGCGCCGGCATGTGGGCATGGTGTTCCAAAAGCCCAATCCCTTCCCCATGTCCATCTATGACAACGTGGCCTACGGCCCCCGCACCCACGGCGTACACAAAAAGGCCAGGCTGGACGAGATTGTGGAACAGTCCCTGCGCGGGGCCGCTATCTGGGACGAGGTGAAGGACCGGCTGCGCAAGTCCGCCCTGTCTCTGTCCGGCGGGCAGCAGCAGCGTATCTGCATCGCCCGGGCCCTGGCTGTGGAGCCCGACGTGCTGCTGATGGACGAGGCTACCTCCGCCCTGGACCCCATTTCCACCTCAAAAATCGAAGATTTGATTGCAGATTTGAAAAAATCCTATACAATAGTGATAGTCACCCACAATATGCAGCAGGCCGCCCGGATCTCTGATCAATGTGCGTTCTTCCTCCACGGAGAGCTGGTGGAGTGCGACCAGACGGAGCAATTGTTCTCGGTGCCGAAGGACAAACGGACCGAGGACTACATCACCGGACGATTCGGCTGAGGGGGAGGACGAAAGTTATGAGAAAAACCTTTGACGCGGAGCTTTTGGAGCTCAACGAGGAGATGACCGCCATGGCGTCGGCGGCGCAGGATTCCATTGACGTGGTCACCGAGTCCCTGACCACCGGGGACGAGCCCACCGCCCAGCGGGCCGTTCAGATCGGGTCCACCCTGGACCAGATGGAGCGGGACATCGAAAACCGCTGCCTGCGGCTGCTGCTGCGCATGGTCACGACGCCGGATTTCCCGTGCGCGGCTATGGCGTCTGAGCGCGAAGTCATCGCCGACGAGATCGCGCTCTACGCCGACTCCCCTGCCGACTGCGCGCAGGAGCGGCTGTACCGGGCGCTCTACCGCCGCCACCCCATCCGCACCCCGATCACGGGCACACGCACGTCCATCCGCCGGGTGACGCCGGAGGTTTTGCAGCTGTGCTTTGACGCGTTCTACCGGCCGGACAACATGGCGCTCATCGTGATGGGCGACGTGGACGCGGAGGCCGTCTCGCGCCTTGCGCGGGAGGTCCTGCCGCCGGACTTCTCGCCGCCGCCTGCGCGGCCTTGCGGCGAAGCGGAACCTGCGTGCGCATTCCGGCACAGAACGTGCCGGAAACTCCCGGTCAGCCAGCCGGTGTTTTCTATTGGCTTTCGGGCAGAGCCGTCCGCAGAGCCGCTCCGGCAGGAACTCACGGGACAGCTTGCCGCCGAATTGCTGCTGGGCGAAAGTTCAGCGCTATATGAAAGCCTTTATACACGCGGCCTGATCGACGCAGATTTCTCCTCCGGCTTTACGCGCGTTCCCGGCGCGGCGTTTTTGCAGGTGAGCGGTGCAGGGTGCGACCCGGAAGTTGTGCTGGAAGCCATTTTGCAGGCACCGAAGACCGGCTTTGTGCCCACACGGTTCGAGAGACTGAAAAAATCTGTACGCGGCAGACTTCTGCGGGAACTTGACGGATTTGAATCAACCTGCTATCGTATATGCGAATCCCTGTTCGCAGGCAGCGAATGCTTCGGTGAGTTTGATCTGCTGGATACCATTACACGTTCTGACGCGGAAGCGCTCCTGACGCAAACAATCACACCGGAACGTGCTGCGCTCAGCGTTATTGTGCCGGAAAAAGCATGAATTTCAGATGCACCAGCTGTAGGGGCCGATGCCCATCTTCGGCGCTAAGAGCCGCGCGATGTGCGGTTGCGCCTCGAAACTAGCCTGCGGACGTCGCATCGGCCCGCGCAGAATGCACCGGTTTTACGGAAAACTTCGGCGAATTCGCAACTTTCCAAACGGGTGGACGACTCTGTCCGCCCGCAGGATGCACCGTTTTTTTCGGAAACCCTCAGCGAATCCGCAGCTACCCAACGGGCCGACGTAGGCATCGGCCCCTACAAAACGTATGCACCCAAAGGCCCCCTCGGCTTTGGAGCGGGCCGCCGGAGGCAAACGCCTCTCAATTCATCAGGAGGAATTCATATGTTTCTCGCATCTCCCATCACATTCCCGAATCTCGGCATCGAGATCAACCCCAGTCCCGTGGCCTTTACGGTCTTCGGGAAGGACATCTACTGGTACGGCATCATCATTGCCGCCGGATTCCTGCTCGCCGTGTTTTATATGCTCTCGCGGGCAAAGGACTTCGGCGTCACGCAGGACGATGTGCTCGATATGATCCTCTGGGCGGCGCCCATCGGTGTCGTCTGCGCACGTCTGTATTACTGCATTTTCTATTGGGAACTTTACGCCGATGATCCCATTTCCATCCTCTATATCTGGGAGGGCGGGCTTGCCATCTACGGCGGCATCATCGGCGGCGCAATTACGCTGCTTGTCGTCGCAAAGCATAAGAAAATTCCGGCCACAGTCCTGCTCGATGTGGCGGGCATGGGCGTCATCATCGGCCAGCTTGTGGGCAGATGGGGCAACTTCATGAACCGCGAGGCGCACGGCGCCGTTACGGATACGTTCCTGAAAATGGGCCTTCAGGACGTATCCGGCGTTGTGACGTATTACCACCCGACGTTCCTCTATGAGTCCGTTTGGAACCTCGTTGGCTTCATCGGCCTGCATTTTTTCTCAAAGAAGCGGAAATTCGACGGCGAAGTGTTCCTCGCCTATGTGGCGTGGTACGGCCTCGGCCGCGTGTGGATCGAGGGACTGCGCACCGACAGCTTGTATCTGTTCTCTACCGGCATCCGCGTCAGCCAGCTTGTGGCAGCTGTCTCCTTCCTTGCCGCAGGCGGAGTTCTTGCGTGGGTGCTCATCAAAAAGAAGCCCACACCCGATACGCTCTACGTCAATCGCAGGCGCAATGAATCGCAGGAAGGCGAAAAACAGGCCGATTAAAAGAAAATTTACAAAATAACTGACATTGCACATCACTTGCCTATTCCATTTTTTTCGGGCAGGTGCTATACTACAAGAAATAAAAAAGCAAATTATGCTGCTGAAAGGAGTTTCTCCATGCGTTTTTCTGAAAATTTTGAAGCTGCAAAGAACATGGCTGTAGAGGCTGCCCAGACTGCTGCCGCAAAGGCAAAGGAATTGGCTGCCATTGCAAAGGCCAACATTTCCATCTACGCCGAGGAAGACAAGGTCAAGAAGGCCGAGATCGAACTGGGCAAGCTGTACTACCGCGACTATGCCGTCGGGGAAGAACTCGACACTGCCGAATATCTGCCGTGGTGCCAGAAGATCGACGAGTCCAAGAAGGCCATTGCCGAACTGAAGGAGTTTATTGCCTCTCTCCGCGAGGACGAAGCGCCCGCCGAGACCGAGGCCGCTCCCACGGACGACGATTTTGAGATCGTTGTCGCGGACGACGAGCCCAAGGCCGCCGAGACGCCCGCTGCCGAGGCTCCTGCTGAGGAAGCCCCGAAGACAGAAGAGGCTCCCGCAGAGGAAGCCCCCAAGACAGAGGAATAAGCCTGTCAAAGCCGGACGCATTGCTCGCAGTGCGCCCGGTTTTTCTGCTTTTTGAAGGAGACGGCCCATGCGACGGCTCTGCCTGTTTACCGGCGGCTTTGCCATGGCCACCGCTTTGTATCTGATTCTGCTGCATGCCGCGCCGGGTGTGCTGCTCGCCGCGCTTGCAGCGGTCTGTGCGCTGCTGTTTCTGCTTCGGCGGCCGATTGCGCACCGCACCGCGGTCTGCGTGCTGGGCCTTCTGACCGGATTTGCCTGGTGCCGGGGGTATGAGGCGCTTTTTCTGCGCCCATTTGCGTCGCTTTCCGGCGAAACGGCGGCATTTTCCGCGCAGGCGCTGGCTGCTCCGCAAACGAGCAGCTACGGGCAGTCCGTCTCCGCCCGGCTGACGCTGGACGGAAAAAGCTGCACGGCGGTCATTTACTTTGACGAGGCCGACGGCGAGATCTTGCCCGGAAGCGTCCTGTCCGGCACGGCGAAGCTCACCACGGCGCAGGAAAAGCATCTGCGCGGCAAGGATTACGATCTGTCGCGCGGCGTTTTTCTGACGGCAAGCTGCCGCGGGCCGCTGCACGCCGAGCCGGGACGCGCTTCCGTCTGGCTGGCGCCTGCTATGCTGGCGGAACGGCTCCGAGCGGCGATCCAGTCCGCGTTCCCGTCCGATACGGCGAGTTTTGTGCAGGCGCTGCTGCTGGGCGACAAAACCGGACTCAGCTACGCAGATAAGAACGATCTGGCCATCGCGGGCATTTATCATGCTGTTGCCGTGTCCGGCATGCACGTTTCGATTTTGCTCGGCATGATCCTGCTGCTCTGCGGCGGGAACCACCGGCTTGCGGCAGCGCTCGGCCTGCCTGCCGCTGCGTTTTTCGTTGTTATGACCGGAGCGCCCGCCTCCGCAGTCCGCGCGGGCGTGATGCAGGCGCTGGTTCTGTGCGCGCCGCTCGTGCGACGGGAAAACGACCCGCCGACGACCATCTGTGCCGCCCTTCTCGTTCTGCTTGTGCAAAACCCATGGTCGCTTCTGAACGTGGGTCTGCAGCTTTCGTTTGCATCAACGACGGGAATCGTTTTCTTTGCGGGCGGACTTTACCGGAGCCTTTCGGAAAATCGGCTGCTTGCACATCTGCTGCGGAAAAAGACGGCGTGCAGCGCGCTCCTGCGCGCCATGCTGACGGCGCTCTGCTGCACGATCTCGTCTATGGTATTCGCGCTTCCCATTACGGCGATCCAGTTTGGAACCGTCTCGCTTGCTGCGCCGGTCGTGAACGTGATGGCGCTGTGGATGCTCTCTATCGTTTTCTGCGGCGGAATGCTTACGGCACTGCTCGCGCTGGCGCTTCCGGCGGCAGCTGGTGTCTGCGCATGGGCGCTCAGCTGGCCGGTGCGGCTGGTGCTGCTGATCGTGCGGGGCGCAGCAAAACTTCCGTTCGCGGCGCTTTATCTTGAAAACGGATATCTGATCGCAGCAGCGGTCTTTCTCTATGGACTTGCGCTGCTGCTTTCGCTGCGCCCGAAAGCCGTCCGGTTCTGGCAGGCTGCTGCCGCAGCTGTGCTCGTCACGGCTTGCTGCATGGGGCTTTCCTGCGCGGATTATGCGCTGCCGGGCAGCAGCTTTTCCTTGCTCGACGTCGGACAGGGGCAGTGTCTTGTCAGCCGCAGCGGCGAAAGCGTCAGCGTGATTGACTGTGGTGGGCAGGAGGATGCCAGCGGGGAACAAGCTGCGCGGTTTCTGCTTGCGCGCGGCGTAACACAGATCGACCGGATCATTCTCACGCATTTCGATGCCGACCACTGCAACGGCGTCCGGCAGCTTCTGCGGCGCGTGCGCGTCAGAACGCTCTATGTGCCGGATCTGTCGCCGGAGAGCGGGATTCGCACAAAGATTCTGTTTGCCGCCGCGCAGGCAGGCTGTGAGATTCGGTTCGTCACGGATGATCTGACGCTGCCGGATGGCATGCGCATCTTCGCGCCTACCGGCAGCGCAGATGAGAACAATGCCGGGCTTTGCGTCTTGGCAGCAGGTGAAAAATATGATATTCTAATGACCGGCGATCTGTCCGAGCAGGCGGAATACCGACTGCTGTCCACGCATGACCTGCCGCACGCGGCGGTGCTCATCGCGGGACACCACGGCGCGGCTTCGTCCACGTCTGAGGCGCTTCTGCGCGCAATCAAACCGGAGGCTGTGCTCATCTCTGTGGGTGCGGATAATCGCTTCGGACATCCGGCGGACGAAACGCTCTGCCGTATAAGAAACGCCGGGGCGGCGGTCTTCCGAACCGATCTGTCCGGCACCATCACCATCAGGGGGTAAGCAAATGGCAAAAAAAACGCCTGACGACGGCGCTGCAGAGGCTGTGCGCCGCTTTAAAGCGGATTTGAAGGCCGGGACGCTCGGCAGCTTTTATATCATCTGCGGCGAGGAGGCGTTTCTGCGCGGCCATTATGTGGACCTCGTGACAAAGAAGCTGACCGACGGCCCGGCGGGCGAATTCAATTTCCACCGCTTTTCCGCCGACGACTGCACGCCGCAGGCGCTGGCCGACGCGATCGACGCCATGCCTATGATGGCCGAGCGGACGCTCGTGCGTGTGGATGATGTGGATTTATTCAAGCAGCCGGAGGGCGCGCGCGAGCAATACGCTGCCATCTTGTCCGATATTCCGGATTACTGCTGCGTGCTGTTCGTCTATGATACGGTGGAATTTAAAATCAACGGCACGATGAAAAAGCTGGCTGCCGCCGTGAAGGAGCACGCGCAGATCCTGTCCTTCGGCAAGCAGTCCGAACGCGATCTCTGCTCGTGGATCACGCGCCATTTCCGTGCGCACGGCAAGAGCGTCACAGATGAACTGTGCCAGTATCTCATTTTTCGCACCGACGGGCTTATGACCACGCTCGGCGGTGAGATCGACAAGATTGCTGCCTATCAGGAGGGCGACGCCATCACGCGCGGGGCTATCGACGCGGTGGTCATCCCGGCGCTCAGCGCGCAGACCTTTGATATCAGCGATGCCGTCGTGAACCGGGATTTTGAAAAAGCCCTCTTTAAATTACAGGAACTTTATGCTATGCAGACGGACCCCATTGCTGTGCTGGGTGCCATCGGTGCGCAGCTGCGCAGGCTCTATTACGCGCGTGTCATTCTCTCCGCAGGCGGTGGGCAGAAGGAACTGATGGAACTGACAGGGCTGAAAAGCTACCCCGCAGGTCTGACTATGACGGCAGCCCGCCGCGTGACCGACCGCTTCTGCCAGTGCGCGATCGAACTGGTTTTGGATACGGATGTTGCCATGAAGACGAGCGCAGGCGAGCAAGAGCAGCTTCTGGAACTGCTCCTCGTCCGGCTTGCGCAGGAGGCGCAGCATGGATAAGCAGAAGCTTCGGCAGGCTATCGTCGTCGAGGGGAAATACGACCAGAACACACTCCGCCAGATCGTTGATGCGCCGATTTTTACAACAAACGGCTTCACCGACATGAAGAACCCGGCCCTTCTGCACCTGCTGCGGCAGGCGGCGCAGACGACCGGGCTTGTCATTCTGACCGATTCGGACGGCGCGGGCTTCCTCATCCGCAACACGCTCAAAAGTGCGCTGCCGGAACAGGGCGTGCTGCACGCCTATATTCCGGATCTTCCCGGCAAGGAGCGGCGCAAGGCCGTGCCCGGCAAGGAGGGGCTTCTCGGCGTAGAGGGCATGACGCCCGAAATTCTTCTCAAGGCCCTGCGCAATGCGGGCGCGGAGTTTGAGGACGGCAGCGCGCCTTCATCCGCGAAAACGCCCATCACCAAGCAGGATCTGTTCGTTCTCGGCCTTTCCGGAGGTCCGGAAAGCACAAAAAAGCGCGCCGCGCTTCTATCCGCACTCAGCCTGCCTGCGCATATGAGCGCAAATGCGCTGCTGCAGGCGCTGAACGTCCTGTTTTCCCACGACGAGTTTTTCTCACAGGCCCACCATATTTTGGACAGATCAGAATAAAAGACCGCCCGCGGGCGGTCTGGCCGTTCAAGATATCTGCATTTTTATAAAGTGAGTACATGTTCCGTAACGCCTCATAAAACGGACTTCCCAGATATACGATGCCCGGCCGCTGCTGCAGCAGCGGCCGGGCTTTTGGCTCAGGCTTTCTTTCCGGCAAGGGACTTGCGGTATTTTTCGCTTTCCCAGTTGGCAATGAACTTCTTCGCGGCTTCGCCCATGGTGGACAGTTCATAACCCGACTTGCGGATATGCTCCATGACGAAGAAGACTGCCGTGAGCGTTTCCGTCAGCGTCAGGGCTTTTTTCGCGTCCATCTGCATGAGCATTTCGCCCGTTTTGCTGCTGGCGACGGCCTGTCCGTCTTCGAGAACCTCTTTATTGAGGAAGAACGTGTCCGTCAGGAAGACCATCTGGTCGGGATACAGCGGCTGGGTCATCAAAAATTCCTGCGAATAGCCGCCGGTTTGGAACTGATCTGCCAGATACGGCACGTCGGCGGCATAAATACCGGCGGCCATTTCACGCACGGCGATCTTGGGGAACGACGTGCCGGTCAAGCCGAACATGCGGGCCAGCCGTTCGTTTGCATCGGTGTGGATGGCAAGCGCGGTATCCGGGTCATCGTCATGGACGATAATGCCGTGGTTCTGCATGAGAATGACGGACGGAACCTTGCCGGTTTCTTTTTCTACGCGGCGCAATTCATCCCGAATGGCGAAGGTCAGGTTTGCGCCGGGATCGGTGTAGGGCACCCAGCCCCAGGTGTAATTGGCTCCCGCGAATGCCTGTGCCGCGATTGGACGGCAGGCTGTGGAACAGGCGGCGAGATTGGCATAGACGCTGTGCGTGTGTACCACGAAGGTCTTGAGGATGGAATGGAAGCCCGCCTCGACAGACGGACGCAGGTCGGCAAGACCGTCAATATGGCGCACGTCGGCCTTTGCGCGGGCGGAGCCCTCTTTTTCAACGCCCGCAAGCGCAGACGGATCGGTTGTCAGATAGAAATTCCGCAGATCAGCCCCGTCCAGCACGGCATAAGCCTTATCCGGACGGATATCGGACAGACAGAAGCCGGAGGCCTTGATCGCCATCAGCCCGCCGGGCAGCTTGACGGAGGTGTTGCCTCCGCCGCCTTGCACATAGTCGGCGCGTGCGCCCGTAGACTGGGAAACGCGGGCGAAATCGGAAAGCAGCTTTGCGTGTTCTTCAAAAAACATTCCCATTCACCCCTTACCGCTTGCTCAGCACGTCGGCCTCGTAGCGCTTGATCTCAGCAAAGTAATCCTGCGGGATGCTCTCGCGGCGCAGATACTCCTCCCAGACCGCGCCGAACGGCATGGTCTTGAGTTCTTCCTGCCGAACCATAAGTTCGGTGAAGTTATTTGTATCCTGAAGTGCCTTCAGCGTCTTCGGCTCCAGCAGGGCGTACAGAAGCGCTTTCTGCACGGAATGCAGGCCCGTGACCCATGCGGAAATGCGGTTGATGGAGGCGTCAAAATAGTCCGTTGCGAGGAACACGCGGTCCAGCGCGTCTGCGCGGACGACCTCTTTCATCATTTCGCGCGTTTCGTCGTCAAACAGTACCACATGGTCGCTGTCCCAGCGCATGGGGCGGGTGATGTGCAGCGCCAGCCGGTCGTTGAACAGGAGCATGGAACTGATCTTGTCGGAGACAAGTTCCGTCGGGTGATAGTGACCGTTGTCCATGAGCGGGGTGATATGGCGGGTATTGACATAGTTCGTGCAGAACTCTGCCGAGCCGACGGTGTAGGCTTCCAGACCAATGCCGAAGACCTTGGACTCGATGCACGGGAAAACCTTTGTCTTGTCATACGGGACAGACAGGATCTCATCCATCGACTGCGCGTAGCGGCGGCGGGGGGAGAGGCGGTCTGCCGGGTAATCCTTATAGCCGTCGGGAATCCAGAAGTTGATGACGCAGGGCTTGCCGGTTTCTTCGGCGAAATACTCCGCAATGGCCATGCAGCGCTTGCCGTGTTCGACCCAGAATTTGCGGATCGTCTCATCCGGGGACGAGAGAGTCAGACCGTCCTTGACCATGGAGTGGGAGAAGAACGTCGGGTTAAAGTCGATGCCGAGGCCGCGCTCTTTGGCATAGGCGACCCAGCGGGAAAAATGCTTCGGCTGGATGGCGTCGCGGTCGGCGAACTCGCCACCTTCAAAAATAGCGTAGCTTGCATGCAGATTCAGTTTCTTTTTGCCCGGCGTCAGGCGCAGAACTTCGTCAAAGTCCGCCATCAGCTGCTCGGGCGTGGTAGCCTTGCCGGGATAGTTGCCGGTGGTCTGGATGCCGCCGGAGAGCGCCTCCTTCGCGTCAAAGCCGACGACATCGTCGCCCTGCCAGCAGTGAACGGAGACGGTTACGTTTTTCAGTGTTTCCAATACGGCCTCGGTATCGACACCGAGCGCGGCGTAGCGTTCTTTTGCAAGTGTATAAGCGTTCATATTCGTTCCTCCTCAGTCAAAAAAGAAAACCTGTTTCATAAGCGGCTGCGCGCCGGTTTCCGGATCCATCTCCATCAGCATGACGTCCTTCATATACTCGTTCCAGCGGTCCACGACCGGACTTTCGGCCTGCACGCGGGCGGCCTCGGCGATGCTGTCGCACTCGTAATAGCCGAACAACTCATTACCGACGTTCCAGATCGTGTAGTTGCGGATGCCGGCCTGATGCAGCACGTCTTTCATCTCCGGCCAGATCTCGTTGTGGCGGCGGATATATTCCGGAAGCTTCCCCGGAAGAACCGTCGCTTTCCATGCGTAGCGTTCCATCTGAATCCCTCCTGAAAAAATAGGACTTTCTAGTTTCAATTATAGAAAAACAAGCCCATGTATGGTATCATAGGCTTGCCTTGAAATATCAAAATCTTGCTGTCTTTGGAGGCGCGCGGCATGGAAGTTCTGCACTACAATCTCGATATGACGCCGGAGTCTGAGTGGAAAATTGTCTCGGCGGGCGCATTTGCCCGCGACAATCTGCTGTATTTGCAGGAGGCGGGGCATTTTATTTCTGGTGCAAATTACTATACTGTCCGAAAGGATTTGGATTCCTATCTTGTCAAGCTGACGCTTTCTGGGGCCGGAATATTGGAATATGGCGGCGAAACCTATCGGCTTCCTGCCGGAAGCTTTTTTTGGATTGACTGCCGTGCGCCGCAGCATTATTATACCGCGCCGGACGCGGGACAGTGGGATGTTCTATGGTTTCACTTCTGCGGCGCGACGGCGGGTGCGTATTATCAGGCATTTTTAGCCCAGACGCAGGGCCGGGCTGCGGCTTCGCTGCCGGTCGATAGTCCGGTGTCTGCGCAGATGAGCGCGCTTCTGGCGCTGGCTGGGGAGGACGGCGGCGGGCTTGGCCGTGATCTGGATGCGTCGGCGCTCATGACGGCGATCCTCTGCAGCCTGATCCACGGTGCAGCGCGGCAGCGCCTGCAGCCGGTTCCTGCGGTCTTGCAGAAAGTGCGGCAGTATCTGCACGAGCAGTACGCGCAAAAAATTACGCTCGATACGCTCTCAGCGCGCTATAACATCAGCAAATACCATCTCCAACGGAGTTTCCAGCGGTATTTCGGCCAGTCGCCGGGCGAATATCTGACCCGCCTGCGCCTGACCCGCGCCAAGGAACTGCTGCGCGCGACCGACCTGCCGGTGTCCGAGGTCGCCTACCGTGTCGGCATGGAGAACACCAGCTATTTTATCAGCGTCTTCCGCGCCCGCGAGGGCGCTACGCCCCAGCAGTACCGCCGCCGTTGGTCGCCGGTGGCATAAGGGCGGCGAGTTCCTCCGCTGTCAGGGGCCGGTATTCGCCTGGGCGGAGCATTTCGTCCAGCCGGACAGGACCGATCGCAAGGCGCTTTAAGTAGAATACATGACCGCCCACGGCCTTGATCATCAGCTTGACCTGGTGCTTGCGGCCTTCCGTGATCCAGAGTCTTCCGAGCGTGACAGGCCGGGACGGGTTTTTCAGGTATTTTTCGCGGAAGCGCTCCGGCAGATACGGCGCGCTTTCCCCAATGTTCGTATGCGCAAGCAGCTGCGCGCGGGCCGGCAGCGAGAGCGGCTGCCCCGCGAGGAGCAAAACGCCCGTCTCCAGCTGCCGCATGGCATCGTCATGCAGATGCCCGAATGCGCGGTATTCGTATTCCTTTTCCACATGCTGCTCGGGCCGGAGCAAACGCACGTCCAGCATGCCGTCGTCCGTAAACAGCAGCAGGCCTTCCGTATCCTTGTCCAGCCGCCCGACCGGATGCAGCGTCTCGCGCAGCGCCTCCGGAAAGCAGGACATGACCGTCTCCCGCCGCGCGTCGCGTTTGGCGGTGAGCAGCCCGCGCGGCTTGTGGAGCATATAATACTGCGCCATGAGCATATCCCTCCCGCCCGTTTTTCTCATCATACCGGACGCACGCGGAAAATGCAAGAACACTGTGCGTGAGATGACGGATAAAACATGTAAACTTGCAAAATATCTTGCATACCGTTTGATTTTTAGCCGAATTTGCAGGATTTGTGAATTTCCTCGGAAACACTTTTCAAAAACGCATTTCTGTGATAAAGTATATCCCAAGAAAATAAGACCCTGAACAGAAGGGAGAACACAGAGTATGAAACTGACCGACCACGGCGTGTTCCTCTGCGGCGGCGTGCCGCAGCAGACGGCCCCTCTTTCTCCGGCCGAAGGCCGGAAGCGGACGATGGCTTACCGTATTTTACAGGCACACAACCAGTCCGGCGACGAGCAGAATCTCCGTATCCGGTTTGACGCTATGCTCTCGCACGATATCACCTACGTCGGCATTATTCAGCAGGCACGGGCCTCCGGCATGAAGGAGTTTCCGATTCCGTATGCGCTTACAAACTGCCACAACAGCCTCTGCGCTGTCGGCGGCACGATCAATGAGGACGACCATGTCTTCGGCCTGTCTGCGGCAAAGAAATACGGCGGCATTTACGTCCCGGCCAACCAGAGCGTCATTCATTCCTATGCGCGCGAGCAGATGGCTGCCTGCGGCGCGATGATCTTAGGCTCCGATTCGCACACGCGCTACGGCGCGCTCGGCACGATGGCCGTCGGCGAGGGCGGGCCGGAACTTGCCAAGCAGCTTTTGAAGCACACCTGGGACGCGGCGCTTCCCGAGGTTGTGTTGGTCTATGTGACGGGGAAGCCGCGGCGCGGCGTCGGCCCGCATGATGCGGCGGTTGCACTGATCAAGGCGACGTTCGCAAACGGCTTTGTCAAAAACCGCGTGCTCGAATTCGCGGGCCCCGGCATTGCAAATCTGCCCATTGACTTCCGCAACGGCATCGACGTCATGACGACTGAAACGACCTGCCTGTCTTCCATCTGGGAGACGGACGAGGAGACAAAGCGGTTTTTTGAAATTCACGGCCGTCCCGAGGCATACCAAAAGCTTTCCCCCGGCGAGGGCGCGTATTATGACCGCATGATCGAGTTGGACCTCGGCCAGATCGAGCCGATGATCGCTCTGCCATTCCATCCGTCGAACGCGTACACGATCCGTGAATTTCTCGCAAACGCGAAGGAACTTCTCGCGGGCGTGGAGGCCGAGGCAAAGAAGCGCTGGCCGAAGGCCAACGTGCATCTTCTGGACAAAATCCACGACGGCGGCGTCTGGGCTGATCAGGGGATTATTGCGGGCTGTGCGGGCGGTATGTTTGATAATATCGACGAGGCGGCGCAGATCCTGCGCGGCGGATCGGTCGGCGACAGCTATTTCTCGATGAGCGTTTATCCCACGTCCGTCCCGGTGAGCCTTGCGCTCACGCGCATGGGCGTGACGGAGGTACTTCTCGAGACGGGCACAATCATCAAGCCCAGCTTTTGCGGCCCGTGCTTCGGTGCGGGGGACGTGCCTGCCAATAACGGCCTGTCTCTTCGCCACACGACGCGCAACTTCCCGAACCGCGAAGGCTCAAAGCCCGGCGAGGGGCAGTTCGCGGGCGTGTGCCTGATGGACGCGCGCTCCATTGCGGCAACAGCCAGAAACGGCGGACGCATCACCCCGGCGGATGAGTTGGACTATACCCCGGAACGCCATCCGTACCAGTTTGACAAGACGGTTTATGCCCGCCGTGTTTACAACGGCTTTGGCCATCCGCAGCCGGAAACAAAACTCATCATGGGTCCGAATATCACCGACTGGCCCAGAATGTACGAACTGGGCGAACATCTTCTTCTGGAACTTGCAGCCGTTATCCATGACCCCGTGACCACGACGGATGAACTGATTCCGTCCGGCGAAACGTCGTCCTATCGCTCGAATCCGCTGCGGCTGGCGGAGTTCACGCTTTCGCGCCGTGTGCCGGATTATGTGCCGCGCGCGAAGAAAATTGCCGAGGAAGAATCCAAACGGAGATCCGGCTGTGCATCAGAGACGCTGCGCGCTGCGCTGGCGCGCTTCGGCGATGCGGACACACTTCTGAGCGTTACACAGCTTGGCTCCTGTGTCTTTGCCAACAAGCCCGGCGACGGCTCTGCGCGGGAGCAGGCTGCGTCCTGCCAAAAGGTCCTGGGCGGGCTTGCAAATATCTGCTATGAATTTGCCACCAAGCGCTACCGCAGCAACTGCATCAACTGGGGCATGCTGCCGTTTACGCTGGACGCAGGAACACCGTTTGATTACACGCCGGGCGATCTCGTTTTCGTGCCGGACGTGCGGAAGCGGCTGGAGGCAGGCTGCGAGGACTTCCCTGCGGCAGTCCTGCGGCAGAATGGCGAAAAAACGGAGATTTTGCTGCATGTGAAGGGCCTGACGATGGACGAGCAGGAGATTCTGCTTGACGGCTGTCTGATGAATTACTACGCCAAGCGCGGATAAGGAGCCAATATGGAAAAAATTCAAATGAAAACGCCGCTCGTCGAGATGGACGGCGACGAAATGACGCGGGTGCTCTGGCGCATGATCAAGGATGAACTGATCTGCCCGTTTGTTGATCTCAAGACCGAATATTATGACCTCGGCCTGCTGCATCGCAATGAGACGCGTGATCAGGTCACGGCTGACGCTGCGCTGGCGACCAAAAAATACGGCGTGGCCGTCAAATGCGCGACGATCACGCCGAACGCACAGCGGATGGTCGAATATCCGCAGCTGACCGAGATGTGGAAAAGCCCGAACGGGACCATCCGTTCGATTCTGGACGGCACGGTCTTCCGCGCGCCCATTCTGCTGGACTCCATCAAGCCGGTCGTGCGCACATGGAAAAAGCCCATCACCATTGCCCGCCATGCCTACGGCGATGTGTATAAGTCCGTAAGTTTCGAGACGGACGAGCCCGGCGAATGCACCATGACCTTCAAGGGTGCATCCGGCAAAGAGCAGACCGTTCTTGTCCAGAAAACCGACGGCCCCGCCGTCTTCCAGGGTGAACACAACAAGGAAAGCAGCATCCGCTCGTTTGCGCGGGCCTGCTTCCAATATGCTATTGATACGAAGCAGGATCTTTGGTTCTCCACCAAGGACACCATCGCAAAAGTCTACGACGGCGCGTTCAAGCGCATTTTTGAAGAGGAATATGAAAAGTCCTACAAAGTACAGTTTGAAGCGCTGGGTCTGCGGTATTTCTACACGCTGATCGACGACGCGGTCGCCCGTGTGATCCGGAGCGAGGGCGGCTTCATCTGGGCCTGCAAGAACTATGACGGTGACGTGATGAGCGATATGGTGTCCACGGCCTTCGGCTCGCTTGCCATGATGACCTCCGTCCTCGTTGCACCGGACGGCACGACGGAATACGAGGCTGCGCACGGCACGGTCACGAAGCACTATTACCGCTACCTCAAGGGCGAACAGACCTCGACTAACCCGATGGCGACGATTTTTGCATGGACGGGCGCGCTGAGAAAGCGCGGACAGCTGGATGGGCTTCCGGCGCTTGCGTCCTTTGCGGACAAGCTTGAGCGGGCCAGCCTTGACACGATCCGCTCCGGCGTCATGACCGGCGACCTCGCCGGACTCGTCGAGGGCGAACGCCCCCTACCGGTCACGAGCGAAGCGTTTTTGAAAGCCATCCGCGCGCGGATGGAGGCATAAGACTGACAAACGAACAAAGCTGCCCCAAAGCCTCCCCTTGCCACGCTCTGCGTGGTAAGGGGAGGCCTATTTGTTTACCGTTTTCGCAACTTTTCTGGCAAAAATAAGCGAATCGTTTTGTCTTTGTTTTCCTGCCTTCGCTTTGTTTTCTGTGCGCTCCCTTGGCCGGGTATTGTCTGTTTTGACCAGCTCCTGTTCTGTCGAATTATCTAATTTCGTATATTATTTTTTGTAAAAAGAGCCGATTGACTGTATATATAATGGTTTTATTGGAACGACCGCCAGATTCTGGCGCTGCTCCTATCAGTTGCTTTTTGCGTATCTTCTCAGGAACAGCGCCTTTTTCGTTATGCGCAAAACGAATCGTTTCGTTTTCCGGATTCCGGATCCGGTGCAGCATCTTAATGGCTCCGCGGGCTTCTTTTGCTGATTCATAAACGGATCATTTCGCCGCGTTTTGACTCGATGGCGTTCCAAACTGCCAATACCAAATTTCAAAATCCAGGAGGAAGAAAAATGAAAAAAGCTTTGTTCATGTTCTTACGATTGCCCTGATTGCGGCACTCGCGTTCGGCTGTTTGGCTGGCTGCACCGCCGCGCCCAAGACAGAACAGGTGACTCCAGCGACGCCCACCACATCTGCCACGACTGAAACCAGTGCCGATCCTGCCGCTGCGACTGATTTGAGCGGCAAGAAGGTTGCGCTTGTTCTTTCCGGTACGAACTTTGACTATTTCGTTTACATCGGCGCCGGTGCAAAGAAGTCTGCCGAAGAGGCCGGGATTCAGCTCGACGTTCTGACCACGAACGATCTTGTGGAGCTGTCCGAAAAGATCTCCCAGGTCATCACCATCAAGTATGACGCCTGCATCGTCATCGGTACGCCGATGTTCATGGCCGACTATCAGGCGCTCGGCGAAGCTGGCATCCCCGTTATCACATATGACTCTATGGTTGACGGCTTTGATTTCAGCGCCCGTGTTGGCAGTGACAACTATGTTCTCGGCACACAGGCCGCCGAAGAGGCGATCAAGTACCTCGAGAGTCTGGATGAGATCAACGGCGAGGTCATCTGCCTGAACTGCCCAGAGGGTGAATCCCTTGGTGACATCGGACTGCCCGGAATCGTCGTGACACCTGAAACTGTCGCTGATTTCATCGCACAGCAGGATAAGGAATACGAGGCGCTCGCTCCTTACAAGCCGTAAGCCCCGGCTGTGACGGCTTTTAAAGAAATCTAGTGTTCAGCGGTCGTTCACCTGCGTGTCGCTGGTGAACGACCTATAAGGAGGAAGTGCGCGTTGAATACAATTCTGGAACTCAAAGGCATCAGCAAGTCCTTTGGCCCGGTCAAAGTCCTCGAAGGCATTGACATGACGATCGAGCCGGGCAAGGTCTACGTGCTGGCCGGTGAAAACGGCGCCGGCAAGAGCACGCTCTGCAACATCATCTCCGGTGCGCTGCAGCCCAGCAGCGGCACCGTCATCTTCGGCGGCAGGGAGCACAGCTATGTAAGCATCGACGAGGCCAAGAACCAGATAGGTGTCCGCATGGTGCATCAGGAACTGCAGGTCATCCCCATGATGACTATGATGAGCGCCAAGACCATGCTGTTCACGCTGATGGACGTTGTCAGCAAAAACGGCAACATGCTGCTGAACGTCGGCCCCATGGCGGACGGCACGATCCCCGAAATGCAGAAAAAGCCGCTGCTGGAGCTCGGTGCATGGCTCAAGGTCAACGGCGAAGCTGTCTACGGCACCCGCGCCTCTTTACTTCATAAAAGTTTTGCATGCTGACTAAAAATTTGTTAGGCACGCTATATTTTTTTGTATTTTTTGTAGAAAGCGTATTTACAATCTCTTCACAAAATGATAGAATAATTTTAGTTTTTAACTGAGATTCTCCTGTTTTCTTCAATTCCGTTCAATGTTGAAGAGACAGGCTTTCCGCGTACTCGCCAAAAACGCCGCAGTCCGGCGTTTTTGCAAAACGGCGGAGCGAATTCCAAGACAGAAAGGATGACTTGCTTGGCAAACG
>ERZ827512.1945-NODE-1945-length-18147-cov-13.213686_pt1 | contig 18147 bp, 22 predicted proteins | sample MGYA00519916_ERZ827512 | MGnify/ENA primary metagenome ERZ827512 (study PRJEB31778, sample SAMEA3449335) | human gut metagenome | biome: human gut; feature: human-associated habitat; material: faeces | place: United Kingdom | collected 2010/2012 ... | reverse complement strand
GATATGAGATTTGAGAGAGTAGCAAGCACATCCGGTGTCCGTACACACCGGAAAAAGGAGCGGTTCTGCCTTGCGCCCGAACTGCTCCTTTTGTTGTTGGGGAATCCCCACACCCCTTTCATGTCTGAATTGAAAATATTTCCTGAACTTTTCAGAAAGCCCTTGCTTTTATTCGCTTTGACGATTATAATTATACTGTGATTTTATAAGCAGACGCAGAACTGAACTGCAACAGGAGTACCGCCCATGAAGTATTTATCTATCGCGCAAACCGCCGAACGCTGGGGCATCTCCACCCGCCGTATTCAGATTTTGTGCGGAGAGGGGCGCGTCCCCGGTGCTATCCGCATTGGCTCGGTCTGGGGGATTCCAGAGGACGCAGAGAAGCCAGCGGACGCGAGAATCAAGAACGGAAAGTATATCAAGAAGCCCGTCGAAAATGAAAAATGAGCCGCATTATATCAGCGACTCTGACTCGAAATCGTGGTCGCTACTCGGTAGCTCCCTGACCGGAATCCCTTGATTTTATGGGGTTTTTCGGGTATTCTTAATTTAATATTTTTGCTTGTTCTCCCCATCAGTTCTCCCCGTTTTCCGAGGTGCTGATGTTGAGATAAATACGGAGCGGTATCGAAGTGGTCATAACGGGACTGACTCGAAATCAGTTGAACCGCAAGGTTCCGTGGGTTCGAATCCCACCCGCTCCGCCAGAAATCACGCCAGTAGTCGGTTTTTCCGGCTGCTGGCTTTTCTTTTTCAGTTCGATGCAAAGCCCAAACCATTGAGCATTGCGTCAGCCGAAGTCAGCTTCGAGCTGTAATCCAGATGTGCGTAAATGTTCGCCGTAGTTGAGAAGTCGCTGTGACCAAGCCATTCCTGAATCTGCTTCATGGGAACGCCGTTGGCGAGAAGCAGCGAGGCGCAGCTATGTCTCAAATCGTGATAGCGCACCCTGCGCAATCCGTGTTTCTCCAGAAGCTTCGGGAATCCGCAGGAAACATAATTAGGCTTGATGATATCTCCGATTTCATTGATACACACATAGCCCGTGTAATCTTTCACATAGGATCGCCCGCATAAACGCCGGTTTTCCTCCTGTTCTGCTTTAAGCTCCAGAAGCCGTTCCTTTACGAAAGGAACCAGTGGCAGCGTTCTCATGCTGGACTTATTTTTCGTCCGATCTTCTGCGACCGTAATACGCTTTCCATCAAGGGCAACGGTTGTAAGCGTATGCCGGATGGTGATTGTGTCGCGCTCAAAGTCGATGGCATCCCATTTCATACCGAGGGTCTCGCTGCGCCGCATCCCATAGAAAGCACCAAAGAGAATGGGGATTTCAAGTTTGGTGCCTTTGGAGATTTCAAAAAGCCTGTTCACTTCATCGGCATCGTAAAAGTTTGCCATAAAACGCTCCTTCTTTGGTCTTTCGATCTTATCGGCAGGATTACTGGAGATTAGGTCGAGCTTGACAGCATACTTCAACGCCTTGTGGATGTTTGCGTGATAATGAATAACCGAGGACGCGCTCACACGTTCCAGTTCCTTCAGGTAAAAATCCTGGATGTGTTTTGCCGACAGCTCCTGCAATGCAATCTGCCGTTCTCTGAAATACGGCACGATTACTTTTTTGACCATATTGGAGTATGAGGCGAAAGTTGTCACCGCCACGGAACTCTTTATTACCGTAAGCCATTGTTCCATGAAGTCTGCAAAAAGAACGTCTCCTGTAATCGGCGCATCTTCCTGGAAACTGCGCCGCTGCTCCTGTAAGAACGCCTCGGCGCGTTTCTTGTTGCCTTTGACCGCAAGCCCTGTTGCGATCCACTTTGTTTTGCGGTTTCCGTGTGCGTCTGTGTAGTTTAGTACGGCATAAAAATAGCCCTTTTTCTCACGAAGGTGTCCTGCCACCATAATAAGATATCCTCCTCTCTTGTTGTGGGCAACACCTGCCGTTGACCTGAGAACAGTATAAATCATTCGAACTGATGCGGAAAGGATGCCGCCAATCGGATTTATTTCTCCATGCAGTCAACAGCCGATGCATAAGTAGGTAAAAAGATGTGCTTTGGGGATACGGTAGGCGCGACCTACTTTTATGCAGCAGATTTTGCCTTCTCGTATCAGTCGATACCCCGTTTTCGTGCTGACATCAAGTATCTGGCACATCTGAACGATATCCATGACATCCGGATACTCTTTCAGCATTAGCTTGTAAGCATCACGCTGGGATAGCGTGGTAGTGGTTTCAGAGTTCATGTTTCGCACCTCCATTCCTATGCGTTGTTTTTGTATGTAAATGACCGCACGATTTCTCTTGCGGTCTGCCTTCCCTTAGAACTTCATGGGAAGGGTCGAATGCTTGCGCCTGCCGTTGTAGATGCGGTAGAACAGGTTGATGTAGCGCTTTACGCCCCGCAGCTCCTTTTCCGCCTTGCCCGCCGCGTAAATAAACTTGGGCTCGTAGGCGCGGAGGCTGTAAATGAGCCGCTCCCGGTCGTACTCGCCGTGGTACAGCTCCACGAAATGGACGATTCCCTGAATGATTTCCGCTCTCAGGGAATCGGGATCGCCGCCCCATGCCTCCAGCAGGAGGGTCAGCGCTTCCTTGTAAATCTCTGCGCCGACACGCTTGAACTCCGCAAAGGCGGTATTGATGCAGAGGATGCGACCCGTGCCGCCGCCCCGCTCAAAGCCCACATGCAGCCCCGCTTCCTCGGTGGCGGCATAGAACTCGCCCGATGCCTTATCCTCGCCGCGAAGATTGGCGCGGAGCCTGGCGCTGGGCGTCAGGGCTGCGGAGTAGCCGGTCTGCATGGCAAATAGCAGAGCTTCATCAGCCTCTGTCATACCGTAGTACACTTTGCAGAGGATCGGCAGGTCGTTGTTGCCGTTCATGTGCTTGCGCGCCACAATAGTATGTTGCCCGTCAAACACATAATAGTGACCGTCACGAAAGCTAACCTTCGGTTCGTTGGCGATACGCTCATTGAACCCGGCCACGATCTTTGCCACACGCTCGGTGTTCAGCTTGCGCTGGTACGCATCGGGAATCTCCAAATCCCGGCTGCTGACCTCCATCAGCTTGTAGAGTGTCCGAATGCTGTTCATTGTCTGTTTCTCCTTCCAATTTGAGAATGTATTGTTTTGGCTCCTGCATGATTTCAATGACCTGATCTTTGTAGTCCGGCTTTTCCAATAGACCGGGGAAGTTCGTAAAAAGCACGTCGCATGTCTCGACCATGTTCCGCGCCGTATAGCGCAGGCTTACCAGTGCCGAATCCTCCGTGACGCGCTTGGAGTCCTTCATATCCTCGTAGCTTTTGTCGATAGTCGCATAAACATCTTGCCGGCGCTTTGTGCCGCTCCGGGCAGATTCCTTATCTGCTTTGGGCTTCTTTTCCGGGAACACCCTGAGCTGTTCCGCTTTTTCCCGGCGCTCCTCCGGAGATGCGCGGGCGACAGCCGCCACATCGGTTTCTCTGGGCTTAAACTTTCCGAGCAACAGGTCATTCTTGATGCCCGGAAGCACTTCTTCAGCGGCGTCCACACCTTTTGCATACTGATCCGCTCGTTTAACATAGCTCTCACTTGTTCCTGTCTCTGAAGCAATTCGCTCTCTTGTTTTCTGTGCTGCAACCAAGTGGTCATTTTGACCACTTGATTCTGGCAGATTGCTTTTCCGATCTCCTCCATGTGTTTTTTTCTCTGCATCGTAACGCTGCCCGATCAGATATTTCTTCTGCTGGGGCGTAAGATTTCGCCGTCCGAGCTGGTTCTTGCAAATCCAGGAAAGGGCTTCGTAGCGGTTGCTGAACTGCTTTTCATGGGTGCGGAACCCGATGCCCGGATGCGCCTGCGCGATGCGGTAGCGGTTGTGACCGTCCACAATCGTATCGTTCCAGACGATGAGGGGCATGAGCACAAGCCCTTCCTCCAAGATGTTTTCTTCCAGCTGGGAAAGCTCGTCCTCGGTCAGCGGCGGGCATTTCGCCTCGAACTCCGGGTCGATGGTCAGTACGGGATTCATTACGGGGCCTCCATTTCTTCGGGGACATACAACCCGAGGGCTTCCTCGATGGCTTCCCCAATCTCATCCATCTGCTGCCGGGTCATCCTGCCCAGGTACTTCTTCACGCGCCGCTTATCGATGGTCTTGATCTGCTCCAGCAGCACCATGCCGGGAAGCTCCAGCCCGTGGATGCGCTCTGCGTAGTAGTGGGTGGGCTGGGACGGCTTCTTGCCGGCCTTGGACGTGATGGGCGCGACGATCAGCGTGGGGCAGTAGTAGTTGCCGGTGTTGTTTTGCAGGACGACCACAGGGCGGGTGCCGCCCTGCTCGGAGCCTATGTAGGGGTCGAGGTTGGCAAGGTACACGTCGCCCCTGCGGTAAATCCAGTTTTCCTTCATGCGGTATCTCCGTTCCTTTCTTTCGTTTCTTTCGATATTCCTCAAAGCGAGAAAGCAGGTCATGTCCGGATATCTCTCGCTGTTGTATCTGTCCTGTGCGTTCATATTGCGTCTCCTTGTCTTTTGTCATTGTGGTTTTTCGGGTATGTACGCTCTCAATTTGTCCTCGACGCCCCGAGAGCAGGGAGAGCATCAGACGGCGGTTTGCTGCACCGCTCCATAGGAATCGAACCTCCCCGCCTTCATTGTGGCCGGGCCGCGAATTACGGAAGTATCATTGTCCCCAACACCTGTCATCGCCTCCACCGGGAGCAGCCCGGCTTTTATCGTGTAAGTTGTATCGCTCGCTCATGTGGGTACCCATCAAAGTCAGGGACTTTGATGGGAGAGGAGGAGCAGCGCAGTGATTGAGCTTTCATGCTTTGCATGGAAGCGAAGGATACGCAGCTCGCTCCGACGAGGTCGTGGCGCACTCACGAAAGCGGCTCAGGGGTTCAGCCCATAGCGTTGGGAATGTGCCTGATGCCTGGATATTCAGTTTTCAAGGTTCGCTGAGCCGTAAGGCTCTGAGAAAACTGAATCTACGTATCCCTTGCGGTGAGATTTGTCCTCTCACCTTTCAATGGACATTTTTTTGCCCTTTGTCAGGTATCACGCAAAATATATTTTTGCTTTTTTGCGGATCAGTGCGATTGCGTCATGCACGCTTTGCCTGGTCATGCCGTGCTCCGCAGCATATGCGGACTGGCTTTTCCCCTCGATGAGGCATTCCCGAAAGATCGAACGCTGGTTGTCCGTCAGCATTTTGCAGAATGCGTCTGTGAGTTCTGCCGTGAGCACCTCGGAGTCGATGCGCTGCCGCGTATCCAGCAGCCACGCGGCCTCATCCATGCTTCCGCCGTCGCGGATGGCGTCAAGGCTCAGAACCGGCCCGATGGTCTGCTGTTTTGCATACTCCCGGCGCATCTGCTTTTCCTGACGGAGCAGCAGCCGCATCACTTCAAGACTGACCTCCGCTTCCTCTCCGGTGGCTTTGATTCTGGCGAAATATCTCTTTCTTCCGTTTTCCTCGATTGCCCAAAGGTCGTAATCGAACTCCTTTAATGTTTTCATGCCGTGATCTCCTTTGAATTTTTGAATTTGGGTGAAATCAAAAATTCGGAGCTCACGGGTAGCGGCAGATGTATTGTTCAAAGCGGCGTTTCATGGAAAAAGTCCTTTCCCGAGCCAAGCCGGGAAAGGACTTTCAACGCCGTACAAAGAAATCGGGCAGCAAAAAAGCGCCGTCAAAGCAGACCGAACCCATTTACCAGTTCAGTCTGACTTTGTACGGCGCTTGGCAGTCTCCTCAGAATGAATCTGATTCTCTCCGCTTGCTCGATTAGAAGTCGGTTTCTGTATTCAGTTTACCTTTTCTGCCTCGGTTTTCCGGAAAGCAGGCGGCAGACGGCCCGTCTCACTTTAATTCTTCGGTCACAGAAAAACAGGATCCGGGTTTGGATAATCCCTCATTTTTTCGGCAATATATAAGTCAAAAAACAACAATCCTTTCCCATGAGAAGCTCTGAACATCATCTATGATCCTTTCTGTGCATGTTCAAAAAATCTTTTCCGGCGTAAAAAATGTTCAATGCCAGCAACATGGCACAGTAAAGGAGTACGCCGATAGCAAGAATAAGCTGAAAGTCACGCCATTCTGAGTAAGAGACAGTTCGGAAGCCCAGCACGCAAAGATGACCCAACCCATAGGCGATGGGAATCAAAAGCAAATACTCTACCCAACGACGAAAGTGTTCTTTCTTACGTGCACCCAACCAGAGCGCACCGAGGATGATAAACAGAACAATGTTGATTATCAGCCAATAACCCAGAGAAAGCCCCGGCAGAGCAACCCAACCGCTGTTATCCGGATCCGCTTTACCATAGAGACACAACGAAGTGTTGCCGGAGCCGGCGTTGTCAAATTGCATGAAGTAGATTAAAAGCGGCCTGCTGTTATCCGCAGGTACGGTCACTGCTTGCGCTCCGGGTCGCTTAAACATCCTGTCCCATGCGGAAGACCACGCTTCCAACTGATAAACTGTATTGCACTCGTCAGGGTCTTCAATATGTTGGAGCTTATAATTTGTGACTTTGCTGTTGAAAGAAATCGTAACTTCACCAACTCCGGTTTCTGTGACAGTCACCAAATCCGGTGTATATTCAAAATACTCCGGCGCAGTAAGAAGCGAGATGACTGCCAGCATCAGTGCCAGCAAAATAGCCACAGTACACAGAATAGTCTGTAGCTTTTTCATCAGCAGTGCCTTTTTCAGCCGCTTCAACGGTGCGGCATTGATATCCGGCTTCAACTGCACCTCAACCGGTTTTTGCAATTTTTCCAGCTCTGCACGACATCTCGGGCAGTCCTTAAGATGCTCCCTGACAAAGCTCACGGTATCATCAGATACCATTTCTTCTACATATAGCGGCAGAATGTCTTGGACAATGCTGCATTCATTTTTCATTATTGAAACCCTCCATTCCTTCCTGTATCTTTTTTCGCGCCCTGTGATAGGTAACGCACGCCCAGTTTTCCGTTTTGCCGAACAATGCTCCGATTTGTTTAAAGCTTAGCTCTCCAAGTGTCCTCCACATAAAGACCTCCTTGTACGGTTCATCCAGCCCATGGAGCGACCGCTGTATTTCCGTAACGGTTTCCTTTGAAAGCACGGCTTCCATAGGCCCGGATAGAAGGCTGTCGGGAACATCGGTGTCGGAACTTTCAAGGGGCTGTTCCCGTTGGAGCTTTTTAACGTGGGTGAAGTAACAGTTCTTTGCGATTTGACACAGCCACACACGTATATCGCAGTCCTCCCTGAAGCTGTCGATTGCGGAAAGTGCCTTGAAGAAGGTCTCGCTCGTAATCTCTTCGGCAATGGCCTCGTTATGTGACAGCTTGCGTATGTACAAATAGACGTAGCTGAAATGTTCCACAAAGGCTGCTTCAATGTCAATCATTTTTCGACCTCCTTCCCGTTTTATAGATTCAGGTTTCCCATGCGATTTAATTATACCATACGTGGACAGCTTTCGGTGAGTTTATTCGCCTGCCCGGTCTGTAATCTGCCCATCCTTCATCCTGATAATCCTGTCGCATCGTTCGGCAACGGAGGTGTCATGGGTGACGATGATCAGCGTTTTCCCCTTCTCGTTGCATAAATCCATTAGAATATCCATAACTCTGTCGCGATTTACAGCGTCGAGCGAACCTGTCGGTTCGTCCGCAAGGATTATCGGTTGGTCACAGACAATGGCTCTTGCAATGGCAACTCTTTGACGTTCGCCGCCGGAAAGCTGTTCGACCTTGCGATGCAGCTTATCCTGAATGAGAAGGCTTTCTGCTGCCCGATGGATACGTTCTTTGTGTTCTCCGCGCTTGATTTTCTTGTTGTATAACAGAGGAATTCGGATGTTGTTGAAAACGCTTTCCCGTTCAATAAGGGCAAAGTCCTGAACGACATAGCCGAAGTAGGAGTTCCGGAAATGGCAGAGAGCAGTGTCTGGCAAATTGGTGACATCCTCGCCATTGATAAGAATGCGTCCAAAGTCGGGATAGATAATCAAGCCCATCATATTCAGTAGGGTAGACTTCCCCGACCCGGAAGGTCCGATTATCGCAACCGAAGTGCCTTTATCCACTGCGAAATCAGCCTGATTTACAGCTTTTACCGCATAATTATTGGTTTGATAGCTTTTGCTTACCTTGTCAAGCATAATTGAGTACATGAGTTAATCCCTCCTTAAACCTTGTGAAAAACATATCTTGAACTGCCTGAATTTGACTGCCGAAATAATCGTTGCAACTGTAAGCACCGTGAGCACAAGAATTATGATATTGACCGGCGAAGCCAGCATGTTCCTTGACATAATCAACGCTATCCCACAGAGTGGAAGAATGTTGTAGCCTGCCGTAAACAGGAGCATTCGCATGAAGATATGCTTCCCGGACGCTCCGAACAGATGATGAATCGAATACGTTGGCATCATAAAGCTCAGTGACCGCATCATATTTGCCAGCATAGCTCCGATAAGAGCAACGGATGCTGAAATATAGAACAGCAGATAGGTTTGATGTGTTCTTGTGCCGCCTGCCTCGGCACTCGCTATGAAGGCTTCCATCGACTGAATTCCTACATAGACACCCACCGAATTAAAAAGCACGGTTCGCAATTCCACCAATTCAGCTTCTGTTGCACCGATGGCTATGAGGTGATCCAACAGCATTTCGCCGCTCGCCTGTGGGAACAGCCTGTTAATCAACATGTAGCTGTCTGTAAAAATGTACAGTGTCTTTTTCAATTCTTCTGCGTCTGAGGGCGCGTAGTAATAGGGATGATAAAGATCCATATCGTCGGGCACGGCTGCATCGACCGAGAAGGTCTCTGCCGCGAGAGAAACGGTTTGCCCAACCATTTTTCTCATGTCGGGGGACACAGCAATCACAGTTGATTTTTCTGCCGGAAGGTTGAACCTTGTTAACTCCGCATATTTTCCGAAATAGATTATCACATTGTTGAAGCCGTCCCTGTCAAAGGGAAAGATAACATAGCTTCCGAGGATTCCTTCTGCAGAGAATGCCCTTTCAAAATAGTCCATAAAGGAAGCGGTACTGCCCTGAGAGGGTTCTGAATATGCAGATGTCGGTTCATCCATTGATGACGATGGAACATTAAGGTCACAGCTCTTGATTTGAAGCAGCGAAACATCATTTGCGATGAAACGGGTAATTGCATAGTTTTGACCGGACACATGTTTATAGCTGAGCCCAACCAGTATGCAAGTCATAACGGTCATTGCAGCAAGAAATCCGTACAGTACTATCCAACCGATTTCCTTGAATAAATCTGAAAGCACCTGTTTTAACAATGTCATGGCCTTTCCCTCCTTGAAACTGCTCTGTTGGTGCTTATGGCGCACACCAATGAAGTACCTGCCGACAATGCCGCAATACCGACCGTTATATAGCAAAACAGGCGATTCAAATCATGTTTTGACATGTAGGACAGTCCGCTGAACAGTATAACTGAAAAAACGCCGACAGCAACAGCTGCAATTAAAGTGGCGATTCCTAATGAGCCAAGCGTTATTTGCTTCATTGACAGACCGAAGATATGGCGAATTCGCAGGCTTTTAAGATTTTCCCTATACAGCATGACAATGCTATATATAAAGCAGAAAAACAACCCAACCATTGCACAAGCTACTGCACGCGTAACAAACCCATCGGACAGCATTCTATTCACTAATGCGAAAAATGAAAGCGGTCTTTGCACATGAAGAATTTCATAACCTTTGTCATCGAACAGCTTTAACAGCGAGTCAATCTCAGTTGCATCTGTTAAATACACTCCATCCGTTACTTCAGACATTGTTAAGGGATAAAAATAATCACAGCCTGCAAGTGCAGGGGGCAACCCTTCATCGCTGAATGTACCTAAAATTCTTAAATCAGCTTTGCCCGGAAACAATATGTTATCATTTGTATACGCGTCATTGAACGAGTTGCCTTCAGTCGTGTAGACTCCCTTGCCGCCAGTGGTTTCATCCTTTGCCTTTGAAACGCCAAGTGCGGACAACAGCCATCCGGAGTAGTCTGAATAGCCGCAACCGGCTGAAAAGGCATTTTTATGAATAACAGCTGCTTTTGCACTGTTTGCCCAATCGTCGATTTCCTGCATAAGATTCGCCGCATTCTGCGAAGAAGTCGGGTTCTCCATGCCCGGCTCCCAATTGGGGTCATTATAACTTTGACTGGCAACATTGATTGAAATTAGACCTTTCGCAGGGTTATATATGTAATCAGAGTAGATGATTGATACACCAAGCTCAATGATTATCAGTAACGCACAGGAAAGAGTTAAAACCATCAAATTTCTTTGTTTCATTTTTCCTCCTTTTCATTCGAATCGGGGCAACAAAATCGAACAATGGAGAGAACATCCATGTACGAGTCTGCGCCCCTGATCCTTTAGGTGAACGCAATCCGCTATGGCCAAATACTCAAGGCATTTTATTTAGTCACATTACCAATTGAGTACGGCAGTGGCCACGGAATAGATTTGTCGCGGTGCGGTTGCCAGATAAATCCATATCTGAACTGCGTCTTATGCGGATTCGGAATAATTGAATCCGTATAAGTGTGACTCTTGGTCAGTAGGCGAGAATCTGTCTGGTCGGTGCCATAGGGAGTATAGAGTCTACCTGTGTCATTGACAGTATTGCCCAAAAGGTCATACCTCCAATAGCGTATATAGCCGGCCTGCGCGTGCTTTCCATCCTCATTGTAGGAAGGTTGGCACTGAACGTAACCATAGTAGTAAAGGGACATGTCTTCATGCGAGTTCGTTGCATAATTGGGGGATGCACTGCGAGTAGCGAAAGCTTGTGCACAGAGAATACACAGCAAAGCAACGCTTGCGCACACGACGGTAATTTGTTTTGTTCGTATCATAAGGCCTCCTCATTTTTTAATATGTAGCATGTCAGGATTTTCTCAAAACACCTTACATGTTCGGACGGGGAAAGTGCAATGGCGCACACGCCCCCTTCTTTGGTGTTGTTGGTTGATTAGCTCATCCAACAAAGCTTTAAGTATACCATACTACCACCCCCGGCATTTAGGGATTTCTCCCGCTATTTACTTATTAGACTGAGAAAAAGGTGGAATCTTACAGGAAAAATGAGAAAAAGAAAAATATATTTTTGAGAGGCTTTGCAATCTTGCCCCAGGTTGCCGTAAAAGCAATCGGGCAGCAAAAAAGCGCCGTCAAAGCAGACCGAACCCATTTACTGGTTCAGCCTGACTTTGTACGGCGCTTGGCAGTCTCCTCAGAATGAATCTGATTCTCTCCGCTTGCTCGATTAAAAGTCGGTTTGTCTATTCAGTTTATCGTTTCTGCCTCTCTCTTTTGGAAAACAGGCGGCAGACGGCCTGTTTCGCCTTCATCCTGCGGAAGCAGCCCAGATTGATGGGATACTCCGACTTGCATTTTCGGCAGTAGACCATTTTGTGTCCCGCTGCGTCGGAGAACACCTTCTCCACCAGAAAGCTGCAAAAGGGGCAGTGGATCTCCCGGAGGGTCAGCGCGGCGGATTCCCTGCGGGAATCGGACAGCCTGCGTGACACATCCGGCGAGAGCTTACGAGGAGCGCTTGCTTTTCTCATCCTGTGCCACCGTCCTGTCCCAGCCCCATTTCCTCCGTGATGTACTCCGCCAGCGGGCGGTAACACAGGCAGCCCAGCTCCCGGAGGCGAATGAGAAAGGCGGAGAAGGACACGCCCATGGCGTTGGCCATCTGTTTGATTCGGAGCTTGTCCGCCGTCCGCAGAACGCTGTCCCCATATACGGGGATGCGGTCTGTGCATCCGTACATGGAAACTACATTGCGAACCATGAAGCGGGGCATCAGGAGGGCTGCGCCCATGCGATCAACCTGCGTTTCCCGAAAGCTGAACAGGTTTTTGAAGTCCTCCTGCGTATAGGCGCGTTCTCCGTCAAACTCGCGGTGAAAGGCGGCGCTGGGAACCGCCCTGTCCATGATGTAGTGGGCGCACTCGTGGCTGATGGTGAAGCGCCGTCTGCCGCTTTCGTGCTCCCGCCGCAGACAGCGCTCGATCACGATGGTTCCTCTGGGATACACGCGCCGGACGACGGTTCCGCCCTCATAGACGCGCAGAGGGGTCACGCCGTCCGCAATGAAGCCGATTTTGTCGCTGTCCTCCTCGGCAAAGCTGCGGTATAGCAGGGGCAGCTTCAGAAAGTCCGTAACGAACCCCTCGATGTCCACGCAGCAGGTGCGCTCCGCTTCCTTCCCGAGATATTGGCGAATTAAACCTTCGCCCAATTCGTCGAGTTCCTCATAGGAAAAAATCCTCATGTCTCACAAACACCTCCTATGGGGAGCGGTCAACATACCAGCGCTGACCCTCCCGATATAAATACTTTACCGCACGACCGATTTTGACGGTGTAGCGGACGCCTTCAAACTCATCGTGAGAAGCAGTACAGGTATGAAGCACCTTTGTCACCTCCCACTGTCTGCCGTCATGCCAGCGGATAAGAAACGGGCGGATCACGCCGTCCGTATCCACCTCCGCGCTGACGGACACATATTTTTTCTGCATGGGCAATACCTCCGTCAAAGGGCTTTGATCACATGGGTGGCTACGCCCTGTACCCGAAGCCCGGACACATAGATATCCTCCATGTCTTTGTTCTCCGGGTGGAGGTAATAGCTCTGCCGGTCATCGTCATATAAGAGCCGCTTCAGCGCGTTCTTGTCCTCGTCGGTGAGGGCAACGACGATCTCTCCGACCTGGGCGGTATGCTGTTGCCGGATGATAACCAAATCCCCATCGTCGATCTGCGCATCTACCATGGAGCTGCCGGAGGCGCGGAGGGCGTAGAAGTCCCCCTTGCCGAAGAAGGACACGGACAGGGGCAGGTATTCCTCCACCTGGGCTTCCTTTTCCTCCGGCGAGCCGCAGGGGATGGAACCGACAATGGCGGCGGGGCTCACCGCCGGATTCATCCGCCGGATCTTCGGCGTGGAGAGCGTGCCGTTTTCGTAGAAAACCATATCCTTCTCCGCCATAGCCACCAGGTATCTGTGTGCGGAGGAAACCGCGATCTTCATGGCTCCGGCGATCTCCCGAACGGTGGGGGTAGAAGAATACCGCTCGAAGTAGCTTTCAATGTACTCCCGGATGCGGAGCATAAGCTCCTCGCTCTTGCTTCTCATATTGTACTTATCTCCTATCTGGAACAAAAGTTCCTGATAGCTCTATTATACACATAACTCGGAGAAAGTCAAGAGAAAAAAAGAAGGTGTGCAATCAGATGCACACCTTCCGTGAAAAATCATTGAAATATGTGCTTGACCGCCTTTCAGATGGGCTGTTTTTACCAGCGGGTTGCTGTTGCTCTCCAGCATCCTTTGAAAGCCGTCCACCGCTTCCTGCGGCGCTGTGATCTTCATCTTCCCGCCGGAGGCGAATACCCAGCCGTAGAAATTGCTGCTGAGATCAACGGTCGCCTCCACAGTGAAGTGGCTCTTGTCCACAATCTGCGTGGGAGCATCCTCCCCGAAGCGGTCGATGATGCTGTTCATGAGGGGGTTTTCGCACAGCAGCGTGATACGGCAGGTCCTGCCGTTGAGCATGGAGAACTCCTGTGAGAAATACTCCGTCACGTTAAAGTCCCTCGTCTTTTTTACGGACGCTCGCTGGGTGAGTTCCAGACCGTCCATGCACTCTATTGCCTCGTCATCTTTATTCTTCGCTCTCCTCTAAAATCCATTTGGTAATATATGCAATTATTACTTGATTCGATGTTGTGGCTGTGACGGTGTTGCAGGATAAGTATATAATATAAATAGTTCAGCCTTATTGACTTTAGCGTGGTAAAGTGGTAAAGTTTCAATCAAATAAACTTCGGTTTTTGGAGAGGAGGTAGTAAGTTTGAGATTGAATAGCGCATATGAGATAGTCAAAGTCAATGACGCTTGTCTGTTGGTTGACATAGAAAGCGATATATATTACAAGATTGACGAAGAATTGTTTTGTATTATTGAAAGTGTTGAATCGATTAGCAACACTCATACCACATCTGGCGTTGATTTTTTGAAGTCAAAGGGTATTTTGCTTGAAAATGAAAATTCGAAAGATATTCCGAAGGTCAACCGTAGCAAAAATGTCTTTTCCATTACTAGAATCAAACTGTTGAGCTTCAGAGTGACAAAATTTCTAACTCGTTTTATTAACTTTACCCATATAAATTCTTTCAAGCATTGGGGCATACTTTATGTTTGCATCGGAGTGCTGGGTCTGTTACTTTCTGCTCTCTGCATCGTTTTATCCGTTACCGCAATTCAAAATGAGGCAATAACAGTCAACGTCAAAAATGTTATGAAAAGTGCTCCATATGTGTATGCATCTTTATTTTTAATAAGTTGCTTTCACGAATTCGGTCATGCGCTAATGTGTATGCTATATTGCAGATTCGTTGGGAAATGTGGAATAATGCTTTTCTTCCTAACGCCTGCTTTTTTCACAAATACAACAATATCCAAATTTGCTTCCAAAAAGGAACGTGCTCAAATCATCAGTGCTGGTATTGTGTTCCAGTGCCTCGTTTCCATTGTTCTGTCAATTTTATTGATAGCTGGCCTTAAGTGGAATAATTTTGTGTGGACAACACTGTATGTTATCTTTTGGTTTAATCTGATTTCAACTATTCTTAACGTTAATCCATTATTCAAGTATGATGGATACTGGATGCTTTCTCTAATGTGGAATATTGATTTCTTGTACGAAAAATCAATCGTCGCAGTCAAAAACATGATGCTTGGGAAATGGAGTAAGATGAGTTCTAACAAGATGTTGACTGTTTATGGCATTGCGGTAATGCTGTTTTACATAACAATGTGGATAGGTTCTATTATTGGCATATATTACATTTTATACCCAATAATCGGATGGTTTTGTATTGCTATTATTGCAGTAATAGTTGCAATGATTATTAAGGAGATTCTCGGATGGAGGAATCTAAAAATTTGATATAGTGACCGTTACAAAGAGATTGAGTAGAAAAACCATGACAGGTCGCTATTGTCAAATCCGCAAGAATTCTGTGTCTAAAAATATAATAATATAAGGTTGTCGGGATATTCTGACGATGCTTGACAATTACGATGTTACCATCAAAGGCATTGTTAGACAATGAGTTCTGTAGGCTTAAGATAATTCTTTTAGGGTTGAGCAAAACGCAAGTTTTGAAAAGCTAAGACACAATATATAGGCTTCAAGTGAAGCTGATAGTACTATTTATTGTATAACCTTATGAGCAAATCGGAGTTTTGCTCAACCCCATAATTCTTTCAGAAAGGAGGTGTTGATGATGCGTAACTTTGTATTTGAAGAGGTTGAAACCTGCGAAATGCCCTGTGACACATGCTTCTGGGGCGGTGTTGGTGCTGTTCTTGCCGGTGTCGGTATTGGTGCTGGAGTAGCCCTTGCCTTGACCTGATGTATTCTCATGTGACCATTTTTTTGAAAGGAGGTATTCGCTATGCGCAACTTTATGCTTGAAGAAGTTGAAACCGTTGAAATGCTCAGTCATTTCGGCTCTGCCATCGCTGGTGTAATTGTCGGCGGTGGTATCGGCATTGCCGGTGTAATCGTCGGCGCAGCTGTAGTAACATAGGCTCCAGACAGAGAAAGCTGCCCGGACTGGTAAGTAGATGGGGTCATTCCGGCATACGCAAGGATCTTATCCGGCGAGTCGAAACGGGAGAAGTCACCGATCTCGGCAAGGATCATAGCTCCCATACGAACGCCAATACCCGGAATCGTTGTAATGGGAGAGTGTATTTCGTCCATCATGGACTGGATTGCAGCCTCAATGTCCTCGATCTCGGCATCCAGCTCGTGAATCAGGCGGATCGTATGCCGCAATTCCAGAGACTTGGTCGGCATGACAGAGCCGACAGAACATCTGGCAGCGTCCCGAAACGCTGTTGCCATATCTCTCCCATAGCGACCCTTGGAAGCGCCGTTCAAGACTGCCTTCAAATGTGTCAGGTGCGCATCGGCAACCTGTTTGGCGCTGGGAAACTCGCTGAGAAGTGCGTAAACAGAGGCCAAATGTAGAGAGGACACCAGCTTTTCCAGTTCAGGAAACAGAATCGTGACCAACCGGGAAACGGACTGTTTCAGCTTCGCCCGCTCACGAGCTTTATCAAACCGGTATCTTGTGAGTGACTTTAGTTCCTCGTTGTGGTAAGCTGTGTCTGTGTAGGACTTGAGGTTCACATCAGACATGAGCATAGCTGCAATGGTTCGCGCATCGACACGGTCTGTCTTCGTTTTGCGAAGGCTCAGGCTTTTCCGGTAGAGGTTGGTGTGCAGCGGATTGATGACGTAGGTGTCCAGACCTTCGTTAAGCAAAAATCCGAGGATGTTGTAGCTGTAATGTCCGGTAGCCTCAAGCCCTACTTTTATTTTGTCTTCCGGACGAGCACAGCGGCGAATGGTTTGCAGCAGCGTGTCAAAGCCCTCTGCGTTGTTTGGGATGGTAAATACATCTGCAAGGACTTCGCCTTCTGAGCTGAGGATAAAGCAATCGTACTTGTCCTTGGCAACGTCAATTCCCACGCAAATCATGATGGTACCTCCGGTATGTTTATTTGATGCTGGGTCCACAGGACGCTTTACTCTTGTAACCTTGTTCTACATAAACCGTCTGGCGGTATCTAACTGATTAACAATACTGTAAAGGACTGTGGTTGGAGCCTTTCAAGAACCGTCTTGCGGTAGGAGAACATAACCAATCCACAGCATCCCTTACAGTGTAGCACAGTCCTTGGAGAGGGACTCTAATAACTACTACTCTATAATACAAGGAGTTAATTATGAGAAATTCAAAGATTCGTGGCAACATAATTATGCTTTTTACTTTATTGTATATAGTGTATTTATCCGTTGTCACCTACTTGCTGAATTCCCAAGGCTTGTTTATTAGTCTGGTTGATGTTTCAATCACGAACATTGGCAGAAGGCTCATTGGTGATTGTGCGAGTATCATTTTTTTGTCAATATTGATTTTTATAGCTATATGCAATAATATGCAAATTCAAACTGGTTTGACGTGGGGAAGCAGCCGGGGCCTTGTTATCTTTTTAGCAGCAGCTTATTTTTGCTTATTCTTTGCAGTTGGTGATTACTCTGTCAAAGGAATATACGTTTTTTTATTTTATTTAATCCCCGTTGCCTTTTTGGAAGAATTTCTATTTCGGGGATATCTGTTTTCTGCTTTAGAAATAAAATATGATTTTTGGATTGCCGCAATAATTAGCGGAATATTCTGGGGAATAAGTCATGTACCCGTTCGAGCAGTCGTTTATAAATACTCGTTTGAGGGATGTATAATGGCATGCTGGAATGAATTAGGCGGTGGTATAGTTATGGGAATACTTTTTATCTTTCTATTCAGAAAAAGCAAATCCATTTTTGTACCCACTTTAATTCATGCTATCTTAGACTATCTTGCAATGCTTCCACAAAAATAGTTATATACTATACAACTATCCGATTCGATATAAAAAATAGACATAAGCGACTTTTTGCACAAAAATCATGATCGAATAACACCATTATTTAAGATAGAATGCCAACAATCATTATTTTCCCCGGCGCGCTCCCCGAATACCGAAACGGATAGCAGGTCACAAGTACCAGCGTATCGCCGTCCACGGCGGGCAAGCGCCAATCCGCGGTACTTTCGTATATCATGGTTTCGGACACGATATAGGTCGCCGTGCGTCCGTCCGGGTAAGTAAATATGAGTTCATCGCCTATTTCCACCTTTTCAAGCGGGCGCAAGTGCTTTCGGTTGCGATGGCCAAGAATGACGCACATACCGCTTTCGCCGGGCAGGGCGCTCTCCGGCATCCAGCCGGGGGATTTGTCCAATGTGGCTTCGTCCACATTACCCGCTATGGGGATTTCCTTGCGGCCAACGGTGAGGACGCCCAAGCTCCCGCTTGCTGTGATGAGCTGCTGCGCTTCGGTTTGCTGCGGTGCGGCGGTTTCGGGCGGGATAGGCGTCGGCTGTTCCGGCTCCACCTGCACGCCCCAGGCCACATAAGGCGTGGGGCTGGGGCCATGATACCCGGTGTGCTGAAGGTGTACAGAGGGCA
>ERZ827512.1928-NODE-1928-length-18286-cov-26.763535_pt1 | contig 18286 bp, 17 predicted proteins | sample MGYA00519916_ERZ827512 | MGnify/ENA primary metagenome ERZ827512 (study PRJEB31778, sample SAMEA3449335) | human gut metagenome | biome: human gut; feature: human-associated habitat; material: faeces | place: United Kingdom | collected 2010/2012 ... | reverse complement strand
CCCACAAGGTCTTACGACCTTGCGGGGGCCCCGATTATACGGGGCGTACCGACGCATGGGGGTCTCGGGGCACAGCCCCGAGTGTGTTTTGCCTACTTTTGCACAAACAAAAGTAGGCCCCCGCCGGGTAGGCGTACAGGTTGTCACCCTGCGGTGACTCCGCGCCGCCTTTAGGCGACCAAAAACCTGCCTTTCCATCGCCTTTGAATCCTTTTGACGGAAAAGTGTTATTACAGGTCCGAGTCATAGTTCGGCTCGATGGTCAGCGTCACATTTTTCATGGGCTGGGCCAGCGCCGGCTCAGTAAAAAGCCGCCACAGCAGCTCCCGCATCCGTGGGCTGTTTTTGCCCTTGATGAGCAGCTTGTACCGGTAGCGCCCCGCCACCCGCAGCACCCCGGCCGGGGCCAGCCCCAGCAGCCGCACCGGCAGCTCCGGGTATTCGGTGGGCAGCAGCCGCTCCAGCAGGGTAAGCACCGCCTGTCCCGCCCGCTTCACCTCGACCTCATTTTCTCCCCAAAAGCCCAGGCAGTACAGCCGGCAGAACGGGGGATACAGCAGCAGGCGGCGGGTTTCCACCTCGGTTTTGTAAAAGGCCGGGTAATCCTGCCTTGCCGCGGCGGTCAGTACTGGGTGGTCGGGCTGATAGGTCTGCAAAAAGGCCCGGCCGGGCAGCTCCCGGCGACCGCTGCGCCCCACCACCTGGGTGATCAGGCTGAAGGTCCGCTCGTAGCTGCGGAAATCATCGGCGTAAAGCATCTGGTCGGGGGTCAAAACGCCCACGAGGGTGACCCGGGGGAAGTCCAGCCCCTTGGTGACCATCTGCGTCCCGATGAGGATATCGTAATCTCCCCGACCAAAGGCCGAAAGGAGCTTTTGGTGGCTGTCCTTTCGCATGGTGGTGTCCTGGTCCATGCGCAGGATGCGGGCGGTGGGGAACCGCATTTTTAAGGCTTCCTCCACCTTCTGCGTCCCCACACCGGAGTACCGCATCAGGCGGCTGCCGCAGTGGGGGCAGGCCTTGGGCACCTCGGTGCTGTACCCGCAGTAGTGGCACATCAGCCGGCCATTGGCCGCGTGGAATTTAAGACTGATGGAGCAGTGAGGGCATTCCAGTGGCTGGTGGCAGCTCATGCAGGTGGCGGTGGCGGAATAGCCCCGCCGGTTCACAAAAAGGATGCTCTGTTCGCCCCGCTGCAGATTCTGCAAAAGCTGTTCGCACAGCTCCTCGCTCAGGGCCTCGGCGGCCATGGGCCGTTCCCGCAGGTCCAGGATAGTGACCTCCGGCAGGGGGGCGCCGCCGTAGCGGCGGGTCAGCCGGGCCAGCAAATATTCGCCCTTTTGGGCCCGGTAGGCGGTCTCGATACTGGGGGTGGCGGAGGCCAGAACACACAGTCCCCGGTGCCGCCTGGTCCGCAGCCGGGCAATTTCACAGGCATCGTAGCGGGGAGCGCGTTCGCTGCGGTAGGTGTGCTCCTGCTCCTCATCCACGATGATAAGGCCCAGATTTTCCACCGGCGCGAAAACCGCCGAGCGGGTCCCCACCACCACATCCACCTCTCCCCGGCGGATGCGTTTGTATTCATCCAGCCGCTCACTGAGGGAAAGGGCGCTGTGAATGACCGCCACCCGGCTGCCGAAGGCCGCCAAAAACCGGCGGATGGTCTGCGGGGTCAGCGAGATTTCCGGGACAAGGACAATGCACCGCCGGCCCTCGGCCAGCACCCGGTGGGCCAGGGTGAGGTAAACGGCGGTTTTTCCGCTGCCGGTCACCCCGTACAAAAGCCCGGTCCGGCCGCCTTCCCGGCAGCCCTGCCACAGCGTTTCCACTGCGGCGGCCTGTTCCTCGGTCAGGGTGGGGGGCGACTCCACGGGGATGGTCTCTTCCTTCAGCGGGGTGCGCAGCACTTCCTGTTCGTAGGTTTCGGCCAGGCCCTGCTGCACCAGTTTTTCCACCACGCCGCGGGTCACCCCGGCAAAGTAGCAAATTTCCCGGATGCTGCCGCAGCCCACCTGCCCCAGCAGCTCATAGATCTGCTGCTGCTTGGGGGTCAGCTTTTCGGGCTCGGCTTCGGTCAGGCGCACCATTTGCAGGGTTTTATCGCCTACCCGGCGCTCCACCACTTCCTCCCGCCGCAAAAGGCCCAGGGCCTCCAGCCGCTCCAGCGGCAGCGCGGAGAGGGTAAGCCCCAGTGTTTCGGCCAAATCGGCGGCAGGCAGGGGCTTGCGGCGGGGCCGCAGAACGGAGAGCACCTGCTGCTCGGTGAGGGAGAGGTCCTCCGGGACGGGGGCCCCGCGCACCAGGGACCACCCGGTGAGCCCCCGCAGGCCGTAGCCGGCCGGAATGAGCACGGACAGGGCATCGAACCAGGTGCAGAAGGTGTTTTCCCGCAGCCAGCGCAGCAGGAACATCCCTTCCTCGGTGAGGACGGGTTCTTCCTCCAGCGGGGCGGCGATGGGCTTGAGGGCGGCGTGCGCGGCTTGTTCGGCCAGCTCCACCACCAGCCCGATACGGCGGCCGTGCCCAAAGGGCACCAGCACCCGCACTCCGGGGCGGAGGGGCATCCCCTGGGGGATGGCGTAATCGAAAAGTTTATCAAAACGGCAGGTGGTTTTTTCCACCGCTACCCGGGCAACAGGGGCCAAACCGCCTACCTCCTTTTTGGCAAATGGGGGGACTGAAAAGGCCTTTCACTAATACGGCAAAATGGAGCCTTTTTTGCAGTCCAAAGGTTAATATTTCACTTTTATTTACGGAAGATTTACAAAATGGGGAAATACTGGGTGAGAATTGGATAAATGATGGGTTTTATTGGGGAAGTGTAACTGGGATTTGTTGTGCGAATTGAGGGCGAGTTTGTGGGCGCCTGGCGGCGGGGCGGGGCCTTTTGCAAAGGCATAGTTATCACCGCTCGCCGCGGGGGCCTTCCTTTTGCTCCTGCAAAAGGAAGCAAAACAGGGCAAAGGGGAACCAAGCTTTCCCCTTTGCAAACCCCTTTGACGCTAAGCTGCGGCTGGATACGAACGATGCGAAAGCATCGTCCGTACGGCGCCGCAGATACGCTTTCAAGGTGCCTGCGGCGCATTTTATTTTGGATTTTGCAGGAACTGAATTAAAAATCAACCTTATAAGCGTCGTCGCGTCGGATGCAACCTTCGCTTAAGTCGGGCTGACCCTGCGCTTTGCTCCGGGCAGCCCTCCCCGCTGCGGTGCATCCTCCTTTCCCCACAAGGTCTTACGACCTTGCGGGGGCCCCGATTATACGGGGTGTACCGACGCGTAGGGGGTCTTGGGGGCCTCCCCGAGTGACTTTTGGTTACTTTTCTTCACAGAAAAGTAATCCCCCGCCGGGCAGGCGTACAAATGAATACCTTTTATAAAACTTCGCAACGCCTTTAGGCGAGATGAAACTATTTCCTTTTTGTGTCAACCCCTCAGTCAGCCTGCGGCTGACAGCTCCCCTTACACAGGGGAGCCTTTGAGGGGAGATGAAATTTGGTGTAAAGGGGGTCGCGGGGGCTGGGGCGCGGGCCGCCGATTGGCCGAGGAATATCCTTGCCGGTAGGCAAAATAAAGCCGCCCCTGCAAATCGGCTTTGCAGGGGGAGAGGAACCAGGGGGTTATTTGCGCTCGGTCATGGAACAATCAAAATCGGAAAGACGCTCCGCACCGGTGGCAAAGAGATCCAGCGCCAGGGAGACGGGCTTTTCCTCCAGCGCAATGTGGTTTTCCTCCGCTTCCGCGGCGATCTCACGGGCTTTTTTGGCGACCGCTACCACGAATTTATAGTAGCTTTCGCCGGGCTTCAGGATCTGGGTCATAGCGGGTCTAAGCATTGTTCAGCACCTCTTGTATAAATGATTGATTGAATTTCTTGCTCCAGCGGGCGGAGCGGATAATTTCCGCCAAGCGGCGGGCCGCGGTTTCCACTTCATCATTGACCACGATGTAATCGTAATCCAGCGCCATTTCGATCTCGGCCCGGCCTTTTTCCAGCCGCGCGGAGATTTCCTCGGGGGATTCGGTGCCCCGACCGATGAGACGCTTTTTCAGCTCCTCAAAGGAGGGCGGCACCACAAAGATGGAAAGGGCGCTGGGGAACATGCGGCGGATATGGCCGGCGCCGTTGGTTTCGATCTCCAGGATGACATCGTGACCCTTGGAGAGCTCCTCCTCGATGGGACCGCGGGGGGAGCCGTAGTAGTTGCCGTTGTAGATGTTATATTCCAGCACGCCGTCATTGGCGATGAGCTGCTCAAATTCTGCCCGGGAAATGAAGTGGTAATGCACGCCGTCCACTTCGCCGGGGCGGGGGGCACGGGTGGTGGCCGAAACTGAGAGCACCGCGGGCGGGTCGTCCTCAAAGTAGCGCTTGAGAATGGTGCCCTTGCCGGCGCCGGAGGGCCCGGAGAAAACCACCAGGATGCCGTGCTCCTTGGGAGCGGTGTAGCTGCCGATCATGCCTGGCCCTCCATTTCTTCCTCGTCCTCATAATCCACTACACGGTTGGCCACCGTTTCCGGCTGCACTGCCGAAAGAATGACATGGTCGCTATCGGTGATGAGAACGGCGCGGGTGCGGCGGCCGTAGGTGGCATCGATGAGGGTGCCGCGGTCGCGGGAATCCTGGATGATGCGCTTGATGGGAGCGGATTCCGGGCTGACGATGGCAATAAGGCGATTGGCCGAGACCATATTGCCAAAGCCGATATTGATGAGTTTCATGGGGTTTTACACGACCTTTCGCTTATTCGATGTTCTGGATTTGCTCGCGGATCTTTTCCAGCTCGCTCTTCATTTCCACCACATGGCCGGCAATGGCGGTATCGCTGCACTTGCTGCCGATGGTATTGGTCTCGCGGTTCATCTCCTGCACCAAAAAGTCCAGCTTGCGGCCCACCGGTTCGGTGGATTCCAGTATTTTGCGGAGCTGGGCGAAGTGGCTGCGCAGCCGCACCGTTTCCTCATCCACCGCTAGGCGGTCGGCGATGATGCCGACTTCGGTAAGGATACGGTTTTCATCCGGTACGGCGCCGTTCAGGAGCTCGGTGAGCTTGGCGGTGAGACGGGCCCGGTATTCTGCCACCGTTTGGGGGGAGCGCTCCTCCACGAAGGAGAGGTGCTCTTCCATGGTGAGCAGCCGGGAAAGGACATCGGCCTTAAGGCGCTCGCCCTCGGTTTCCCGCATGGCCACAAACTGCTCCAGCGCCTTTTGCAGCACCGAGAGAACATCGGCGGCCAGCTCCTCCTCATCCTCCTCACCGCGGCACAGGGTAAAGATATCCGGCAGGCGGCAGATGGTGGAAAGGGTGAGATCATCCGGCAGGGCGTATTCCTCCCCCAGGGCCCGCAGGGCGGTGATGTACTGCCCAGCCAGCGCATGATCCACTGCGACGGAGGTATTGCGGCTCTCCACCGTTTGCAGGGTAAGGGTGACCTCTGCCTTGCCGCGGGAAATGGCGCTTTGCAGGGCGCGCTTGAGGCGATCCTCCAAAAAGGCGCAGCCGCGCGGGGCCCGGCAGGAAAACTCGAAGTAGCGGTGATTGACGGAACGGATCTCGACGGTGATGCTGCGGCCGTGCAGAAGCTGCTGATCCCGTCCGTAGCCGGTCATACTGCGTATCATGGCAAAATCCTGACCTTTCAGATGAAATAATGGAAAGGGCATAATACCCCTATTTTTCTATCTTAATATTCTACCACACCAAAGGCGGGCCGTCAATGAAAAGGGGGCGGGTTTTATGGGGATTTGGCGGGGGACAGACCGAAAAGGCTCCGCCATTCCTGAAGGGAACGGCGGAGCCAGAGAGAATATTGGATTTGGGGCGGCGGGGCCGGTCATTCGATGCGGCGTTCCTTGAGGGAGGCTTCCTTTATCATCATGGTAAGGACCAGGGAAAGGACGGTGCCGGCCAGGAAGAACACCAGAGTGCCCATGTGGTTCCCCTGAAAGATGCCGTTTACAGCCAGCAGGCAGATGAGGCCCCAGCCATTGGCGCCCAGCTGCATCAGGCTTTCGGTGGTGCCCTCGGAGACGGGATAGGCGGATTCGTAGCCCAAGACCATGACAATGGGGGTAACGCCGGTGAGGAAGATGCCCAGGCAGCAGGCCATCAGGATTTGCAGGCCGACGGTATGGCCGGTGATGATGAGGACCAGACCGACCAGCGTGCCGATTTCGCAGACCAGGACGATGGGCTTTCTCTTTTTGCTCTTGGAGCGATCGGAGGCGATGGGCAGGACCAGGGTGGTGATAACGCCGGTGACGGTAAGGATGGTGCCGAGGGTGCCGATGAACAGGCTATCCATGCTGCCGCCATTGAAGAATTGCAGGATGGGCTCCATGAGGGTGGTGAGGGTGAAATATACCCCCTGCAGCAGCCAGAAAACCAGCAGCGCGTAGATGAACTTTTTATTTTTGGCCAGCTGCTTCATGCCGTCGGCAAAGCTGACACGCTCGATTAGGTCCTCATCAGCGGGCGGCGTGGGCGGTTTTTCCCGGGCAAAGAGGATGAACCAGAGGATCATGGGGATGGACAGGAAGCCGAAGACCTTCAAAGCGCCGGGGATATCCAGGCCGAAGGTGGACATGAGCCACGGAACGCCGAACTGCGCCATGACCACGCCCAGGTAGGTGGAGATCATGCCCCAGCCATTGGCGATGCCGCGTTCCGCGGGCGGGAACCACAGGGCACTGATCATGCCGAAGGCATTGATGATGAAGGGCTGTGTGACGGCGATGCCGGTGGTGGTGATGACCAGCGCCGTGTAGGAGCTGCCGCCGATGAAGCCGCGCAGCAGGGTGAAGACCATCAATACGATGCCGGCGATAGAAACGGTTTTATACCAACCGATTTTTTCGAACACCCAGCTGGCGGGGATGGAAAAAACGATCATGCAGCCCATGATGATCATGGTGAGCGCGCTGATGGCCGCTTCGCCGCTGGCGGCATCCTGGAAGCCGTAAAAATGCCAGGCATCGGTGACGATGGAGCTGAAGAAGGCCCAGCCGTACTGCATGACCGCATTGACGCAGACAAAGGACAGCAGAACGACCCAGCGCCTTTTATAGAGCTTATATTCTTTTTTCTGTTCCATAGGGAATGTGACCTTTCTGAATGGCGATTGAAGATTTTTTGCTTTGAAAAACGGGGGCGGGCCGGGGGGAACCTGGCGCCCGCGGAGGTCTGCCCCATAAAATACGGCGGGAACCGATGAAAGTTCCCGCCGATCAGGCAGAGCGTTCAGAAGTCTTCATCCTCAAGGGCCTGCTTGACATCGGCGGCCTTATTGCGGAGGAAGCGGAAGGAGGGGGCCACCCCCTGCAGCAGCAGGGCGGAAAGCCGGGGGAACGCGAACGGCACTACCACGGCGATGGGATTGAAGACTGGCAGGGTGAAGCCAAGATAGAACGCCACGCAGATGAGCAGCAGCCGGGGCGGTACGCTGGCCTTGGCGATCTGCTGGGCGGCCTGGGGAGAGGCGGCGGCTGCCGCGCGGTTCATGGTGAAACGCAGCAGAAACAGATTGAGGATGCAGATGCCGCAGCCCAGGGCGGCTCCGTACAGGACGGAGTCATCCAATTTGCCCAGCAGGCGGAAAACGCCGATCATGGCGCCGCCGCAGACCAGCACACAGAGCGGCAGAAGCAGGGGATGCAGGGCTTGTTCTTTTTGCGATTCCATGGCGATCCCTCACTTTCGGGAATTATTTGGCGGGGGCTTTTTCACGGGCAGGGGCTTTTTCATGGGTGTGCATGGAATTGACCCAGACCGACAGCAGGATGAGCACGATGCCGATGATGGTAAAGAGCGTGACCTTCTCATTCAGTACGATGACGCCGCAGATCACGGACGCGACCGGCTCGATGAGGGTGGCGAAAGAGGCCTGCGCCGCGCCAGCCCCGGCGATGCCGATATTGAGCAGCAGGAAGCTGAGCGAGGTGATGACGGCTGCGCCAAAGGCATAGCCCATGGCGGCCCCGCCGGCGGGCAGGGTGAACTGGCCGGTTACGGCATTGATGACAATAAAGACACATGCCGAGGCGGCAGCCATGTAGAAGACGGCGCTCCAGACCGGGTACTCGCCGATGCCGAAGTATTCATTGCCAAAAATGTAGAACGAGTAGGTAAAGGCCGAGGCCAGTGCCAGGATGAACCCCGCGGGCTGGAAGCTGGAGACCCCGGTACCGATGACCGAGATAAACAGCAGCCCTAGGATGGAGAGCAGAATGGCAAGATAGGCCGAGCGGCCCAGACGACGGTGCATGAAAATGGCACAGGCTACCGTAACAATGGGCGGATACAAAAAATTGATAACGGTGGCGGTGCCCACTGCGATGTACTGGTAGCTGAGAGAGAGCAGGAGTACGGTAAAGCCCATACCGCAGGCGCCCATTAGCAGGAGAGGCAGCACCTTTTTGGCGGGGATGCACAGACTGTGATGCCCGGCCAGGCACATGACGAGGCAGACCAGCATCAACAGGATGTTATTGAAAAGGACGCAGGAGGTTTGTGAGACGCCGGACTGAATTGCAAGCTGAATAAAAGTGGGCGCAACGCCAAAGCCGATGGCCGCAATAATACAAAGCAGCAAACTCTTTTTCATGCAGAAAGATCTCCAAATTCAGAAAAGGATTTTACTCTCCAAGAATCTGGAAGCCGACGCCGACGGTTTTGTGGGCGGAAAGCTCATGAATGGCAATATCTCCGTAGATGCTGATAGAGATCTGGTCCTCATATCTAACAACACCAACCTTGAGACGACAGTTCTGCGAGATTTCCCGGGTGATACGGGCGGCATCCATGGCCTCATGCAGGGCGTGCACCACCGGGTGGATGTGGGCTTTTTTCTTCTCAATGATGTTCGCATTGAGGCAAGCACCCACCAAATTGTTGATCAGCTTGGGGCTAATGTCGAAATTGAATCCAGCCGCCATGGTGGCGACGCATTTAATCCCCATGCCTTGCAGCTCCCGGATCATTTCTTTCTCTTGCTCCATGCTTTGGGTCATGGCAAGCAGGATGGCCTGCCGTGTGGGATCGATGGGCTGCTGGTAGATGTAATTCTCGTAGTTCATACTGCCTCTATCCTCCATTCTCTGCTATCCGCTGCGACCCGGGAGAGACAATGCTCCCCCGGGATCGTTCGGCTTTATTTTGGCTTATACCTGGGTGAGTAATACTGGTGTGTCCTTATGGGCGGGAATTATTTGTGGAGAAGGCCGAGATCCACTTCATTCTTGAGGAATTCTTCAACGGTCTTTTGGGTATCGCAGATATCGTTCATGTGGAACAGCTCCACGGGAGAGTGGGAATAACGGCGGGGCAGCGCCAGGGAGACAACAGCCATGCCGGTAAGAACAGCGCCTACGGCATCGGTGACATAACCGGCACCGTTAAAGGCGAATTCCTGGTGATTGGCACCGGTCTTTTCGGCCGCGTTGCGGACGGCCTCAACGAGCTTGGGATGGCTGCCGGCGCGCAGGCCCAGACCCATGAACAGCTGGCTGTGCAGCAGGACGGGGCCCTTCTTGAGGGCAACGGGCAGCTCCTTGCCGAAATCGACATCGGGAACATCGCCGCAGGGGATGGTATCCAGGAACAGGCCGTACTCGCAGGGGTACTTATTGGTCGCGGCGGCAATGCCCTTGACGGTGGTCTCTTCGATGATATTGAAGGCAGCAACAACTTCGCCGTGGATATCCTCGGCCTTGAGTTCCTTCAGGGTCTCGATGATAACAGCGCAGAGGGCGCGGCAGTCAGCGGCGCGGGTGCAGATGTAATCACCATCGGGGCCAATGGACTCCAGGGGGGAATCGGGGACGATCTGGGCGCCGGTATGGATGCCGAGGGCCTCGGCTTCCTCACGGCTGCCAACGCAGATATCAACATAGCTCTGGGTGACGGTCTGAGCCTTGGCGATCTGCTCGGGGGTGAGGAGGTGGCCGGCGCGGATGCCGACTACGCCCTTGACTACGCCCTTTTCACCCTTGACCAGCACGCGGCGGCCGGGCAGGCAGGCGATGGTGGCGCCGCCGATCTGATCGAAGTACAGGTAGCCCTGGGGGCTGACGGACTTCACTTCGTAGCCGACTTCATCCATATGGGCGGAGACCATAACACGGGGGCCGGGATGGGCGCCCTTCTTGGTGGCGACGATGATGCCGTTGGGCAGCTGCTCGATGGTATCGACATCGTCCTTGATGGCATCGAAGATGTACTTGGCAACATCCCATTCATGGCCGGAAACGCCGATGATGGAGGTCAGTTCCGCAACGCGGGAACGCAGCCTTTCTTTCATAGTCATGATAGATTACCTCTTTTCAGTGTAAAATGCGGGATAATGGCTTGTCAATTTATAAAATTAACCAGCGAAAGTTATTTGATCAGTTTCTTCTTGTAGAGGAAGTAGGTGATGAGAATGTTGCCGAAGATGCAGCAAACGATGGTGATCCAGGCCGGAACACCAAGCAGGCGCAGGATGATGGCCATGGGCAGCGCGTACAGGGCGATCTTGAGCTTTTTAACAGCCATGGAGACGAAGCAGGCACCAAACAGAGAGGGCAGAATGTAGTTTGCCATGGCGGAGGTGACGGACTCCGGCAGGAAGGCGAGCAGGGTGGAGCCGGCGACAACGGCAACGGTGAGGAACAGGATATTGGTAACGACCGAGCCGCAGATGGCCAGGATACCAACGACCTCGCCCTTATGGGAGGAGGGCTCGACACCCAGAACATCCTGCGCGGTGGAAGCCGCGGGCAGACGGATCTGAGAGATACTGCCGGAGAGGATGCCGATGTAGGTGCCGGTGGGCCCGAATACCGGGAAGTAGGAGATGGGCTCCACCAGGTAGAAGGCGCCGAACGCCATGACAACGCTGCCCCAGGCAGAGAACATATGGGAGGCATCCGGCCAAACGCCGTGAGCCAGGTAAAGGTAGATATTGGGGAAGAAGCTGCCAAGCATGGCCAGAAGCACGGTAATGGTACCGATGCGAATGGACGGTTTGGTAAAACTCTTTGCGTACTGATCCATTATTTCGTTCCTCCTTTTCGATTACCGCACAAGGGCGCCGACGACAATGCCTATTACGATGGCAATGCCAAGGCCGTATTCCTTGAGCCAGGGCATCTTCTTGCTGAACTTGACGCAGGCGACCATGACAACGGTGCCGGCGATGCAGGACCAAGCCTGAGCGGGATCGACAACGATCTTATTGTAGTACTGAGAAGCCATGTAGCCGAACAGACCAATGGAAGCGGAGCAGGTGATAAGGCCCAGCCAGACTTCATCGCCGCCGCCGACCTTTTGACGGAGGCTTTCCATGCGGGGAGTGAGCAGCACAACGACCAGCAGCCAGCCGCAGCCATTGAGGGCCATGATGAGCCAGGAATTGGCCATAGCGTAGATATCATAGCCGGCGCCGCCCAGCTCCACGCCGTAGGCAGCGGCACCGGTGGTAGCGGCGGTCAGCTCGGTGGGCGCCGCGCCGATCATGGAAAGGCGCATCCAGGCAAGAGGGCCGCCGACAACGGTGATCATGCTGATGGCGCCGATGAAGCAGGACAGGGACGGGCCGATGGCAGTGACCATGCCGCACTTGAAGCTCTTGGAGCAATCAGCTTTGGAAAGGCCGACCAGCGGGGCGTTTTTGTAGCACAGCTTGGCGAAAGCGACAGCCTGAACCACGATGATGGCGACGCAGGCACCTGCGCACAGCCATACCGGCCAGCTATTGGCGATCTGTAAATAATCCATTCAAACAACCTCCTGTGAATATCACATTATCTATTGTCTTTCTTTGGGGCGCTACCCACCCGGCCGGCCGAACCCGGTGGATAAAACAAAAAGAGAGCAAACACGCACTATGGGAAGGACATCCCATAGCGGAATCTACTCTCTGCTCGTTACTGGTTATGTAAGGCTTACTCATGGCGGGCGGACCCGCGCGATACTCAGTAATTGCAATATTCTCTTTTCTCTTTACTGGTTTTAGAATATCACCGGCCCGACAGGATTGCAAGATTTTTTCTTTTTCCATCCGTAAATTTGTGAAAAGAGGACAAAAATTGACGGAAAATTTAGTGAGATAAATTCGAGAGATAAGGAATTTGTGGAAAAAGGAGCAAGAATAAGGCGGTGTGGGGCGGAAATTTGGGGAGAAAGGACAAAGGGGGCGAGCGAAGCGAGCCCGCCGGGAGACGGGGTGTAAGAGGGAGACAGCGGGTGGTCTGATGGGGTGAGTGGGGAAGTGGGAGGGCGCAGCCCCGCCGCCGCAGGAGGCGAAAGCAGGCGGAGCCTGCTTTGCTCCGGCGGAGCCGGAGCGGGCTGCGCCCGATGAGGCTATGGCTCGGCAGGGGCTGGCGAAGGAGGAGAAAAAGAAACCCCTGCCCCGAGAGAAATCGGGACAGGGGAACAAGGCGGAAAATTATTCGTCCAGCTTGAGGACGGCCATGAAGGCTTCCTGGGGGACTTCCACGCTGCCCAGCTGACGCATGCGTTTTTTGCCCTCCTTCTGCTTTTCGAGGAGCTTCTTTTTGCGGGTGATATCGCCGCCGTAGCATTTGGCCAGAACATCCTTGCGCATGGCCTTTACCGTTTCGCGCGCGATGATCTTGCCGCCGACAGCCGCCTGAATGGGAATTTCGAACAGCTGCCGCGGGATGTGATCCTTGAGCTTTTCCGCCAGACGGCGGGCACGGGGGTAGGCATTATCGGCAAAGACGATGAAGCTCAAGGCATCCACCATTTCGCCGTTGAGGAGGATATCCAGCTTGACCAGGCGGCTGGGCCGGTAATCCGAAAGCTCATAATCGAGACTGGCGTAGCCGCGGCTGCGGCTCTTGAGGGCATCGAAGAAGTCGTAGATGATCTCGGCCAGGGGGAGATCGTAGTGCAGTTCCACGCGGGTGGGATCGAGGTACTTGGTATCCTTGTAGATGCCGCGGCGCTGCTGGCAGAGATCCATCAAAGCGCCGATGTACTCCGGCGGGGTGAAGATGCTGGCCTTGACATACGGCTCCTCCGCTTCTGCGATGGTGGAGGGATCGGGATAATTGGTGGGGTTATCGATGGCGAGCTTGGTGCCATCGGTGAGGGTGAGGTGGTAGATAACGCTGGGGGCGGTGGTGATGAGATCGAGATTGAATTCCCGCTCCAGCCGCTCCTGGATGATCTCCATGTGCAGAAGGCCAAGGAAGCCGCAGCGGAAGCCAAAGCCCAAGGCGGCGGAGGTTTCCGGCTCGTAGGAGAGGGCGGCGTCATTGAGCTGGAGCTTTTCCAGCGCTTCCCGCAGGTCGGGGTACTTGGCGCCATCCGCCGGATAAATGCCGCAGAACACCATGGGATTGACGCTGCGGTAGCCGGGCAGCGGCTGGGGGGCGGGGTTTTCGGCCCCGGTGACGGTATCGCCCACGCGGGTATCGGCCACTGTCTTGATGCTGGCGGTGAAATAACCGACCTCACCGGCGGAGATTTGATCGCGGGGGACAAGATTGGTAGCGCCCATGACGCCACATTCCACTACATTGAACTGGGCGCCGGTGCTCATCAGCCGGACGGCCATGCCGGTGCGCAGGGTGCCCTGCATCACACGAAGATAGACGATGACGCCCCGGTAGCTATCGTAGACGCTATCGAAGATGAGGGCCTGCAGGGGGGCTTCCGCATCGCCCTGGGGGGCGGGAATATCGGTGACGATGCGCTCCAGCACCTCGTGGATATTGACACCGTTTTTGGCGGAGATGCGGGGGGCATCCATGGCGGGGATGCCGATGACATCCTCGATCTCGTGGCAGACCCGCTCGGGATCGGCGGCAGGCAGGTCAATCTTATTGACGACGGGGAGGATCTCCAGACCGTGATCCACCGCTAGGTAGCAATTGGCCAGCGTCTGCGCTTCGATGCCTTGAGAGGCATCGACAACGAGAATGGCGCCCTCACAGGCGGCCAGCGACCGGCTGACCTCGTAGTGGAAATCGACATGGCCGGGGGTATCGATGAGATTGAAGTGATAGGTTTCGCCGTTATCGGCTTTATAATCCAGCGCGACGGCGCGGGCCTTGATGGTGATGCCGCGCTCCCGCTCCAGCTCCATATTATCCAGGATCTGATCTTCCATATCACGCTTGGCCACCGCTTCGGTGGATTCCAAGATGCGGTCGGCGAGGGTGCTTTTGCCGTGATCGATATGGGCGATGATGCAGAAATTGCGGATGTGGTCCTGATAGCTCATGGCGTTCCTCCGGTTGATACAAACGATTTAACAATTTATTATAGCACAAAGGCGAGGGAAAAACAAGAATGGGGAGTGGCACAATGAAAACAGATGTGGTAAAATAGGAGCAGTTTACAGGGCGGCGACCCGGAGAGGGCGCGCCGCAGCGGAAAAGGGCTGCCCGAAGTGAAACGGAGGGTCGGCCCTGAAGAGCGGAGGCGCGCCCGATGGGGTGCTGCAGAGAATTGTGGGGGAGATGCCGGGATGAAGCCGATAAGCCTATATTTCCATGTGCCGTTCTGCCGCAGCCGGTGCGGGTACTGCGGCTTTTACAGCGGGTGCCCACTAACCCTGCGGGAGCCGTACACCACGGCACTGGTGCAGGCAGTGGAAACCGCCCCGCTGGAGGGCCATGAAATACAGACTGTCTACTTTGGCGGAGGGACGCCGACGCTGCTGGGGATGGGGCTTATCGCTGTGCTGGAGGCGGTACGCCGCCGACGGCCGGTGGCGGCGGATGTCGAAATCACGGTGGAAGCGAACCCGGGAACCGTGACGCCGAAGCTGCTGGAAGAACTGCGGGAAGCGGGCTTTAACCGCATCTCCTTTGGCCTGCAGGACTGCGAGGATGAGATGCTGCGTCTGCTGGGACGCGGCCACACCGCAGCGGAGGGCGAAGCGGCAGTGGCGATGGCAAAGGCAGCTGGCTTCCAGAATATCTCGGCGGATTTTATGCTGGCGACGCCGGGACAGACCCCCAAAAAGGCGGCGAGGCTGGCGGAATACGGCCTTTCGCTGGGGGTGCCGCATCTTTCCTCCTATCTGTTGAAAATTGAGCCGGGGACAGCCTTTGACCGGATGGGAATGGCACAGCGCTGTCCCGATGAGGACACAGCAGCGGAGTGCTACCTGGCCTACTATAAGGTGCTGGAACAGGCGGGGCTGCGGCATTATGAGATCAGCAACGCGGCGCAGCCTGGCTATGAGAGCCGGCACAACACCGTGTACTGGAAGCTGGGTGAGTACCTGGGCATTGGACCGGGGGCGGCCAGCTACCATGAGGGGCGGCGGTTCCGCTTTGCGGAGGATCTATCGGCCTTTATGGCGGAGGAGGATGTGTGGCGGCTGCCGCTGGATGACGGCCCCGGTGGGGACTGGGAGGAAGCGCTGATGCTTTCTCTGCGGCTGGCGGAGGGACTGACCCCGGTGCTGGCGGCCCGCTACGGGCAGGACTATGCCGCCCTGCTGCGGCGGGCGGAGCCGCTGCAAAAGGCAGGGCTGCTGCGGGCGGATGAGGAGCGTATCGCGCTGACCGACCGGGGCTTTTTGCTGAGTAATTCCATTATCGTGGCGCTGCTGGGGTAAGCGGCGCGGGAAAGGGGCTGCTGAAGGGCGGCTCTTTTTTGCTGGCGGGTGCGGAGGGCAGGAAGGGGCGCAGCCCCCCGCCGCCGCAGGCGGCGGTAGGCGCGGGCCCGCAGGGCCCGCGCCTTAGGCGGCAAAGCCGCCGGGCTGCGCCCCTTCCCTGGCCCGGCCCGGTCTTTCCCGAAGCAACCATCCCCGTGGCATAAAAAACACCGCCACAGCCAGGCGGTGTTGCAGTGCGGATATTATCGGTAAAATTATTCGATGGTAAGGTGCAGACTTTCCAACCCGAGTTCACCATCTTCGGCGGGGCGGCAATCGGTGATTTGCAGGTTGAATTCCCGCAGGAGAGAGGCGGTCGAAAGCTTCTGCACTTCCTCCCTGCTGCGGTCAACGGTAAGGGGTGTTACGGTAAAAACGAGAGGCTGGCCGTTCTGCTCCTCCAGCAGCTTTTTACCAAGCTCCTCCCCTACATATACAGTAAAGGGCTGGGACTGGAACTCTGTTACGACAGCGACAAGCGGAGTGGTGTCATCCAGGCAGTAATCGGGGATCACATCCCGGACGGTGGCGGTAAAGGAGCCGCCGATGGTGCAGCTTTCAGCTGGGGCGGGCTGCGGATCGGGCGCGGGGGTATCCTGGACGCCGCAGGAGCACAGCAGCAGAACAGCAAGCAGCAGAAGCAAGCATTTTTTGATGTGGTTCACGGTCATAGCCTCCTTTTCGGTTCGCTAAAAAATTGAGCTGGAATCGGGAAAATTGCCTATTTTCATTCTACCATGCGGTAAAGTACGGTGTCAACAAATGCCGGGAGTGCAGAGAGAAAAAGACCGCCCGCAGGCGGTCTTTCGGTGGGTGGATAAATTAAGCCAGGTGGGCACGCACCATCTGCATGCACTTGGCGGTGGCAAACATAATAAACTCATTGCGCTCCTCCGGGGAAAGCCAAAGACTTTCCTCAGCAGTGGCGGCTTCCTCTGCCAGGCGCTGGGGGATGCCATGCACCTGGTTTTCAATGTCGTCCTCGGTGTAGTAGTCGAGGTAGCGGTTGGGGAAGGAGGGGGTATTGCGCAGGGTCTCCAGCGGAGGGTAGTGGGGATTTTCCCGATAATCGGCCAAATCGGCCAGCTTCAGATCGGCCCGCATGGCGGTAATGTTCTCCTTGGAAGGATCCGCAAGGGATTCCCGGCGGGGACGCAGCACCCGTTCCTGCCACATGGCATCAGTAATAAGGTGAATATAATATCCCCAGTAGAAGGCGCGGGCCTCATCATCGGCCGCCTGGGGCATCATTGCATTGTAGAAGCCCTCAAAATCAATGAGGCAGCGGTCCAGTGCTTCATCCTTCTTCAGCCAGTGGGTCACCACCCGGCCAGGGAAATAACGCGGTGTACCGTCCTCATTCCACTCGGTGCGGCCGCAATCCGGCGCAATGGAACCGGCGTAATAATGGGGGAGGGAGATCCCCTCCGGCAGGCAGCGCAGCAGGGCTTCCGCTACCCGCAGGTGTGTCATCCAGTATGCCATGGGTCAAACCTCCACGGGGGTATATACCTTGATGGAGCCGCCGTTATCCTGCAGGTAGCTGCCGGCGGGCTGGCCCAGCACCACCGCAATGGCCACAAATTTACCGGCCCAGCCGGAAAGGGAAACGAGGAACATCAGGAACGGGATCCAGAACCACTGCTCCGAAACGGCAAAAGCGGCAGCCAGCAGCAATCCGCACCAAACAACGGCGGGAATGAGGGTGCCGGTAAGCCAGGAGTTGCGGCGGACATACATACGGCCGGTGCAGGCAACAATATAAAATCCCATGGAAACATACTCAACGGGGCAGCCGCATGTTTTATAAAGGCAGAAGCCGTGCAGCTTGGCCTGCAGGCGCATGGAAGCGACCATAAGCAGGAACGCGCCCAGGCAGTAAATCAGGGAAAAGACGGTATTTTTGGCGGAAGAAAGCAGGGTAAAGGGATGGCTGGGCAGAACCAGCAGCACCGGGCCGACCAGCAGCACGAGAGTAAGCAGCAGACCGATGATATTTTCCCGGGAAAGATTGACAAAGTCGATCTCGCGGGTTTGGCGGTAATTGCCGGGCAGGGCTTCGCAGGAATTGGGATTCATGGGAGTGCCTCCTTGACTTTGACTGAAATAAAGTGCGGCAGGATCGGCTAAAATCCTACAGATAAATGCATTATACCACAGAATGCAGAGAATGCCAAAACATTTTTTGCGGCGCATTGCTATTTGCGGAAAAAAGGATTATAATATAGACGGAATGCGGCAGGCTGCCGCGGAAAGGAGACAAACAACGGATGAAAAACAAAAAATGCAAATGCTGCTGGGGCACTGTAATTGCCATGCTGGTGGCCCTGCTGGGAGCGGCCGCCGCTGTAATGGTGCTGCTGCGCCGTCACCACACCGCCTGCACCGAGGAACTGGATGATGAGGACCTGGTAGAATACCTGGGCGGCGAAGAGCACGAAGACGCACCGGAGGAGTAATCTTCTGCTGCGGCGAAAATTCCCCTTGACAGGGGCATTCAACTGTGCTAATATGATATGGCACCCGGAAGAGGTGCCTTATATCGCGGAGTAGAGCAGCTCGGTAGCTCGTCGGGCTCATAACCCGGAGGTCGGAGGTTCAAATCCTCCCTCCGCAACCATCTTGAGTGACCAAAATAGATACACTCACCTGAAACCCCTGAGAAA
>ERZ827512.1917-NODE-1917-length-18331-cov-4.515375_pt1 | contig 18331 bp, 24 predicted proteins | sample MGYA00519916_ERZ827512 | MGnify/ENA primary metagenome ERZ827512 (study PRJEB31778, sample SAMEA3449335) | human gut metagenome | biome: human gut; feature: human-associated habitat; material: faeces | place: United Kingdom | collected 2010/2012 ... | reverse complement strand
GCTATGAGTAGTTTAACTAGTTCAACTACAAATGCCAAAGTAGGATTACTACGAATGGGAGAATTAATGGCAGGACAATTTGACCGATATAAAAACAATACACCTTACTGGTTATTAACACCATATAGTAGGTTTTACGTGCGTTACGTCCACCGCGAGGGTCACGCGCCCAGCAGTGGTTCGTCCACCATGGCAGTCCGCCCATCTCTAAATCTAAAATCTAACGTACAGATAACATCAGGAACAGGTACCAAAGCTGACCCATTTGTGATAACACTAGGAAGTTAGTAGCCGTGAATAAAAAATGTAGTTCTTACATTAAAATAAAAATTAATTATAGGAGGAAAAATAATGAAAAAGTTAATGTTAATTGGAGTATTATTTATAACAATTGTAAGTATAACTGGATGTTCTAATGAAAGTAGTAAAGATCCTGTATTGGAAATTTGTAATAATGTCTATGAAGCAATAGGTGATTATGAAAATGGAACCATTAATAAAACTGAATTTATAGATGAAATACAAGGATTATCTAAAGATTGTACATATAGTGATAAGATGATTTGTGTAGAGATATCTACTTTTGAAAGTATTCCAGAAACAACTAATGATGAGATAATAGATGCTCATATTACAATGCTAAAAAAATATTGTGAAATGGTAGAAGATAAAAATTAGTAAAGATATATACCTGAGACTGTATATGTCTTTTCTTATATCAAAAAAGCTTGAGCATTATTATCTGTTATGATACGTTATGGATAGAAGAGTGACTTGCATAAAAGATGGGGAAAGGAGAATTTTTAAGTAAAAGATAGAAACTATTACAAAGATACATATAGATATCATGGAAAGTTTGACAAAGCACTATAATGAAGAAATTTTGACTAAACTAGATAAAGAATTAGTGATACTAGTATTAGATGATTTTTTAGAAATAAAAAAATAATAGAATGAGATGAGGAACTTATGAAAGTTACAAATAAATTATATAAATTAACTAGTAATATCGATAATATCCGATTATATCATCATGAGAAAAGAAGAAGGAATTGAATAAGGTGCTTGTAATGAGAGAAAAATCTATTGCTAAATCTCTTATCAAAGATGGATTACCTATCAATAAAGTATGTTAGTATACTGGCCTTTCTAAAAAACAATTAACAATGCTAATATAGAAATTTGACAAATTAATATTTGAGGGTGATAATTAACTTGTCTATTAAACTGCTAAAAAACTTTTGTCCTTTTTCAATTATTATTATATAATAAGTAAAAGGAGAGAGATATTATGTTATTATTAGCTGTTAACTCTGGCAGTAGTACTTTAAAGTTTAGACTTTATGATATGCCAAGTGAAAATGTAATTACAAAAGGAAGTTTTGAACGTATTGGCTCCAATGACAGTGATTATACTATTAGAGTTAATGATGAGAAAATTTATAAGAAAGAGAAAATTGAAAGTCATGAAGAAGCCGTTAATATTTTATTAACAGAGCTTGTGGAAAAAGGTATTGTCAAGAAACTAGATGATATAAAAGCAGTAGGACATCGGGTTGTTCATGGAGGAGTTCTTTATTCTCACTCTGTTGTTATTAATGATAGGGTACTAGAGGAAATAAAGACAATTAAAGATCTAGCACCATTACATAATCCTGCTGCAATTATTGGCATAAAAGCTTTTTCTAAAGTTATACCTAATGCTACTATGGTTGCATGTTTTGATACAGCTTTTCATCAAACTATTGAAGAAAAAGAATTTTTATATTCAGTACCTTATGAATGGTATGTTAAATATGATGTTAGAAAGTATGGATTCCATGGCTTATCTCATCAATATATAACAACTAAAATGAAAGATATATTAGGTATGAATGGTAATTTAATTATCTGTCATATTGGTAATGGTGCTAGTATATCTGCTGTTAAAGAGGGAAAGTGTATTGCTACATCTATGGGATTTACTCCTAATGCCGGTATAATGATGGGAACTCGTAGTGGTGATATAGATTATAGTATTATAGGCTATATTATGAAAAAAACGGGAATGTCCTATGATGAAGTAAATAACTTATTAAATAAAAAGAGTGGTCTTGAAGGTATTGCTGGTATGAGTGACTTAAGAGATATAGATAGAGCTTTTCTAGCTAAAGATAGTAAAGTAGTTCTTGCTATTGATATGTATACTGAACGTATTGCCGAATATATTGCTAAATACTATCTAAAACTAGGTAAAGTAGATGCTATAATCTTTACAGCAGGTGGTGGAGAAAATGACCCTATTATAAGAAAAGAGGTACTTAATAAATTAAAGCCACTTGGTGTAGAAGTAGATGAGAAACTAAATGAAGAAACAATTGTTAGAAAAGATAAAGAAGGCTTAATTACCACTAAAAAATCATCTATCGCTTGCTATGTCCTAGCGACAGATGAAGAACTAGTAATTGCTAAAGATACCTACAATTTATCTAAATAATAAAGTAACTCGCTTATATAGCAAGTTCTTTTTATTATAACGGATTTTTGAGATATACATTATAAAATAATAGTATCATCAGGCTTACGAAAACTCGTAACATATTTTAATATTTTTAGCTTGACTTTCGAACATAAAAACTATCGAGTAATAACCAATAACTAGTTATTAAAATAAGCTTTTGGAGGATTAGTAAATGAAAAATGAAATTGTTATTTTTGAAAATCAAAATGTAAAATTAGAAGTAAATATGAAAGATGAGATTGTCTTGTTAAATCAATTGCGAATTATTTGATAAAGACAGGACTGTTACAACAAAATACATAAATAATATTTCTAATCTAGATAAATCTGTTACATTCTATAATCTTGATGTAATAATAAGCGTTAGTTATCGTACTAAATCAAAAAATAGTATCGCCTTTAGGAAATGATCTAATAAAGTGTTAAAGGATTATCTAATTAAAGGTTGTGCAGTCAATGAAAAAAGCCTTAAAGGCCTAGAAAAAACTATTGAATTAATAGATATTGCAACTAGACTAGAAGATAAGAATGCTAAAATTTTAGACCTATTAGACGATTATGACTATAAAACTATTAAAGGGAAAGGAACTAATAAGAGTTTAGAAAAGATAGATTATGAAGAAGGTATGAATGTAATAAATACTATTAGATTTAATAACCACTTCTTTTATGAACTAATCTTGCCTAAAACTTTGAATTTTTCTTAATCTATAGTATAATACTAGTAGATTTAAAGAAAGAAGGAATATATATGAAAATAATATCTATTAATGCAGGAAGTAGTTCCTTGAAGTTTAGTCTTTTCAATATGGACGATAAGAAGGTAATCGCTTCAGGATTATTTGAACGTATTGGTATAGATGGAAGTAGTTATACTATTAAATATAATGGTGAGAAAATTAAAATTGAAGCAGAACTTGCTACTCATACAGATGCTGTTAAAATTTTATTAGATAAACTAGTTAGTCTTAATATTATTAAATCATTAGATGAAATAGATGGAGTAGGACATCGTTTAGTTCATGGTAAAGATAAGTATAAAGAATCATGTCTAATAACAGATGAAGTAGTTAATGATCTAACACTCTTTAAAGATTTTGCTCCTCTTCATAACCCTGCTAATGTACTAGGAATAGAAGCCTTTAAGGAAGTATTACCAGACGTTCCTATGGTTGGAGTTTTTGATACTGCTTTTCACCAAACTATGGATGAAGAGGCTTATCTATACCCAGTACCATATTCTTGGTATAACGAGCATGGGGTTAGAAAATATGGCTTTCATGGAACTAGCCATAGATATATTGCTAAAACTATTAGTGAAAAACTTGGTAGAGATAACCTAAGAATAATTAGTTGCCATGTTGGTAATGGCGGTTCTATTACCGCCATTAAAGATGGTAAATGTATTGAAACATCAATGGGATTCACACCTTTAGCAGGTATAATGATGGGAACACGCAGTGGTGATGTAGATCCATCAATTATTACTTATATTATGGAACAAGAAGGCCTAAATGCAAAAGAAGTAATAGATATTTTGAATAAGAAATCAGGCTTACTTGGACTAAGTGAAATAAGTAGTGATATGCGAGATATAGTAGGTGTCATTAATAATGATGATGAACAAGGTAAGAAAGCTAGACGTGCATTCTTAAAATATACAAGAACTGTAACTAATTATATTGCTCAGTACTATGTTTTATTAGGAGGAGCTGATGTTATTTGCTTTACTGCAGGACTTGGTGAAAATAGCGAACCATTTAGAAAAAAGGTTTGTGAGAACCTAGCTTGTCTTGGTGTAAAAATAGATTCTGAAGCTAATAAAGTAATGGGAGAGTTTAAAAAGATTAGCAGTGATGATTCTACTATCTCAGTTTATGTAGTTCCAACAGATGAAGAGCTTATGATTGCTCTAGATACTCTTAAATTAATTAGTTAGATTGGATGAAGTTATGTTTAAAAAAATATATAAAGAGATAAAGAAATATAATAATATTGTAATTGCAAGACATATAGGAGTTGATCCTGATGCCCTAGCAAGCCAACTTGCTTTAAAAGAATCAATTAAATTAACATTTCCTAAAAAGAGTGTCTATGCTGTAGGCAATGGATCAACCAAATTTTCTTATATGGGGCATCTTGATAAATTAGAAGAATTTGATAATATTCTTTTAATAGTTTTAGACACCCCTGACAAAAAAAGAATAGATTTTAAAGATTATAGTAAAGCTAGTATGGTTATCAAAATAGATCACCATCCCTTTATAGAAGATTTTGGTGGACTTGAATACATTGATGATAGTGCCAGTAGCACCTGTGAAATCTTGATGGGACTAATACTTGAAACAAAATTAAAATGTAATGAGAAAATTGCAAAGCTCCTTTATTACGGATTAGTATCAGATTCAAATAGATTTCTATTTGATAGTTGTACTTCTAAAACTTTTAATCTTGTTAGTACCTATTTATCTAAATATTCGTTAAAATTATCAAATATTTATAATAATCTATATCTAAGACCCTTAAAAGAAGTAAGATTAGAAGGTTATATCTCTTTAAATATGAAAGTTACAGAAAATGGTGTTGCTTACATTATATTAACTAATGATATCATTACCAAATTTAAAGCCGATAGTGCATCAGCAGGTAATATGATTAATAACTTCAACTTTATAGATGAAATTTTAGTTTGGATTATTGTAACAGAAGATGTAAAAAATAATAATGTTCGTGTCAATATTAGAAGTAGAGGACCAGAAATTAATAAAATAGCTGAGAAATATAATGGGGGTGGACATGCCTTAGCAAGTGGTGCAAGACTTTCCACTATAGAAGAAGCAAAAAATCTTATTTGTGACATTGATTATATAGCAGAAAAGTATCTAAAAAAGGAGATGATACAAGATGAAAATAACTAGTGCCGAACTTAAAATAATGGCTACAAGGCGTAGTCAGTATCCTGAAGATAAAAAAGCAGAATTTTTATTAGTAGGTCGCAGTAATGTTGGAAAAAGTAGTTTTATAAATACACTTTTAGGTAGAAAAAATCTTGCTAGAACTTCATCTCATCCAGGGAAAACACAAACACTTAACTTTTATGAAGTAAATAAAGAATTTTATTTAATAGATGTACCAGGATATGGATATGCAGAAGTAAGTAAAAAAAGAAGAGAAAAGTTTGGAAAAATGATTGAAGAATATTTAGAAACGAGAAAAGAACTCAAAAGAGTATTTATGATAACAGATTTTCGTCATAAGCCAACTGAAGATGATGTCTTGATGTATAACTTCTTAAAATATTATAATCTTCCTGTAACTATAGTTGCTACCAAAGCCGACAAAATAGGAATGAGTAAAAAAGACAAATGTAAAAAACATATTACAGATACCCTTGATTTAGTAGTAGGAGATGATTTAGTTATTTTCTCAAGTGTAACTAAAGAAGGTAAAGATAAAATAATTAAAATTATAGAAGACTTAAGCGTAGACACGATTTAAGTCTTTTTTCATACCCTATAATAGGTGAAGTTCCATGAAGTTAATAATAAAATCTGATATCTTATATTATTTAATATTACCAATTAATTTGAAAAATCTTATGGAAAATGAAATAATAACTAAGATTAAATGTATTTTTTTAAACCATAATTATAAATATCATCTTTTAGAATCAGGATTTTACGAAGTAGAGGTCTACCACCATAATATAGTTGGTACTATTCTTAAAGTAGAGAAAATAGACACTTTTGATTTTTCAGATGAAGTAGATTTAAGAGTAGTTATTAAAGATAAAATAAAAGTATATTTAAAACTAATAGATGAAACCGATTTTCCTAAATATAAGAGTAAAGTAGATGTAGAAACCCTTAATCTAAAAGAATATTTAGAGTTAATAGAACACTCCAATATAATTATAGATACAAAAAAAGTTCTCCTTTAGAGAACTATAGCAATCATGTTATTAGAACCTTTATTAACTACTTTAGTTAAAGTTTGTTGCAGTTTATACCTAATATTATCTGGCATAGAGTTAATTTTCGCTTGTATTCCTTCTTGAACAATATTATCTAAACTTCTACCAAATATTTCACTTTTCCATATCTCACTAGGATTATTCTCATAATCCCTCATTAAATAATCAATTAACTCTTTACTTTGTACTTCACTACCTATAATAGGCTCAAAAGTAGAATTAACATCAACTCTTATCATATGAATAGATGGTGCAACAGCTTTAAGTTTAACGCCATATCTAGGACCTTGTTTAATAATTTCTGGTGTATCTAACTTCATATCAGAAAGAGTTGGAGTTGCAACACCATAACCAGTTTGTTTTACCATTCTTAAAGCATATTTAATTTGATCATATTCGCCTTTTGCTTCTTCATAGTCCTGAAATAAAGATAATAATCCAGCCTTGCTTGTAACATCAATTTTAACAATCCCCCTTAATACTTCACTATATAAAGAACTAGGCGCTTCTAAATTAATAGTAACGATACCAGTCGAAGGATCAACATCAGATAAATAGGATTTTTCTATTACATCATTATTTCTGAAATGTTCTGTAATTTTTTCAATATCTCTTAACTTATCAACTTCCATAACACTTTCTCTAATAACATCAATATATTTACGTTTAATAGAATTATTAGCATTTAAAATAGCAATCCACTCTGGCATATTAACTTTGACTTCTAAAACAGGGAACTCATACAAAGCTTCTCTTAATATTGAAATCATTTCTCTTTCATTCATTTGATCAACATTAATAGGTAAAACAGGAACATTATGAACCTCTTTAATAGATTCAGCAAGTCTTTCCGTTTCCGGTAGAGTAGGATGAGTCGTATTAAGTACTACAATGAAAGGTTTTCCAATCGCTTTTAATTCTTCAATAACTCGCTCTTCTGCCTCCAAATAGTCACTTCTATTAAACTCTCCAATAGAACCATCAGTAGTAACAACAATACCAATTGTAGAATGATCTTTAATAACCTTTTCTGTACCGACTTCAGCAGCTTCTACAAAAGGAATTTCTTCATCATACCAAGGCGTTTTAACCATTCTTGGACCATTGTCATCACTAGCTCCTTTAGCATTAGGAATAACATAACCAACACAATCAACTAATCTAATATTACAACTAAAATCATCAATATTAACTTTAGCAGCTTGATTAGGAATGAATTTAGGCTCTGTTGTCATAATAGTCTTACCTTGAGCACTTTGAGGAATCTCATCTAGTGTCCTTTTCTTTTCGTATTCATCTTCAATATAAGGAACCACTAAAGTTTCCACCATTCTTTTAATGAAAGTACTTTTTCCAGTTCTAACAGCTCCAACAACACCTAAATAAATATCACCACCGCTTCTTAAAGCAATATTTTTAATGATTTCCGCTTTTTCCATAAACATCACAGCCTTCTTTCTTCTTTTATTCTAATAAATATTATTCATAAAAATTGTTTTTATGAAAGAAAGGAGTAATTTTGAAAAACTTTTTAGATTATTTACAAGAAAATAATAAAACATTTGCAGAGGCCTCTTTTAATAGTATAGATAGTTTAATATTAGCATATCTATCATATTTTAATTTTCCTAATACTATAACAAGATTAAAAGACTTAGATATTTCTAAAACTACTAAAGTAGAGAAAAATAAAAATTTTATTAAAAGAGTGATAACAAGTAATAGATATAAAGATATAGAACTAAGTTTTTTCATAGAAGATACAAATGATTTAATGGAAAAACAATTTTCTGCCGTTACATTCTTGCTTCCTAATAACACGATGTATATTTCATTTAGAGGAACAGACTCTACTCTTACAGGGTGGAAAGAAGATTTTAATATGGCCTTTATGTTACCAGTACCTTCCCAAAAAGAAGCACTAAAATATGTAGAAAAAATAACTAAACTAATACCAAGAAATTTCTATATAGGAGGTCATTCTAAAGGAGGAAACCTTGCTGTCTATGCAGGATGTAACCTAGCTAAGAATTTATCCAATAGAATAATAAAAATATATTCTCATGATGGACCAGGCTTTATTAAAGAGTTTTTTACTACTTCAAACTATCAAAATATTAAAGACAAAATAGAAAAAGTAGTTCCTTCTTCATCTATTATAGGCATGCTTTTATATACTAATGAAAAGTATAAAATAATTGAAAGCAGTGCAAAAGGTATTTTAGAACATGACCCATTCACCTGGCTTATTAATGAAAATAATTTTATAATCTTAGAAAACCTATCCGATGGTACCATCTACACTAATAAAGTTATAAATGATTTCATCAGTACTCTGTCAAAAAAAGAAAGAGAAATTTTTATAGACTCTCTTTTCACAGTACTAAGATCTACAAATTTAACAACTTTAGATGAAATATCTAAAAATTTTATAATTAAGCTCCCTAATATTTTAATTGCTATCTATAAACTGGATGATGTTAATAAAAAGTATATCTTAAAAACTATTAGGGCCTTAATCAAAAGTAGCCTTACTAATTTAAATCTTTTAATACCTAGGGACTAATACCACCATCATAGCCCCTAACATAATATTCCGATTTTAATAGTTCCATATTTAAAAATTAGGTTTTATTTTTTTATAAATTTCAATAATTTATATTATCCTTATTGAAGTGAAACTAAATCATCTATTTCTTCTAAAGTTAAGTGAGTATATTTAATAATTTTATTAAGCGATACTCATAGTTATACATAGCCACTGCAATAGAGTGTTTTTGTACCTTAACACCTAAATCAAACCAAATATCAATTCCTCCGCCAAGTATTTCAGTGTAAAAAATCTTATCTAGTTTCTTTTTGTTATAATTACTAGATGTATTAGTTTTTCTACAGTATAAATAAAAATCTTTTATTCCATCTACTTGTAAATTTTCTAGTTGCTTCTTTAACTTTATCATCACCAGGTTCAGTATAATTATCAACATCAATATCTTTATAAGTCTTATAATTTCATCCAACTACCTTAGAAACTCATTTTTTATTTAGTTAAGATATCTAAACTTTAATACAAGACCAAAAATAGTGTAAAGAGAAAATTTTGAAAATTAAAGTAAAAAAAGAGACTGTTAGTTTACTAAATTCTTCTAAAAAAATCAAAAATTGACCCCCAAAAAATAGAGTCAATTTACAAATTCATACATTTTAAAAAATTTAAAACATTTTATCAACATTGTCAGGAACTTCATCTTTCATAATAGTTTTTATTATCTTATCTTTCTTCTCACTGCTTACACTTTTCCCAGTCATATTAGCAATCTCATCAACTACTTCCGAAAGCACCTTCTCATCCTTCATATTACCTTTTTGTAATTTGTCTGCTAAAGATAAAATAGCATCTTTATTAACATTAGTCTTTTGTTCAACTTTCTTAAAAAAACTGTCTCCAAACATTAGAAAACCTCCTACTTCTATAGTATGAGGTTTTAATATTTTTGTTCCTATATCTTATCAATTAGGAAAGTTTTTCTTAATATATTAACTAATAACTTTCTAGCCTCCAATACTTTTTCCTTCTCTTCATTACTTCCCCAAGGTACTTGTCCCTCACCTAGTATTACAAGTAATATGTTCATTAGAAAAAATTGGAAAACCGGGTAAGAAGTAAAATAAGCAAGACCAACTCTAGATATATATCCTTAATTCTTCTAACAAGGCTATTGTTTCTTTAGTAGTATTATAACTATCCCCCGGAAACCCGTGCATAATTATAACTTTAGCATTAATTCCTAAATCTTTAGTAAGAGTAAATGCAGTTTTTATTTGTTCAATAGTTATATTTTTATTCATCAGAAACTCTAATACGAAGACACTCATTATCAATTTCTCCACCAAAGAAAGGAAAGTGAAGAGGGGAGAGGTAAATATCATTTTGTTTTTCTATCTTCATTTCTATATTATTTCTATAAAGAAAATCTAAAATATTATTATATATACCTTCAGTAATTTTATATTTTCTTTATATCACTATATTTTCCATATTAATTATTTCTCTCTTGCCTTTCTAATCTTTTAAGACACTTAGCTTTTCTTTTCCCAAACTCAAGAGACTTCTTATTAAACTCTTCTAAACTAATAAGTTTCTTTTGAAATCTATCGTTTAAAATCTCTACCGCTCTATCAATCCCCTCTAATTCAGTCTTAGGGTCAACTCTTTTAAATAACATAATTACTCTCCATTTCTATTTTTAAACTGAAGGACAATAGGAGTACCTTCTAGTTCAAAGTTTTCTCTTAATTTATTTTCTAAATATCTTTCATATGAAAAATGTACTAGTCCTTTACTATTAACTCTAAAAGTAAACTTAGGCGGCTTAATTCCTGTTTGGCTAACAAAATAAATCTTAAGCCTTTTACCTTTATAACTAGGAGCAGGGTTTAAACTATAAGCATCTTCTATAACTTCATTTAAAACACTAGTCTTAATCTCTCTTTTAATATTTTCCTTTACTTTTAATACTTCAGGCATTAAAGTATGAATACGTTTTTTAGTTAAAGCTGATAAGAACACAACTGGTGCATAGCTCGCAAATTGGAATTCACTTCTAACTAATCTTTTAAATTCAGATATATTAGCATTTTCTACTGCATCCCATTTATTAACAACAATAATTAAACCCTTACCTCGTTCTATTGCATAACCTGCAATATGTTTATCATGTTCTTTAATACCATCTTCTGCATCAATAACTAAAAGGCATATATCACTTTTATCAATAGAATTCATTGACCTAAATAAACTGTACTTCTCAACACTTTCATAAATCTTACCTTTTTTTCTCATTCCTGCTGTATCAATTAAAACAAACTCTTCATCATGATATTTAAAAACCGTATTAATAGAGTCTCTTGTTGTTCCTGCCACATCACTAACAACAACTCTCTCTTCATTTAAAATAGCATTAGTTAAAGAACTCTTACCAACATTAGGCCTTCCGATGATAGCAATTTTTAATCTATCATCTTCGTCATTTTCTTCCTTAGTTTTAAAATCCATTGTTACTTCATCCATAAGTTCAATATAACCCGTATTATGAATAGCACTAATAGGAATATAATTATCAAACCCAAGTTCATAAAAGTCATATATATTATCATAACTATCCTTATTATCCATCTTATTAATCGCTACCACTATTTTTTTATTACTACGTCTTAAAATATCTCTAACAACTAAATCATTACTAGTAATACCTTCTTTAGCATCCACAACAAAAATAACAACATCCGCTTCATTAATAGCAATCTCCGCTTGCATTTTTATTTCATCATTAAACCTTTCATCAGCTATATCAATTCCTCCAGTATCAACTAAATAAAAAGGTTTATTCATATAACTTACTTCTTCATAGAGTCTATCACGAGTAACACCTGGAACATCTTCTATAATAGCAATACGAGATCCAGCTATCTTATTAAATAAAGTACTCTTACCAACATTAGGTCTTCCTACAATCGCTACAATTGGTAACTTCATAAGCTTCAACTCCTTTCTGTTTCATATTGTATCATAACTTTACATAAATTAAAATATCAACTATAATTATATATAGGTGATATTTATGTTTAAGAAAGCTAAAGACTTTAAAAAAAGATTAGTAGAATATTATAAAGAAGAAGAAAATAAAAAAGTCGCTATTTTCTATACTGTTTTAAGATTTCTAGTTATCCTTTGTTTAATAAGAGAAATATTTATGGGAAACTATCATAATGTTTTCTTATGTCTTTTAACCTTAGTTTTATTTGTAATACCATTCTTTATTGAAGATAAGTTTAAAGTAACAATACCAGGTGTTCTAGAAATAATAATACTTTTATTTATGTTTTCAGCAGAAATACTAGGAGAAATTCAAAACTTTTATAATATTATTCCTAACTGGGATACAATTCTTCATACCCTTAACGGATTTTTAGCAGCAGCGATAGGTTTTTCTTTGATTGATATCTTAAACAGAGTAGATAAGTTCCATATTAAATTAAGTCCTATTTTTGTAGCGTTAGTAGCATTTTGTTTTTCTATGACCGTAGGGGTTGTATGGGAATTCTTTGAATATACTGCTGACTCTCTTTTTAATGCTGATATGCAAAAAGATACTATTGTAAATAAAGTATCTTCAGTAAATTTAACAAATGCCAATGCTTTTGACCCTAAAATAATTACAGATATAGATGAGACTACCATTCATTATAAAGATAAAACTATAACAATTTCTGATGGCTATTTAGATATAGGACTAATAGATACTATGGAAGACTTAATAGTTAACTTTATAGGAGCCTTAACTTTTTCTATTTTAGGATATTTCTATATTAAAAAACGTGATAAATATAAAGGAATAGAACACTTTATTCCAAGAAAGAAAAAAGTTTAAGAATTAAATCTTAAACTTTTTTTTACTTAAAAACATTCTTTCTAAGTTCGATAATATCAGAGATATCACAGTCTAAATAATTACAAAGTCGCTCTAAAATATTAATATCTAATCTTGTTAAATCGCCACTAATATATCTAGTAACAACTTTATAATCTGTCTCTGTATCTTGACTAAGTTTATTTTTACTTATTTTTTTCTTATCAAGTAAATTCCCAAGTTTAAAGTAAAAAGCACTATCGCCAATTTTAACCTCAATACCATCTTTATTCATCTTATCGCCCTCAAATTAATTTTAACAACTATTATGGTCACTTAGCTACTGGTTATATAACTAATAAAAGTATTGCCTAAAAAAGCAAAAATATACGTAACAGTTGATAATAATATTTAAGTTTTATATAATTATTGTAAGGAGTTGTAATTATGTTTATAGGTTTAATATTTATTTTAATTGGATTATTGTTTTTAACATCCATTATTGCCCCAGATTTTACTATTGATTTTTCCCGCGTTTTCCCATTAATTTTAATAGCATCATCTTTATACTATATTATAAAAGGCAGGAAGTTTACTCTTGCTAATACTATTTTTTTATATTTAGGAATTTGGTTCTTATTAGATGGACTAAATATTATAAAAGGAGAATTAAGCAATGCATTTTTTCCGTTAATTTTAATAATTATTGGTATATTTATAGTTATAGAAAGTCTAAAAGTAAAAAAAGTATTTAAAAGAAACGATGATAACTTAAAAAACTATTATGGAATCTTTAGTGGTCTAGAAGAAAGAGTAACTGACTCTAGTTTTAAAGGTGCTAATATCTATAGTATTTTTGGAGGAGTAGACCTAGATTTAAGAAATTTAGAGTTAAAAGAAGATATAACAATTAATGCTTATTCTATCTTTGGAGGTACTAGTATCTTTGTAAATGATAACTTTAAAGTAAAACTTAATTCATTTGCTCTATTTGGAGGCAATGAGAATAAAACAATATCTGCTGATAAAAAGAAAAACCATACTATAACAATTAATGCTTATTCTATCTTTGGAGGAACAGAAGTTAAGTAGTCTTACAAATTAGTAAGATTATTTTTCTTGTCAAAAAGTTAAGTTATTAGTATCATTAATATGAAGGTGATTATATGCAAGTAACAATTTTAGGAACAGGAGCCTTTGGACTTGCTCTTGGAAATTTATTACATGAAAAAAGTAATGCCAATGTTATTTTTTGGACCGCTTCCCTAGAAGAATATTTAGAAATAACTAATAATAATACATATGATAGAGTCTTAACAGGAATAGAGCTAGCTTCAAATTTAGATATCACTATGGATTTGAGAGTTGCTTTAAAAGATTCCAATCTTATTATTTTAGCAGTTCCTTGTAATCATGTAAGAGAAGTATTAATTAAGATTAAAAAATATTTAACTGATAATAGTAGAGTAATACTTATATCTAAAGGACTCGAAAAGAATACTGGCCTTTTAATGACAGAAATATACAATGAATTAAATTTAAAGGGCCGTGTTTCCTATCTAGCAGGACCAACTTTTGCCAAAGAACTTATCATTAATAGTAAAGAGGGCTTAACACTTGCTACATTAGATGAAAAAACTAAAGAGTTAATGTTAGATTTATTTAAAGATACAAATGTCGAAATAGAAGTAGTAGATGATTATATTGGACTAGAGTTATATGGTGTCATTAAAAATATTTTAGCAATTCTTATGGGAAGTATTAATAGTAAATATAGAGGAGACTCTACTAATGCTTATTATTTAACTAAAGCTTATAATTTTGCTAAAGACTTAGTAACTAAATTAGGAGGAGATAGTAATACTGCAACATGTTATGGTGCTTTAGGGGATATTTTATTAACTTGTAATAGTAAAACTAGCCGTAATTATAGTTATGGAGTTCTATTATATACTAATAAAGAAGAAGCAGATGTTTATAAAAAACATTATACTGTTGAAGGAAGTATTGCTATTAACTCCTTAACAAAACTATTAGAAAAGAATAATCAATCTTCAGATTTTTTGGAAAAATTAACTGAGTATTTTAATGGTAAAGTTTCTCTTGATGATGTATTAGAGCTATTCTAGGAGTATTTATGGAAGTATATTTAGAATCAATAAAAACTGCTTTTCTTATCTTTCCTTTACTAGCTTTCTTAATAACTTTGCCTTATCTCTTAATACAATATCATAAATATGGTTCAGTACCTCTAATAAGAAGTAGTATTGTCTATACCTTCATACTTTACTTATTAACAGCTTATTTTTTAGTAATATTACCCTTACCAAGTAAAGAAGAAGTCTTAGCCATACCTACAAAAGTACCACAACTTATTCCCTTTGCTTTTCTAGGAGACTTTCTAGATGCTTTTAAAGATGCTAGTGGGGTTCTTGCTTTTCTCAAATCACCAATTGTCTATACGACCCTTTTTAATATTGCTATTACCATACCATTTGGTATTTATTTAAGATATTATTTCAAGAAAAGGTGGTATACTACAGTAATTTATACTTTTCTTTTAAGCCTCTTTTTCGAACTAACCCAATTAACGGGATTATATGGTCTCTATCCTAAAGCATATCGTCTTTTTGATGTTGATGATTTAATCGTTAACACCTTAGGAGGGGGTATAGGCTACCTAATTACTCCCGTTATTACAATATTTTTACCTGATAGAAATGAAATAGATAAAATATCTTATAAAAGAGGTAAGGTTGTCTCTATTTATAGACGTACCCTTGCTTTCTTAATAGACCTCTTTGCCTTTGCTACATTAATGTTCATAGTTCTAGTTATTACTAATTTTGATGACTTTATAATACCTTTAGTTCTATCTATTATACTTTACTATATAATATTACCTACTATAACAAGTAATACTATTGGTAAGTATCTTGTGAAAATAAAATTGGAAAGTAAAACCAAACATAGACATCTATCTATTTTTATAAGACAAACTATCCTTTACTTTCTAATTATCTTCGGTCCTATTATAGTAATAAATTATCACAATTGTATTAATGGACTTATAATCGTATTCTTTCTACTATTTTTAATATACAGTTATTTTGAAATATTTCTAAAGTTCTTTGGACGTAAGAAACCTTTAATATATGAAAGACTAACAAAAACAGAAAATATAAGCACGGTCTATTATATGGAAGCGTCTGAAAATGAATCTAGTCAAGATACGAAAAATGTGTTAGAATGTAACAAAGAGGAGGTTAAAAATGAAAGTAGAGATTAAAAAAGTAATTTGGCCATCTTTATTAAGTTCAATATTTTTATTATTACTAGGCTTATTATTGTTATTTAAATCAAGTGAAACATTAGTAGGTATATCCTATTTAGTAGGAGGAGTTTTAATAGCTTTGGGAGTTATTGCAATAATAAACTTTTTAAGAAACAAATCTAGGGATATTTTTGTAGAATTAAATATCGTATATGGCATAGTAAGTATAGTATCTGGAATATTTTTAGTAACAGTGCCTGAGTTTATTGGTAGTATTATACCAATTGTTGTTGGTATTTCAGTTATTATAAGCAGTTCTTTTAAAGTGCAACAAGCACTTGTGTTAAAAAATTTAGGCAACAAATATTTCTTGCCATCCCTAATCATGGCTATAATCTGCTTAGTTTGTGGTGTTGTAATATTATTTAATCCTTTTAAAAGTGCTGTAGTAGTAACAGGAATTATTGGCATTTTTATAATTATTTATGCTATCTTAGATATAGTTAATAGTTTTATTTTAAGAAAAAGTAGTAATATTAGTGTTGAGATAAGCAATAATAGAAAAGAACATAAATCTAAAAAGACAAAAACTGCAAAAGTTGTTAAAGAAGTAGATCGGAAAGACGAGTGATAAAATGCAAGCGCTAAACTTAAAAGATAAATTAGATGATTTGACTATAAAAATAAACAAATTCTTATCAATATATACATCTGATCCTATCTTTTGGGTTGCTCTTGTAATAATACTATTATTAATAGGATGTTGGGGTATAAGATATTTAAATAAGAAGTAAGTGCAGCATCACTTGCTTCTTTTAATTGATAGGGAGGTGTTAGAAATGGAGAAATTAAAAATAGGTCACCAGTATCAAATTCATAGTTATAAGCATAATGGACAGATCTATAAAGCTTGGGATGAAGCCATACTTCTAAATTTTGATTTTAAAAATGGAGTTTTAGTATTTGCAAATAATTGTACAACAGTAACAGAAAAGGATGGACATACTTGGAAAACAAAAGAGCCAGCAATTTTATATTTCTTTTTAAATAAGTGGTACAATATCATTGGACAATATAAAGGAAGAGGCATATGTTATTACTGTAATATGGCAAGCCCTATAATAATAGAAGATAATACAATAAAATATATTGATTATGACTTAGATGTTAAAGTTTTTACAGGTGGTGCTTTTAAAGTAGTAGATAAAAATGAATATAATTATCATAAGAACAAGTATAAATATCCAAAAGAAATAGATTACATAATAAAAGAACAGCTAAATGATTTGATAAATGAAATAAGAAAAAAAAATAAATACTTTAATAATGATGAGATTGAAAACTGGGTAAAATACTATTTATATTTAGAAAGTAAAAAAAGCAATTAGAAGGATAAATAAACTCTGAAACACTAATTGTAGCCAATGAACAATTTATTGATAACAAACAAGCATTATGCTTGTTTGTTATGTCTATTATAATCAAGTGTAAAAATTAAGATATGAAACTCACTTACAAAATCTCAATCTTGATATTAAAAAAAATGATGTTATTCTAATAATTCTTTGTTAATTGTATGGAGTTTAAAAAACAAAAGATTATATATCTTTCCTAATATAGTAGAATAATTCTTTTCTTTGCTACTCTTATCTACAAAAAAATTAATTATCATCTAACCATTTATATTCTAAATCCTTCACCTAAAGATAGTTCTGTTATCTTGATTCATGTTTACTTTTTTCGCTTGAGTAAAGCAAGAAAATAAAAAAATTAAAAAAAATTAAAAAAAGTATTGACATAGATTGATAGCTCTGATATATTAGAAAACGTCACTGAAATTTAGAACTTGTTGACAAATAAAAAAATCAAAAAAAATTAAAAAAACAGTTGACAAAAAGGTTTTAAATTGATATAGTGAAAAGGCGTTGACATAATTGTCAGTGTCAAATATACCAAAAAACAAAAAACAAAAAAAATAAAAAAACTATTGACAACAAGAAAAAAAACTGGTATATTAAAAACGCAACTTGAGAAAGAAGCAAAAATGTTCTTTGAAAACTAAGCAAAACGTCAATTTTGAGTTGTCGGGATTGAATTATAAATATTAAACTTTTAAATGTTTTATTGAGAGTTTGATCCTGGCTCAGGATGAACGCTGGCGGCATGCCTAAGAC
>ERZ827512.1913-NODE-1913-length-18344-cov-3.689267_pt1 | contig 18344 bp, 18 predicted proteins | sample MGYA00519916_ERZ827512 | MGnify/ENA primary metagenome ERZ827512 (study PRJEB31778, sample SAMEA3449335) | human gut metagenome | biome: human gut; feature: human-associated habitat; material: faeces | place: United Kingdom | collected 2010/2012 ... | reverse complement strand
CATTCAACCGAACGGCTGCCCCATTATCGTATGTATCAAAGAGTATTATTTCGTAACGGCCTTGCGGCAGAAGATCGACCGGCGGAAGAGGATCACATTGAAGATCACGAACAGCGCCGCGCATACGCCGAGCACCATCCACGACTTCCCGACGCTCTGCGGCGCCACGCCGACGAGCAGGAACATCGGCGCGCCGAAGAGGATCGCCCACGGCATGTGGTAGACAAGGTTGTCGCTCGCCTGCGTTTCAAACTGCGGGTCGATCTCGCGCAGGAGGATAACGCCCGTGGACGCCGTGCCGGTCTGCATTCCGTAGAGCGAGAGGAACGCCTCGTGCTCATACCACGGGAACACACGCGCGCACACAAAGCGGAGATAGAAGTATGTGCCGAACGCCCCGACGATGCTGATGATCGTCAGCGGCAGGACGAACCGGTGGTCGCGGAAGGCGGAAAGGTCGATCGCCGCGATAGACGCCACGACCATCAGATCGAACATGAAGCCCGCGATGCGGTTCTGCATGAAGGTGTTTGTATACTCGCGGTGCATGACGCCCTTTTTGCGGAGCGTCTTCATCACCGCCTTGATGAGCATGCCGAAAACGCTGCTGAAAAGGAACTGGAAGCCCCAGATCATGCCCTGCACCGTTCCCGCAAGCCCCTTCGCGCCCGTCCCGGCGGGGTCGAGCAGCGAGTTTATACCCTTCATAAAGAGGAACGCGAGCGCGTAGGCGAGAAACACGAGCGCAAGCTGGATCGTGAACTTGTCCATCGATTCCGAGATCGGCACCTCGTTGTCGCCGGTGAAGGTCGAGAGTGTGACGTTATCCCTGGCGTCCTCGCCGAGACGACCCTGGAAGATCCCCTTGCGGCGCAGCCAGTTCAGATAAATGACGCCGCCGACGCTTGCGGACACAAAGCCCATCGCGGCCACGGCAAGGCCAAAGCTCGTGCCGTTTTCAAAGCCCCACTGCATTTCGTAGTTGTGGCCCCAGTTGTACGCCTGCCCCGGCCCCTGGCCGTAGCCCATCGGGAGAAGCAGACCGGAGGCATAGAAGCTGCGTATGGCGTAATAGAGCCCGATCGTCACGATCAGTCCGAGCACCGCCTGCAGAAGATATCCGTTCACGACCGTGACGCCGGTGTCGAACGCGCCGGTGCGGGAGCGGCCGTCGGTTTTCTTCTCGGTATTGCGCAGCGCGAGCGCGGCAAAGCCGAGACCGAGACCGTGATACGTGAGAATTTCCAGCGTGCCGGTGGAGAAGAGCGGGTGGTGGAAACCCCAGCGGGCAACGGCGTTGGCAAGCAGCAGCAGAAAGCCGCCGAGCACGGAGCTCGGGATCAGTGCCTTGCGGATAAAGGGACAGAGCCGGCGGAGAATGTTGGCCGCGATCATCGCCGCAAACAGCAGCGAGAGCGTCAGCACAAAGCTCCATACGTCGGCGTCCCAGAGATGCATTCCGGTCGTCATAGCTTGGTTTCCTCCCTTTTTTCGATGTGCCGGTTCAGACTGTGCAGGACCTTTTCAAAGGTCTTCAGCTCGTCTTCGGAATAATCCTCCCGGAGCGCGTCCACGGCGTTGTCGATAAAGCGCGTGGAGTTGCCGTAGTACTTGTAAAACCGCTCGCCGACCGTGACGCGGCACTCGCGCTTGTCGTCCTCCGAGATCGTTTTGCAGGCGTACCCTTTCGCCACAAGGTTGTTGACCTTGTAGGTGGCGTTCGGCTGGGATATGCCGAGCGTTTCGGCAAGCTGCGTGATCGTCGGGCTGCCGAGCAGATAGATCACGTCCACGGCGTAGGCCTCCGTAGCGGAGAGCGAGCCGGTCTTCTCCCGGATGCGCCCGAACATCGCCCGGTATGTCATCAGGCGTGACTTTTTATAAAGATCAAGGATCTCCTGCGAAAGCATACTCTCACCCGTAAATGTAAAGATTATATAAATTTAATGATATATCTTTTTTCGCGGCCTGTCAATTGCTTTCGGTGAGGGAAAAAATCAAGCCGGCGTGTGCGCGCGGCGGTATTCGCCGGGCGATACGCCGTAGCATTCGCGGAAGGCGGAGGTGAACCGGCTCTGGCTCTCGTAGCCGACGGCGCGGCCGATCGCGCCGATGTCGTCCTGCGTTTTGAGCAGCAGCGAGGCCGCCCGCTCCATGCGGTGCGCCTTCATGTGCGCGGCGAGAGACGTGCCGTACACCTTTTTGAAAACGGCTTTGAGCGTCGTTGTGTTCATCAGAAATTCGCGCGACAGCGCTTCGATCGTGAGACGCTCGGAGAGATGCTCGACCATGTAGTCGTGGACGTTCCGGATGATCTCCTCCTGCGACGCGCTCCGGTCTACGCTCTTTTCCGGGCAGGCGATCTCCATCACCTGCTCTACGATCTCATGCAGCAGCTGCCCCTGCACGGTGTCGGGCGCGCGGTAATAGACCTCTTTGCCGTCGCGCCGGCTCTCTAAAAGCCCGTTCTCGGCAAGCGAGCGCAGATGGTGCGATACGGCGGGACTGGACATGTCGAGCATCGCGGCGATGTTGATGACGCACTCTTCCCGGTGGCTGAGCAGCCAGAAAATGCGCACGCGCGTCGGATCGCCGAGCGAGCGGAACAGCTCCGCCACGGCGGAAAAGCGCGCGTCGTCGGCAAGAACGCGGCGAACCTCCTCCTCGTGCTGGTGCGCGCCGTGGTCGTGGGGGAGAGAAAACTCCGGCATGGCGATTCTCCTTTTCGGAAATTTCGTTTGCCCGTTTGGAAGCAGAACGCCCAAACGGGTTGTTTTTTCGGAACAAAGCCAGTATACTGCGCTTATAACGATTAAGCAAGCATTTAATTGTTCGCGCTCGAAATTGACAGAAAGGGAGAAAACCACCATGAAAAAGACCTACAGGATCGAAGTTGACTGCGCCAACTGCGCCAATCTGATGGAGGACGCTGCCAAGAAGACCGAGGGCGTCGCGGACGCCGTTGTGAATTTCATGACGCAGAAAATGATCGTTGAGTTTGCCGAGGGCAGCGATCCCAAGACCGTCATGCAGAGCGTGCTGAAGGCCTGCAAGAAGGTCGAGCCCGACTGCGAGATCGAGCTTTGATCCTCGCCGCATCCGGCGGCACAGTTTCCAGACAGGAGGCGTAAGGCCATGACAAAAAAACAGAAAAAGATGCTCTGGCGGATCGTCATTACCGCTGTGATGCTCATTGCGCTGCATTTTCTTCCCATCACCGGCATAGCGCAGCTCATCGCATACCTCGCTGCCTACGCCGTGATCGGCTACGACATCCTGCGCAAGGCCGGCAAAGGCATTGCGAACGGCCAGCCGTTCGACGAAAACTTCCTTATGGCGCTTGCCACGCTCGGTGCGTTCTTCCTTGCCATCTGGACGAAGAGCGGCGATTACGTCGAAGGCATCGCCGTTATGCTGTTTTACCAGATCGGCGAGCTGTTCCAGAGCTACGCCGTCGGCAAGAGCCGCCGCAACATCTCCGCGCTCATGGATATCCGCCCGGACTATGCGAACATCGAAACGGACGGCAAGCTCGAGCAGGTCGATCCCGACGAGGTCGCCGTCGGCAGCGTGATCGTTGTGCAGCCCGGCGAGAAGGTGCCGCTCGACGGCATTATCGTTGAGGGCGAGGCGAGCCTCAACACGAGCGCGCTCACCGGCGAGAGTCTGCCGCGCGACGTAAAGACCGGCGACGAGATCATCAGCGGCTGCATCAACATGACCGGCGTGCTGAAGATCCGCACGACGAAGGAATTCGGCGAGTCCACCGTTTCCAAGATCCTTGATCTTGTGGAGAACGCCAGCTCGCGCAAGTCCCGTTCCGAGGCGTTCATCTCCCGCTTTGCGAAGGTGTATACGCCGTCGGTGTGCGGCGCGGCGCTCGTGCTCGGCATCGCGGTGCCGCTCCTCCGACTCGCCTTCGGCGCTGCCCCGAACTGGACGGACTGGATCTACCGCGCTCTCACGTTCCTCGTTGTGAGCTGCCCGTGCGCACTCGTCATCAGCATTCCGCTGAGCTTTTTCGCGGGCATCGGCGGCGCGAGCCACGAGGGAATCCTCATCAAGGGCTCAAACTATCTCGAAGCGCTTTCGGATGCGAAGTATCTCGTGTTCGACAAGACCGGCACGCTCACGCAGGGCGTGTTTGAAGTGACCGCCGTGCACCACAGCACGCTTGAAGAAGCGGAACTTCTTGAATATGCCGCGCTTGCCGAGTGCGCCTCGTCGCACCCGATCAGCAAGAGCCTTCAGAAGGCCTACGGCAAGGAGATCGACCGCAGCCGCGTCTCTAATATCGAGGAGATCAGCGGCCACGGCATCACCGCCGTAGTGGACGGCCACACCGTCGCCGCGGGCAACGCCAAGCTGATGAAAAAGCTCGGCATCGAAGCCGTTGAATGCCACAGCGTCGGTACGATCATCCATATGGCGATCGACGGGCAGTACGCCGGCCATATCGTCATCTCTGATGTGCCGAAGCCGCACGCAAAGGAAGCCATCGCCGCGCTCAAAAAATGCGGCGTGAAAAAGACCGTCATGCTCACCGGCGATACGAAACGAGTGGCCGAGCAGGTAGCTGCCGAGCTCGGCGTGGACGAGGTCCGCAGCGAGCTTCTCCCCGGCGACAAGGTCACGGAGGTCGAAAAGCTCCTTGCGGCGAAAGGGCCGCACGAGAGGCTCGCCTTCGTCGGCGACGGCATCAACGACGCGCCCGTGCTCACCCGTGCCGACATCGGCATCGCCATGGGCGCCATGGGCAGCGACGCCGCCATCGAAGCCGCGGACGTCGTCCTCATGGACGACGATCCCAAGCAGATCGTCAAGGCCATCCGCATCTCCCGCAAGTGCATCGGCATTGTCAAGCAGAACATCGTGTTCTCGCTCATCGTCAAGTTCGGCTGTCTGGCGCTCGTCGCGGCCGGCATTGCGGACATGTGGGCGGCGATCTTCGCCGACGTCGGCGTCATGATCCTGGCGGTCCTCAACGCCATCCGCGCGCTGCGGTATAAGGAATAATATTCAGACATAGAGAAACCGCGCGGTCCCCGAATGGGGACCGCGCGGTTTCTCCTTTTGCGGTTTTCTGTTATTATCTGTGCCGTCTGCCGCGGAAGAAGACGGCGGCACAGGCAAGGAGCAGAATGGCGGCGGCAGCGGCGACGGCGGCAACAACAGGGAGCGCTTCGGCGTCTCTTTCAAGAACGGGAGCCGGTGACGCGGTGGGGGTCGGCGTAGGGGTCGGAGTCGGTGCAGCCGTGGGTACGGGAGACGGCGACGGCGAAGGTGAAGGCGTGACTTGCGCCTCCTCGGCGCGGTGCAGCTCCGTGTGATACTGCGCGTAGTTGGCCATGAGCGAGCAGTAATCGGCGAGCGCGTCATACGGCTTCGGCAGCGAGAGCGTGAACATGACGATCACGATCGGCTCGTCGGTGTAAACGATGGCGCAGTCGTTGATATACTGCGTGGTCAAAACCTTGAGATAGCCGTATTTGTGCGCGATCTCGTAGCTTTGCTCATGGTAGTTGAAATAGTTTTTTGGCTCCGCGAGGCGCATCATGTCGATCAGACCCGGGAAGCGTTCAGACTCCGTCTGGAGAAGGTTCAGACAGTGGATCATCTGGCGGGCGGTGAAGTAGTTGTCCCGAAAAAAGATCGGGTCGAGCGAGTCCGGATCGTCGGTCATATAGGGGACGATCATGCTGCGGTACTCCCGAAAGCCGCCGAGCTTCATCCAGAGCCGGTAGGCGAGATCGTTGTCGGAATCGACGATCGTAAGCTCCAACGCCTTGGCGTAGGGGTAGCCGTCAATTCTCTCGTTGAGCGTCATTTCCCCGCTGCGTACCCGTTCGGTGTAGACCATGTTGAGCGGCACCTTCTGCATGCTTGCCGCCATGTGGTATATATCGCCGTTTAGAAAATGCTCCTCGCCGGTGACGGTATTTCTGTATCCGAGAGCGACCTTCTCCGGGTCAATGCCGCGCTCGGACAGAAAGACCTCGACGACCTCGTCCCATGTCTTGCCTTGGAAGCGGTCGTCATCGTCCGCCGCGTGGGCGGGAACGGCGCAGAGCAGCGCGAGCAGAAGACACAGCGCCGCGGCAAAGCCGGCAGCCCTTTTTCCTGCAATCATGGAAACCTCCGCAATGAAAGATAGACATGCTATTTATACCCCTTTTTTCGTCGCTTGACAAGGGCACGAGACGCTGACAGACGGTGCGGACTGTCTTTTCGGTTGCGCGCGGCTCCGGTACGGTATAAAATGAAAGAAAAATCCGGAGGATCAAAATATGAGTGTTCAAATTTATGGCACACTTGGGCCGTCGTGCGCGGATGCCGCGACGCTTGCGCGGATGATCGGCGCGGGCATGACGGGCATCCGGCTCAACTTGTCGCACACAACGCTGCGCGAGGCAAAGCCGTATCTGGATGCGGTGCGTGCCGCCGAGCGGGAGACCGGCCGGAGCATCGGCCTGCTGCTCGATATGCAGGGGCCGGAGCTGCGCGTCGGGCGGCTCCGTGAGCCGATGGCGCTCGAAGAGGGATCGCGCGTCGCGCTCGGCGAGGGCGGTATCCCGCTGCCGGAGGAGGTGCTGCGCGCCGTCACGAAAGGGCAGAGCCTCCTTCTGGACGACGGAAGGCTCCGGCTCCGCGCCGAGAGCGCGGACCATGCGCTCGTCGAGCGGGGCGGCGTGCTCCGTTCCCGCAAAAGCGCGGCGCTGCCGGGCGTGGAGATATCGCTCCCGGCCATGACTGCGCAGGACCGGGAAAATCTCGCGCTTGCGCCGTCGTGCGGCGTCACGGCAGTCATGCAGCCGTTCGTCCGCAGCGCGGACGATCTGAAAGCCGTGCGCGCGGCTATGAACGAGTGCGGCGGCACAGACATCCGGCTCTTCGCCAAGATCGAAAACCGCTGCGGCATGGACGCACTTGCGGAGCTGCTGCCGCACGCGGACGAGATCGTCATTGCGCGCGGCGATCTCGGCAACGCCGTGCCGCTCTGGGAGCTTCCCGCCGTGCAGAAGCGCATTGCCGCCCGCTGCCGGGAGAACGGTACGCCGTTCATGGTCGTAACGCAGATGCTCGCTTCCATGGAGCACTCGCGCGTGCCGACCCGCGCGGAGATGAGCGACGTATTTAACGCCGTGCTGGACGGCGCGGCGTCCGTCATGGTCACGGGCGAGACCGCCGCGGGCGAGTATCCGGCGGACGTTATCCGCTATCTCGCGCTCGCCGCGCATGCCGCGGAGACGTTTTTGAAAGAAAACGGGATATAAGGCAACCGGCGGAGGAAAACCTCCGCCGGTTTCTGCTTATATGGATTCTGCGCGTTACTGCATCACCGTGCCGTCGGCAAGAGTGATAGTGCAGCCATTGAAGATGATGGTGCCGTTATTTACAAGACTGGTGACCGCGCAGTCACCGGTCAGCGTCCACACGCAGCCCGATCCGACCGTCACGACGGCGTGATTCTCTGCCGCCGCAGCGCAAAGGATCGCAAGATTTTTTCTTGTTGTTTTCAAAAGGAATGACATCCTTTTGGGTCTCTGGTGTAAGCATACGGCGGCGTCCGGAAAGCAGACGGAAAACCGCCTGCCGCAGAAAAAATTTTAACCACAAGTTGAATGACAAATGGAAAAACGTATGGTATAGTGCATACAGAAATTGAAATTCACGAAAGGAAATGCGATCATGAAGGCTATTTCTTCCGCCATCTTCTCCATGAGCGAACAACAGGCTGTTTTCGAGCAGGAAAACAGCTGCCGCGAAGCGCGTCCATGGCAGGAGAAGCGAGAGAAGGAACCTCGGATCGGCGATACGGTATACCCGGTGTAACGGGACTGCCGGGCCACACTTCCTTCGGAGATCGTATAAGCCGCCTGCCTGGAGAAAAAGGCAGGCGGCTTTTTGCGCCTGCGGATATCTGAACTTGTCAGGAGGTGATGAAAAATGGACTTTCCCGCGATCGATCCGGTAAAGACCGGCGACAATATCACAAAGCTCCGAAAGGCCGCAGGCCTTTCCGTACACGATGTACAGGCGGCGTTTGGCTTTAACTCGCCGCAGGCGATCTATAAATGGCAAAACGGAACGGCGCTGCCTTCTGTGGATAATCTTGTCTGTCTCGCAGCGCTGCTGCGCGTCCGGATGGATGATATCCTCATCACAGATCGTTCCTGAATTTTCGGTCGGGAGCCGATACTCCCGCTTCTATGGTCCGCTCGTCTAACAGGATAGGACGCAGCCCTTTCACGGCTGTAATGACCGGTTCAAATCCGGCGCGGATCTCCATATATGGTGCCTTCGTCTAATCGGACAGGACGCAAGCCTCTCAAGCTTGTAATGCCGGGTTCAAGTCCCGCAGGCATCACCACAACGTCAGAAGAAGTCAGCACCGTTCCGTTTCCGCCTCGCGGCGAAAACTGCACTACGCTGGCTCCTTCTTCCTTTCCAAATCGAACCCGCTCTGCTGGGCTTTGATCTGGGCCTTGATTTTATAATTCTGTATTGGGGTGTAGCCAAGCGGTAAGGCAGCGGACTTTGACTCCGCCAGTCGCCGGTTCAAATCCGGCCGCCCCAGCCACGCCGCCGCGGACCGTGCCGGTCCGCGGCGACTTTTTTTATGCCGTGCATAAAAACTTCTCTCTGCCGTGTCTCGATGGCCGGAGGAAAAAGTTGACCGGCTGTGATAAAATAAAAAAGAAGGGAAGGGAAGGAAATGGATGAGCGGATAAAGCGTACGGCGCACTATCATCTGCCGGGACTTTTTGAGTTTTACGAATTTTACCGCGTGTTTCTGCCGCTGTTTTATGAGCACCGGGAATGGTTTTACGACTGGAGCGACATCGGCTCAATCTACGGCGCGCCGGCGGACTGCCTCTGGGACGGCGGACGCACCGGGTACGGGGACGATGATCCGCGCGAGGTGCTCTCGCTGCTGCGCGAATACGGCATTTCGGCGCGGCTCACGTTCAGCAATTCCCTCCTGCGGGAGGAGCATCTCTCGGATAAAAAGTGCAGCGGTCTCTGCGCGCTTTTCAATGAGAGCGAAACGCCGCGAAACGGCGTCATCGTCCATTCGGAGCTGCTGCTCGACTATCTCCGGCGGCGGTATCCCAAGTTGTATTTCGTGTCCTCTACGACCAAGGTGCTGACGGATTTCCGGGACTTTCGGAAGGAACTCGAGCGGGAGGAGTTTTCGTATGTCGTGCCGGATTTTCGCCTGAACCGGAGGTTTGACCGGCTCGGCATGCTCCCGCAGACGGAAAAGGACAAGGTGGAGTTCCTCTGCAACGAGTGCTGCGATTTCGGCTGCGCCGAGCGGCGGGCATGCTACGAAGCCGTCAGCCGCCAAAACCTCGGCGAGGATGCGCCGGAGCACCGCTGCGCCGCGCCCGACGGCGCGCAGGGCTACCGGTTTTCCAAAGCCATGAAAAATCCCGGCTTCATCGGCGCGGCGGACATTCGGGATATATATCTTCCCATGGGATTTTCCCATTTCAAGATCGAGGGCCGCACCCTCGGCAGCGCAGTGCTGCTGGAGTTTCTGCTGCACTACCTGACAAGACCCGAATACCACCTCCCGGTCCGCGAGGAAATCTATCTTGACGGCATGCTCGATCTCTTTTAAAAAGGAGGAGAGAACGCGGGGCGCGGCGGGGGAACGACCGGGGTGCTTTCCCGAAATTTTACAAAGGATCATGATAAGGGAAAAGCGTGTAAAAATCTTGTAAAAAATGTTCTTGCACTTTTTACGATGTTGTACTATAATCACGACAAAAAACCGGTATGCTGTCTCCGGTTTTGTTACTTTTATCCGAAACGGGTGTGAGGTATGGCATCTTTCAACGCTGTTATAGAGCATCTGCACGAAGTGAATCTTGTCTCCATGCTGGTGCGCTTTGCCATCGCACTTCTCGGCGGCGGCATCATCGGCATGTCCCGCGGCAAGCGCCAGCACGCCGCCGGACTGCGCACGCATCTTCTCGTGTGCATCGGCGCGGCGTCCGTAATGATGACGAGCTTGTATCAGGCACAGAATCTCGGTGTGCCGGGCGATGCGTTCCGTATGCCGGCGCAGGTCGTGAGCGGCGTCGGCTTCCTCGGCGCGGGCAGCATCCTTGTCACCGGCAAGCGCCACGTCACCGGCCTTACAACCGCCGCGGGCCTGTGGGCCTCGGCGTGCATGGGCCTTGCCGCGGGCGCGGGCTTCTATGAGGGCGCGCTGATGATGTGCGTGCTCATCTATGTTGTGCTCGTTTCTCTCAACAAGCTCGATTCGACCCATGTGAAGGCGTCGCGGGTGATGAACGTATATGTGGAGCTCAAGAGCGGTGTGCCGCTCAGCGCGCTGCTGCGCGCGGTCAAAAGCATGGGCATTCAAGTCAACGACATACAGGATATCGGCTCGCGCAGCGCGGAAACGCACGGATACATTCTGGAGCTGGAGATCATGCGGCCGGAGCTGGGTCATGTAGAGGCGGCCGAACAGGTTGCGAAGATCGAGCAGGTCGAGTTCTGCGAGGAAATGAAGGCGTAAAACGGTCAAACACCCTCACTCCGTGGAGGGGGCGTTTGAGGGGCTGCGGCTCGCCGCAGCGCACTCACCCCGCCCGCACGCTTGCGATCTGATAAGTATTTTTGCCGACGCCACATGTCGCCGGCAAAAATGTTTTTAACCTAACCTTATTTGCTCCTGCGGGAGCAGACTCTGCGAGACAACAGACCGGCGGCTTTCCGAAAAGGAGAGCCGCCGGTCTCTATAATTATAATATCCAGAAGAGCGCCGCGCCGAGGAACGTGCCGACGGCGTAGCCGAGCGCGCCGCAGATGAGACCCGGCGCAGTGAGCGCGTCGCAGCGCAGCTGCTTTGTGACCGCCGGGATAAACGCCGGGCCGTACAGCCCTGCCGTCATCGTGACGATGGCACAGTCCGCGCCGATGCGGAAAATGCGGCAGAGCAGAAGATGCAGCAGCGCGGAGCATACGGTGATGGAGGCGAGCAGCGCGACCGTGTGCAGCAGATTCCCGCCGAGCGTCCCGAGATCGAGCGAGCTGGCAAGCGCGAACGAGAAAACGAGAATGAGATAATGTCCCGCGGCGGAGTTTTCCTTCACATTCCGCACCTTCGGCACGAACGAGAGCGCAAGCCCGAGCGTCGTTCCCGCGATCATCACCGCCGGGACGAGCGGATCGGTGAGCGCGCCGCCCTTGACCTTCCATATCGCAAAGCCGATGACCGCGCCGACGAGCACGCATGCGAGCGAGAGGGCGAGATTTCGCACGATGCCGCGGTGGAAGCCGTTCCATTCGAGCGCGTCCACATTTTCCGCGCCGCCGTTCTCGCGCATGTAAGCGCCCTGCTTTGCGTGCCGGTCGAGAACTTTGGCGCAGAGAGGCTTCGCAAGCGTAAGGATGAATATGTAAAAGACCGTGCCGACGATCATATCGGAGAGATTGCCGATGGCGATCGTGTCGCCCGGCACGCCGAGAATGACGCCGATGGCGTTGAAATTCGGCGAGCCGCCGGTATACATGCCCGCGGCCATCGCGGCAAGCTGCCGTCCCCACGGGAAGCCGGCCCCTAGCGTCCGTCCCAAAACCACAACAACGGCGCTCACGGCAAGCAGCAGAAGCGCAAACGAGATGAGCACCGGCTTTGCGAGCCGCCGCACATCGGCGAGATTTGTGCCGAACATCAATAACGGAATGGCGAGCCCGATGCATACATAGCTGCCGATCTGCCCGACATCGGCGTTCAGCCGGACGTCCAGCCCGGCCTTCCGGCAGAGAAACGCCGCCACCGCGACGACAATGCCCCAGAAATACGCCATGGCGATCGTGCCGAATGTGCGCACGAGCCCCTTTTCCCGCTGCCGCAGGATAAGCACCGGCACACCGAACACCGCGATAAGCTGCAAAACCGTAACGATCATGTTTCTTCCTCCCCATAGCGTCGATTGACAAGGGCACACGCGGTTCTGCCGGGCGGAAATGCCCTCATACTGCGTCAAAGCCCTTGAGAATACACAAAGTATTCTCTGCGGCCTTTTCCTTGTCTGCGAGCATTTCTGCTCCGGCAGAACTGCTTCGCATCGGACAGCCTTGATTTTTCGAGGGATTTTTGTTCTTTTGGACGCAGGCGCATCTGTCGCCCGCCAAGGACAAAAGGGCAAAAAGCACCGAAAAGACTTACCTGTCCGACGTGTGTGCTCTTGTTAATCGACGCTATCTCTGCATAAGCATACCGGATTTTCGGCGGAATGAAAAGAGAAAAGAGAGATTTTTCACATACCCTTTTCAAAATCGAATTAAAGTGATAAACTGCGGAGGAAGAAAAGGAGGGAAGTACATATGGATATTTTATCTCAGCTCAACAGTTCGGTCATGTATCTCATCTGCGGCGGCATTATTTTCTTTGTTGCGCTGGTGTGCGTGTTCTTCATGGTACGCGCCTACCGCGCCGGCGTCGCCATCGGTATGGACAAAACGAAAATGAAGCGCACCATCACCGCGAGCGCCACGTTTGCCGCGCTCCCGAGCGTCGGCATCCTGCTCGGCGTCATCGCGCTCTCGGGCAGTCTCGGCACGCCGTGGTCATGGCTGCGCCTTTCGGTCATCGGCGCGCTGCACTATGAAACGCAGGTCGCGGAGGCCGCGGCGGAGGCAGTCGGTCTGCCGGGCCTTTCGGCCTCGGCAATGACGCCGCAGGCTTTTACCACGATCGCCCTTCTGATGGGCGTCTGCATCATGTGGGGCATGGTGTTTTCGATCTTCTTTAATAAGAAATACCTCTCGCGTCTCAAAGCGCCGAAGAAAAACGGCACGGCGGGCGGCGGCTTCGGCGACACGGCCATGACCGCCATGTTCATCGGTCTTGTCAGCGCGTACATCGGCAGCTACATCGGCGCTCTCGTCTCCGGCGCGGGACGGTTCACGTTTGCGGGAAGCTGGATGCCGCTTGCGGTCGTTGCGGTGTCGGCGGCGGTGATGGCGGTGTTTGTATGGCTCGCCGAAAAGAAGAACGCCGCGTGGGTCGATAACTTTTCTGTTGCGGGCAGCATGCTCGCGGGAATGGCGGCCGCGGTGCTGCTGCGCGGCGTGTAAGGAGGAAATGCAATGAACGAACAGGAAAAGACCGTCCGGTTTGAGGCCTACAACCGCCGGACGCACACCTATGGCCGCATCGCCTGCGGCGTGACGCTCGTGCTGCTGCTCGGCGCGCCGTTTCTGATGGGATATATTCTCGGCGCAATGCCCGATATGCGCGCGTTCGGCAGGGGATTTCTTGCCATCGGCATCGTGTGGCTCGTGAGCTGCGTGGCGGAATATCTCGTCTATACGCCGATGCTCGGCGCGGGCGGCGGGTATCTCGCATTCATCACAGGCAACCTCATCAACATGAAGATCCCGTGCGCGGTCAACGCGCGCGATATCGTAGGGGCCAAGACCGGCACGCCGGAAAACGAGATCATCTCCACGCTCTCGATCGCCACGGCGTCGCTCGTGACGATCGTCATTCTTGCGCTCGGCGTGCTGCTGCTCATCCCGCTGCAGCCCGTGCTGCAAAGCCCGGCGCTCCAGCCGGCATTTGACAATGTCGTTCCCGCGCTCTTCGGCGCGATGGCGTATAAGTACTACCGGAAGAACATGAAGATCGCGCTCTGGCCGCTTGTCCTTATGAGCGTGCTCTTCATCCTCGTGCCGGGGCTGCTCGGCTCAACGAGCTTTATGATATTGCCCTCCGGCGCGATCGCCATCGGCGTGGCGTACTTCCGGTACCGCCGCTCGCGGAAGGAGACGGCGGCATGAGAGTCGTAGGCTATGTTCTGCTCGCCGCGCTCGGCGTGCTCGCGCTGCTTCTGCTTGCGGCAGTGATCCGCACGCTGTGCATGAAGAAAAAAACCTCGGATTATACGCCGCACCCGGACGCCGCGCGCGAGCGGGAGTATGCGGAAAAGCTCTCGCGCATGGTAGCGTATGAGACCGTGTCGCACCCGGACGATCCGGAGCTCGAAAAGTTCCGCGGCTTTCATAAGCTGCTCGCGGAGCTGTATCCGACAGTACACGAAAAGCTGGAAAAAACGGAGATCGACGGGAATCTCCTGTTCTTCTGGAAGGGCAAAAACCACGACAGGCCGCTCGTGCTCATGTCGCATCAGGACGTTGTCCCGGCGGAGGGAACGTGGGAGCACGCGCCGTTCTCCGGCGACATCGCCGCCGGCAAGGTCTGGGGCCGCGGCGCTTCAGACACAAAGTGCAGCGTCATGGGCTTTTTCCAGGCGTGCGAGGAGCTGCTGCGGGAAGGGTACGTCCCCGAGCAGGACGTGTACCTCTCGTCCTCCTGTACGGAGGAGTTCGCCGGGCCCGGCGGCGGCAAGCTCGTGGACGAGCTGCGTCGGCGTGGCGTGAAGCCGTTCCTCGTCTGCGACGAGGGCGGCGGCATCATCTCCGAGCCCATCGGCGGCATTCATGGGAATTTCGCCATGCTCGGCGTGTTTGAAAAGGGGAAAGCGGATGTGCGTTTCACGGCGCGCTCCAACGGCGGCCATGCGAGCGCGCCGCCGAAAAACTCGCCCGTGGCGCGGCTTGCGGCGTTTGTGGACAGCATGGAAAAGCACCCGCCCTTCCGGAAAAAATTCGAGCCGGAGGTGAGCGCGATGTTTGCCCGGCTCGCGGCGTACGCGCCCTTCGCTCTGCGGCTTCTCTTCGGCAATCTCTGGCTTTTCGCGCCGCTTATGAAGCTCGTCATGCCCGCGCTCTCGCCGCAGGCGGGCGCCATGCTGCGCACAACGGCGGCCTTCACGATGCTCTCCGGTTCGGACGCCTGCAACGTGCTGCCGCAGGAGGCAAGCGTGTGGGCCAATCTCCGGTTCATCCCGCATCAGGGAATGGACGAGAGCCTTGCGCTTATCAAAAAGCGCGCGGAAAAGTACGGTATCGAGACAGAAGTTCTCTCCGCGAGCGATTATTCTGCCCCCGCGGATATCCACGGCGAGGCGTGGCGGCGCGTGACCGATACGATCGCCGAGGTGTTTCCCGGCCTTGCCTGGAGCCCGTATGTCATGACCGGCGCGACGGACGCGAAGAACTATCAGGCGATCTGCGATAACTGCATCCGCTTTGCCCCGGTGATCTACGGCCCCGAGCAGATGCGCGGCATGCATGGCGTCAACGAGAACATCGAAACGGCGTGTTTGCCGGGCGCGGTGGATTTCTATAAGGCGCTCATTGGCAAAAATCGCTGAAATTGCAATTTGGAAACGATTTTTTGGGTCAAATCTATTGCAAAATCGAATCAATCGGGCTATATTACAACCAAAGAAAAAACCATTCGGAAAGGGTGAAGTTATTTATGGCAGGAGCACACAGAATCGGCATCCTGACGAGCGGCGGCGACGCCCCCGGCATGAACCCCGCGATCCGCGCCATCGTCCGCACGGCCGGCGCTGAGGGAATCACCTGCATCGGCATCCGCCGAGGTTACGCCGGACTCATCAACGGCGATGTTTTTGAGTTGACCGGCAACGACGTAGACGGCATTGCCCGCCGCGGCGGTACCATTCTCTATACCGCCCGCAGCGAGGAATTCCGCACGGAAGCCGGTATTGACAAAGCCGCAAAAGTCTGCAAATATCTTGGCATCGACGGCCTTATCACCATCGGCGGCGACGGCACTTACCGCGGCGCGCTGGAGCTGGCCCGCCGGGGTGTCCGCGTCGTGGGTATCCCCGCGACGATCGACAACGACATGGGCTGCACCGAGTATACCATCGGCTTTGATACCGCCTGCAACACCGCGATCGAAGCCATCGACAAGCTGCGCGACACCGGGCAGAGCCACGAGCGCGTGTCGGTCGTAGAGGTCATGGGCCGCAACGCCGGCCATCTCGCGCTCTACACCGCCTTGGCTGCCGGCGCTTCCGCCGTGCTGCTTCCCGAAAAGGAAGTCGATCTCGAGCATGATGTGATCGATGTGATCCGCCGCGGCTGCATCCACGGCCGCCGCCACCACATCGTCGTTGTCGCCGAGGGCGTGGGCCATGTCCACGAGTACGCGCAGACGATCGAAGAGGAGACCGGACTCGAGACCCGCGTGACGGTCCTCGGCTACATCCAGCGCGGCGGCGCGCCGAGCGGACGTGACCGTGTGTCCGCCGCGATGATGGGCGTGCGCGCGATCGACGTGCTCAAGTCGGATGCCTCGAGCCGCGTCATCGTCGAGCGGAACGGCCGTTTCGAGGATATGGACATCGAGGAAGCGCTCCAGATGAAGCGCGAGCTCGACGAGGAGATGTTCGTTGCCTGCAACCGCATCGACACCTCTTATCAGTACCACCACAAGAAAACCACCTGAGCCGGAGGGCGTCCTCCGGACGATGAACAAATGAAAAAATGCGGTGTCTCGCAAAGAGACACCGCACTTTTTGCCGGAGGATCTATGAAGAAATTTATCGGAAACAAAGACTTTTACAAGCTGGTCGCGGCGCTCGCGCTGCCGCTGCTGCTGCAGAACGCCGTATCGACGTTTGTGAATCTGCTCGATAACCTTATGGTCGGGCGGATCGGCACGGAGTCGATGTCGGGCGTGTCCATCGTCAACCAGCTTCTGTTCGTATATAACCTCTGTCTCTTCGGCGGCACGGGCGGCGCGGGCATTTTCGGCGCGCAGTTTTTCGGCCGCGGCGACTATAACGGCGTCCGGCATACGCTGCGCTTCAATATCCTGCTCTGCGCCGGGTTTACAGTGATCGCCACGGTGCTGCTCGCGCTCATCCCGGATACGCTCATCGGCGCGTTCCTGCACGAGGCGGGCACCGGCGGCGATCTCGCGCTCACGCTCTCGGAAGGCGAGGACTACCTTCGCATCATGCTCTTCGGCCTGCCGGCGTTCTGCCTTACGACGGCGTATGTGAGCATACTGCGCGTCACCGGCGACAACCGCCTGCCGATGAAGGCGAGCATCGCGGCGATCTTCGTCAATCTCGTTTTCAACTATCTGCTCATCTATGGCAAGCTCGGCTTCCCGATGCTCGGCGTCCGCGGCGCAGCCATTGCCACGGTGCTCTCGCGCTATGTGGAGTTCGGCCTGATCCTGCTCGGCACCCACGGGAAGAAAACGCCGCCGCGGTTTATCCGCGGGCTGTACCGCGGCTTTGCGATCCCCGGCCATCTCGCCGGGCAGATCGTCCGCAAGGGCATGCCGCTGCTCGTGAACGAGATGTTCTGGTCGCTCGGCATGACGATGCTCACGCAGTGCTACTCCTACCGCGGGTTGGACGCCATTGCCGCGCTGAACATCAACTCCACGGTGCTCAATCTCTTCAATACCGTTATCTTCACGATGGGCAACACCGTCGGCATCATCATCGGCAACCTGTTCCCCAGCGTGGTTGAGTATCTCCACGAGGCCTGCCGTCCGGAACTTTTCGTGAAAATCGCCATCGTCATCCTCGGCTGCGAACTCGGCGTGAAGGCCGCTTCCGCAGCCGGCTTCGCCGGTGTCGTTATTTTCCGAGGCCTCTGCGCCATCGTTGAAGCCTACCTCTTGTACTGGGCCTTCGTGTATTACGTTGCCCGTAAGTTCTTTAAATTCAACAAGGAATGGGCTGCGCCTCTGGCCTCCGGTATTTCCATCTGCGGCGTTTCCGCTGCCATCGCCACCGGCGGCGCCATCCGTGCCCGCCCGATCGTCCCGATCATGGTTTCCTCCCTCGTTGTCGTGTTCACCTGCATCGAAATGCTGCTCCTGCCTTTCGTTGCTTCCTACTTCCTCGGCAATGAGCCGATGGTGGCCGGCGGCTGGATGGGCCTCGCTGTTAAGTCTGACGGCGGCGCCATCGCTTCCGGTGCCATCACCGAATCCCTCATTCTGACCAAGGCTGCCGGCAATGGCACCAACTGGGAACCCGGCTGGATCCAGATGGTCACCACCACGGTCAAGATCTTCATCGATATGTTCATCGGCGTGTGGGCCTTCGTTCTGGCCTACATCTGGACGAAGCACTTCGATCCTGAGGCCAAGAAGGGTCGCGCCATGAGCTGGGGCGATGTGTGGGATCGTTTCCCCCGCTTCGTTCTCGGCTACGTTATCACCTTCCTGATCATGCTTGGCATCTGCATCGTCAGCCCCGATCTGCACAAGACCGCTGCGCAGATTTCCGGTCCCATCAACGGTCTGCGTACGCTCTTCTTCCTGCTGACCTTCTTCTCCATCGGCATGATTTCCAACTTCAGAAAGCTGCTTGAGGAAGGCATCGGCCGCCTGGCCATTGTGTACATCGTCTGCCTCTTCGGCTTCATCATCTGGATCGGCCTGTTCATCTCGTGGCTCTTCTTCCACGGCA
>ERZ827512.1912-NODE-1912-length-18377-cov-15.883583_pt1 | contig 18377 bp, 20 predicted proteins | sample MGYA00519916_ERZ827512 | MGnify/ENA primary metagenome ERZ827512 (study PRJEB31778, sample SAMEA3449335) | human gut metagenome | biome: human gut; feature: human-associated habitat; material: faeces | place: United Kingdom | collected 2010/2012 ... | reverse complement strand
TAAAATTATATAAATTTTTATAAAAAAGTGCGACACTTATTATTGCAATTTATAATTCAAAAAAAATTCTATAAAGTTGTTGACTTTATTCTACAAATGTGTTATTATAATTAGGTGTTAAGAAATGGGTCAGTAGCTCAGTTGGATAGAGTACGGGCCTTCTAAGCCTGGGGTCGGAGGTTCGAACCCTCTCTGGCTCACCATATAACACAAAACACTTATGTTGAGGCATAGGTGTTTTTTTATTTTTGTAGAAATCCAAATGGCACACTCTATATTGCAAGAGTGTGCCATTCGGTGGCGCTTTACTGAAATGCACCAATTGTCAGCACTGCAGGATTGACAACGCCATCTCCTTCGTAGCCATAGTCCTTGTTGTGCCATTTACGGAGTTCCTCGCCATACTTCCAGCACTTGGAGAGAGCCTGAACTGCACAGCCGTACATGAAACCAGTGATGCCCTCGATGTCGCAATCGTGAGAGGTCTTTTCAGCGATTTCGATAACAGTTTTTCCTTCGGCAATGAGTTTCTGCATGCACTTTGCCCAACGGCGAGCATACTTTACGACACCCATACCATAGGAATCTTTGGAATTGACTTCCACCATTTCATCCCATGCCTTCTTAGCCTCATCATCCTTGAACTCCATCTCGATTGTATCATCAATCTGGAGAACTTCTGCCTCAACGGCTTTCCTTCTGATTTCTTCTGCATTCTGCTGTGCCAGGTATTCCTGACCTTCAGGAGTCTGGAGCCAAGCCTCTCTTTCACGGCGATGCTTTTCAGCATTGGCTTCCATTCCGTCATGCCATTCCTTGCAGATAGTGTCCTTATCGGCATTGTCCTTAGTTACTGTGAGGGTTACACCATTGAAAGTGAACTGAATACCAGTAAAGGTAGCGTTCTCATCGCAGTTGTAAGCCATCATAACTTCGGTGCCGAAATTGGACTTCTCATCGAAACAGCCTGCCAGAGCCTCTGCAAAATCATTGATGTTGCATCCAGGTGTCGGATCGACAGTAGCGATGCCATCATCAAACGATTCTACCCACAGAGTGGTAATTGCCTTGTTGCCGATTGTCTGGAAGATGTGAGAAGTGTTGTTATGCTCCCAGATGCCTTCGAAATAAACGCGTGTTGTCTTTGCCATAGTCTTATCCTCCTTAAATTTTAATATATTGCTTATGGCTTTTGCTGACTACATGAATGTAATCTATATATATTATAGCACTATTTTACATAAAAATCAAGTTTTTGCCATTTTTCGGTACTTGTAAGGTCCAAAAGACTTGCAATTTTACATAAAATGTGGTAAAATAATATTGATGTAGGTAATAACCTACTACAATATTATTTTACAATGGGCGGTCAATACGATTGCCAAGTCCGAAAGGGCGGAAAGGATTAATCATGATGAAAGAATACCGGAAGAAGAACTACACTATGAAGGCTGAGAAGGTTGCTGCTGGGACCAAACTCTACAATTTCCTCGAGGACTGCCACTACACCACCAATGATGCCAAGTGCATCAAGCTCATCGGCACGGTTGGTGAAGTATGGCCCGTAACCATCGAGAAGTTGGCTAAGACCTACACTCTCATTGATGGAACTCCGATTACTCCGGACAACATCCCCGAAGGCGAGTTTGAAATCGCTACAATCGTGGATGAAACGGCGGAAACCATCTTCGCAGAGCAGGTTACCGAGCAGGTTCAGGTTGCTACCAGCTGGGGCGAAGTCCTCACAGCCAATCGTGATGGTGTTCCCCACGACGAAGGCGATTTCATCGTTAGTGCCAACAAGGGCGGACAGCCGAATCCTGATGACAGATGGGTAGTCAACGGAATGGTGTTCACTAACACCTACGAAGAAGTATGATTCACTCACAGTCATACCACACGAGAGAGCCGACAGAAGTAAAATTCTGTTGGTTCTCTCCATTTTATTGAAAAAATGACAATAAAATGATATAATAATCAAAAATTAATAAGGGGATGTTCAAATGCCAGGATATGTAATTCATTTAGCAATTGGTAAAAAATATATAGATAAAAATAATATAAAAGATACTGATGCTTTCCTACAAGGATGTATTATGCCAGATTTATTAGATAAAAAGAGTTCACATTACGGCGAATCAAGTAGTAATCCGGATTTTCAAAAATTCTTAGAAACTAATTCTTTAGATAGTGAATATAATCAAGGATATTTATTACATTTAATATCGGATTATCTGTTTTATAATAAATATTTAAAAAGATTTGTAGAAAGTTTTTCAGATGAAATATATCATGATTATAATAAGTTGAATAAATTTTTAATAGAAAAATATAATGTTGGAATTCCAGAAGAAATAAAATCAGTAGTTGGTTTTGAGAATGGAGAACCTACAATTTTAAAAAAAGATAGTATATGTAGTTTTATAGATGCAATATCTGAAATTGATTTTACTCAAATTAATTCATTAAAAGAATATCTTGAAAAATATGAAATTAGTGAAGAAAAAAATGAGGAAACAGAACGATAATCTGTTTCCCTTTTATTTTATATTCTTTTATTATAATTCTGGAGCATCTTCTTCTACTACTATATCATCTCTAGTATCTTTAGAAGATGTTTCTTGTTGAGCCTCTTGTCTGGCTGCTAAGAATTCTTCTTTAGAAATTCCTAGTAAACTAATAGCCTCTTTTAAAGCCTCCATTTTATCTTTTCCTGTACTTGCATAAGTATTTTCAAATTCTGCTTTTTGAATTCCATATATATCTTCTGGTCCACTTAAAATTAATGAACCACCTGCTTCAATTTTCATTGTTTCACCCCAAGGAGCATCAAATTCTATGTGTTCATTAATTGGAGATGATAATACAGGTCCTCCTTTTGGTTTATATTGAGATGGATTTTCTGGATCAATTTCATATTTTTTCTGGAATACAGAATCCTCTACAATATATTCCTCACCATCTGGATTTGTAACAACCCATCCAGGCGCACCAGTTTTTTCATCAGCTTTTACTGTATTTCTGGTTTCCTCTAAACCATTAGCCATTTTAGTAATGATTTCTTCTCCTAAAGTTCCTTGTCTAGCTTGTATTCTAGCAAATTTTGCCACTTCATCAACAGTTAATCTTCCTGATTTAATTCCTTCTCTCACATATTCTGCGATATTGTCAATTCTTTTGAAATATTTTAATTCTTCCATTGACATATTAAATCACTCCTTTCGTACCACATACCTATATTATACACTATTTTTCCAAAAAAAGCAAATTTTAGTCAAAAAGGTTAAAAAAATAAAAAGATTCTTGCAAATATGTTGAAAAAAATTTGCTTTTGGTATATAGTAATATTGGAATATTATATATAAGAGGTAAAATAATATGAATGTTGAATCTTTTTTGGACTATAATCAAGTATTAAAAGTAATATTTGAGATTACAGGAGAAAGAGTTGACTATGATTTTATTTGCAGTACAAAAGATGAGCGACTTAGTAAAAGTATTATAGAAAACTTAAAAAGTATTTCTTCACTAGAAGAAACAGATAATCCTGAAATTTGTAGATTGTCAATAAATGACACTATTTTTATAAATTTAAACAAAAGAACTGGTGAAATTGAAAGTGTAAATCAGCTAACATCTTTTGAAACAAGATTATTAGCACAGAGTAAAACAAGTAGTGTACCATTTTCAAGAGAACAAGCAAGTGATTTTACTCCAAAAACAGACTTGCATACTCATTTTGCAGGTGCATTAACACCAGAAACATTAATTGAAGTTGGAAAAAGCCATAATATAGGCTACCCTACTTGGATATTGACTAAAATGGGAATTGACATTAGTCAATATGATGTTGATAAAAATGGAAATGTTCTAATAAATTCTATAAGTGAAAAAGATATGGAAACTATAAAAGAACATTTAATGATTTCACCTATAACACAAGAAACTTTCAATAAAATGGAAGAAGTGTATGCTTTTAGAGGACCATTTACTAAAAATAAAGAGTTGTTTCCAGATTATTTAAGAGCATTAGCAGAAGATTATAAAAGAACTGGTGTTGAATATGCAGAATTATCTTTTTCTGCTTTCTTAACAGATAAAGAATATATGCAAATGCTTGAAGATAATCTACCACAAATAGAAGAAGAAACTGGTGTTAAACTAAGATTTCTTGCTGGTTTATGGAGACATTCAGACCAAGAATGGAATTTAGATGATACAGATAGATTAATGAGAATAGCAAAAAGTCCATATATAGTTGGTGTGGATGTTATGGGACACGAAACTAATTCTACAGATACATTTATGGAAGAATTACAAATGTTAGCAAGATATTCAATGAGAGAAGACCCTAACTTTGCTATTAGAGTTCATGCTGGCGAAAACCCTATGTTTATGGATAATGTAAAAAGAGCCTTAGAAATAGTTTATGATGAGCATAAAGCTATGGAAGAAGAAACTGGAAAGAAACAACCTATGCCAGTAGTTAGAATCGGACATGGACTATATGGTGTAGATGACAAAGTTTTAGATATGGCAGAAGAAATGAAAGCTATAATAGAATTCAATATGAGTTCTAACTTAGCATTAAATAATATAAATAGTATTACTGAAGTACCAATTAAGAAATATGTTGATAGAGGTATTGATGTTGTTTTAGGTACTGATGGGCATGGTATGTATTCAACATTTGGAGGTCAAGAAGCTCTACTTGCTACTGCTGCAGGACTAGAACCTAGTGATTTTGAAAAAATCAAAGCTACAGAACAAAGAGTAATTCAAAGGGCAATAGAAAGAGAATCTACTCACCCTAGAATATCTGATGTACCACAATTATATAGTGATATGGAATATTCTACTCCTAATGGAGAACATCGTTATACTAAAGAAGTTGAAGAAAAATATCGACAAGAAAAACAAAGTGCATCTAAGAGATTAGGAGAGAAAATTGATTATACTGGTGCAATAACAGATGAAAAGCAAATAGAAGAAGATACAGAAGGAAAAGTTCCAGTAATGCTAACTGGTGCATCAAAAAGCAATTGGCCCAATATTCTTCCAGAAGATCAAGAATATATAAAATTAACAATGCAAGTTTTAGCCAATACACTAAATCCAGAAACAACCTATGTAGTAACTGGTGGAACAAACTTTGGTGTAGAGAAAACTATGCACGAGGCAGTACATAGAAGAAACGAAAGAGAAGAAAATGATTTAATTTTATTAGGTACTTTAACAATGGAGGCTGCTGCCGAAGGAGATAAAGGAGTTGAACCAGATACTATAACTCATGCTACTATCTTAGAAATAGATGGAAGAAAAGCAAGTAACTGGATGGAATTGCCTGATACTCAATTAGAATATGTAAGAGAAAGAAAAGGATATATGATTGCAGTTGGTGGAGGTGGAGTTGTAAATGATATGATACAAAGAGCCCACAATCTAGGAGTAGATATGCACTTAATGAAAGGACCTTATGGAGCATCTACAAACAAAAGCAAATCACTAGCTGGAAACGATTATTCATTTGAAACTATACAAGAATTATTACAAAGACTATATGAGAGAAATCCAAATTTATTTTCAAAGGATTTCTCATTAGAAGATGTTGAAACATATATAGAACAAGCAAAACAAGATTTAGTACAACAAGAAATAACTGATAACCCTGCAAACTTTGGTTTAGGTGCAATCGACCAAATAGATCAATCTGTAAGTTATCAAGATAGAGCTAAAGGAAAAGAAAAATTAAAGCAAGCAAAAGAAGAAATTGATAAAAGTGAGGTGAGCCATAATGACATTGGAATATAAACAATCATTAACTGAATTAAATACAATCATACATTATATGGATATAGAGTATTTAAAGAAAATACCTCAAAAGTTTATAAACTTTATTAATGAAAATATGGATGCTAATTATCAACCTAATATTAGCAAAAATATCCCTATACATGAACAAAACCTAAAAAAAGATACTAAAGCTTTATTATCTTTAATGTATAGAAACTATTGGTGTGATGATGAAACAAAAGCTAATTTAATGCAAGAAGATATAATGGCTAAAGATATATATGAAAAGGAATTAAGAGAAAAATATAATCCAGATAATATATTTAAAAACAAAAAAAAGCAGATAGATAATATTTCAACATCACAAGTACAAGAGAATGTTACATCTTTAGTAGAATACAAAGAACAAACATGGTATCAAAAAATATTTGAAAATATAAGAAATTTCTTTATGAATTTATTTAAGAAAGGATAGTGAAAACAATGGAAAAATCAGCAGAAGAATTATACAACGGCAATGAAGGATGGGAAGATTTCCCTCAAACTCAAACTTGGAAAAAGGCATTAGAATTTGCCAAAGAAAAACATGAAGGACAAGTTAGAGATGAAGGAACACCTTATTATGAACATATAAAAGGAACTATGGAGATTTTAATAAATGAAGCAAATACTCGTGAGGATGAAGTATTAACTGTTGCTGCATTACACGATATACTAGAAGATACAGATTGCTCTTATGAAGAATTAAAAGCAAAATTTGGAGAAAGAGTTGCCGATTGTGTTCAATTATTAACTTGGGATTGGAAAAACGGACAATCTTTTGAGGATTATGCAAAAGGAATATTTGAAAGTAAAGATTTTAAGTATGCTAGAAAAGTAAAATTGGCAGATAGATTACACAATTTGAGGAGTTTACCAAAAACACAAGATGATGAAAAAATCCAAAGAAAAATTGAAGAAACAGAAAATTATATACTTATTTATGATAAACAAGCACCTAAAGTTTTAATGGATAAAATAAAAGAACAATTAGCAACATTAAAAGCCATACAAAATTCAAAAAAAAATATAGATAGAGAAACATCTGGGATGGAACACGATGAAATCTAAGAATGGAGTTTAAAGTGGAAAAAGATACAGAAGAACTATTACAAGGTGAACAAGAAGTAGCAAGAAGATTAAATGCTATTAGAAACAGTAAAAAAGTTCAAGAGTTCATTGCTGGAATTAAAGAAGATGCAGAAAACTCTGGTATGTCTGTTAAATTCAAATCAAGAATTAAAGAAAATGAATCTGCAATAAATAAATATAAAAAATATATAGAGCAATATGGCGAGGCTGACCCAGAAATGTGGGATTCGTGTGGTATGATGGTTATAGTTGAAGATATTGATGAAATCTATGAATTCGTTAAATTCTTTGAAGAAAACCTAACTACAAGAGAAGGAGGATTAAGCGACTATGTTCAAAATCCTAAAGCTGGATATAGAAGTGTTCACATGTATTCAACATTTGAGGCAGAAGGTATTACTGTTCCATCAGAAATACAAATAAAAACAGAGGCTATGTCAATTGCACAAGATACAGTTCACGATAGTGTATATAAATTACAAGATTTACCTTATGAAAAAAGAAATGAATTATCTACAGCTATGTTCCCTATTTTTGAGAAATCAGCAGATGCAGATAAACTTGAAAAAAGAGGAGATTTAGAAGGTGCTGCTGGTTTAAGAGCAGAAGTAGAAGAACTAAGAGAATCAAGTTCTCAATTATTTGCAGAAAATCAACCTGTAGTAGATAATGTATGGAAAGAATATGGAAAAGTTGTATTTAATCATCATAACATAGATCAAATAGAAGGTATGTTATTTATGAGAAATCCAAATATGACTAAAGAAGATAAAGCAAAGGTTACTCAACAGCTTAGCCAATCTTTAGATAGACTATTCGAGTATTATAAAGACAATCCAAATAATGATATACAAGTTCCTAGTATTTCTGGAAATCCTCAAATAGACTTTGCTATTCATCAATTAGGAAGTATGGATTATAGCCAATTTGTTCAACAAGTAAAAAGTTTAAATGCTATGAAAGAACAAACACAACAACAAGAACAAGTTGCAGATGAAAGAGATTTCGCACAGTTAGATGCAGAAGTTACTCCTGAAATGAGAAAATCAATGATGTCAGAACTTTCTCGTGCTATGTCAGAACTTTCTCGTGCTATGTCAGAAAGAACTACAGATGAAGATATTGATACAGAACGAGAATAACAAATGATATTTAGAAAGGATTAAATTATGAGTATAGATGCAGAGGCATTATCAGAGGTAGATGTAATATTAAATATGATGCCAAAAGAAGATTTTTTAAAAATACCGAATGGATTAAAGAATTTTATAAAAACAAGAAAATCTCAATCATATATTCCAAATATAAAAAAGAATATTCCTCTTTATAAACAGAATCTAAGGCAAGACACTAAGACAATGTGTTCTTTAATATATAGGAGTTATATATGTTCTAAAGAAGAAAAACTATCTTTGGAACAAGAAGATAGAAAAATATTAATACAAAAAGAAGAAGAATTGAGAGAAAAATACAATCCAGATAATATTTTTAAGAATAGGCAAACTACTGTAGTAGAAAACAATATTACACCAGATAATTACGAACAACAACATACTGAAATGATTGAATATAAAGAACAAAAATGGTATCAAAAAATATTTGCTAAAATATTAAAAATATTTAAAAAATAATGAATTCCTATATCATTTTTGATATAGGTTTTTTAATGAATAGGAGTGAATTTTATGGATATTAAAGAATTAGAACAAGAAATACAAAAAATCAAACTAAGAAATAGAAAAGTAGAATTAGATAAAAAATGGGAAACAAGCTGGACTAGAAGAATTTGTATAATGATTTTAACCTATATTGTAGTTATAATTTATTCACATTTAATAAGAAATAATAACAATATATTTTTAAGTTCATTAGTACCAGTAATTGGTTTCACTTTATCTACCCTATCTTTAAAATTAGTTAGAAAAGTATGGGAGAAAAATAAATAATTAGGTGAAAATAATGGATGAAAACAGAATAAAACATTCTTTAGCTGTTGCTAAAAAGATGATAGAATTAAATAATGGGAAAAATAGTGAAGAACTTTTTTTAATAGGTTATTTGCATGATATAGGATATGAATTTACTACAAATATGCTAGAACATAATAAAATTGGTGGGAATATCTTAAAAGAAAATAATTTTAAGTATTGGAAAGAAATATATTATCATGGAGAACCTCAATGTGAATATAAATCTGATTATTTAACTCTGTTAAATAAAGCAGATATGATGGTTGATAATGTAGGTAATGATGTAGGATATTTAAACAGATTAGAAAATATAAAATCAAGATATGGTGAAGAATCTATACAATATATTAAAGCAAAGCAATTAATAGATGAACTTTGTTCTAATTGACTAAAAATATAAAATAATATATGATTATTAATGAATTCATATATTTAACTAAATCTTGAAAATAAGCAACGGAAAATCTGTTGTTTATTTTATTGTAAAAAAATTTAGAATATGCTAAAATAAATTTATATTTTAACAAAAGGAGTGTTTGCAATGAATCCAGAGGAAGTATTTACAAAAAAAGAATTAAATGAAATTAAGGATATAGGAGCAAGTGTTGAAAATAGAATATATACTCCAGAGGAATGTGGAATGATGGCAAATAGAATAAATGAAAATATAATGAGTGAAAGTAAGAACAACATACCTAACAGAATTAATAATCTTAGTAATGTAGTAACTACTTTAATAGAGTTCCAAAAAAGAAAAGGATAAAATGATGAATTTATATAAAGGATTAATAAAGTGTGGTGAATGTAATCATTCATTCAAACGGTCGCAAAGAAAAAAATAAAATTAACACAAAACACTTATGTCGATACATAGGTGTTTTTTTATTGACTTGGCAATATCAACAGATTTCATACGGAAAATTAAGCTAAAAAGAGAGTTCATTTAAATGAACTCTCTAATATTTTATTCTTCCCAAAAAGCTTTATAAGTTCTGTAAGCAGTATAAATATCAAATTTACTTGTAACTTCATAAGGAGCGTGCATTGAAAGAACAGGAACACCACAATCAATAACATCAACACCTTTATTAGCTAGGATATATGCGATAGTACCGCCACCGCCAACATCAACTTTACCAAGTTCAGAGATTTGATATCTAATATCATTTTTCTCTAAAACTCTTCTAATCCAAGCAACGAATTCTGCATTAGCATCAGAAGCACCAGATTTTCCACGAGCACCTGTATATTTGTTAAGACCAATACCACGTCCTAGGAAAGCTGCATTATTTCTATCAGAAACACTTGCATAAAGTGGATCATAACCTGCATCAACATCAGCAGATAACATTCTAGAGAAGCAGAATACCTTATCTAATAAGTTAGGTCTATTTTCTCCAGTTTTGTTCAATAATTCAGAAATGAAATAATCAAACATATGAGATTCCATACCTGTATTACCCATGCTACCGATTTCTTCTTTATCAGATAATATGCAAACTGCAGTTGTTTTAATATTTTCCAAAGTCATCAAAGCAGATAAAGATGTATAAGCACATATTTTATCATCTTGACCATAAGCTGCAACCATGCTTCCATCAAAACCTAAAGAACGAGCTTTGAAAGCTGGAACAACTTCAATTTCTGAACTCAAGAAATCAGCTTCTGTAATATTATATTTTTGATTCAAAATATTTAAAATATTCAATTTAACTTTTTCAGCACATTTTTCGTCATCATATGGAATGCTTCCAAGTAAAATAGCTAAATCTTCACCATCAATACCATTTTTTAATTTTTTCTCCATTTGATCTTGAGCCAAATGAGGTAATAAATCAGAAATTGTGAAAATTGGATCATTATCATCTTCGCCAATATTTATTGTGATTTTTTCACCATTAGCTTTTACAATAACTCCATGTAAACTTAATGGAATTGTTGTCCATTGATATTTTTTAATTCCACCATAATAATGAGTTTTAAAATATGCAAACCCAGAATCTTCATATAATGGATTTGGCTTTAAATCAAGTCTTGGAGAATCTATGTGAGCTCCAACAATTTGTAAACCATTTTCTAATTTATCAGTTCCAATAACAGCTAAATACATACTTTTTTCTCTGTTAATAAAATAAACTTTATCGCCAGGATTTAGTGTTTCATAGCTAGCTAAATCTCTAAAACCATTAGCTTCAGCAATTGCTTTAGCTGTAACAACAGCTTCTCTTTCTGTTTTTGACTTATTCATAAAGTTCATGTAATTATTACAATATGAATAAATAGCTTCTTTTTCGCGAGTGTCAATACTTGACCATCCAACTTCTTTTTTGTTAAAAAGTTTTTCTTCCATTTTATATCTTCCTTTCTTATGTGTTATTTTTTACTGTAGTATATCACTTTATGCTTTATTTTTCCATAGATTATTTAAAATATTCCTAAAATGTCAGAAAAATATCTGTCCCAAAATTGGCAGCTTGTCAAGAAAAACACCGACACCAAATTGACAGGGCTGTCAAAAAAAACACCGACACCAAATTGACAACAAATTGTCAGCATAAAATACGAAAAAGTGGAAAAAATAGGGTAAAAAGGGAGGAAAAAATATGGAATCTTTATGGATAAAAACAACGAAAAATAATGAGATTTTTGAACAATTAAATGATACAAAAAAAGTGGATGTATGTGTAATTGGTGGAGGATTATTTGGACTTACAACAGCATATTATTTGACTAAAAATAATATAAATACTATTGTTTTAGAAAAAGGGAGAATTGGAGAGAAAGTTAGTGGAAATACAACTGGTAAAATAACTAGTCAACATGATTTGTTTTATACACATTTAGTTGATGATTATGGATATAATTATGCTCAAAAATATTTAGAGGCTAATGAACAGGCGATAGAGAATATTAAAAAAATTGTAAAGGATGAACAGATTGAGTGTGATTTTTCTGAAGAGAAGTCATATGTGTATACAACAGCAGAAGATGAAGTTCCAGAGATAGAAAAAGAGGTAGAGGTTGTTAATAAACTAGGTAAAAATGCTAAGTTGGTTTCAAATATAGATTTGCCAATAAAGATAAAGGCAGCTATTGAGTTTGATGGACAAGCTCAATTTCATCCAAGAAAATATATGCTGGGATTGGCTAATGTGATATCAAAACAGAATAAGATTTATGAAAATACAACTGTAGTGGATGTGGAAAAAGATAGAGAGGGTTATAAAATTTCTACAGATACAGGAAATGATGTATATGCAAAACATGTTGTTATAGCAACTCATTTTCCAATTGTAAATGCACCTGGTTTTTATTTTGTTAAAATGTATCAATCTACTTCATATTTAATTGCAATTGAGACTGAAAGTAAATTGCCAAAGGGAATGTATATTAATGTTAAAGAACCAACATATTCTTTTAGAACAGCATTATATGATGGAAAAGAAGTTTTATTAATAGGTGGTGTTGGAAATAAAACAGGTGAGCCTATAACTGATGAATTTCATTATAATGAGTTGGAAAAGAAAGCAAAGGAATTATACCCAGATTGTAAGGTGTTATTTAAATGGGATACAAGAGATTGCATTAGTTTAGATAAAATTCCTTATATTGGGGAATTTTCAAACTTGATGAAAAATATATATGTAGGGACAGGGTTTAAAAAATGGGGAATGACTTCTTCAAATGTGGCAGCTACTATAGTAACTGATAAAATATTAGGAAAAGAAAATAAGTTTTCAGATGTATTTTCTGCTACAAGGGTAAAACCAATAAAAAATAGATGGGAAGTCCAAAACATGTTGAAACAAACTGTTAATTCAATTGCCTTTAATAAATTTAAAATAGAACCATATAGCATAGATCAAATAGAAAGTGATAATGCTGCAATTTTAGAAATAAATGGTGAAAATGTTGGAGTTTATAAGGATATAACAGGAAAAATATATGCAGTAAAACCGAATTGTTCACATTTAGGATGCTTACTTTCATGGAATAATGCAGATAAAACCTGGGACTGTCCATGTCATGGAAGTAGATTTGACTATATGGGAAGAAATATTTATGAACCAGCAATAAAAGACCTAGAAATTAAAGAAATTTGAGCCAAATAACACATTTATGAAATAAATATGTTATAATACAGTTAGATTCCGAATAGGAGGAATAATTATGAAGTTATTAGAAACAATGTATACAAAAATTACAAAAGTAATTAATAAAGTATTATCAAGATTTATAATTCCAGATAAGCAGTATCAAAACATCAAGGATTTAAATGTAGATGAAATAATGGAATTAAAAAGTAAATATGGAATAGGCGGAGTGATTTTAGATATAGATGGAACAATAAGAGAAAACTTTGAGAATGTTGATTATAGAAATATTAAGTGGATAATAAGGTTAAAAAAAGAATTTAAAGTATGTATGGTTTCTAATGGAAGAGATGAGAATATAAAAAAATTGGCAGATAGAATAGGAATTAACTATTTTTCACATTCATTCAAACCAATGAAAAGAGCTTTTATTAAGGCTTCAAACTCTATGGGGCTTGATCCTGAAAATGTGCTAGTTATAGGAGATGAATATTTCGCAGATGTTTTTGGGGCACAAAGAAGTACAATGTGGGCGGCTTCTATTGATCAAAAAGCTTTTAGAAATAAAATGAAATGTAATAATAAAGAAATAGAGAATAAAAACAAAAATGTACAAAAACTAAACCAAACTATAAATGAAAGGTAAAAACAAAATATTGGAAATTTGTAAAAAATATTTACAAAAAAAAATGAATTTGCTATAATAAAATTGTATTATTAAACGAAGGAGAATTATAATGGAATACGAAAAAACAGATGAAGATATTAAGTATAGAACCGCTTGTGAAAATGTAAAAAAAATAGTAAATGCAATAAAATCTTTAAAAATAAAGTATTACCTTGATTTTTCGAAAATTTCAGAAGAAGATGAAATGAGATTTAAACAATTGGAATCTAACTTAGATAAAATTTCAGAAGAAAACAATTTAGATGGACTAAAAACTGAATTAATGAGTGAAGTAGTAGCTAAATATGAAAAAAGAGATATAAAGAAAGAAGAAGGAAACCCTAGATTTATAGATGATAAATTGATGGCATGTTATGGGGCTATTGATGTACAACAAAAAGTTTTATCAGAAGGAAAGATAAAAAAAGCTATAAAATGCCAACAATTGTTAGATAAATATATAAATGAACTAGACTCTATGACATACAAAGACTTAATTGTAAATTATAAAAGAGAAAAGTTCGGAGAACTAATTAGAAGTAAAGAGGCTGTTCATGAAAATAATGAACAATGGAGTACAAGGTTACAAGATTTTTGTATAAATTGTTCAGCATCTGCTAGAAAAGAGGCAACAGAACAAATAGAAAATGCAAAGGAAAATACAATTAGTTTATTTTCTAAGGAAAATACAGAAGAGATTGAAATAGGATAACATAGGAGGAAAAAGTGAATAGAGAATATGAACAAGCTTTTACCGAAATAGATGAAATATTTAAAATAATGCCAATAGACTTATTAAGTAAAATACCGGCACAATTTAGGCAGATTATTTCAGAAAATAAGGCGAGAGATTATGATGTTAAAATTCAAGAACCGTTAGATGAGAAAAACTTGAAAAAAGAGACTGTTGTTATATTAGGATTAATATACAGAGATTTTTTAGCAAGCCCAGAAGAAAGAGATGAATTGCAAAAGAAAGATGCTGAAGAATTACAAAGATTAGAACAAGAAATGCAACAACAATATAATATGGAAAATGTATTTCAGAATAGAAAAAATAAATATCAAGAGGATTTTCAAGAGCAGACAGATTTAGTTGTTTATAAAGAAGAAGGGTTCTTAAGAAAGTTTTTAAATATGATAAAAAGTTTATTTAAGAAAAAATAATAAAAAAATGTCGAAAATCATTGACTTATATAAATCTTTTTGCTAAAATAACAGCATAAATCATATATTTATATGTTTTATAATCCGTTTATTGAACTAGATAGATTGCTTTAAAAACCAGTTATCTAGTTCTCTTTTTTTTGCCTTAAAATTGTTTACAATTAAAAAAATTAAATATATAATTTGAGACAAGGAGGAAAAGAAGATGGGAAAATTATTTGTAATAGATGGAACAGATGGAAGTGGAAAACAAACACAATTTGCAAAATTAGAAGAGAGATTAACAAAAGATGGAATAGATTATAAAACAGTAAGTTTTCCAAATTATGATTCACCAAGTTCTTCATTAGTAAAAATGTATTTATCAGGAGAATTTGGAAAAAATGCAAAAGACGTTAGTCCATATATAGCTTCTAGTTTTTACGCAGCAGATAGATATGCAACATTTAAAACAGGATATAAAGAATATTATGACAATGGAGGAATTATATTAGCAGACAGATATACAACAGCTAATATGGTTCATCAAGCAGGAAAAATTGCAGATAAAACAGAAAGAAAAAAGTTTTTAGATTGGTTATGTGATTTTGAATTTAATATGTATGGATTACCAGTTCCAACAGAAGTATTTTTCTTAAATATGCCAGTTGAAAAATCTTTAGAATTAATAAAAAACAGAGAAAATAAATTTACACATCAAGCCCAAAAAGATATACATGAGAGTGATCCAAATCACTTAATTGATGCATATCATGCAGCTTGTGATGTTGCTAAAGAGTATAATTGGTTTGAAATCCATTGTATGAAAGATGGGGAATTAAGAGCAATAGAAGATATTCATGAAGAGATATATAATGAAGTAAAAAAACATATTTAATAGCAAAAATGAAATAACGAGAAAAAACGAGCAAAAAAGAGTAAAATAATGCAAAAATATTCAAAACACGAAAACAAATTGCCTTAATTTGACTTCCAAAAGCTAGGAAAAGCAAAAATTAGATTTGAAAAATTTCCTAAATTTGGTATAATAAATATCGATGGTGCATTATTCTAGTCGTACTATTTATTGCGAGGGTGGGGCTAAAAATCCACTAAAGGGCATACCGATGAAACTTCTTGTTTGTGCGCGAACTGCCAGGTTTGTGTGTGAGTAGGAAGGAAGAGGTGTGGGTATTATATAATGGCATATATAAAATCCCATATTTCGTTGAGGCTTAAATTGCATTTTAAGTATAACCTATGTTGAGTGCCAAGACACAAAATACATAGCGTAGCCTGTCTTGAGTGAATGTATTGGGATTGTGATACTATGAAATTACATTTGCAAAAAAGACTAACAATAAATCAAGTATGTTAAGGAAAACTTCTAGAATGTTTGCTTTAAAAAGCATAGAAATCTGAGGATTAAGGTACGGACTTAAGTGGCGATCTAGTGTCTTCTGAAATATGTAGATGTTCTTTTAAATGGAAACAGCTATGTAGTAATACATAGTAAAGAATAGAGAAATTCAACTAGACCTAAACCGTAAAATTTACTTAGGTTTTACCATCTTGATTTGAATAAAATATAGAGCGACCTAGGGTCGCCTTTTGTTTACAAAAAGGAGAAAGAAAAAATGGCAAAAAAGAAAGAAAAAGAACACTCGAAATGGGAATGGTTTATTGAAGTATGTATAATAACATTTATTTTATCTATTTGTTTTTCATACATATCAACAAATGGAGTGTCACACTTAAATTTAGTTGCATCAATATTTATATTAATTGCTGTAATTGCTATTGGAATTATATTTGATATTATAGGAGTTGCAGTAACAGTAGCAAATGAACATGAATTCCATGCTAAAGCAACCAAAAAAGTTGATGGTGCTAAAACATCATTAAAATTAATAAAAAATGCTTCTAAAGTAGCTAATATTTGTGCAGATGTAATAGGAGATATTTGTGGGGTATTAAGTGGTGCAATAAGTGCAATGATAGCTGCTAAAATTGCAGAAAAAACTGGTGCAAATTTGCAGTTTATTATTAGTGCATTAGTTGCGTCATTAACTGTTGGAGGAAAGGCTTTAGGAAAAGATGTTGCTAATAAAAACTCTACAAAAATTGTTCATTTTGTTGGAACAATATTGAATAAAATATAGGGGCTTTTTTATAGCCCCTTATAATATTAACTAAAAATTTTATTCACCTGGTTCTATACCTTCGTTTTGAAGAGATTGATTTTCATTAATTTTAGTTTCATAGTATTCAGTAAGATATTTAGTAAAAATCTGTTTACAAGATTTAGCATATTCAAAATCATTATCCTTATTATATTTTTTATATTCATTTAAAGCTCTATAATAAGATAGTCCAGAGTTAATTGCTATACCAAGTTCTGGTTTATGTGAAAATGAATTTTCACTATTTGATGCAACTTCTTCATCTTCTGGGTAAACATTAACGAATTGATCATCAGCATATGTTACAATTTCTGATAAAACAATTTTCTTATCTTTTGAAACATTTACATGTAAAAGACTGCCACCATTTGTATTCGTTGTACAGCCGTTATATGAATATCTATATATTTTATCTCCATTTTGAGCAACATCTTCACGAACAGAAAAGTCCAATATTTCCTTATAAAGAGAGACATCTTTAGAAGTTATATTATCATTATGCTCTGCATTATATTCAGTTGCATATAAATCTTTTAAATAAGTTAAAATTTCATCAGTAGTTTTTAAAGAGTCTACAGTTTCTTCGATTTCATCTTTTTGAGATTGACTCATTTCTTCTTCTGTAACTTTTAAACTATCTCTAAATTTGTTTGTTTCATTAGAAGCTTCTGAAGTAATTTCATTTCCAGATGTACCAGCTGGTAATAATTGTTGATTTTTTTGAAATTGCATGCCAGCCAAGAAAGCAGAAATAGATAATGCTCCAGCAGCTATTCTTAATTTTAATCTGTTAAATTTTCTTTTGTTTTCACGCATTAGCTTTTTTTGTTCATTAATGTATATCTTCCTTTTTTGTTCTGCGGATGGTTCTTCATGATATTTATTTCTAAAACGCTTAATTGCTTCTAAAGTATTTTTCTTTACCTTATTTTCCATGTACCTTTTTATAGGTCCTATATTCTTTTGTTTCTTTTTATTCTTATCCATATTATTCACCTAAAATCATTATACCAAAAACATTATTTTTGTCAATATTATTTTTGGGTCAATAAAATTAACCCTTTTTTAATTAATTCTTCAACAGACAATTCATCAACAATAAGATGAGTAAATGCTTTTTCGATATCTTTTCTTGAATAACCAAGAACCATAAGACCAGAAATTGCTTCTTGAACATTTTCATTGGTTTTAGAAGATTTTGATTTAGCATTTTCTAATTTTTCTTCATCTAATTCAGACTGTTCAGTCTTTAGTTTATCTTTCAATTCTAATATAATTCTTTGAGCAGATTTGGTTCCAATTCCAGGAACTTTTGTAAGAACTTTTACATCATTAGAGATTACTGCAATTGCAAAATCAGAAGGTTCTATACAAGAAAGCATTACTAATGCAC
>ERZ827512.1908-NODE-1908-length-18437-cov-3.099173_pt1 | contig 18437 bp, 17 predicted proteins | sample MGYA00519916_ERZ827512 | MGnify/ENA primary metagenome ERZ827512 (study PRJEB31778, sample SAMEA3449335) | human gut metagenome | biome: human gut; feature: human-associated habitat; material: faeces | place: United Kingdom | collected 2010/2012 ... | reverse complement strand
CTGCGTTTCCAGGCAGATGATGTCGGAAACAGGAACCGTAAATACGCCCTGTCTCGTCTCAATCGCGACTTTTTCGGAGGCGCAGTTGTACTGCTTGAGCGCGTCCTTCAGATTGCGGAAAAGCCGCTTGCGGTCTATGGGCTTGGAGAGATAGCGGAAAACATGAAACCGCATCGCCTCGTCCAGGTATTCCGTGTAGGAAGTCACCATAAAAATGATGGTGTCCGGCTGCTTCTTTTTTAGCTGCTGACCGACATAAATGCCGTCCACACCGGGCATTTCCACATCGAGAAAAACGATGTCCTTTTCTCCGGGATCCGCAAGCAGGGATTCTCCGTCAAAAAACAGATCCATATCCGGGCATTTCAGATGATCCCGCTTAAAAAAGTCCCGGATATATCCGGCGAGCTGTCCGGCTGTCGTTTGATCGTCATCACAGATCAGTATACGCATAAATCATATCTCCTTTATATTTTATATAAAATGTTCCTCGTTCCAGGGCGTCCGGTTGCGCGCTACGAGCAGTTCAATAAACTCTTTGGCGAGCGCAAGGTCGGACGGACTGCACAGGCGTAGCATGTCCGAAATGTCTTTTGAGACGTTGTTGGCGTGCATACTGCCAAGCAGCAGATAGTCCGGCGTCACTTTTAAGACTTCACAGAGGTTTAAAAAAGTGTCGATGCTGGTTTTTTGTTTTCCGCTCTCAATGGCGGACATGTGGTTATTTGAGATGGAAAGCAGCCGGGCGAGTTCTCCCTGCTTTAAATGCAGTTCTTTGCGCCGCAGCCGGATGCGGTTTCCCATTTCGATATAGCGCAGGTGCAAATGCATCACATCCTTATCTTCAAAAAATTCTGAACGGGTTGGATTTTTCTGCCTCATGTGAAAAAAAGAAGGGCAGAAAAAAGGTTTCGACCAATATAGAAGTATATCTGACCGTTCCTGCGAAAACGGTCGATTTTTGCCGGAAAAACGATTATGATAAGTGGCGTAACCAAAAAACATCGACCCGAAAGGAGAAGAACTATGGCAAAGAAAAATTTTGGAAAACAGGCAGCAAAAGGGGTAGCGGCAGCGCTTGATACGGTACTGCGTGCGGATGCGAATTCCACATCCTGCATCGTGGTTTATCAGCCGAAGGCACCGAAGGAACTGGCACGTTACAAAAAGAGTAAATGATCGCGTGGTGCGCACGGGGGATCACAGGATGGCTGATCCGGTGCGGAGCGGTCAGAGAATCTGACAGAGAGCTATATGTCTACGCGGCATATAGCTTTCTGATCACCGTATCACCGTTATTCTTAACGATCCTGATCGGTACCCTGCTTGGAAAAACGTGGCAGAGTATCGTTTTGATCCTTCCATTTTTACTGATACGGAAATTCAGCGGCGGCGTACACGCAAAGCATGCCATCGTATGCTTCATCTGTTCGTGTCTGTTACTTCTTTTGTGCATCGAACTTTCCGGGCACATAGAGGGCGGCTCTACACTGGCAGCCGTGACAGCAGCAGCAATGGTATCCCTCTTTTTACTCAGTCCGGTGGATTCCAAAAACCGGAGACTGGATGAAGACGAAAAAAGACATTACCGCGTGGTTACAGGAATTCTTACGACAGCATTCGGGCTGCTTGCGGCGGTACTTTTCTTCTGCGGATGGGAGAACGCGTCGGTGTGCATTTCACTTGGGATCATTCTGACTGCGGGCTTGCAGATACCGTGTATCTTTTCCAGATGATATCTGTTTTTTCAAGAAAAATGACCAAAACAGATGAAAAAATGTCGTTTCATACATAATTGCTTGAAAAGGCAGGGGATTTGAAGATAATAGGAAACGTACTTATTGTTTTGGGAAGTGGAGAAGGATAATCATATGGAAGGCATCAGTGGAGTAAAGTCGCAGGGAATTACCAAAGCAGCATTGACAAGGGAGAGAATCTGGGAAGCATTAGAGGAAATGAAAGTAGAAGACCGGAATGAATTTTACATCGAGGGCCATAAATGCAGTATGGATGATGTGGAAAAGATAAATGACAGTCTGATACAGGAGATCAAAAGCAAAAACAATACGATCACGATCGAAAAGGGGAAATTTTATGGAGTCCGTGGGGCAGACGGCAGGAAATGGGCGATGCGGATCAATAAAAACGGAGATTTCCGTCTCATGCATTCGGAATCGCTTTACGCGTGGGATCACGGGGAAAAGTGTAAGGAAGCCTATGAATGCTGGGGATTTATCCGGGCGCTCAGTGTCACCTCACTCACGGTCGCGTTTGAAATGGAGTATAAGACCCCGGTGGAAGTGGACCGGATCTTTCAAAAATACGGGATCCGCCATGGATTTTTTACGATCCGCGTGGGAGAACGCAGCAATACCTTTTTCTACAGCAGAGAGGGAAAGATATACGCAAAGCAGGATTATGACAACTGCTACCGGATCTACCGGAAAGGAAAACAGGCGGTACTTCCCTATGGGGCAGATTATATGGATTTAAGAAGGGCGCGCGCAGGCAGGAGAAAAGTCTGGGAAAGCGCATAAAAAAGAATAAAAGAGTTTGTCACGTCAGAGACGGGATGCAGGAAACGCATTCCGTCTCTGTTGTGTTTCTATAAATAATTTAGAAATAGTTCATGGAATTTTAAGAAGTGTCCTACCTTGTATAATCTCTGCGTTCAGTGTAAAATAAAAAGATACAAAAACGCGGCAGGAGCGGCAGAAAGGACAGGAAAACCATATGAAATTCCTACACATAGCGGATGTGCATCTTGGGCTTGCACCGGATGCGGGAAAGCCGTGGAGTTCGCGCAGACAACAGGATATATGGGATTCTTTCCGGGAGGTTCTTGCCGTGGCGGAGCGGGAAAAGGTCGATCTTGTCCTGATCGCCGGGGATCTGTTTCACCGTCAGCCGCTCATGCGGGAGCTAAAGCAGGTCAACGAACTCTTCAGCGGGCTTACCCGTACCAAAGTGGCGCTGATCGCGGGGAATCACGATTATATGCATCCGAGATCCAATTACCGGGGCTTTTCGTTTGCGGAAAATGTGATCTTTTTTGACCGTGAACAGATAAAGGGAGTGGAACTGCCGGAGTATCAGGCGTGCATTTACGGGCTCAGTTACTGGCATAAAGAGATTACAGACGGTCTATATGATGCGCTGCGGCCGAAAGATCCGGCGAAGATCAACATACTGCTTGCGCATGGCGGCGACGCGAAGCACATCCCGATGTCGGAAGCGGCGCTGCGGCAGAACGGATTTGACTACGTTGCCTGCGGACATATCCACAAAGGCGGGCAGATCATAAAAAACAAAGCGGTCATGGCAGGTTCGCTTGAGCCGACCGACTGTAATGATTTCGGGCCACACGGATACTGGATGGGTGAGATGACCAAGCGCGGATGTGAGGTATCGTTTTACCCGATCCGCAAATGTGAGTATGTGCGGCATGAGATCCGTGTGGATGCGGGCATGACCGCGCAGGACGTGGAAGAATGCTTAAAGCGCGACCTCACGAAAAAAGAACCCTATGAAAAATACCATGTGATACTTACCGGCGGCTATACACCGGGCGCGGAGCCGGATACTGCGCGGCTCTTGGAATTACCGGATGTGGCGGCAGTGGAGAACTGTCTGGTTCCCGCGTATGATTTCGCGCAGTTAAAGCGGGAGTACCGGGGAACACTGCTCGAACGGTATATTTCTAAGATAGAAGCACTGCCGCAGAACGCAGTCACAAAGGAAGCGCTGTATTATGGCGTGGACGCGATCTGTCAGGCGATGGAGCACAGATGATATTAAAAGAAGCCTATATAGAAAATTTCGGAAAACTTCATAAGGAAGAGATCGTGTTCCGGCCGGGGATCAATGTGATCTGCGGCGGAAACGAGGCGGGAAAAACCACGTTGCAGGAATTTCTTTCCGCAATGCTCTTTGGGCTGGAACCAAAGCGCGGCAGAAGTCAGAAAAACGATGCCTACCGCCGTTATGAGCCGTGGAATGCGGCATCCTACTACTGCGGCAGTCTCCGCTTTGAGATAGAGGACAGGCCGTTTGTGTTAAAGCGCAATTTTTACCACAAAGAAAAGACGGCGGAACTGAAAAATGAGGCGGACGGCGAACAGCTCTCCGTCGAGTTTGGCGATCTTTCGATGTTACTCGGGGAGCTAGGCAGGAGCGCGTATGAAAATACCTGGTGCATCGGGCAGACCGGAGCGGTGACCGGCGATGAACTGGCGGGCATCCTGCGGGAATATCTTTCCAACCTTGAAAATACCGGTGAGGCGGATATCAGTCTTTTGCTGGCGCAGAAGAATTTGGAGCAGCGCGGCAAAGAGATCCGCAGAGAGAAAAAGGCGCTTTTAGAGGAAAAAGAAAGCAGGATCGAAAAACTGCGGGTCGAGGAACAGCTCCTTACCGGAGACATGGAAAAGTTAGAAGAACAGACCGGGCACGAAGCAATCCGGCATGATCTGAAGATCCAGGCGCTGATGCGTGAAGAACATGAGACCGGACAGAAGAAAAGATCCGGATGGCAGATCTGGATGGCGGTTCTATGCGGAGTGGCGGCCGTGTCCCATCTGTTCTTATTTGGAAAGTATGCCGTGGCAGCATGGTGCGCGGTGGAACTGCTGTTTCTGTTCTTTCTGTTTTTTGCGGTTTTCACCGGCCGCAGACAGCATCAGAAACAGGTGACAGTGCTGGAACAACAGAAAGCGGAGATGCAGCGTCATCAGGCGCTGGAGCAGACATTCGCGGAGCAGATGACGGATAAGGAACTGCGCCGGGACAATGTGCGGGAAGCAATCCGGGAAGCCATGCAAAAAGGCAGTGCAGAGGCGGAGATTGAGAAGAAAGAACAGGCGTTGCTTTTAGCACAGCAGATCCTTGGGGAATCATCCGGCGGGATGTCGGAGGAAGCAAAAGAAAAACTTTACGCTTCGGCATCCCGGATCCTTTCCGAGATCACGGGCGGGCGTTATGTGAGCCTTAAATTTGACGACGCGATGAGGATCGTGTTGTCTGATTCAAAAAAAGAGATTCCGGTTGACGCACTCAGCCGGGGAACGATAGAACAGGTCTATCTGGCGGTTCGGATCGCGATCGCAGCCGTGCTCTCGGATGAGCCGATGTTTTATTCCTTTGATGAGGCGTTCGCGTTTTATGACGAAGACCGTCTTGCGGCGGTGCTCGCGTATCTGGGCAGACAGCCGCAGCAGTCACTTATTTTTACCTGCACGACGCGGGAAGAGGATATACTAAAGAAGAATGATATTCCATATCACAGAATAGTTTTACATACAGGGGGAGGCAGCTGATGTCCCGAAAGAAAAAGAAGAAGAAAAAATACCGCGGATTCTGGCGGTTCATCAAATTTCAGATATTTTTAATGTGTCTTGTGCTCGGAGGGCTGGCGTACTACTATCTGGGCGGTTACGCACAGCAGATCTCACAGTTAAAGTCGGAGGCGGAGCAGTATGTCAAGACGTCATCACCGTCGACCTTTAAGGCATCACAGACCAGTGTCGTCTATGACGCGAACGGAAACCAGATCTCGGTCTTAAAAGGGGAGAAAGACGTCTATTACCTGAGCTTTGACCAGATCCCGACGAATGTGACCGCGGCGATCATCAGTATCGAGGACAAGAAATTTTACCAGCATGGCGGCGTGGATTATAAGGCGATCATGCGTGCGGTGCTCGCGATGCTGCGGGACGGAGAGGTTACGCAGGGCGGAAGTACGATCACCCAGCAGCTTGCCAGAAATGTCTTTATCTCGCAGGAAAAGACCTGGCAGCGAAAGATGGAGGAGATCTTTATTGCGCTGCAGATGGAGAAAAAGTACACCAAAAATGAGATCCTCGAATTTTATCTGAACAATATCTATTTCGGAAACGGATATTATGGGATCCAGGCGGCAAGCAAGGGTTACTTTAACACGACCGTGGATCAGCTTGATCTGTCCCAGATCGCGTTTTTATGCGCGATACCGAACAATCCATCGTTATATGATCCGGTGAACCATGCGGATCATACCATAACGCGCCGGGATCTGATCCTAAAAAACATGCTGGATGACGGGAAGATCACGCAGAGCGCGTATGAAAGCGCAAAGGCGGAGCAGATCGTGTTAAACCGCCCGCAGACCAGCAAAAACGACTATGTGGAGACGTATACCTATAACTGCGCGACCCGTGCGCTGATGAAACAGCAGGGCTTCCAGTTTCAGTATACGTTTGATACGGCGGAGGCGGAGGATGCCTATGACAGCATGTATGAGGAAACCTATGCTGCCTGCCAGCGTGCCCTCTATACCGGAGGATACCGGATCTACACCTCGATCGATCTGAACATGCAGACCGCGCTTCAGCAGAGTGTGGATGATAATTTAAAAGATTATACGGATGTCGGGGACGACGGCATCTACGAGATGCAGAGCTCGGCGGTATGCATTGACAACGAGACCGGTTATGTCAAGGCGATCGTCGGCGGACGGAGCCAGCAGCTGAGCGGTTATACCTTAAACCGTGCCTACCAGAGCTTCCGTCAGCCGGGAAGCTCGATCAAGCCGCTCATCGTGTATACACCGGCGCTGGAGCGTGGTTATACGCCGGATTCGATCGTAAATGATGAGAAAACGGAGGGCGGGCCGTCCAACGCCAACAAGAGTTATGCCGGAAAGATCACACTGCGCCAGGCAGTGGAATCTTCCAAAAACACAGTGGCGTGGAGCCTGTTTGAGGAGCTGACGCCGAAAGTCGGGATTTCCTATCTGCGAAATATGAACTTTTCACATCTGGAAAATCAGGATGAGCAGATGGCGGCTTCCCTGGGTGGCTTTACCAGAGGTGTGTCCGCGCTTGAGATGGCGTCCGGGTATGCGGCACTGGAAAACAGCGGAAAATACCGGGAGCCGACCTGCATCGTCAAGATCACGGATGCGGACGGCAATGACATCTATGTGTCGGATCAGGAGGAGACCGTTGTCTACAAAGAAAACGCGGCACGGATGATGACCGACATGCTGGTTTCCGTTGTGCAGGAGGGAACCGGAAAGGGACTGGCGATCAGGGAGATGCCATGCGCGGGCAAGACCGGAACGACCAACGACAATAAAGACGGATGGTTTGTCGGCTACACGCGCTACTATACGACCAGTGTATGGGTAGGCTATGATATGCCAAAAGAACTTCCGACATTGAAAGGTTCTTCCTACCCGGGAAATATCTGGCATGATTTTATGGAAAATATCCATACCGGACTGACCCCTCTCAACTTTCTGCCTTATGTTTCCTACACGGATGGCGGGCAGAAAGATGACGGAAAGGAACAGCAGAAAGAGGACGCGAAGAAAGAAGAAAAAGATAAGACAGATCAGCCGGCAGCGCCACAGCCGGAGCAGCAGACGCCACCGGAACAACAGCAGGCGGAACAACAGCAGGCGGAACAGCCGCAGGAGAATCCGTCACCGGAGCAGCAGCCGCAGCCGGAACAACAGCCGGCAGAACAGCAGCCGGCGGATCAGCAGACCGGACAGCAGGAGGCACAGCCGGAACAGCCACAGCCGGAACAGCCACAGCCGGGAGACCAGAGCGGGCAGGATTCGCAGGACAATGCACAGCAGATAGAAAACCAGGGTGGAGAACAGAACACGCCGGGCGAATAGAGAGAAAGGATTAAAAACGATGGAGAAAAAGGTTGTATTAAAGGATATGGAGCCGAAAGACAGGGTGTCCTATATATGGGAGTACTATAAGTGGTACATCATTGTGATCACGTTTGCGGTTATTTTCGGGATCTATCTGATCTTCAGCTACGCGACACGCAAGGAGGAAGTGGCGCATGTACTGATGGTCAATGCCGACCTGGAAGCGGTGAGTGACGACGATAACCGTATGTTTGACGGGCTTCTTTCGGATAACGGCTATAATACCGCAAAACAGGAAGTTGCGGTAAACGACGGACTGCATGTGGATCCGACCGGAGTCGGACAGAACAACTACTATACCTTCAGCTCGATCTTAACGATCTTAGAAGCGGGCGGCGCGGATGTCTATCTGGCAGATCCGGAGACCTTTGACCTCATAGGTTCCACTTCAAACTTAAAGGATCTCTCTACGGTGCTGCCGGAGGATATCATGGAAAAATACGCGGACAAACTGGTCTATGCCACGGATGAGGAGACGAAGGAAGAATACCCTTGCGGGATCGAGATCACCGGAAATGAGTGGACGAAAGAGACCGGTCTTTACAGCGGAGAGTGCGTGATCGGCGCGGCATATGGAGATGCCAGGGACGGTCTGAGTGAAAAGCTGATTTCTTATATATTAGGAGAGGGCGAAAGCCATTGACAGGACGAAATTGGTCGCCTATACTGAAATTATGGATGAAATTTCTCGTTTTTCAGAAAAAAAGTAGATAAAGGAGCAAATCAGAAAATGAAGAAGTATGGTTTTGGAGTGGACATTGGAGGAACAACATGCAAGATCGGTCTGTTCGAGATGAACGGAACACTGATCGAGGACTGGGAGATCAAGACAAACACAGAAAATAAAGGGGCATCGATCTTAGATGACGTTGCGGTTGCGATCGAAGGCAAAATGCAGTCTGCCGGCATTGCAAAAGAGGAAGTCCAGGGCATCGGAGTGGGTGTTCCGGGACCGGTTACCGGTGACGGCACAGTATTACAGTGTGTCAATCTCGGCTGGGGTGAATTCAATGTTGCAGAGGTATTAAAGAAACGCACCGGATTTGATGTAAAAGTCGGCAATGACGCAAACGTAGCGGCACTCGGCGAGATGTGGCAGGGTGGCGGAAAAGGTCACAAGGATGTTGTCATGGTTACGCTTGGAACCGGAGTCGGCGGCGGAATCATCGTAGATGGAAAGATCGTGGCAGGCGCGAACGGAGCCGGCGGCGAGATCGGACACATCATGGTCAATGAAGAAGAGACCGATACCTGTGGCTGTGGAAAGAAAGGCTGTCTGGAGCAGTACGCATCCGCAACCGGAATCGTGCGCATGGCAAAGAAACTGCTTGCGTCTGACGACAGAGAGACAACCTTAAAGAACGTGAGTGAGCTGACAGCAAAAGACATCTTTGACGCGGCAAAAGCGGGAGACGCAGTAGCGAAAGAACTGGTAGAAAAGCTTGGAAAGGTACTTGGCAACGCGCTTGCAAATGTGGCATGCGTAGTCAATCCGGAGATCATCGTAATCGGCGGCGGTGTTTCCAAAGCAGGAAGCATCTTGATCGATGTAATTCAGAAACACTATGTGGAGACAACGTTCCATGCATGCAGAAAAGCAGAATTCGCGCTCGCAACACTGGGCAATCAGGCAGGAATGTACGGATGTGTACAGATGCTGCTTGACATGTAAGCAAAAAAGCGTACCGCAGGATTACATAGCAATATCATACAGTAAAAATAAAAGCCACAGACGGATCAGGACTTTTTGATGCTTGACCGTCTGTGTTTTTTTGCTTCATAAAGGATCTCATCGGACTTTTTGATGATCTCATTTAAGTCCGTATCCGGGCTGCAGGTAAAACTCTGAATGCCGACCGAGAGTTCCACGAAAAAAGGCTTTTCAGATACCGCGTTAAAGTCAGTTTGCGTCTGTTTTAATTTCGCCGGGAACGAAGTGGCAAAATCCGGATTGGAAGAGAGCACAAGGGATACGAACTCATCACCGCCGATACGCGCAGTCAGAGAGGCTGCGGGCAGATTTTTGGTTAAAAGCCGGGCTGCGGACTGGATCGCGAAATCGCCGGAAGCGTGTCCGAAACAGTCGTTGATCTCTTTTAAATGATCGAGATCGCCAAAGATCAGATGCGCCGGTACGCCTTCATGATCTTTGCATAACGAGATCGCGCGCTCCATAAAACCACGCCGGTTCAACAGCTTGCTCAGTTCGTCATACTCGGAGATGAAACTGAGGATGTGGTTCTGGTTCTGGATGACATCCAAAGACTGCTTCAATTCCTGCTGAACCTTTTTCGCCTGATTGTTCAGATGGATGAAACGGAACAGTGAACCGAGCTGCAGGCTGCAGGTCTGCACAAAGGACACATCGTTCTGCTCGACATCACACAGAAGGACACCGTACTGTTCTTCCCCGGAAAACATCACAAAAGCAGTCAGGGACTCACGGCGGTCTTCCGGCAGAAAAGAGGAAAAACCGTTCTCTTCTGTGATAAGCGGCCGCTCATCCGGCTCATAGAGATGGCATTCATTCTGGTTATAAAACGCAGTCAGATACAGATCCTCATCAAAAGAGATCGGCTTTCCGGCAACCAGACGGATCGGGTGCTCAAAAAGGTAAAAATAGGCACCGCGGATGTTCATCAGGCGGAAACGCTCCATGACATGATGGATGGAATCCATGAAATTCAGATCGTCGTTGATCAGATCCCGCGTGAACGTCGGAACGAACCACGCCTTGCGGTTTGCGGTGATGACCTGTTTTTCCAGATTGCTCACATCCTTTAAATGCGTATACTGGTGCAGCATGGAAATGATGTCGGAAAGAATATCGGAAATGACATCATCTTCGGTATTTGCGATCAGTACGCGCAAAAGTTCGGTGAACTTCTCAAGCACCAGCTCGGTGGAAATGTGGTGGTGTCCGAGCAGCAGGTTCAAGATCGTGAACAGATAGTTGTCCTGCGCGTGCAGTTTCTTTTTCTCAAAAGCATTTTCATAAATATAGGCAAAGAAATTGCGCACGAGGGCGGTGTAGTACATGCGCATATTCTCGTACGGGATCAGAGAAAATATATCCATCGAGATCTGGTCGGCGGAAGAGAGGATGAAAGCCTTAAAATCCGTGACAGCGACAGCGTCAGAAGTCAGGGAGAGACTTGGTGTACATCCACAGGAACACCGTCTGCGCAGAATGGATGGCATGCGCTTGGAAAACGGTTTCCGCCCGCGGCAGAGCATCAGCGTGTTTTTGAGCGCGGTATAGCTGAAAAGAAAGCTGCTGTGCGCCACGCTGGTCAAAGGCGGGGTGAGGGACTGCGCGAAATCCACATTGTCAAAGCCGGTGATGGCAATGTCCTTTCCGATCAGAAGGTTGTGTCGCCCACAGACGCGGTATCCGGCTTTTGCCATATTATCGTTCGCGAAAGCGATCGCTTCAAGACCAGGGTTGTTGTCCAAGAGAGCTTCCACGAGCTCATCGATATTTTCGGAATAGTCGCCGTAGACGACCATGTCTTTCGTGACCGTAAGACCGTGTTCTTCCATGGTGTCGCGGTAGGCGGCAAGGCGCTCGTTGGAGTCACGGTTGTTCTTCGGACCGCAGACGAATGCGATCTTCTTATAATGATGGAAATCGAGCAGATGCTCCATGCAGCTGCGGGTGCCGTTGTAATTGTCCGCGATCAGATACGGGGCATCCGTTGATTTTGGGATGTCCTCAAGCAGAAGGCATGGAATGTCCGCGTAATTGTTTAAAAACTGTTCCAGATTGCTGCTGCGTGTGGACAGCGAAAGCGAACCATAAGCGATGATCATCGCGTCCAGCTTTGAGAAATGGGCGTAATCGTAAATGGTGTCAAACTGATAATGATAATGTCCGTTGTCATTGCTTAAAAGAATGTCTGTGCAGTAAAGCGGCGCCTGCGGCCCCATCAGAAAGATCAGATTGACGTCCTCTTCCCTGGCGCAGGTATAAAATCCACTGATCAGATCCTCCGAGTAATCGGATTGAATGTCCCCCAACATGATCCCGATCGTATAGCGTTTTTTTTCTGGTGTATTCATGTAAAAATCCCTCTTTTGAAAAACCGTACAAAGCTGATTATTATTTAAATTATACCATAAAAAGAGAGGGGCGTGAACCGGTTTTCAAATATATTCCACCGGTTCCAGATATTGTGGCTGTCTATTTTCGCATGGCTGTGTTATGATTTTTTGTAACAAATATGTAACAATTTTGAAATCAAAACGAAATATATTGAAGCTGATTTCAAAGGAAAGAGAGGACAACATGAAAAAAAGATATATGGCGGCACTGACAGCGGCATTCATCACAACAGCGGTATCTCCGCTCGCGGTACACGCGGGAACCGTGACTTCCACGGGAAATTGCGCAAAGAGCGCGAAAGTTACGGTGATCGGTGGAAAGATCAATGACTGCGACAGCATCAAGGATATCATGTCACAGCTCGGAAACGGAAACTGGAATGACAGATGGAACAACTGCACACCGGAAACAAAGCCGGAAACAAAACCGGAGACGAAGCCGGAAACGAAGCCGGAGGAGGATGCGTCAGAAACCTCCTTTGCCCGTCAGGTCGTGGCACTGGTGAACGCGGAGCGGAAAAAAGCAGGTCTTTCCGAGGTGACACTGGATGAAAAAGTGGAAGCGGCGGCGTTAGTGCGCGCGAAGGAGACCGAGCAGTCCTTTTCCCATACGAGACCGAACGGAAGCAGCTTTAGCACAGCCTTAAAAGAGCAGGGCGTGTCTTACCGTGGTTCGGGCGAGAACATCGCGTGGGGACAGAAAACACCGGAGGATGTCATGAAGGCATGGATGAACAGTGAAGGCCACAGAGCCAATATCTTAAATGCCAGGTTCACCAAGATCGGTGTGGGATATTATCAGAATGCCAGGGGCACAAATTACTGGACACAGTTATTTACCTATTAATAAGGAAAAGAAAAAAGAGGTCTGGAGACATAAATTCCAGATCTCCTTTTTATAGTGGAAAACGGGTTTTGCTTTGAAAAATCACTGTACAATCCCTGGGAAATTGATTATTATGGAAAGTAGAAGACAGTAAAGGGGAGAATCGCATGTTTGAACAGGATTATATTATGCGCCTGATCCATGAGATGGTGCGCACAGTTATGAAACTGGTATTCGGGCTGGACGAAGAAGAGGAAGAAGAATTGAGAGTGCTCGATACCATGTCAGCGGATAATGGAGAAAAATTGAACGAGCTGATCGACCTTGCAGACGAGGGAAAGATCAATGAAGCAGAGAACAGACTGTATGACCTGTTGGAGGACAAAGATCCGGATGCGCTCAAGATCGCGCTTGCATTTTACGATCATATGAACGGGTTCGATACAGAATTTTTAGATGAGGCAGACTATTCCAGAGAGGAGATCCGGGATGGGATCTGCGATGTGCTTAAGCGATTTGGCTATGGTGGAATGACCGGATTGTTTTTGCAGTAAAATGAAAGGATAAAGAAGGGATTTACATTGGAAAAAGGACAAAAGAGAATAACGATCGGAGTTCTCGCAGGCGGAATACTGGACGATTTTACGAAAGTCGTGAGCAGGGGAGTGCTCAGCGCGGCAAAGCATCTGGGCGTGAACGTCGTGGTGCTCCCCGGAAAATATCTGGACCGGGATCTGTCGGACAACCGGGAACTTCGTTATGAATATCAGTACAATACCATATTTTCCTATGCGGAGAAAGAAAAGATAGACGCGCTTCTCGTGCTGGCGGGAAGCATCGGATACTGCGTTTCGACAGAGCGCATAAAAAAATGCTCACAAGGTACAAAGTGCCATGTGTGCTGATCGCGTCACAGGTGGACGGATTTGTGGATGTCTCCTATGATAACTGCGCGGGGGTGCGTCAGGCACTGGAATATCTGATTAAAAGGGTAGGATGTAAGAAGATCGGAATGATCGGCGGAAACAGTACGAATCTGGATGCCGAAGAGCGGAAACAGACCTTTTTCGAGGTGCTGCGCGAATATGGACTGCCGCATGACGAGAATGTTTTTGTCGAGGGAACACTGACGAGAAAGAATCGGGAGATCGTTTCCGGTTTCCTGGAACGGGAACCGGATCTGGACGCGATCTTCTGCGTCAATGATGACACGGCGCTTGGACTGTACGAAGAGTTAAAGCGCAGAGGCATCCAGCCTGGCAAAGATATTTCGGTGGTCGGATTTGATGATGTGGTTGCGGCAGCAAGGGCAAACCCGCCGATCGCGTCAGTCCGCGCGGACGGTGCCGTACTTGGAGAGAAAGCGCTTCGCATGGCACTTGCAATGTTGGGCGGGGAGAAAATAGAAAGCAAAAAGGTCCCGACACGCTTTATCCTGCGTGATTCCGTATGTCAGAGGGAAGAAGATGGGATTTTCCAGGCGGATGGCGCAAGGGAGTTTTTTGCGCTGGACAATATTTTCCGGGATATATTCTGGCGTTCTGAGGATCGTGATGATGTGGGACGCATGGAGCAGATAAAAGAGACCATGCATGCGCTTGGCGGATATCTGGAGCGGCAGATTTCCGAGAAAAAATTTTTCGCAGAAGAAAACGGCATGCAGGTGTATATCGATCGTTTGTTAAATCTTGGAACGATGGCGGATGCCGATGTCGAAAATATGCTCGGGATCATGAAGAGAATAGAAACGGTATTAAAAGCGTGGATCAGAGACGGAGAACATCTGTATGCGATGGAAAAAGAGTTTTCGCTGGCTTACTGGAAGATCATCCGGGCGATGGATTACGAAAACGGCAGACAGCGGGAGGAGCAGCAGACGTACAATTATTCCATGAAGCTTTTCGTGCGGGATATGCTTGAGTTTGAAAACGGAAATGACCAGAGCTACTCTCTGATCTTAAACAACCTGGAATGGCTCCATATCGAGCACGCGTTTCTCTATGCGTTTGGGGAGCCGCAGATCCATCTGTTCCGGGAGGAATTTGAGGCACCGGATCATCTTTATCTGAAAGCGGCAAAATGCGGGAATGATGTTTTTGCAGTGCCGTTTACCGAGCAGAAGACGGCGGTGGAGGATATGTTATGTAACCCATATATCCAGACCGATAAAAAATATTCCTTTGTGCAGATACCGCTTTTTTATAATGAAAGTCTCTACGGTGTCCTGCTCTGTGATCTGACGAACGAGATCTTCGAAAACGGGGAATTTCTTGTAAACCAGATGAGTTCCGCGATGCGGATCATCAAACTCTTAAAGGTCAACGAAACGATCCAGCAGCAGCTGGAGGAGAGTTTTGAGGCAATGCGTGAGAACAACGTTGTTCTCGATACGCTGTCGAAATCGGATGGTCTTACGATGACATTAAACCGGCGCGGCTTTTACCAGGAAGCGGAAAAAATGCTGACAGAGGCGCGGGAAAGCGGAAAACCGCTTTTGGTGCTGTACGCGGACATGAACAACTTAAAGATCATCAACGACAGATACGGACATGAAAACGGAGATTTTTCCTTAAAGATGATCGGCAGACTGCTTGCGGAGCAGATCGGGGAAAAAGGCGTGGCAGGACGTATCGGCGGAGATGAATTTGCCGGGATGTTATATTATGATGAGTCAGATGGCGGAAAAAGTTTCCTGCGGGCACTGCGTCAGGCATTTGAGCGTGAGAACAAAAACAGTGATAAGCCATACAATGTGACGGTTTCCGCCGGCGCGGTGAGGATCGATCCGGAAGAAGAAATGACGCTTGAGGAAGCACTCGCAAAGGCGGATCAGAAGTTATACATTGCAAAACAGCATCGTAAGAAAGAAGTTGCGAAATAATAAAGATAAAAAAAGATAGAAAAGGAATGACAGGAGTAAAAGAATGGCAGAAGAGATGAATTATCCGGGGATGGGAACGCAGATCCCGGCAAAAAAAGAAAGATCGGGGATCAGCGGAAGTACCCTAAAGATCATTGCGATCGTTACCATGCTCATTGACCACATCGGTGCGTCGGTACTCGGGAGACTGCTTCAGACACACGGGATCAATGAACTGAATGTGGCAGATATATCGGCGCTCACACAGTGGATGGCTGATAACTCGGTATTGTTCTGGAGTTATACCATCATGCGGATGATCGGGCGCGTGGCGTTTCCGATCTTCTGCTTTTTGCTGATCCAGGGATTTTTACATACCCATGACGTAAAAAAATACGCGGCGCGGCTGTTTGCGTTCGCACTGATCTCGGAACTGCCCTTTGATCTGGCATTTAAGGGAAAGATAGATTTTTCCTATCAGAATATATTCTTTACACTGTTTATCGGTCTTATGACGATGATCGCGTTCCGCTGGATCGAGGAGCATACGGACTGGAGCGGATGGCAGCGCGTGATCCTTTATATCGCGGCGCTTGTGTGCGGGATCGTGGTGGCGGAGCTGATGCAGACGGATTACGCGGGAAAGGGCGTGGTCTGCATTATGGCGCTTTATATTTTTAGGAAAACAAAGGTGCAGCAGATCATTGCCGGCTGCGTGGCATTTTGCTGGGAGCTTACAGCACCGATTGCATTTTTGCCGATTGCATTCTATAATGGAAAGCGTGGATTAAAGATTAAATATTTCTTTTATGCATTCTATCCGGTGCATCTGCTCATACTGTATCTGGTCGTTTGCCTGATGGGTATGGGAAATATGCCGGCAATGTAAGGAAATGAAATACAGACGGAATGGAGACGATGGACATGAAAAAGACAATTCTTACCATTGGAAGACAGTATGGAAGCGGCGGCCGTGAAATCGGACAGAAGATTGCCGAGAAGCTGGGATATCCGCTTTATGATAAGGAAAAACTGCTGGAAATTGCGAAAAAAGACGGCAGTTTTGATGAGGTGAGATCTTTCTATCAGGAAAAACCGGTGGACAGTCTGCTGTACGCGATCGCGATGAGCACACTCACACAGGGCATGGAGAGAAAGCCGTTTCAGGAGATCAAAAAGATCATTGAGCAGGAGCCGTGTATCCTGATCGGACGCTGTGGAAACTATATCACGAAGGACAGAACAGATACCCTGCGTGTGTTCATCCATGCGGATGATAAATTCCGCGCGGAGCGTGTGGCGAAGGAAAACGGGATCACGGAAGAAAAGGCGGCAAAAAAGATCGTTGAGACAGATAAGGCGAGAGCTTCCTTTTACCGTTTCTATACCAACGGGGAATGGGATCAGGCATCTGGCTATGATCTTGTGTTAAACAGCAGCATGTTCGGAATTGACCAGTGCGTGGATATGATCATAAAAAGTATGGATCGATAAAAGAAAAAAGCTGTGAAAGATGAAACATCATTTTTCGCAGCTTTTTTTTGATGGCATTTTACTTTTCCCATCGTCCCGATGCGCCGCACGGGAGCACCAGACCGGTTGCGGAAACCGGAAGCCCGATCTCCTCCGCATGGACAGTTCCACCGAAATCTTTTAACGCAGTTCCAAGCATATAGGAGAGCACGGCAGGCTGAAGCCCGGTCGTGTAGGAACTGATCAGGAAGAACAGCGGGTCGTCCGAGAGCAGCTTCGCACAGAGCTTGATCAGCGGATAGACACAGTCCTCGATCTTCCAGATCTCTCCCTTGGTGCCTCTGCCGTAAGAAGGCGGATCCATGATGATCGCGTCATAGTGGTTTCCGCGGCGGATCTCGCGCTCTACGAATTTGACGCAGTCATCTACGATCCAGCGGATCGGAGCATCAGACAGGCCGGAAGAATGGGCATTTTCCTTTGCCCAGGTAACCATACCCTTAGAAGCATCCACATGAGTAACAGAAGCTCCCGCTGCCGCTGCCGCCAGAGTCGCACCACCTGTATATGCAAAAAGATTCAACACCTTCACCGGACGTCCCGCATTGCGGATCTTATTGCCAAACCAGTCCCAATTCACAGCCTGCTCCGGAAAAAGCCCGGTATGCTTAAAACTAAAAGGTTTCAAATTAAAGGTAAGTCCCTTATAATGAATATCCCACTGCTCGGGCAGATCAAAAAACTCCCATTCACCGCCGCCCTTCTTACTTCTGTGATAATGCCCGTTCATATGCTTCCAGCCCTTATTTACCTTCGGCGTATCCCATATAACCTGCGGATCCGGCCTCACCAGAAGATAATCCCCCCAACGCTCCAGCTTCTCCCCACAGGAAGTATCAATAACCTCATAATCTTTCCATCCATCTGCAATCCACATTGTATCATAATCCTCCTAAAATAAACGCATAATAAGTTACGATTGTACTACATATCCAACCATTAGTAAAGCCACATTTCTCACATAATTTCAATAATATCAAGATCAAAATCCCCTTTAACCTTAACATCATTCATTGTTTAAAGTATAAAATAAAACTCCCCCCATGGCAAGCAAACCATCATAATTCACAGTTATAAACAAATAAAGCATTACTGTTCACTCCGTTCTCAATAACACGCTTCGCAGGATATTACTAGCGAACAATAATAATAAAGTATCGATACTCACGTTCAAGTTAATAACATCATCCTCTTCGCAACCTGCCCATACCCCAATATCTTCTCCACAGTTTATCAGAAATTTACTTGCTTCGCTCTAAATCGTTGCCAGTACCCAGCGCGAAACAGCATCTCTCTGTGGGTGAATCTGGAGGGGGCTTAGTAACTCTTAGGCGGAGAAAATCCGCGTTATGAAGAAAAGCAGCAACCTGTCTGAGCGAAGTTTGCAACGGAGCGAGTTTTGCGTTTTT
>ERZ827512.1902-NODE-1902-length-18466-cov-2.587475_pt1 | contig 18466 bp, 12 predicted proteins | sample MGYA00519916_ERZ827512 | MGnify/ENA primary metagenome ERZ827512 (study PRJEB31778, sample SAMEA3449335) | human gut metagenome | biome: human gut; feature: human-associated habitat; material: faeces | place: United Kingdom | collected 2010/2012 ... | reverse complement strand
GGGTGCCCCCAGCCTGACCCCCTGCAGCCAGCTGCAGGCCGGCGAGGTCGGCTACCTGACCGCCAGCATCAAGACCGTGCAGGACACCCGCGTGGGCGATACCGTCACACTGGCAGACCGTCCCACCTCCGAGGCCCTGCCCGGCTACCGTCAGGTCAAGCCCATGGTCTTCTGCGGCATCTACCCCGCCGACGGCGCAAAGTACCCCGACCTGAAGGACGCGCTGGAAAAGCTGCAGCTCAACGACGCCTCCCTGACCTTTGAGCTGGAAACCAGTGCCGCTCTGGGCTTCGGCTTCCGCTGCGGCTTCCTCGGCCTGCTCCACATGGAGATCATCACCGAGCGTCTGGAGCGCGAGTTCGACCTCGACATCATCACCACCACCCCCAGCGTCCGCTACCGCCTGACCCTGAACGACAGCACGGTCGAGATGATCGACAACCCCTCCAGCTATCCGGACCCGTCCACCATCGTCAAGCAGGAGGAGCCGTTCGTGGACGTCCACCTCTACACCCCCAACGAATACGTCGGCAGCCTGATGGACCTATGCCAGAACAAGCGCGGCGTCCTCATCGACATGAAGTATATGGATGATGTGCGTGTGGACCTGCACTACGCCCTGCCGCTGGGTGAGATCGTCTACGACTTCTTCGACGCCATCAAGAGCCGGAGCCGCGGCTACGCCAGCTACGATTACGAGTTCAAGGAGTACCGCGAGAGCGACCTTGTCAAGCTGGACTTCCTGCTGAACGGCGACCCCGTGGACGCTTTGTCCATGATCGTCTTCCGCGACAACGCCTACGGCAAGGGCCGCCGCATCTGCGAAAAGCTGCGGGACAACATCCCCCGCACCCTGTTCGAGATCCCGGTCCAGGCTGCCATCGGCGGCAAGATCATCGCCCGCGAGACGGTCAAGGCCATGCGCAAGGACGTGCTGGCCAAGTGCTACGGCGGCGACATCTCCCGCAAAAAGAAGCTGCTGGAAAAGCAGAAGGAAGGCAAGAAGAAGATGCGCCAGCTCGGCTCTGTCTCCCTGCCCAGCGAGGCTTTCACCGCAGTCCTCAAGCTCGACAGCGACGACGATTGATCCACACACCCTTCCCCTCCCATCCGGAGGGGATTTTTTTGACGGCTTGGCTAAGATTCTTATCCACGAGTATTGACCTTTGCATCAAAATTGTGTAAAATATACATATCATTGAAACAAATTGTCATTTTTTGTCACTTGTAGTCAAATATTTCCACTTTGTATTCCTAGAATTATACATGAAACAAGAAAGAGTTGATGCAACTATGCGGATCGCTATGGTAGGGCACAAGCGGGTGCCCTCACGGGAAGGAGGGATCGAGGTCGTTGTAGAGGAGCTTGCCGCGCGGATGGTGATGCACGGCCACAGCGTCACCTGCTACAACCGCACCGGCCACCACGTCAGCGGAAAAGAATACGACATCGAGCACCTCGGCGAATACCGTGGCATCCGGCTCAAGCGGGTGCCCACCATCGACCGCAAGGGCCTTGCGGCGGTGACGTCCAGCTTCTTCGGTTGTCTTGCGGCGGCGTTCGGCCCCTATGACGTGGTCCACATCCACGCAGAAGGGCCTGCCATGTTCTCCTGGCTCCCCCGCCTCACCGGCAAGCGGGTCGTCCTGACCGTCCACGGTCTGGACTGGGCACGGGACAAGTGGAAAGGCTCCTTCGGCTCGTGGTATATCCACACGGGCGAAAAGACCGGCGTCCGGTTCGCCCACGAGATCATCGTCCTCAATCACAGCACACAAAAGTATTTTCAGGACACCTACGGCCGCGCCACCCGCTATATCCCCAACGGCGTCAACCCTGTGGCCCCTGCGGCCCCAGACATCATCCGGGAGAAGTATGGCCTTGAGAAGGACTCCTACATCCTCTATCTGGGCCGGATGGTGCCGGAAAAGGGCTGTCACTATCTGGTGGATGCGTTCAAGAAGCTCCACACCGACAAGAAGCTGGTCATCGCGGGCGGCTCCTCCGACACCCACTGGTACATCGACCAGCTGAAGGAGCAGGCCAGCGGGGACGACCGCATCATTTTCACCGGCTTTGTGGACGGTGCGCTGCGGGAAGAGCTTTACAGCAACGCCTACTTCTTCGTCCTGCCCAGCGACCTTGAGGGAATGCCCCTCTGCCTGCTGGAGGCCATGAGCTACAGCAACTGCGTCATCACCTCCGACATCGAGGAGTGCTACAATGTCATCCACGACAACGGCATCGTCTTCCGCAAGGGCGATGTGGACGACCTCGCCCAGAAGCTCACCTACGCCCTCGAGCATCCCAATGCGGTGCGGATGTTCAAGTGGCTCGCCGCCGAGTACGTCTGCACCCGCTTCCCGTGGGATAAGATCGTGGTCGAGACTCTGAAACTGTATCAGAAATAACGAAAGGCTGCTGCACAAAACGTGCGGCAGCCTTTTTTGGCGTTTTATCTCGTTTCGTAGCCCTTCAGAAAGCGGTCGGCGAGGGCGTCCCATGTGTTCTCATGGATGACCGTCTCATAGGCCGCCTGCTCGTCACTTTCGTTTTGCACGCATCCAGCACGTCAGCCCCGGCGAAAGCCAGAACAGCGCCGCCTTTGCCCGATACCGCAGCGTCCTCGCATATCGCAGCGGGAACCACCGGTCGATCACAGTCTTTTTGTGCAGCCCGCCGTAGAACACCGCAAACATATACTGTGCTGCGATGTTGTCACCGAAGGCTTTCTGCATCCGCCCGCTCATCTGCAGGGCTGGGAGCTGCTGGGCCAGAAGCTGACTGACCCTCAGCCGTCCGTAGGCCCGGCGCTCCTCTGTGCCGGGGGTATGCGTCGCAGAGGTCGGATTGTCCTCCCGGTATACATAGCACTTCATCTTGCTGTCACACACAGTTTTCGCATGGATCAGCATCATCGGCGTCCAGTATTCGTCCTCGTGCAGGATCCCTTTCGGGAAACGAACTTTATTTTTTCGAAGGAGCTCAGTCTTTACAATATGATAATGAGGCGCAGTCTCCAACGTCCCGTGGTACAGATTCTCACAGTAATAGTCCTCTGCGTCCTCTTCGATACAGGTTTCTTTTAAGTTATCATGCAGGGGGGCACGCTTATCTGTTCTATGGATACGGACTACATCCGGTGCTTTTTTATAAAGCAGCTCCATGATATTCCCCAGCGCCCCCTTTGTCAGAACATCATCGCTGTCCATAAAAAAGAGATATTCTCCGCAGGCCTCCGCTTCGCCCGTGTTCCGGGCCTCCGAGGGGCCTGCGTTTTTCTGGTGGATGACCCGGATGCGGGCGTCCTGCTCTGCATAGGCATCGCACATTCTTCCGGACGCATCCGTAGAGCCGTCATCCACAAGGACGAACTCCACATCATCCCGGCGAGGCTCCAATATCGATGCCATGCACTGGTCAAGATAGCCTGCCACATTATAGACCGGGACTACGACAGAAAGCTTACACATTTTTTCTCCTATCTCTTCTCGTACACCTTCAGAAAGCGGTCGGCGAGGGCGTCCCATGTATTCTCATGGATGACCGTCTCATAGGCTGCCTGCTCCATCCGGGCCTTTTTCGCCGGATCGGCGGCGGCGTCCAGCAGGGCCTCTGCCCAGCGAGCCGGGTCCGATTTTTCCAGCACGATGCCATTCTCGCCGCTGCGCAGCAGCATATCCGCGCCGCCGTTGGGGGTGGTCAGCACCACCCGGCGGAAGAACATGGCCTCCAGCAGCACCATGCCGAAGATCTCGTCCTCCGTCGGCAGCAGGAAGAAGTCTGCCTGCTGGTAGACCCCTTTCATCTGGTACTGCGGGGCTTTTTTCTGCCAGAAGACCCAGTCCGTCAGCCCCTTTTCCCCAATGGCCGCTTTCACGCTGTCCCGATACGCCTCGTCCCCGTCGCCGATGAGGTAGAGGCAGGCGTCGGGGTCGCTTTTCCGCACCTCGGCCAGCACATCCAGCAGGAAGAAGGGGTCGCGGCGCGGCTCGATGCGGCCGATGTAGAGCAGCTTCAGGCCCTTTTTCTGGGCGCGCATCTTCCCTTCCAGCTCGGTCTGCCCGGCGTCCGGACGGTCGCGTAGAAGCTCGGCGTCGATGCCGACGCCCACCGTCGTCACCTGCTCCGGCGAGAGCCGCTTTTCCAGCAGGAACTTCCGAGCCAGCTCGCTCTTGGTCAGGAACCGGGTGCCCCGGCGGCGGTAGCGCCCCACGAAAAAGGCGTCGAACACCCTGCACATCCGGTTGTAGTTCTTGTTGAAGGGCGAATAGTAGGGGCCGTGGTAGATGACCGTCTTTTCGGGGTACTTCCCGGCCAGATGCCATGAGAACATCTGATTGTACTCGGCGGTCTGCAAAACATCGTACTGGGCGAAAAGTGCATCCTGCCCGCTGAACCAGACGTTCTTGAGCAGGACTTTCCCGTGGCGGTAGAAGACCCGGATGGACTTGCCGCCCTCTGCCTCCACCTCCACGGTCATCTCATCCCCGTCCGTCCAGAACAGGATGTCGGTAGAGTGGCCCCGCTTGACCAGCGCTTTGGCCAGCCCCACCTCCTGAATGTTGTAGGTATTCTTGGTCACGTCCAGCAGGCTGGGCCACGGACGAATGATGAGTATCTTCATCGGCTTCTCCCTCACTGTCTGAGCTGGCTTGCAAGATCAGCGTCCACGATCTCCTCGCCGGACTTATGGCGCAGCTGCTCCTGCGAGGCGGCGCTCAGGCCGTTGTTGACCACACAGTTGAGGTCGCAGGTGGAGCAGCGGTCCAGCTCCTCCTTCGTCACCCTGCCGTCGCGGTAGTCGCGGCAGACCTTCAACTCGTACATACTGTAGGGGGTCTTGGTGAAGAGGGCCTTGAGCTTATGGGTCAGCACCCAGAAGCCCGGCTTCCAGATGTACTTGTGCATGGCGGGCGAGACCGAACCGATCATCCAGCAGGCGCGGTCGCAGTGGCGCACCTTGGCGCGGACCGCGTCGGCCTCGGGGCTGCTCCACAGCTCCTCCCAGCTCTGGGTGTTCAGGTTGCCCATGACCTCCTTGTCCTTGGTGCCGTTGCAGGGCATGACGTCGCCGTAGGGGTCGATGAAGAAGGTGTCGAAGCTCATATCACAGGGCAGCAGACGCTTCTGGCCGTAAAGATAGTTGATAAGTCCATGGTTGAAGTAGGCGCGGAACCACTTCTTGGGCGAATTGCTCCGCAGCAGCTCGTTGATGAGGGCCTCGAAGTTCTTGGCCACCATCGGGCGGTCGTGGATGATGTTCTTGGCCTCCACGAAATAGAAGCTGTTGTGCAGGGTGGCGGTGGCAAACTCCATCCCCATCTCATCCGACAGGCGGTAGAGGGGCACGAGGTCGGGGGCGTTCTTGTCCTGCACGGTCATGCCGAAGCCCACGTCCTTCATCCCCATCTCCCGGAGCTTTTTCAGGGTGGTGTAGCCGCGGTTGTAGCCATCGGCGAGGCCGCGGATCTCATTGTTGGTCTGCTCGAGGCCCTCAATGGAGATGCGGATGCCGATGTCCGGGAACTCCCTGCACAGGTCGAGGATGCGGTCGGTGAAGAAGCCGTTGGTGGAGATGACGATGCGGTCCGACTTCTTCCGCAGCTCCCGCACGATGTCCTTCAGGTCGGTGCGGATGAACGGCTCGCCGCCGGTGATGTTCGTAAAGTACATGGGCGGCAGCTTGCGGATGGTCTCGAGGCTGATCTCTTCCTCGGGCTTCGAGGGGGCCTTGTAGCGGTTGCACATGGTGCAGCGCGCGTTGCAGCGATAGGTGACGATAACGGTTCCGTTCAGTTTCTTGGTTGCCATGATTCCTTCTCCTCCATATTACCCTTGGTACAGGCGCATCAGCTTTTCCGCATACGCCTCCACGGTGTCGAAGCGGGTCTTGCCGCAGGCCTTTGTGTAGGCGTCCAGTCTGGCGCGGTGCTCTTATCTTTCCGGCCAGCGCATCGGCGTTCCCGCTCTCGAACAGCTCGCCGTTCTCCCCTGCGTCAATCAGCTCCGGGATGCCGCCGATGTCCGCGCCCAGCACCGGCGTGCCGTACATCAGCGACTCCATCACCGAGAAGGGGCAGTTATCGTAGCATTCCGAAGGGCAGAGCGTCAACCTTGCCTCTGCGATGAGCTTCTGGAGCGCCTCGCCCGATTGGAAGCCCACATTTTTCAGGTTCGGGATACCGGCCAGCTCCCCTTCCAGCGGGCCGCTGCCTGCCGCCACAAAGGAGATGTCCGGCAGAGCTTTACAGGCTTTTGCAAAGGTTTCGACGCCCTTTTCTTTGGAAAAACGGCCAAAGTAGAGCACATAGTCCTGTTTTTCCACATCCGGCGCTTTTTTTGTGGAAATAAAGTTATGCATGGCCACCGTTTTGCCCCGCAGGTCAGGGTTGGTATCCAGCTTCTTTTTCAAAAATGCCGAACAGCAAACGATGACATCCAGTTTACGGTAAACTTTTTTCCACTTCCAAAACGTCGCTTCTGCACATCCGATGATAGAACGCGCCCGAGAGCCGTGAATGCACCGATGCTTGATGCAGTTTACATAATGTCCACCCAGACACTCTTCGCACGGGTGTCCTTCTATCCCCTGATAACACAGATGATCCGGGCAGACCAGCTGATGGTCGTGGGCGGTGTAGAGGATGCGGCAGGGCTGTCCGCTCTCCCGCCGCCACTTGTCCGCCTCAAGAATGACACTGGGCGTCAACTGATAGTTGAAATTGTTGAAATGGATAACATCTGGTCGAAAATCGTCCAGCACAAGCCGCAGCTTCTGCCGGGCCTCGGAGGAATAAATGGTCTTGAGCGGGTATGTAAGCTTCGCCAGCCTGCTTCCGCCGTGGAAATCCATGCTGCTGGTGTAGGCCCCCACCCGGTTGCCCACACAGCGGCCCTCGTGCTCCATCCCGAAATACTGCACCTCGTGGCCCATCTTTTCCAGTTGCTGCCCTAACCCAAACATATATGTCTCCGAGCCGCCGTTGGGGTAGAGGAATTTGTTTATCATCAGTATTTTCATTTTATCCGCTCCTCACTATTACATACAGATATGAAAATCGCTCTTTGCCTTTTCCTGCACTTTCCACTTGTTGTTCCCCTTCTGCCGGTGTCCCTCTTGTACCGCCTTCAGCGGTTGCATCTCCGAATCCAGCAAATCGCTATTCTCCGACACCTCGAGACACCACTCCATGATGGCCATACGGTAAAGTACATTGATGGCGTAATAAAACAGGGTGTTATCCGTCAGATAAGTTCCGAACACATACAGGTTCATGGACATCAGCGCATAAGCCGGTATCTCCGTGTAGCGCTCTTCTACTCGATGGATACGGAAAGCCAGTTCAAAAAGTATCCATATCCACCAGCACCAGAACCCGACCTCGATATACGTTTCCATATACACATTATGCAATGCCGTCACTGCAAGATGGTAACTGGGGTCTTCAGTACAGTAGGTATAAATAAATCGGATACCCCTTCCCATATAAGTAGGCACTAGCTCAAAGAAGTCGCTGAAGTAAGTATAAATTATATCCCGGTACATCAGATTGATTTCCAGTTCATTTGCCAGTTTCACAAAGTTGCCGGACTTTATAAACCAAAGATAAAAAAAGATGCCGCCGCCTGTCGCCAGCGCCATAATATTGGACAGTGCCCGAAGATGTTTCGGCTTCCACAAATAAAGAACGATATATAACATTGCCGCACCGACTATAGCAGGGATTGCAATGCGTTTGAAGCCCATTGTAAAAAACAGCCAGCTCACCAAAAGGCAGAACACCTGTTTCTTCACATTCTTTTCTTTATGGATCATGTAGTAGAGCGCACAGACACCCCAGCCATAGACCATATCGTGCAACTCCATCGTGCGCATTGCTCTACCGGTATCGTCCGCAAAGGTGACGAGCAGACGGATGTATTCCGAGATGAAAGTCCCGATGCCTGCCCAAGCTACAACTTCCAAAGCCACAAGCATATTCGCCAACGCCATACCTATCAGCGTCAGGAGCATGGCATTCCCACCAAACAGATAAACCGCCGCAGCTGCAAAAAGAATGTTTGTTACCATGTAAAAAATGTTCAGCGAACCGCGCAGAATGTAATCAAAAGTCTGCGACTCTGAGATCCAGATAGCTACTGACCACATCCAGAACATCAGGTACGGGAAAAAGAAGAGCGCAAAAAAACGCATACAGAAGACGGCCCGGTTGAACATAGGCCGGATAAAAAACATCAGAAGAGCCCAGCCCGCCACCATCAGATTGATGCCGTATTTTAGGCCGACAGGCAGCCGATAGCAAGCGCAGTAGAAGCACAGCATTGCAAGCAGGATATAAAATGCTGCACTGGCTAATTTCAAGGGTTTGCTTTTAAAAACATCCATTTGTCTTCCTCGCCGCGGCTCAATTCACATCCACGACCACCAGTTCCGGCTGGTTGAAGATGCGCGGGAACGGCTCCGAATCGCCGAGGCCGCGGCTGATGACCACCTGCGACTCCCCCATCTGGTTGACCCCGCTGGTGTACTTGGGCAGAAAACCCTGACTGGTGGACCAGAGGCCTTGACTGCCGATGCGCACCTGTCCGCCGTGGGCGTGGCCGCTGAGCACAAGGTCGAACTGGTACAGCTCCAGCGATGTGTCCAGAACCTCCGGGCAGTGGCAGATGAGGATGGTGCAGACGTCGTCCAGCTCGTTCGTCTCGCCGTTCATGGCGTCGGCCACTGCGCGGGAGTTTTCCCGTTCCAGCTGGGCGCGGGGCCACTCGAAAAAGCCGCCGATGCGCAGCTTCCTGCCCTTGAATTCCACGTCCTCGTAATTGCCGTTCAGCCAGTGGACGCCGGTGGCCTGAATGTCGTCAAAAAGGGCGTCGCTGCCGCCCGCATACCGCCCCGCCCACTCGTGGTTGCCGGGGGCGTAGTATACCGGCGCGATGTCCACCAGCTGGTGCATCAGGTCGAGCACGACGTGGTAATCGGTGTCCGTGTCGATGTTCATATCGCCCGCCACCGCGATGAGGTCCGGGGCAATGTTCTGTATCTTCCGCACAAGGTCGGCATTGTCTTCGCCGTACTCGTGGAGATGCAGGTCGGACAGCAGGACGATGCGCAGGTCTTCTACCGGCTTATCCACCGTGACCGAATAAAACGTCGTGATGAAACTCTTATTCATCTGCAGATTGTACAGCAGGATGCCGCCCAGCACAAGCACGACGGCCAGCAGCCCTGCCAGAATTTTTTTACTCATCTTTCCCATAAATCACTCTCAGCTTTCGCTCTTCAGCGGCGACGACTCAGCCGCCTTCCTTGCATTTTCGGCCTCCTGACGGGCCTTTGCGTCCGCGCAGCGGCGGATGGCCAGCCGCAGCAGGGCGCGGATCTCGTAGGCGTCATCCTTCGCCGAGTTGGAGACGCCCACAAAGACGCAGGGGCCAAACACGGCCAGCTCGGTCTTGGCCAGCAGATTGCTCAGGCGGTCGATGCAGTTCCTTGCCAAGTCGATGCTGCAATCTTCCAGCAGGACGATGAAGTGTCCCGCGCCGTTGTAGCCCACAAAGCCCAGCGTCCGGAAGACGTATTGCAGCTGGTCGCCCAGCGCCCGCAGCGCCTTGTCGCCGTCGTTGCGGCTCATCCCCGAGAGGTCGACCTGAATGTGGATGACGGTGAACTGGCCGTTCAGACGAACGGTGCTGTAGCGGTCCACCATGGCGTCGCAGCGCTCGCGGTTGGGCAGGCCGCTCTTCTTGTCCACATAGAGATAGTAGTCCACAAAATCGCCCAGCCGTCCGAGGAAGATGGCGCAGAAGCAGCCCAGAAAGAGGAACAGTATCACCGACAGGGCCGCATAGAGCTTCAGGTTGAGCTTCGCGTTGACCACGATGCTGTTCTTCATCTTGATGTTGTCCGCACCGTTGACCTGATTGAACTCTTCAACGGTCTCGATGGAAAGCTCATACAGACTGGTGAATTTCTGTACCAGCTCGTCGATGCGGTCGCTGGCCCACTGGGCCTCGGCGCTGGCGGGGTCGGTGTTCCGGGTCACATCGGCGTAGGCGTCCAGGATCTCCTGTGCCTTTCCCTGCGCGATGGCGGCGTCGATGCGCTCGGCGTGGAGGTCGGCGTAATGCCGGATGAGCTTATCGTAGGTGGTGGTGACGTTGCCGGAGGGCTGGATGGTGTAGTCCCGCACCACATCGGTGATGATCTGGGTCTCGCCGCCGTCAGCGTTCCGGTTTGCCGAATAGACCGCCGCGCCGTCCAGCGTCTTGTCGCCGAACTGGTCGATGATGTCCTTGGCCTCAGAGATGTTGTTGTTCAGGCTGTCGATCTGAAGCTGGTAGCGCAGGATGGCGTTCTTCTTGGTGTTGACCAGAAGGGTGTGGTCCCGCACCAGCTTATTGTTGATAACGTAGGCGTAAAGGTCGTTCAGGGCGTTCTGGGGCAGATATTCATACTCCGATACGAGGTCCGAGAAGGAATAGCCCGACTTCACACTGTAAAAGCCGTATTTCTCTTCTGCCTTTTTTCGCAGAAAAGCCGCACTCTCGTTGGCGTTGTTGCGCAGGATCTCCACGCAATCAATATACTCGTAGTTCGCCACCGAGACGTTGCTGGCATTGTTCGGGAAAATATCCGCGTCCACATGGGTCTCGCTGTAATACTGAAAGTAGTTCGTCAGCACTGAGTCCAGCACATTGCGGGCGTAGTCGGTGGCATCCTTGCTGTCCACCGTGAAGGAGACCGCGTAGGTCGTGGGATAATACTCGTATTCGTCACCGTTGGAAAGAGCCGTCTCCTTTTTGGTCTCTTCGTCCTCCGGGATGACCTCCTGCACCGAGATCCGGGGGCGGATGGACTCGGTGCTGGCCGTCAGGCCCAGATCCTGAATGGTCTTGTTGATGACCGATGCCGAGGTGATCTCGGAAGGGTCGATCCTTGTTCCGTCGGCGTTCAGGCCCTCGCTGGCGTTGGGGCCTGCGTACTGGATAACGGCTGTGGCCGTGTACGACTGCCGCGACGAAATAAACTCATACACGCCCAGACAGCCCACTGCCGTGACGAGCATGATGACGAACCACCATTTTTTCAGGTAGCGCAGCAAATCAAAACTTTTCATTCTTCCTCCATCCTGTCCCAGAGACGGATATTATTCGTTCTCCATCCGCTGGCGCTGGCGCCGGACGCACGCTTGGACGGCTGCACCCAGATAGCAGACCGCACAGACCAGCGCGGCCAGCATCACGCTGCGTTTCACGTTATAGCGCTGCATGAAAGACATCTGCGGCTCACTGAACATAAGATAGCTGTGGATGCGCTGGGCGTAGCAGTCGGCGTCCAGCTCCCGTGTCGCGCTCACGATGTCCGCGAGCTGCCGGGTGATGTTGTCCACCATGGCCTGCGCCATCTGTACCTCATGCGACTCGGTGTACTGTTCCAGTGCCGTGACCTTGGTGTTGTTGGTGGCGATGCTCTTCTGGGCCTCCACCGCCGAGCTGAGCAGCTCGTTGGCCTGCAGGGCCAGATCGTCGATGCCGATCTTGGTGCGGGACATATAGAACGCACCGTCGTTGTCATAGGTGGGGATGAGCACCGAGGAGACCATCTTGTTGTTGTAGTTGTCCAGAATGGTCATGTAGATCGCGCTCTTCTGGGAGTCGCTCATCTCGTCCCACCGCAGGGTGCGGTTCAGCTCGTTGAGGTCGTCGATGCAGCGGAAATTGTTCTTGGCCACGCCTTTTTCCCAGATGTAGCTCTGGTATTCCCGGAGGGTATAGCCCTGCAGGTTCTGTACCTGTTTCTTGATGGCACTGTAGCTCTGGCCGCTGGCGGAGAGATAGGAGCCGTCCTGATCGTTGCGCACCGTGAGGTAGTTGTTGACCCGGTCGATCATCATGCTGAAGTAGGAGCCGATCTCCTCGTAGTCCATGTCGCTGTAGTCATCGTCGATGTCCAGCGAGGTGGCGTTGACCCGGTAATCTGCGGTGAACCGCTTGAGGTATACCCGGCATATCTCGTCGAGGAAGTCCTGCACCGTGATCTTCCCCCAGAGCGTCCACGGCAGCTTGACCGAGAGATAATAGGACGAGCTGATGTAATAATCGTCCTCCTTGGTCACGATCCGGCTGGTGGTGGGGCTGATGGAGATGCAGTCCGCGAGGTCGGCGGTCGTCAGGTCGTCCTGCAGGCCGGTGGCCTGTAAGATGGCCTCGAGATACTCCTGCGTCAGGAACTCCGACTCGCTGAAGCGTGCGCCGTTGGGCGTCTTGCCGGTGACACTCTCCTCATAGTTCAGGGACATGGTGGTGCTGGCCCCAAAGCTCTTGACGGTGGTAAGTACGAACATGAACCCCAGCGTGCACACCACGCCCACGGCAAAGAGCCAGCGCACCTTCTGCACGAAGACCTCGAACAGAAGGCGGAAGGAGAGAAGGCTGTTGAGGAAGTCGTGAACGGACGAAAAGGCCGGTCTCCTCTTCAGGCGGTGCTTCCAATGTCTGCGGAAGCGTCCTCGCTTTTCCCGGGGGGCTTCTGTCTCCTCGGCTTCGCTGTCCTCTTCCGGCTCGCCGCCCTCTTCGACGATGTTCAGTTCTGCCCAAGCGGCGCTCTCCTGCTCAGGCGGACGCGCTGCCCCAGAGCCGCGCCCCCGTCTCTCTTCCGGGCCGACTTTTCTCTCATGCTTCGGTTTTCTTCCCGCAGATCTCATTCGCAGTTTTCCTTTTCACTCTCTCTATGGTCACGCCCTGCTGACAGGTGCGTATAATTCAACTATTATATAATACCGCAATTCGTTCTTAATTACAACTACTCCGGAATTTTTCACATCCGTTCTGCCGCATTTCAGGGCAAAAGAAAGTCCCTGCCTCCGGGGATACCGGAAGCAGGGGCTTCGCCGAACTGTGGCTTATGAAGAAGGTATTCGGAAGGTACCGTTATGCAGCCTTTGCGCCGTTCTTCTTGCTGGCGATGGTGTCGAGCATCAGCACGCCAACGCCCAGAACCACACCGATGATGGAGGAAATGACCTCAGGAGCGATGAGCAGCAGAGCCGCGATAAACAGGGCGACGCGCTCAAAGGGCTTGAAGTTGCGCTTGAAGTAGCCAGCGACAGTGACTGCGAGGAAGAAGGTGCCCAGCAGCATCTGGGCTGCGCCGATGACGATCTCAACGACAGTGCCTTCCAGCAGGATAGCGGGATTGTAAACGAAGACAAAGGGAACAAGGAAGCCGACCATTGCAAAGGTGAAGCCCTTGATGCCGGTCTTCATCGCGTTCGCATCTGCGATACCGGCTGCGGTGTAGGATGCCACGCAGACGGGAGGCGTGATCTGAGCCATGATGCCGTAGTAGAAGACGAACATATTGGCGCACAGAGCGGAGATGCCCAGAGCACGCAGGCAGGGAACGAAGAGGATGACGCCGACCAGATAAGCGGCGACGGTGGGCAGTGCCATGCCCAGCAGCATGCAGCCGATCATTGCGATGAGCATTGCGGCAAACAGGTTGGTGGTGCCGAGGCTGCTGATGAGGGCGGAAAGGTTGGTGGCCAGAGAGGTCTGACCGGTGACGACGTTGATGATGATGCCGCAGGCAGCGGTGGGGATAGCGATCTCAGCGGCCTGTTTTGCACCGTCGAGGCAGCAGTTCCAGATGCCCTTCAGGTCAACGAAGTCCTTTTTCTCATTGATGAAGTAGCTGACGACGTCGCAGATGAGGCAGGATGCAATGCCCATCATACCGGCGCGCATCAGGGAGGCGCCGCGGATGATCATGACGACGAGGATAACAGCGGGCAGCAACAGGTACAGGCGGGGAAGGATGGTGCGCTCGACCTTGATCTTAGCGTCCTGCTCCTGAGCTGCGTTCTGGTGCTTGGCAGCCAAACGATCCACCAGCACAAAGACGGCGAAATAGTAAGCGACAGCAGGCAGGATGGCAGCAGCAGCGACGCGGCTGTACGGGACACCCAGCATCTCAGCCATGATGAATGCGCCGACGCCCATGATGGGGGGCATGATCTGACCGCCAGTGGAAGCGACTGCCTCAACAGCGCCCGCCTCCTCAGGCTCGTAGCCGACCTTCTTCATCATCGGGATGGTCATGACACCGGTGGTTGCGACGTTTGCGACAGCAGAACCGGAGATCATGCCCATCAGGCCGGAAGAGATGACGGCTGCCTTTGCGGGGCCGCCGGAGGACTTGTTGGAGAACTTCATGCCGATGTCGATCAGCAGCTGACCGCCACCCATCGAGGAGAAGAAAGCACCGAACACGATGAAGTAGAACAGGGTATTTGCGGAGGTGTACAGCGGAGTTCCGAAGACGCCGCTCTCGCCCATCGTCATGCCGACGCAGAACTGCTTGATGAACTTTGCGAAGGTCTTGCCCTTGGTGAACAGGATGCCGGGCAGATAGGGAGAAGTGAAGGCGTACAGGATGAAGACCGCAATGAAGATGGCCAGGACGATGCCCAGCGTGCGGTACACGGCGATGAGCAGCAGAACGATGGTCATGACCATGAAGATGTAGTCGATGCCGTAGACCGGCTGCACAGAGACAAAGTCCAGCAGGCGGGCGTTCTGGCCGACAACGTACCACAGCATATAAGCGAGGCAGATGAACAGCAGGATGTCAAACCAGTTCATCCAAGCGTGGGCGTTCAGCTTCTTTTCGTCCACGGGCTTGCCCTCAGCCTCGGCTGCCTTTGTCACTTTCTTGCGGTAAGCCTTGTCAGCCGGGTTGTACAGGAAAACCAGAGTCAGTGCAAGGATCAGATGCAAGGGACTCTGCAGCATGGGGTTGAGCTGCTTGACCAGAGCCAGATACATCTGAAAGGCGAAGAACGCAACGGTGACGATGACGGCCAGCCAGTTGCGTATCGTTTTCTTTTTGGCGTCCATAAGCGCGTTTCCTCCTAAAGAATATGGATACGTTTGCCTTATAAAAAAACCTGCCGGGCTTCCATGCCGCCCGGCAGGCCTTTTAAGACCTAGTGATTCGGAATGCGGGACGGCTTATCAGTCGCACTCGTAGCCCATTTCCTCGTAGTAAGCCTTGGCACCCGGGTGCAGGGGGCAGCCGGTGTAGCCAGAACCGCCTGCGATGGTCGGGTCGAAGTACTCCAGAGAAGCAACAGCGGTGACCAGAGCCTCCTTGTTCTCGCAGATAGCCTTGGTCAGGGTGTAGGCCACGGCGGCATCCATGTTGGCGTCTACGATCAGGCACTGCTGGCTGCCCACGGTCTCAATATCGGTATCCTGCTTGTTCCAAGTACCGGCCTCGACCGTGACGGGAGTGTAGCCCATCTCGCACAGCTTGTTGCGGGTGTCTTCATTCAGCTCGACATCGTACATATCGTGGGTCAGGCAGAGCTCGGTGGTGTTGGACTGGCCCTTGCCGATGTGGTCGATGGTCATATCGTACAGATCATCCTGCAGGCCGCTCTTGATGGCGTCGCCGCCGGTCTTCTCGACCTTGCCGCCCCAGCTCTCGATGTCGTCGAAGGTGATGCCCAGTGCCTCGCAGACCTTCTCAGCGGTCTGCTCGCCGAAGCTGCCGTTCTTCTTGATGACCATCTTGACGGGGTACTTGTTGGCGACGACCTCTTCGAAGGTCTTGTAGCCGGTAGCATTGACGAACTTCTGGGTAAACATGATGTTGATGAAGTTCTGGCCCAGACCGCCTGCCAGACAGGCAATCTCGGTGCAACCGCCGAACTCATACTCGGAGGTGCTCTGCTCATAACTCCACTTAGCGGGGCCGGCATTGGACATGACCAGATCGCACTCTCCGCCTGCATTGACGATCACGGGTGCACCCACACCGCCGGGAGAGGTGGTGGTGATATCGATGGTGGAGCCTGCGGGCAGCTCAGGAAGCATGACGCTCTGCAGGGCAGCAGCGTAGTTGTAAGCAGCGGTGCCGACTTCCTGAGCGGCGAAGGTCAGCTGGACAGGCTCAGTCAGTTCCATGCTGCCAGTAGCAGCTGCGACGCTGCCTGCAGCAGCGGAAGCTGCGGTAGATGTAGCAGTGCTGCTTACGGCGGTCTCAGCACCGGGGGCCAGCCCTGCACAGCCTGCCAGAGCGGCAGAAGCACCAACGACACCAGCAACCTTCATGAAATCTCTGCGCGTGATCTTCATAATGTTTTCTCCTTTTCTCTTGGGGGTCTCGTGTGTCCGAACCGGACTGTGTCTTTCAACCTTCTTCAGCAGCGTTGCCACTTTTCACAGTCTTTGTTCGTTTATGTTGTCTAAATTATATTCAATTCGGTCAGCTGTCGCAAGAGAGAAGTTCTGCCAGACCGTTTCATTTTGCAGCACAAATCAATTTTTTTGCCCAAAAGCGTCCCAGAAATCGTTCCATTTTGGAACAAATTCAGAAACTTGACCAGAATCATTGTTTCAAGATAGAACTTTTTATAGATTTCGTTCCTTGTGTGTCATTTTTGTCCTCTATGCAGAAGGCCCCCGGCCTTAGCCGGGGGCCTGTTTCTGTGAACTTCTGCTTTTACTCCATCAATTTTCCGCCGTTTGCATTCAGACTCGCGCCAGTGATATAGGCCGCCTGCTCACTTGCAAGGAACACGGCACACCGCGCCACGTCCCAAGGTGTTCCGAGACGATGCAAAGGTACTGCCGACATCACCTTTTCGCGGTATTCTGGCGTCCAGCTCTGGGACATATCCGTCTCGATGGGGCCGCATTGCACCGCATTGATGCGAACGCCTTGCGGCGCAAATTCCAGTGCCCACTGACGAGTCAATGCCGTGAGACCAGCCTTGGACGCGCCATAGGCCGGGTTCGCGTTGGGATGAGGCGCACGGGAAGCGGAAGATGTGATATTGACGATGCAGCCTTTGCTCTCGCACAAAGCCTGCAGTAGCTTCTGGGTGATGCGGAAGACCGAGACGAGGTTGACCTGAATGATATGGTCAAAGGTCTCCGGGGTAGTCTGAAGCGTGCCGTCACGGTCAAGGATTCCGGCGTTGTTCACCAAAATATCCAGTCCGCCCCATTCCTCTGCGGCGGCGGCAAACTTCTCCGCCGTTTCCGGGGTGCAGATGTCGCCAAGAACGATCTGGCATTTCTGCCCCATGGCGGTGATTTCCTCTCTCAATGTAAGCAGTTCGGGCTCCTTGCGGGCGTTGATGATGACATCTGCGCCCTCCAGCGCCATCTGACGGGCGATCTCGCGCCCGATGCCGCGGCCTGCGCCCGTCACCAGCGCACGGCGGCCCATCAGCAGTTTCTGCGGAAGTGTTCTGATCTCGTCCTGCATACCTTTTCCTCCTTCAGCCATTTTCTCTTATTTTCTGCCGGTCATCTTGACGGCATACTTGATGGCATTGACAAGGCTCAGCTCGTTGCCGTTGCCCTTGCCTGCATGGTAGAAGTCAGTGCCATGATCCACACTGGCGCGGATGATGGGCAGGCCGAGGGTGACATTGACGCCCTCAACCGCCTTCCACTCCTGCTTCTCGCGGTCATAGACAAAGCCCACGGTCTTGAGTGGGATATGGCCCTGATCGTGGTACATACAGACCACGATGTCGTACCAGCCGCCGAGGGCCTGCGAGAAGACGCTGTCCGGCGGGCAGGGGCCGACGACACCGGTGATGCCCTCTGCCTTGGCTGCCTCGATGGCCGGTGTGATCTCCTCGATCTCCTCGCGGCCGAACAGGCCGTTCTCGCCGCAGTGGGGGTTCAGACCGGCCACCGCGATGCGAGGCTCTGCGATGCCCATATCCTTGCAGGCCTTGTTGGCGATCTCGATGACCTCGAGGACGCGGTCCTTCTTGACCCGGTCGCAGGCCTCCCGCAGGGAGACATGGGTGGAGACATGGACCACCCGCAGGTCGTGGTGGGCCAGCATCATGGTGTATTTCTTGGTGTGGGTGTAGGTAGCATAGATCTCGGTATGGCCGTCGAAATGGGTATAGCCGTCCGACCTCTCGCCGTGATAGTACTCCAGCGCCTTGTTCATGGCTTCCTTGTTCAGGGCGTTGGTGCAGGTGGCATCCACCTCACCGGCCATGGCCAGCTCGATGACCTTCTTGACGCACTGGAAGGCTGCGTTGCCGCCCTCCACGCTCACCTTTGCCATTTCGAACTTGTTGATGTCCTCGATGAGGTCGAGGTGCAGCACGTCGATGGTTCCGGGGGTGAACAGAGCATCCGACACCTTGTCGCAGCGGTGGATGACGATGTCCTCACGGCCAACGAACTTCCTGGCCTGCTCGAACACCTTCACGTCGCCCACAACGATGGGGCGGCAGTAGGTATACTGCTCCGGATCTGCCAGAGCCTTGATGGTGATCTCCGGGCCGGAGCCGGCGGGATCGCCCATCGTAATGCCAACGATAGGTTTATTCATAACAGTGCTCTCCTTGCTCTTCTCAGTTCAGGCCCTTGGCAGCGTTCTCGGCCAGGACCTTCTTGATGGCTTCCAGACCCTCTTCGGGG
>ERZ827512.1899-NODE-1899-length-18484-cov-8.048185_pt1 | contig 18484 bp, 17 predicted proteins | sample MGYA00519916_ERZ827512 | MGnify/ENA primary metagenome ERZ827512 (study PRJEB31778, sample SAMEA3449335) | human gut metagenome | biome: human gut; feature: human-associated habitat; material: faeces | place: United Kingdom | collected 2010/2012 ... | reverse complement strand
GCATGGCGACAGGATCGTCAAAGCGGTCGATGACGCAGATACTGCCGGGCGTCTCCCGCAGCAGCTGCAGCCGCTGCTCATTGAGACGGCGCTCCAGCTCCGCGGCCGCAGCCTTTTGCTGCGCGATCTCATCGAGCAGACGCTGCACAGCCGGAACAACATCCGCCTGCCGCACGGACAGCTGTGCTGAAAGCGCCGCGACCTGCGCGCTCTTTTCCCGATAGTCCGACTCTGCGTCCGACCCGCACAGGATCGTTACACGCACGCCGCCGCGGTGGCGCATGACCGATGTGAACTTGATGGCGCCGATCTCGCCCGTGTGCGACACATGCGGCGCGCAGCAGGCGCAGACATCGTAACCCTCAACGGTCACGATGCGCACATCCTCCTTCAGGTCGAGCTTGCTGCGGTAGGTCATCTGTGCGAGCCGCTCCGGCGACGGGTACTCCGTCCGGATCGGCACATTGCGGTACACGGCCTCGTTCGCAAGCCGCTCGATGTGCATGAGCTGGGGCCACGTGAGCTCGCCGTTATAGTCCATCGTGATCGCGTCTTCCCCGAGGTGGAAGCCGACGTTGTCAAATCCGAATTCACTGTGGATCAGTCCCGAAATGATGTGCTCGCCCGAGTGGCCCTGCATACGCCGGAAGCGCTGTGGCCAGTCGATTTCCCCGCGCACCTGCGCGCCGGGCGTGAGCGGCGCGTCCGTATAGTGCACGATCGCATCCGGCAGCAGCTGCACATCTAGAACGCGCGCGCCGCCGAGCACACCGGTATCGGCCGGCTGGCCACCGCCCTCCGGGAAAAACACCGTCTGATCGAGCACGACGGCGTAGCGCTCCCCATCCGGGTCACAGCGCAGCACGGTCGCGGAAAAATCACGGCGGTGACTGTCAAGATCATATAATTTCCTGGTCATGGTCAAATCCCCCATTTCTCATACTAGTATAACAGGATTTTTCGTTGCTCTCAACCCTTGCTTATTTGTGTCGAATATCGTATCCTTGAGCCACTACAGAAAAAAAGGTGATACATATGAACCAGAAACTCAGAAACCTCGTCTACACCGCCATGCTCATGGCGCTGTGCTGCGTGGCGACGCTCGTCATCAAGATCCCGACCGTGACCGGCGGCTATCTCAACGCCGGCGACATCGTGGTCGTACTCGCCGCCCTGCTGGCCGGCCCGCTCTACGGCGGCGTGGCTGCCGGTTTCGGCTCCGGTCTGGCGGATGTGATCTCCGGCTACATGAGCTACGCGCCCGGCACGCTCGTCGTCAAAGGGTGTGCGGCCGTGGTCGCGGCGCTGATCTTCCGCGCCTGCCGCAAAAAGTCCTTTAGCTTTGCGCTGCTGAGCGCCATCTGCGGCGAGATCATCATGGTGCTGGGCTACTTTGTGTTTGAGGATTTCATTCTCGGCTATGGCGCAGCCGCGGCGGCAGAGATCCCGGGCAACGCCGCGCAGGCCGCCGTCGGCATCGTGGGCGGTCTGGCGCTGTACTTTGCGCTGAGCAAAGTGCCGCAGATCCGCGATTTCTCCGAGGCCGCGCTGGCAAAAAAGCAGAAATAAATCCACTCCATACGCAAAACAGCCGCTCCCGATCGGGAGCGGCTGTTTTTCTCGTTTTTACACCACGCGCACGCGGATGACCTCCGGTATGCGGTCAATCTTTGCCACCTGATCGTCATCGAGGCGGCCGTTGAGATCAATCATGGCATAGGCGTATGCGCCGTAAGCCTTGTTGATCATGTTCTCGACGTTCAGGCCCGTGCTGCAGGTGATCTCCAGGAACTGGTTGAGCATCGTCGGCACGTTCTGGTGCAGGATGCACACACGGCTGACACCCATGCGCTCGAGTGTCGCATCCGGGAAGTTGACGGAGTTTTTGATGTTGCCGTTGGCGAGGTAGTCATACAGCTCGCGCGCGGCCATGACTGCGGACTTTTCCTCGCTCTCGGGTGTGCAGGCGCCCAGATGCGGCAGCGCAATGATGTTATCCACACCGACGACCTTCTCGTTCGGGAAGTCCGTGACATACTTGCCGACGCGGCCGGAGGCAATGGCGGCAAGCATGGCGTCGTCATCCACGATCTCGGCGCGCGACTCGTTGATGATGCGCACGCCGTCTTTCATCTTGGAAAATGCCTTGGCATCGAGCATATGGTACGTCGTATCCGTATACGGAACGTTGATGCTGATATAGTCCGCCTTGGCATAGATGCCATCGAGATTCACCTCGTGCTTGACATCGCGCGACAGACGCCATGCGGCATCCACGGACAGATACGGATCATACCCGCAGACGGTCATACCGAGCGAAACAGCAGCGTTTGCGATCAGCGCGCCGATCGCGCCGAGGCCGATCACCCCGAGTGTCTTGCCCATAAGCTCGGGGCCAGCAAACTGCGATTTGCCCTTTTCAACGAGCGCGGGGATGTCCTTGCCCCGGCCGTTGAGTCCCTTGACCCACTCGATGCTGCCGAGCACATCGCGAGACGAGAGCACGAGCGAGCAGAGGATCTGCTCCTTGACCGCCTCGGCGTTCGCGCCGGGCGAGTTGAAGACGACGATACCGCGGCGGCAGCACTCTTCCAGCGGGATGTTGTTCGTGCCGGCACCGGAGCGCGCGATGGCGATCAGGCTCGGCTCGAACGCATAGTCATGCAGGTCTGCCGAACGCAGGATCAGGCCGTCCGGATCGGAAACGTTCTCCCCGACGGTGCAGCCGCGCGCTTCGAGCTTCTGCAGGCCGCAGGGAGAAATATGGTTCATGGTCTTTATGTTATACATGGTGTTCCACCTCAAACTGTTTCAGATAATCGACGAGCGCATCCACGCCCGCCATCGGCATGGCGTTATAGAGCGAGGCGCGCATGCCGCCGGCAACGCGGTGTCCCTTGAGATTGAGCAGGCCGCGCGCTGCGGCACCGCTGATAAATTTCTTGTCAAGCGCATCGTCCCCGGTACGGAACGTAACGTTCATGTCCGAGCGCGAGCCCGGCTGCGCGCAGGCATGAAAGAGTGCGCTGTTGTCGAGAAAATCGTACACCTTCGCGGCGCGCGCATGCTTGAGCCGCTGCATACCTTCCACACCGCCCTGCTGCTCGAGCCATGTGAGCACGAGGCCGAGGATGTAGATGTTCCAGCACGGCGGAGTGTTATACATCGAGTCCTTGTCGATCATGCGCTGATAGCTGTACATGACCGGCGTGACAGGCAGCTCATGTCCGGCAAGCGCACGGTCAACGATCGCGACCGTGAGCCCCGCGGGTGCCATGTTCTTCTGCGCACCGGCAAAGATCACGCCGTACTTCGACACGTCCACCGGGCGCGAGAGAATGTCGGACGACATATCGCACGCGAGCGGCACGCCGCCGGTCTCGGGCACATACTGCCATTCCGTACCGTAGATGGTGTTGTTGGCGCAATAGTAAAAATACGAAGCACCGGCCGTGAGCTGCAGCTCGCTCTGCTGCGGGATGCGGGTGTGACCGCAGGTAGAGGTGTCGGCCGCGATGTGCACCGTGCCGTACTTCTCGGCTTCCTTGGCGGCGCTGCCGGAAAAGTGCCCGGTCACGGCGTAATCCGCCGTGCCGTGCGCCCCCATCAAGTTGAGCGGGATCATGGAAAACTGCGACGTGCCGCCGCCCTGCAAAAACAGGATCGCATGTGTGTCCGGCACGGACAGCGCGCTGCGAAAGCGCGCCTGCACTTCCTGAAAAATGTCGGAAAACGCCTGACTTCGGTGACTCATCTCCATTACGGACATACCCGTTCCGTGATAATTGAGCAGTTCTGCCTGTGCCTGCTGAAGCACTTCCTCCGGAAGCACTGACGGTCCGGCGGAAAAATTGAATGTATCCTTTCGAGTCACAAAAATCGCCTCCTGCGCTGAAATCGCCCCATTGCAGAACATTCCGCATGGATTGAGAAAATTCTAACACCATCCGGATGACGCGTCAAACCAAATCCCCCACAAGCATTTGCCCGGATATGGCAGAGATTTTGACATTTTTCACAACGCCGCGCAGATCTTCCCCCGCGACGCTGACCAGACAATAGTTATCCGAGTGCCCGACCCAGCGTCCGTCCTGCTCCGTCTCGAACAGGACCGGCAAAATCTGCCCGATCTGCTGCGCAAGATAGCGCTGCTTGCAGTCGTCGGCCACACGCTGCGCGGCGTGTGCGCGCGCGGATTTTACGGCGTGGCTGAGCTGCTCGGGCATGGCGTCCGCCTTCGTACCGGGACGGCGGGAATACGGGAACACGTGCACGGCTGCAAAGCCGACCTGCTCCAGGAATGCCACGGCCTGTGCCTGATCGTCCTCCGTCTCGCCGGGGAAGCCCGTGATCATGTCCGCCGTAAGCGCACAGCCCGGGAAATACCGGCGCAGCCGCTCGACACAGGCGAGAAACTCCGCCGTCGTATACTTGCGGTTCATGCGCGCGAGCGTGCGGTCGCAGCCGCTTTGCAGCGACAGGTGAAAATGTCGGCAGACCTGACCGGTCGCGGCGGCGCGGCGGCAAAAGTCCTCCGTGATGACCGTCGGCTCGATCGAGCCGAGGCGCAGGCGCATCTGCGGCGCGGCGGCGGCCACCGTCTCAACGGCATCGGCCAGCGTGAGTGTGCCCGGAAGATCCCGGCCGTAGGACGCGATCTCGATGCCGGTCAGCACAAGCTCACGGTAGCCCTCCTCGGCCAGATGCGCAGCCTGCCGCGCCATTTCATCCGGCGGAAGACTGCGGATGCGGCCGCGCGTATACGGGATGACGCAATAGGTGCAGAAGTTGTTGCAGCCGTCCTGGATCTTGAGCATCGCGCGCGTGCGGCCATAGGCAGCGCCGGCAGGCAGCGGCTCAAAGTCAAAGCGCCGGAACGGGTTATCGACGCAGGTGACGGGTGTGTGCTCACGTAACGCACGCAGGATATCGTCCACGAACGCCTGCTTGCTGCCGCTGCCGTGCACGACATCGGCGCCGATGGCGGCGGCATCCTCGGGGCTGAGCTGCGACCAGCAGCCGCACACGGCACACAGTGCCTGCGGGTGCTCCTCGCGCAGCTTGCGGATCATCTGGCGCGACTTGCGCCCGCCTTCCGCCGTGACGGCGCAGGTATTGACAACGATCAGGTCGACCGGATCTCCCTCCCCTGCGGCCGTAAATCCGTGCGGGTGCAGCAGCGTTTCGATCGCCTGCGCTTCATACTGGTTGACCTTGCAGCCGAGGGCGGTTATAATATAGTGCATAAAAACATCTCCAAATCGAGGTAAGTGATCATGGTTTATCTGGACAATGCCGCAACGACCCGTGTCTGCCCGGAGGCAGCGGAAGCGGCAGTACATATGATGACGGAGTGCTTCGGAAATCCGAGCACGACCTACAAGCTCGGCCGCGAAGCCAAGGCCGCCGTGGACAAGGCGCGCGGTCAGATCGCCGGGGCGCTCGGCTGCCAGCCGGACGAAGTATACTTCACGTCCTGCGGCTCCGAGGGCGACAACTGGGCGCTCATCTCCGGCGCGCGGTCGATGCGCCGGCGCGGCAAGCACATCATCAGCTCCGCCGTGGAGCATGACGCGGTGCGTAAATCGCTCGACTTTCTGGAAAAAGAGGGATACGAGATCACACGCCTGCAGCCGGACGGCGCAGGAGCGATCCCGCTTGAGCGTGTGCGCGCGGCGCTGCGTCCGGACACGATCCTCGTCTCGCTCATGATGGTCAACAACGAGACAGGTGCAATCAACGACATCGCCGCCGTCGCCCGGATGCTGAAAGCAGAAAACAGCATTGCGCTGCTGCACACGGACGCGGTGCAGGGCTTTTTGAAGGTGCCGTTTTCGGCCAAAACGCTCGGCGCGGACCTCATCACCATCAGCGGTCACAAGATCCACGCGCCGAAGGGCATCGGCGCGCTCTACATCCGCAGCGGGCTGAAGCTGCCGCCTTACATCCACGGCGGCGGTCAGGAGCGCGGCATCCGCGCCGGCACGGAACCAACGCCGCAGATCGCCGCCTTCGGCGTCGCGGCAGAGATCGCCAGTGCGAAAATGGCCGAGGCTACGAAAACCATGGCCGAGCTGCGCACGCACGCCATCGACCGGCTGACGGCCGAGGTGGAGGGTGTGACTGTCATCGGCGGCGGCGCGCCGCACATTCTCAGCATCTCTCTGCCCGGCTACCGGAGCGAGGTGCTGATGAACTTCCTCGAGGCGCGCGAGATTTACACATCAAAAAGCTCCGCCTGCAAAAAGGGCGGGCGGAGCCATGTTCTTGAGGCGATCGGGCTGCCGTCCAACGTGATCGACGGCGCACTGCGCATCAGCTTTTCGCGCTACACCACGCGGGAAGATATCGACGCGCTGTGCGATGCGCTGCGCGACGCCAAGCAGACCCTCTTCCCGTCACTTCACTGAATCATCCTTCGTTTCCTTGAGCGCTGCGTGCGGTGCCTCCGTCGGCAGACGCACCGGGCGCAGCGTGGCATCGTCGATATAATCCAGATTCATGTATTCCGCGGTCTCTGTTTGGAGGCCGCGTTTTTTCAGCCCGTTATTGACCAGCTTCTCCAGGCCGGCATAGATCACGACGAACACCGGCACGCCCAGCAGCATGCCAATAAAGCCAAACAGGCCGCCGCCGAGCAGGATGGCAAACATGATCCAGAAGCCGTTGATACCGGTGGAACTGCCGAGGATCTTCGGTCCGATGATGTTGCCGTCGATCTGCTGCAGGACGAGAATAAAGATGACATAGATCAGGCACTTCATCGGCGAATCAAGCAGAATGATGAGTGCAGTCGGCACGGCGCCGATGAACGGGCCGAAAACCGGGATGATGTTCGTCACGCCGACGACCACGCTCACGAGCACGACATACGGCATGCGCATGATCGCACAGCAGATATAGCAGATGACGCCGATGATGGCAGAGTCAATGACCTTGCCGCTGATAAAGCTCATGAACGCCGTGTCCGTAAAACGGATGGCCTTGAGGATACGCTTGGAGGAGCGGAGAGGGAAAATGCTGTAGAGTACCATCTTGGCTTTTGCCAGAAACAGCTCCATATTCGACAGGACATAGCAGGCGACAACGAAGCCGATGAGCACGTCAAGAATGCCGCGCAAAACGGCATAGATGCCGGTCGTCAGGCTTGTGACAACCTTGCCCATGGACGGCAGCAGCGCCGTCTTTGCCCAGTCGAGCAGGCTGTCGGAAGCTTTCCCGGTCGCCGAGAGGAGCGCCTCTTCCACCTCGGGGTTGTTTTCAAAGAAGCGATTGATCCAGCCGGTGATCGTGTCGTAATACTGCTGGGAGTTGAGCACGATGCTCTCAATGCTCGTATAGAGCTGCGGGATGATGAGCCAGACGAGCGCGGCAATCAAAACCAGCGCGACCAGGATCGCCAGCACGACGGACAAACCGCGCGCAAGCGACTTGCTCACAGGCTTTTTGGGCCGGATCTTCTGAAGCAGCGGCTCAAAGAGCTTGCGCTGGAACATTTTCACCAGCGGCCAGAGCAGGTACGTGATGACCATGCCCCAGATGATCGGACTGAGGATGCTAATGAGCGTGCCGATCGCGCCGCTGATCGATTTTCCGTGCTGCAGGAGCATGAAAAACAGGATCGAACACGCGATCACGCCGAACGCCGTGATGCCCCAGCCGAAATATTTGTTTTTCGGATCAAAACGCTTCATAAATCGTTCTCCCATCGCGCCTACCGGCGCCTGTCGGTGCTGTCAGTAACGCTCTATATTTTACTATCATGCACTCGAAGCGTCAAGCGGGTAATGCTGAGCTTTTCGCACATTTGCGACAGGAAGCGGCGCATCTTGACACGCTCTGAACACCGCAATGTGCAAAAGGCTGTGCAAATTGTGGGGACACGGACTGCTTTTCCGCCGCGGCGCGGCATAGGCTGGTATGGAAAAGCAACGAAAGGGGCGGATAACATGAAGCAATGGATCTCCCTGCTGCTCACGGTGCTGCTGCTGTGCACGCCCGCGGCGGCGCTCGAGCAGCCGTCAGAGGAGGAGCTGAGCATCGGCGCACCGTCGGCGATCCTGATTGAGCGCGAGACCGGCACGGTGCTCTATGAGAAGAACGCCGACGAGCGCCTCTCCCCCACGAGCGTGACGAAGATCATGACACTGCTGCTCATCTTCGAGCAGCTCGACAGCGGTCAGCTCTCCACGGACGCCGTGGTCACCGCAAGCGCCAACGCGTGCGCCATGGGCGGCAGCCAGATCTGGCTCAGGGAGGGAGAACAGATGACCGTCGACGAGATGATCAAATGCATCGCCGTGAGCTCCGCCAATGACTGCGCCGTCGCCATGGCCGAGCATATCTGCGGCTCGGAGGCGGCCTTTACCAAACGTATGAACGAGCGCGCGCAGGCACTCGGCATGGAAAACACGCACTTTCTCAATTCCACCGGGCTGACCGACGACCCCGCGCACTACACGACCGCGCGGGACATTGCCGTCATGTCGCGCGCACTGCTGGCATACCCGCGCATCCGCGACTACACGACCATCTGGATGGACACCGTGCGTGACGGGCGCTTTGGGCTCGCAAACACCAACAAGCTCATCCACGGCTACCCCGGCGCGACCGGGCTGAAAACCGGCTATACAAAGCAGGCCATGCACTGCGTATCCGCCAGCGCCGAGCGCGACGGCGTGGAGTACATCGCCGTCGTGCTGCACGCCGAGAGCTCAGCCGCACGCTTCCAGGACGCGCGGACACTGCTCGACTATGCCTTCGCCAACTATGCGCACTGCCCCATTGCAGCCGGCATTGTCATCCCGCCCGTGCGCGTGCGCTTTGCTGAGACCGACAGCGTGCAGCCGGTGCTCTCCGGCGCAGACACCATCCTCGTGCGCAAGAACGCAGCAGCGCCGCAGTTTGACATTGCACTCGATGAAGACCTGTGCGCGCCGCTGCCGCCGGGCGCACAAGTCGGCACCGTGACCGTGACCGACAGCGACGGGGACACGACCGTTATCCCGCTTACCGTTCCCGACGGCGCTGCGCGCATCACGACGACACACCTCTGGCTGCGGGTGCTGCGCGCGCTGTGAGCGGCAGATAACGGTTGCGAAATCCGGATTATCGTGTATACTGGAGATATCCTTTATGAGAGAAGGGATCGCTATGATCAAAGTAGACCTTTCCGGCGCTGCCGGATTTTTTGACCCCGCGGGGCCGGATTATGCGGCCGCTGCACGGGCGCACCGCGCCCTGCTCGAGCACTCGGGCGCCGGCGCGGAATTCACCGGCTGGCTCGACCTGCCGGGACGCATCCAGAACGGTGAGCTCAAGCAGATCCTCACCGCCGCCTCGCGCATCCGGGGCCGTGCGCAGGCGCTGGTCGTCGTGGGGATCGGCGGGTCGTATCTCGGCGCGAAGGGCGCCGTGGAGCTGCTGCGGCCGCACCCGCAGCCCGGCGACCCGAAGATCCTCTTCGCCGGAAACTCCCTGTCGCCGGACGCGCTGATGCACCTGCTCGAGGAACTGGGCGATCTGGATTTTGACATCAACGTCGTGTCCAAGTCCGGCACAACACTTGAGCCCGCGCTCGCATTCCGGATGTTCCGCGGTCTGCTGGAGGCAAAGTACGGCACGGAGAAGGCCAAAAAGCACATCTTCGCCACGACGGACGCCCACCGCGGCGTGCTCAAGCAGATGGCCGACGAAGAGGGCTGGGAGACGTTCGTCGTGCCCGATGACGTCGGCGGGCGCTACAGTGTGCTGTCCGCTGTCGGCCTGCTGCCGATGGCCGCCGCCGGCATCGACGTGCAGACCGTGATCGGTGAGGCGATCGAAGCCTTCACCGCCATGAGCGCGCAGTCGCCCGAAAACCCCGCGTGGCAGTATGCCGCCGCGCGCCAGCACCTGTATCGGCTCGGCAAGACGACCGAGATCCTCGCCTGCTACGAACCGTCGTTCCGGTTCATGGCCGAGTGGTGGAAGCAGCTCTACGGTGAGAGCGAGGGTAAAAACGGCATCGGCATCTTCCCCGCCTCCGTCGAATACAACGCAGACCTGCACTCCATGGGTCAGTATATTCAGGACGGACCGCGCACGCTCATGGAGACCGTCGTCTCGTTCGAGCAGCCGCTCAATGAATTCAGCGTTCCTTTTGCCATGGGCGATCCCGACCGGCTCAACTACCTCGCCGGGCGCAAGCTCAGCGACATCAGCCGCATGGCACAGGAGGCCGTGAAGGCCGCACACATCACCGGCGGCGTTCCGAATCTCGAGGTGCGCGTGCCGAAGCGCGACGAGGCAGGCTTTGCATGGCTCGTGTGCTTCTTCGAGCTCGCGTGTGCCATTTCGGGCTATATGTCCGGCGTCAACCCGTTTGACCAGCCCGGCGTGGAGGCGTACAAGAAGAATATGTTCTCCCTGCTCGGCAAACCGGAGGCAAACTGAAAAGTTATCGTTGCAGTCAGCGCGAAAACGTGATAATCTAGACACAGGGCACCGCCCTGACTTTCAAAAGGAGTGTGATTGACATATGGTCCAGCTGATCATGGGTCTCAAAGGTTCCGGCAAAACAAAACGTCTGGTGGAAATGGTCGCCACGGCCGTCCGTGAGGAATCCGGTTCTGTCGTGTGCATTGAAAAGGATAAAAAACTCACCTACGATATTCCGTATCAGGCGCGCCTGATCTACGCCTGCGACTATGCGAACGCGATGGGCTCTTACGATTTCTTCAAGGGCTTCCTCAGCGGCCTGCATGCCGGCAACTACGACATCACCCATGTGTTTATCGACAACTTTACGAAGATGCTCTCCGAGATTTCCGAGCAGCAGATCGCAGAGTTCCTGGCATGGCTGAATGATTTCTCCGAGCGCGAGCACATTCAGTTCACCCTGTCTCTGAGCATGGATCCTGCAGCGACCGGCAGCGAGATTACCAAATACATGATCTGACATACAGCAAAACCGCCGTTCTGTTCAGAGCGGCGGTTTTTTGCGCGCATTATTCGGCGAGCTCGCGGTACATGGCCGCAGCATCGTCTTTTTTTGCGTTCTCCGTGACGGCAAGCACCTCCACCTTTACGGTGCGCTGTCCGAGGGCGATCTCGATCACGTCGCCGATCTTGACGTCATACGATGCCTTCGCCGTGCGGCCGTTGACCGTGATACGCTGACCGTCGCAGGCGTCGTTTGCCACCGTGCGGCGCTTGATGAGGCGCGAAACTTTCAGATATTTATCCAGACGCATAGAGCTCCTCCTGACAAAAACGCTCCGGTCATCCCGGAGCGTTTCACATCGTTCTTATTTGGAAACCGCGTCCTTGAGCACCTTGCCCGCCTTGAAAACAGGCACGCGCGTTGCCGGGATCTCGATCTCTTCCTTGGTCTTGGGGTTGCGGCCGATACGGGCGCCGCGCTCCTTGATGTCAAACACGCCGAAGCCGACGAGCTGCACCTTTTCGCCGACCTCGAGGTTCGCGGCGATGGTGTCGAACGCCGCGTTGACGGCCTTCTCGCTGTCCTTCTTGGACAGACCGGTCTTTTCGGCAACTGCAGCAATCAGTTCTGCCTTATTCATGATGGTAATCCTCCTACTTCATGTTTATGTTGGCATATGCCATTTTATAGAATCCCGCACGGGTCTCTCACTGCCGTGCAGATTTCCTGCTTTCCTGTTCCGCACTGACGGTCTGCTTTGCCTGCTGCCAGAGCGTGAGCATCTGCTCAAGCGTGCACTGTTCAAGCGACGTACCGTCGTTTGCGGCCGCGGTCTCCATGGCGGAAAACCTGCGGATGAATTTTTCGCACGCGGCGTGTGCCGCCTGCTCGGGATCGATGCCCGCAAAACGTGCAACCTTCACGGCGGCGAAGAGCAGGTCGCCCAGTTCGTCACCGATCGCCTCCGTATCGCCGGAGGCCACGGCTGCGCGCAGCTCGCGCGTCTCCTCATCGACCTTATCAAGCGCCGCATGTACATCCGGCCATTCAAAGCCGGTCTTGGCGGCCTTGGCCTGGATCTTATCGCAGCGCCAGAGCGCCGGCAGGCTGCGCGCCACGCTGTCCATCGCCTCGGCAGTGGTCGTCTGCGCGCGCTCGCGCTGCTTCATCGTGTCCCAGTCCGGCGCATCCGGCTCGTCGCGCCGGAACACATGCGGATGCCGGTAAACGAGCTTTTTGCAGGCAGCGTCTGCCACATCGTCAATATCAAAATGCCCGGCCTCACGCTCAATATCCGTGTGAAACAGCACCTGCATGAGCACGTCACCCAGCTCCTCGCGCATATGCACAAGGTCTCCGGCGTCGATCGCCTCACAGGCCTCATACGTCTCCTCGAGGAAGTTGCGGCGGATGCTCTCGTGCGTCTGCACCTGATCCCAGGGGCAGCCGTTCGGCGAGCGCAGGTACGAGACGAGCGCAACGAAGTCGCGCAGGTCATAGCTTTCTTTGCAGAGAAAATCTAACACAATTTTGCTCCTTCTGCAACCCTTTTTTGAAAAAACCATTGAAAATTCAGGGTTTTCGGTGTTATGTCATCTGATATGCAGGACTTTTGCGAGCTTTTCACCGCGCGGGATCAGCTGCATATCCGAAAGCGTGATGACGCGCGTTTTGACCACTGCGACAAGATATGTCACGACCGCGCAGGCCATCGCCGCGAGCATAGCCAGCGCCACACGCTTCCAGCTCAGGTCGCCGCCCATGACAGCGCTGAGCCCGGCGTACACCCCGCCGGCGACGGCCGCCATGAGCACCGTGCTCAGCAGCGGACGCGCAAGGCAACGCCCGATGTGCAGCCGCTCATGCAGCGTGCGGCACAGGAAAATGTAGTTCATGATGCAGATGACCACATAGCACGCGAGCGTGCCGATCGGCGCGCCGACGATGTTGAGCTCCGGCACTGCGATCAAAAACCAGTTGACTGCGACCTTGGTCACACCGCCGGCCAGCATCGACCACACGGGGCACAGCTCATGCCCGGTCGCCTGAAGGACCGCCGTTGTGATGAGTGAAATGCACACGAACACAGACGCGAGCCCCAAAAACATCAGCAGCATAGGCCCGGCGTCATTGCTGTTCGGATAGAGCACGTTCACGATCGGGTCGCAGAGCACGGCGAGCCCGACGCCCATCGGCATGGCAACGACCGCCGAGATGCGCAGCGCAGACTCCGCAATATCATGTCCCTGTGCAAACTTCTTCTGCACAACCGCGGCAGCAATCGCCGGAACGATGCTGATCGTCATCGGCGTCACGAATGCAGCCGGAAGGTTAAAGAGTGTCAGCGTTTTCCCGTAGACGCCGTAGAGAATGTTTGCATATGTCTCCGAATAGCCCAGCGCCGTCTGCAGACGGTACATGATGAGCTTGGTGTCGACGAGGTTGATGATGCTCAAAACGCTTGAGCCGAGCGCGATCGGGATACTGATGCGCAGCAGCGTGCCGAGAATACGGCCGGCAGAGTCCGGAACGTCCGGGTCGGCGACCGGTTTGTCCGGATAGTGCCGGTGCTTATAGATCGAGACGTAGATGAGCGCGAACGCGCCGCCCGCCGTGACGCCGAAGATCGCGCCCGCCGAGGCGACCGGCAGCCCTTTGCCCGCGCGCGTAAAGCTCCACGCAAGCACCAGACCGACAGCGACCTTGCCCACGACCTCAAGGATCTGTGAGACAGTGGTCGGCTTCATATTGCTCATGCCCTGTGCATAACCGCGGTACGTGCTCGTCAGGTACACAAGCACAAGCGCCGGGGACAGCGCCCAGATGCTCTGCGCCGCGCGGACGTTGTTGAGCATTCCGGCCAGCTCCGTCGGAAACAGGAACATGACCAGCCCGAGCAGAATGCCGAATATCGCAAACGTCAGCCATGCAACGCGGAAGATCTTGCGCGCCTGCATGGGACGGCCGAGCGTGTCCGCCTCGCTGATCATGCGCGAGAGCGCGACCGGCATACCCGCCGTGGCCATCGTGAGAAAAACGTAATAGATATTGTAAGCGACGGAAAAGTATCCATACCCCTCGTCGCCGAGGATATTGCCGAGCGGGATCTTGTAGATCGCGCCGAGGATCTTGGTGACCACCACGCCGGCCGCCATAATGGCCGCGCCGTGGAGATAGTTCTGCTTGCTGTTTTCCTGCAAAACGCGCTCCCTCCCCGCTGAAATTTCACGTGCCGCTATACTTTACACGAACACGCAGAAAAAATCAAGGGAACGCGATGCATTCCCTTGATTTGCAGTTGGATTTTTTCGATCAGGCCTTGCGGACGCTGTCGATGTGGCGCGTCAGGTCGAGCATCTTGTTGGAGAAGCCCCACTCGTTGTCGTACCAAGCCATGAGCTTGACAAAGTGATCGTTGAGCGCCAGACCCGCTCTGGCATCGAAGATGCTGGTATGCGGATCGGTGATGAAATCGGAGGAGACGACCTCGTCGTCAACGTACTCGACGACGCCGGCCATCGGGCCTTCCGCGGCAGCCTTGACGGCAGCGCAGATCTCTTCATAGGTCGCAGCCTTCTCCAGACGGCAGGTCAGGTCGACGATGGACACGTCCGCGCTCGGGATACGCATGGAGGTGCCGGTCAGCTTGCCCTGCAGAGCCGGGATGACCTTGCCGACAGCCTTGGCAGCGCCGGTGCTGGTCGGGATGATGTTGCCGTGCACGCCGCGGGACAGGCGCCAATTCTTCTTGGAGAAGCCGTCAACGACCTGCTGGGTGGCAGTATCGGCGTGGACGGTGGTCATGAGGCCCTCGACGATGCCGAAGTTGTCGTTGATGATCTTGGCCAGCGGCGCAAGGCAGTTGGTAGTGCAGGAAGCGTTGGACACGATCTTGATGTCGGGGGTATAAGCGTCGAGGTTGACGCCGCAGACGAACATCGGCGTGTCGTCCTTGGACGGGCCGGAGAGCACGACGACCTGCGCGCCGGCATCCAGATGATCCTGCGCCTTTTCCTTGGTCAGGAACGCGCCGGTGCACTCGAGCACATACTCAACGCCCAGCTCACCCCAGGGCAGGAGCTTCGCATCACGGTTGTTGAGCAGCGCAACACGCTTGCCGTTGACGATCAGGGCCGGGTTTTCGCCCTCTTCAAAATCAACGGTGCCGTTGAAGCGGCCGTGCACGGAGTCATACTTCACGGTATATGCCAGCTGCTCAGGCGTTTTGTCCGGAGCGTTGACGGCGACGACCTCAATATCGTCAGCGCAGATCGCGGCGCGGAATGCCAAACGGCCGATACGGCCGAAGCCATTGATGCCAATTTTAATCATACTCGTTTCCTCCTGTTAGATCTGCTGCGCACAGCACGCAGCGCATTTCATACGGCTTTATTTTATATCAAATCCGGAAAAAGCGCAACCACATTCTTTCCAATTCACGACGCACAGCCGATCACAAGTGACAATTTTTCGTTCAGATTTTCGCAAAAACTTGTATCTATTGACGAGCTCTGCTATACTGATTTTTAATACATCTCAGGGGGGATCGGAAAATGAGCAATACGCACATCATCGACTCGCTCAGCACACTGTTTTCCATGAGCACGACAGCCGTGCTCGGTGCGCAGGAGCAGTTCATCGCATTTATGAATCCGGCGGCGCAGGAGCTCTTTCGCGGCGACCGTACAAATCACAAGCTCTCCGAGCTGCTGCCGGATCACATTACCGAGGCCACGGCGACGGAATTTGTGACCTCCGCCATGGTCGGCAAGCGCCATGTCATCGTATCCGTGACATCATTCGGCGCGTTCCGGCTCTTCTCGCTTGAGCCGCAGGACGAAAACACGCTGCGCGCAGGCGCACAGTTTGCACCGTTTCTGACGTCGCTGTCGGGCTTGCACACGCTCACGACGTACTTCCATGATTACGGCATGCAGCTGAGTGATGTGCACTTTCGCCACAATGCCGCCGAACTCAAGCGGTTTTATTACCGGCTGCTGCGCTTTGCGCTCAATGCCTCCACCGCCTCCAGGCTGAGCGACGGGTCGCTCGCATTCGCACCGCAGCTGTGTGACCTCGGCGCGGAATGCCGGATGCTGCTGGAAAACATACAGTCGATCGCCGACGACAACGGCATCGTGCTCGACGTGCACATTCCGGAAGCGCCGATCGAGTGCGCGCTCGATACGGCGCTCATCCAGCGGATGCTGCTCAACATCATCGCAAACTGCATGGAGCGCTGCTCGCGCGGCGACCGCATCCACATTGCCGTCACACAGGAGGGTGACCGCGCAGACATCATCATCTGTGACGACGGCACACGCATCGCTCCGGCGAAGCTCGGGACGATCTTCATCCCGCTGCGCGTGACGGGCGTGGACTTTTCCGACCTGAGCAGCAATGGTTTCGGCCTCACCGTCGCGCTCGGTGTCGCAGAAAAGCACAACGGCACGATCCTGCTCGAGAGCAACGCCTGGAACGGCACGACCTTCCACGTCGTGCTCAGTACGGTGCTGCCGGAGTCGACGCTGTTTCGCGCACCGAGAGCGCCCTATGTCCGCGCGGAGGAGGATCCCGTCCTTGTCTTTCTGGCGGATCAACTGCCGAAGGTCTGAAACTGTGAGCCTTTTGCCGGAAAATCGCTTTGGTTTTCAGGCAGACCAAAGCGGCGTGCCGCCCGATGTGGGCGGCACGCCGCTGAGACTGTCAAAAAAGTACTACTTTTTTGACAAAGGGGTTTGCGGCCTGACTGCAGCGCACGCGCTGTCCGCCGGAGGCGGACGGCTCGCACGTTTGCAGGCCGAGAAGTATTTTCTTCGCCGCACATGTCGCCGAAGAAAATGATTAGACTTTCTTTCGCCGCTCCGGCGGCGAAACTCTACGAGGCTTTTTGACAAGCTGAGCGGCGTGCCGCCCGATGTGGGCGGCACGCCGCTTTTTCTGTGATTACTTTTATCACTCGGTCAGCCAGCGTGCGCGCAGTATCTCCCGCTCAGCCTCACCGACGCCGAGCGCCTGTAACAGGAAGGCGTCCACGCTGCCATAACGCGCTTCGGCCGCGTCGCGCGCGGCTGTCAGAAACTCCGCGTCCGCGCAGTCGAATGTGCGGATGACATCCCGCTCTGCCTCTGTGAGGTCATAGTCCTTGACCGCCGTCAGCAGACAGTCAGTCGAGGCGGCCATGCGCTCATTCGTGATCAGATAGTTTTCCACGATGACCGGCCAATCCACGCCCAGCGCCGTCAGCAGCAGCATTGTGCCGACACCGACGCGATCCTTTCCGGCCGTACAGTGATAGAGCAGCGCGCCGTCCGTCTGCGCAAGCAGGAGCGCAAAAAACTGCCGGTAGTTGTCGACAGAGAATTCCCGCGTGACAAGGCCGCGGTACAGCTCGCACATGAACGCTCGCTCCTTGCCCGCCATCGTTTTTGCATGCGCAACGACGGCGCCATAGGGATCCGCCTGCTCCTCACGCGTCAGGCCGGCCGCCGCCTGCTGCACGATCGGGCAGTGGATATAGCGCACGCCCGCAAGGACGCGGTCAGGCTTCTGCTCCCGCTCCAGATCGGTGCGAAAGTCGATGACCGTGCGCAGCGGGTATTGGCTGAGCGTGTGCGCATCAGCGTCCGTAATGCCCGCAAGCTCGCCGCTGCGCAGCAGCAGCCCTGTGCGCACCTTGCGCCCGTCCATCGTCGGCAGGCCGCCGAGGTCGCGCGCATTCGGCGCGCCGCGCAGCAGATAGCGCTCAGAGATCAAAGAGTTTCTTTCCATTTTGCAGTGTTACCTCCGCGACTTGGTCTGTGGTCATGCCCTTGATCTCCGCGACGCGCGCGGCGATGAACGGCAGGTTACGTGAATCATTGCGCTTACCGCGATTCGGCACGGGCGCAAGATAGGGGGAATCCGTTTCCAGCAGGATGCGCTCCACCGGGCAGGCGGCGATCACCTCGGGCGCTCTGGCGGCATTTTTGTATGTGATCGGCCCGTCAAAGCCGAGATACCAGCCGCGGCGCAGCAGTTCGCGCGCCATCTCCACGCTGCCGGAATAGCAGTGGAACACACCGCGCAGCTGCGGATAGTCGCACACGATGCGCAGGCTGTCACCGTGCGCCTCGCGGTCATGCACGATGACCGGCAGATCCAGCTCGAGCGCAAGCTCCAGCTGCGCGCGGAACATCCGCTCCTGCTTCACCTTTGTGGATGCGTCCCAGTAATAGTCCAGCCCGATCTCGCCGATGGCGCAGACCTTCGGCTGCGCCGCCAGCGCGCGGATGTGCGCAAGGCTGCTGTCCGTCCAGCTGTCGGCCTCCTCCGGATGCCAGCCGACGGCGGCATAGACGAAATCGTGCGCCTGTGCCAGCGCAACGGCACGCTCCGACGTGACGCCGCTGTCGCCGGGGTCGACCACGAGCGCGACGCCGCTGTCATGTACAGCGCGCAGCACCTCGTCACGGTCGGCGTTGAACTTTCCGCTGTCGTAATGCGCGTGGGTGTCAAAATACTGTGTCATTCGGCGTGATAGGTCGCGGCCGGGCGGCGCTTGTGCTCGCTGCGGCTATG
>ERZ827512.1898-NODE-1898-length-18487-cov-19.983778_pt1 | contig 18487 bp, 17 predicted proteins | sample MGYA00519916_ERZ827512 | MGnify/ENA primary metagenome ERZ827512 (study PRJEB31778, sample SAMEA3449335) | human gut metagenome | biome: human gut; feature: human-associated habitat; material: faeces | place: United Kingdom | collected 2010/2012 ... | reverse complement strand
CGGCGCCATCATTCCCGGCAAATCCACGGTGGTGCTGTATGCCGGAGCCGAGAAACCGGATAAGATGTGTACGGTACCCTCTCTGGTGGGACGCACCGCCGCCGAGGCCAACACCGCCGCCACCAACGCCGGACTGCTGATCCGCTTCACCGGCACCACCAGCTCGGAGTCCAACACGGTGCTGGTGTTCAGTCAGGAGCTGGAGGCCGGTACGGAGGTGCCTGCCGGAACGGTCATCACCGTGCGGCTGGGCGATACCACCGTGCGGGACTGATTGCCGCAGCTTTTGCCATATAACAGGGCATATAATCCCATTTTGTTTGCGTTTTCTGCCTGCTATACTGAAAAGCGGGCCATACCGCCCAAAACGAGAGCAAAGGAGACGATCCTATGAAACTGAAAGATGTGATAAAAGGACTGGAGATCCTGTCCGCCACCGCCGATAGGGAGCAGGAGATCACCGGCGTCAGCTACGATTCCCGCACCACCGCGCCCGGCGATGTGTTCGTCGCCATCAGCGGCGAGGCGGTGGACGGCCACCGCTTCATCCCCGTGGCAGCGGAAAAGGGCGCGGCCTGCGTGGTGTGCGAGCATGTACCGGAGGGGGATATCCCCTACGTGCAGGTGGCAAGCTCCCGCAAGGCGCTGGCCCTGATGGCGGGCAACTGGTTCGACCATCCCGCCAAAGAGATGACCATGATCGGCGTCACCGGCACCAGCGGCAAGACCACCTCCACCTATCTCATCAAGAGCATTCTGGAGCAGAAGGCCGGGGCCAAGGTGGGTCTGGTGGGCACCATCCAGAACATGATCGGCGATCAGGTGCTGCATACCGAGCGCACCACGCCGGAGTCCTTCGAGCTGCACCGCCTGTTCCGCCAGATGTCCGACGCCGGCTGCACCCACGTGGTGATGGAGGTGTCCTCCCACGCGCTGGCACTGGATCGGGTGTACGGCATCCGCTTCGCCGTGGGCATCTTCACCAATCTCAGTCAGGATCATCTGGACTTCCACCACACCATGGAGGCCTACTGCGACGCCAAGGCCATCCTCTTTGACCGCTGCGACGTGGCCATCTACAACGCCGACGACCCGTGGCATGAGCGGATGCTGGCCCACTGCCCCTGCCGTACCTTCAGCTACAGCGCCAAGGGCGACGCCGACCTGTCCGCCAAGAACATCCGGCTCCACGCCGGCAGCGTGGAGTACGACGCCCAGGCGGATACCGAGTGGGCCCACGTCCACGTGGGCATACCCGCCATCTTTACCGTATATAATACGTTGGATGCCATCTCCGCCTGCTGGAATCTGGGCGTGTCCATCGAGGACTGCGCCGACGCGCTGGCGAAGAACCACGGCGTCAAGGGCCGCATGGAGATCATCCCCACCCCCGGCAAGAGCTTCACCATTCTCAATGACTATGCCCACAAGCCTGACGCGCTGGAGAATGTGCTGTCCTCCGTGCGGGGCTTCGCCAAGGGCCGCACCGTGGTGGTGTTCGGCTGCGGCGGCGACCGCGACCGCACCAAGCGTCCCGTTATGGGCGAGATCGCGGCGCGGCTGGCGGATTTCACCATCGTCACCTCCGACAATCCCCGCACCGAGGAGCCCATGGCCATCATCGACGATATCCTGGCCGGGATGAAGGGCTGCACCGCCTACGCCGTGGAGCCGGATCGGGTGAAGGCCATCCACTACGCCATGGATCATGCCCAGCCGGGCGACGTGATCGTGCTGGCGGGCAAGGGACACGAGGACTATCAGGAGATCAACCACCAGCACTTCCCCATGGATGAGCGGGTGATCGTGGCCCAGCACCTGAAGGAAATGTAAACCAGAGAAAACGCCCCTTTACGGGGCAAAAGAAAGAGAGTCGTTCACATGGAAATTATTCTGGCTGCCATCGTCAGCTTCGTTGTCACCGCCGTGGTGGGCAAGTTTCTCATTCCCGCCCTCGTCCGTCTGAAGGCGGGCCAGAGCATCAAGGAGATCGGCCCCAAGTGGCACATGTCCAAGCAGGGCACTCCCACCATGGGCGGACTGATGTTCATTATCGGTATCGGCGTGGCCATCGTCATCTGCGGGTGGCGGGGCATGCTGGAGGGCAGCTTCCAGCACCTGTATGTGTACCTGTTCGCGCTGGTATTCGGCGGCATCGGCTATATCGACGACTACCAGAAGGTGAAGCATCACCAGAACACCGGCCTGACCGCGCCCCAGAAGTTCATTTTACAGCTGGCGGCGGCGGTGGCGTTCCTGTGCCTGATGCGGTACGAGGGAATGCTGAGCCCCAACCTGTATATTCCCTTTTTCAACACGTATGTTGTGTTAAGCTGGGGTGTGTATCTGGTGTTCGCCGCCTTCGTCATCGTGGGCACCGTCAACGCCGTCAACATCACCGACGGGATCGACGGCCTGTCCAGCAGCGTCACGCTGCCGGTGGCGGCCTTCTTCGCGTGGGAGGGCTGCGGCTATATGCCCCAGTATCTGGTGCTGGCGGCGCTGCCGGTGTATTACGGACAGCTGAGTCTGTTCAGCGCGGCGCTGTTCGGGGGTCTGGTGGGCTTTCTGCTGTATAACCACTATCCCGCCAAGGTGTTCATGGGCGACACCGGCTCCCTGTTTCTGGGCGGCGCGGTGGCGGCGCTGGCTTTTGCCTACGACATGCCGCTGGTGCTGATTTTGGTGGGCTTCGTCTACATCTGCGAAACGCTGTCCGATATCATTCAGGTGAGCTACTTCAAGCTGACACACGGCAAGCGTGTGTTCAAGATGGCGCCGCTGCACCATCACTTCGAGATGTGCGGCTGGAGCGAGAAAAAGGTGGTGGCGGTGTTCGCCACGGTGAGCCTGCTGTTCTGCCTGCTGGCCGTTGTGGCGGTGCAGGGAAGATTTTTGGCAATGTAAGCTGGCATGAAATCTGACGATTTCATTGCCAAAAGGATTGCGGCCGACTGCGCACGTCCTTCGGACACACTGGCGGCCGAGAAGAATTTTTCCGACGTACACGCCGCCGGAAAAATAATTTGAATGTTTCGCGGCGTCCACGCCGCGAACTCTGCGAGGCTTTCGGGGCGGTGTAGGCATCGCCCCCTACGAAGCAACCAACGTACCCGTCCGTATGACGGCGGCGGCCTGAGGGCAGGCCGCCCTACGCACCGGCCACCGATAGAACTTCGTAGGGCGGGGTGCCCTCACCCCGCCGCACGATAATGCACCGCACCAAAAGGCCCCCTTGTGTAAAGGGGGCTGTCACCGAAGGTGACTGGGGGATTGTTGATTACCTGACAACCCCTCCGGCGCTTCGCGCCACCTCCCCTTACACAGGGGAGGCTTTGAATCCCACCCCCAACACCCCACACAGAAAGGAGGAACGTCCCATGACCCAACGTCACCAGCAGCCTCCCATCAAGCATGCGGAGAAAATGCGCCGCAAGTCCATCGAGCAGAAGCATTTGCAGGCCGCCAAGGGCGGACGCATCGACGTTCCCTTCCTGCTGCTGGTGCTGCTGCTGACGATCATCGGCCTTGTGATGCTGTTTTCCGCCAGCTTTCCCTCCGCCTACTACGAAACCGGAACCCCCACCTACTACTTCAAGCGGCAGGCCATTTACGCCGCCGTGGGTCTGGCGGGTCTGGCGCTTGCCGCCCGGTTCAACTATCAGCGCTGGCGCGGCGCGTCCCGACTCTTGCTGATCCTCTCGCTCTTTCTGCTGATGCTGGTCATCATTCCCGGTATCGGCATCAAACACAACAACGCCCGCCGCTGGCTGGGCATCGACGGTGTCTTTACCTTCCAGCCCTCGGAGATCGCCAAGCTGGCGGTCATCGTCTACTTCGCCGACAGCATCTCCAAAAAGCGGGAGAAAATGCTGCAATGGCGGGAGGGCATTGTGCCCTATGCCGTGATTCTTGGCGTTTTTTCCATCCTGATGATGCTGGAGCCCCACCTGTCCGGTACGATCCTCATCGTGGGCACCGGCGCTATCATGATGGCGGTGGGCGGCATGCAGCGGTGGCTCATCGGCGCGGGCGTCGGCGGCGTGGCCGCCGTGGCGGTGCTGTTCGTCAAGCTGGTGGAGAAGGGCGTCATATCCTACGGCGCCAGCCGTATCGCTATGTGGCACGATCCGTGGCTGGATACCAGCAAGGACGGCTATCAGATGGTGCAGAGCCTGATCGCCATCGGCTCCGGCGGTCTGCTGGGCCTCGGCTTCGGCAAGGGACGGCAGAAGTTCATGTATCTGCCGGAGGAGCACAACGACTTTATTTTCGCCATCGTATGTGAGGAGCTGGGGCTGGTGGGCGCCTGCATCATCATGCTGATCTTCGCCATGCTGCTGGTGCGGGGCTTCTGGATCGCTCTCCACGCCCGTGACCGGTTCGGCACGCTGCTGGTGGTGGGCATCATGACCCAGCTGGGTTTGCAGGTGTTCCTGAATATCGCCGTGGTGTCGGGCCTTGTGCCGGCCACCGGCATTTCGCTGCCCTTCTTCAGCTACGGCGGCACGGCATTGGCCTTGCAGCTGGGCGAAATGGGCATTGTCCTCAGCGTTTCCCAGCAGATACCCGCCCCGCGAAACGGGTAGCGACTGTTATTGGTGTGGCAACCCGCTTCCAAAGCCTCCCCTGTGTAAGGGGAGGTGTCAACGCAAAGCGTTGACGGAGGGGTTGTCTATTACGGAGACAATCCCCCAGTCAGCTTCGCTGACAGACCCCTTTACACAAGGGGGCCAAGTATAGATGCGCGGCTCTCTCCCTCGCAATGACACCCAAGGAGCGAAAGCGCGTATTGCCCATCCCTCCCCAAAGGAGCTGTTTGCTATGAATGTGATCTTTACCTGCGGCGGCACCGCCGGACATGTGAATCCGGCGCTGGCGCTGGCAGGCTATCTGCGGGAAAAAGACCCCGCCGCCCGCGTACTGTTCGTGGGCACCCCCAACGGCATGGAGCGGGGCCTGATCGAAAAGGCGGGCTATGACTTTGCCGCCGTGGAGGTCAGCAACTTCCACCGCTCCCTGTCGCCCAAGGCGCTGCGCCACAATTTCAAGACCGCCAAGACCCTGATGACCTCCCGCCGTGAGGCGGACGCCATCATTCGCGCCTTCCAGCCGGATCTGGTGGTGGGCACCGGCGGCTACGCCAGCTATCCCGCCATCAAGGCCGCCGCCCGGCGGCATATTCCCACCGCCGTCCACGAGTCCAACATGATCCCCGGCCTGACCACCAAGCTGCTGGAGGGCTGCGTGAACTGCGTGATGGTGGGGTTCGAGGACTGCCGCCGCCACTATAAGCACCCCGAAAAGGTGGTGGTCACGGGAACGCCGGTGCGGGGCGATTTCTTCGCTCTGACGAAGCAGCAGGCCCGTGAAAAGCTGGGCTATACCGACGATAAGCCGCTGGTGGCCTCCTTCTGGGGCAGTCTGGGTGCGTCCACCATGAACGCCCGGATGCTGGACTTCTTCCGGCGGGAGCAGGCGGACGGCTTTCCCTTCCACCACATCCACGCCGCCGGAAAGAGCGACTGGCCCCATGTGTCCGGCGAGCTGGAGAGGCTGGGTCTCAGCAGTCCGCTGCTGGATGTGCGGCAGTACATCTATGACATGGCGGTGGTGATGGCCGCCGCCGATCTGGTCATCAGCCGCGCCGGAGCCAGCACCCTCAGCGAGGTGACGGCGCTGGGCATGCCCACCATACTGGTGCCCTCTCCCTACGTGGTGGCCAACCACCAGGAGAAGAACGCACGGCTGCTGGAGTCCCACGGCGGCGCGGTGATGCTGACGGAGGAGCAGGCCACCGGCGAAGCGCTGTACGAGAGCACGAAGGACATTCTGCAAAATCCGGAGAAGCGCCGGTCCATGGCAAAGGCCATGGCGGAGTTGGGTATTCCCGATGCCACGGAGCGGATCTACAACACCTTGATGGCCCTGCTGTAACGGGGCAAGCTTCGTCTTGCATAGGATGGGTAAAACCATTGGGAAAGGCGGAGCGATATGTCTTATCTGAGGATTCAGGGAGGCCGCCCCCTCAGCGGCCATCTTACGGTGCAGCGGGCGAAAAACAGCGTCCTGCCCGTTCTGGCCGCCACGCTGCTGGCGGGCGGGGAATGCCGCATTGCGGACTGTCCCCGGCTCAGCGACGTGGAGACGGCGGCGGAGATCCTGCGGCATCTGGGGTGTCAGGCACAGTGGGACGGAAACGACCTGCTGGTGGACACCGCCTGCGTCACCCGCTGGGATATCCCGGAGGGGCTGATGCGGAAAATGCGTTCCTCGGTGATCTTTCTGGGGGCGATCCTGACACGGTGCGGCCGGGCGGAGCTATCCTATCCCGGCGGCTGCGAGCTGGGGCCCCGGCCCATCGACCTGCACCTTACCGCCCTGCGGACGCTGGGCGCGGAGATCAGCGAGATCGGCGGCAGTCTGCTGTGCCGGGCGGAGCGCCTGCGCGGCGACGACATTCTGCTGACGCTGCCCAGCGTGGGCGCTACGGAGAACGCCATTCTGGCGGCCTGCGGCGCGGAGGGCACTACCATCATTTCCAACGCGGCCCGTGAGCCGGAAATCGCGGATCTACAGGACTTCCTGCAAAAGCTGGGAGCCGATGTACACGGGGCGGGCACCTCCACCATTACGGTGCGGGGCGGCGGCGTGCGCCGCGGCTGCGTTCACCGATGCATCGGCGACCGGATCGCGGCGGCTACATACCTGTGCGCGGCGGCAGCTGCCGGCGGACAGGTGACATTGCGAGGCGTAGACTACCGCCATCTTGCCACCGTTACTACGGCGCTGGGGCAGGCGGGCTGCCGCCTGCAATGCACGGAGGATTCCATCACGCTGGAGAGCGACGGCCGTCTGCGGGCTATCCCGCCGGTGCGCACCTCACCCTATCCCGGCTTTCCCACCGACGCCCAGGCGCCCCTGATGGCGGCGCTGCTGCGGTCTGAGGGAGCGGTCATGTTCGTGGAGAACATGTTCGACAGCCGCTACCGCCACGTGCCGGAGCTGGTGCGGATGGGCGCGGATATCCGTCTGGAGGGACGGGTGGCCGTGGTCTACGGCACGCGGGAGCTCCACGGCGCGGCGGTGCGCTGCACCGATCTGCGGGGTGGAGCGGCGCTGGCGATCGCGGCGCTGCAAACGCCGGACGCCACATTGATACACGAAATTTACCACATCCAACGGGGCTATCAGGACATGGCTGGCGACCTTCGGGCGCTGGGCGCGGACGCCATCGTGGAGGTGTAACGGATACAGAAAGGATACACTATGGCCAGAAGACGCAGCTATCACCGCAAACGCCGTCAGGGACGGTTTTCATTCCTGTATAAGATATTGATCTTTGTGGCCATCTGCGGCGCCATCGCCGTGGCGCTGGCGCTGTTCTTCAAGGTGGATACCATCACCGTCACCGGCAACAGCCGCTACACCGCCAACCAGATCATCGAGGCCAGCGGCATCGAGACGGGGGACAATATGTTCTTCCTGAACAAGTACCACGCCTCGGAGCGGATCACCGCCGCGCTGCCCTATGTGGAGACGGTGCGCATCAGCCGCCAGCTGCCCGATACACTGGTGGTGACGGTGACGGAGTGTACCGCGCCTGCCGCCGTGTCGCAGGACGGCAAGCTGTGGCTGCTGTCCGGCGACGGCAAGATCGTGGATGCCAAGACCGGCGACGGCAAGCAGTACGCCGTGGTGGAGGGGCTGACGCTGCTGGAGCCCCAGGTGGGCGCGGACCTTCAGGTGCCGGAGGAGCAGCAGCCCTCCGCCCGCCTGCTGCTGACGCTGCTGGGTCTGCTGCGGGACAAAGACATGCTGGGGGACGTGCAAACCATCGACCTCAGCGACACCGCCTCGGTGGTGATGCGGTATCTGGACAGGTTCGACGTGACCTTCCGCTGGGACGCGGATTTCGATTATAAGCTGGATTATCTGCTGGCGGTGGTGGAGCGCCTGGAGGTCAACGAAAAGGGCACCATCGACATGACGCAGGAAGGAAAAGCCAGCTTTATCCCCGGATGACGGCCTTCCCATGAACTTTTTTTGAAAAAAGGCCGTTACCACTTGACCTGCGGCCTATTCCGCAATATAATACAAGATGTAGTATTAGCAAATAACGAATTTTCGTTTTTATACCATTTCTACCGGAGGGAACGAACATGGCTTTTGGACTGGAAACAGGCGTGGAAAACGTAGTCAGTATCAAGGTGGTCGGCGTTGGCGGCGGCGGCAACAATGTGGTCAACCGCATGGTGCGCAGCGGAGCCAAGGGCGTCGATTTTATCGCCGTGAATACGGACAAGCAGGCGCTGAACGCTTCCAGCGCCAACTATAAGCTGCAGATCGGCGAAAAGCTGACCGGCGGAAAGGGCGCGGGCTCCAATCCCGAGATCGGCCGCAAGGCCGCCGAGGAGAGCCGCAACCAGATCAGCAAGGCCCTGGAGGAGACGGACATGGTGTTCGTCACCGCCGGTATGGGCGGCGGCACCGGCACCGGCGCGGCTCCTGTGGTGGCCGAGATCGCCCGCGAGCTGGGCGTGCTGACCGTGGGCGTCGTCACCAAGCCCTTCGGGTTCGAGGGCCGCAAGCGCGCTCAGCAGGCCGAGGCCGGCATCAGCGAGCTGCGGGACAAGGTGGACTCCCTTGTCATCATTCCCAACGAGCGGCTGAAGTTCGCCACCGACCAGAAGATCACCTTCGCCAACGCCTTCGAGATCGCCGACGATGTGCTGCGTCAGGCGGTGCAGTCCATTTCCGACCTGATCCGTGACACCGGCTTCATCAATCTGGACTTTGCCGACGTGACCGCCATCATGAAGGATGCGGGCATGGCCCACATGGGCGTAGGCCGCGCTGCCGGAAAGGGCAAGGCCGAGGAGGCCGCCCGTATGGCCATCTCCAGCCCGCTGCTGGAGACCTCTATCGAGGGTGCGCGGGGCGTGCTCATCAACATCACCGGCTCCACCGATATCGGTCTGGAGGAGGTGGAGCAGGCCGCCATGCTGGTGCAGCAGGCGGTGCATCCCGACGCGCTGACCATCTTCGGCGCTACCTTCGACGAATCGCTGGACGACGAGATCCGCGTCACCGTCATCGCTACCGGCTTTGCCGAGGGCCAGCAGGCCAAGACCGCCGAGGCCGAAAAGACCCCGGCAGGCCAGCCCGTCAAGCTGGATCCCCTGCCTGCCGAGGGCGAGAAGGCCGACGACGATATGGACAAGTCCTTCAACGATATCCTGAAGATCTTCCAGAAGGACAATTATTAAGGTAACTGGCGGAAATCCGCAACTCGGCCCCCTTGTGTAAAGGGGGCTGTCAGCGAAGCTGACTGGGGGATTGTCCGTCATACGACAACCCCTCCGTCAAAAATCAAAGATTTTTGACACCTCCCCTTACACAGGGGAGGCAAGGGAATCGGATTGTCACGCCAGTGTGCACCCCAAGGGCACTTGCTTCGCGGCGCGCACTGGCTCACAATGACAACACAAGGAACGCTGCTTAACAAACGAAAAAGGCCGTTTGCCTGTGCGGGCAAGCGGCCTTTATCACGGGAACAGGAGGACAACGATGAAACCCATGGAACTGCTGGCCGTGCTGCACACGGCGGAACGGCTGAAGGACACCACCCGCCATTGCTACACCTCCCAGGGCCGCCACGAGAGCGTGGCGGAGCACAGCTGGCGGGTGACGCTGATGGCGTACCTGATGCGGGACGAATTTCCGGAGCTGGATATGGACAAGGTGATGCAGATGTGCCTGATCCACGATCTGGGCGAGTGCTTCACAGGCGACATTCCCTCCTTCGAGAAAACGGCGGCGGACACCGCCAGGGAGGACGGCCTGCTGGCCCGGTGGGTGGCCGGACTGCCCCAGCCCTACTGCCGGGACATGGCGGCGCTGTACGCCGAGATGGACGCGCTGGAAACGCCGGAGGCCAGGCTCTACAAGGCGCTGGACAAGCTGGAGGCGGTGATCTCCCATAACGAATCCCCGCTGGACACGTGGCTGCCGCTGGAGTACGACCTGAACCTGACCTACGCCAACGATAATGTGGCATTCTCCCCCTACCTGACCGCCTTGCGGCAGGCCGTCCGGCAGGAGACGGAGAAAAAGGTGGCAAAAGGGGAGTGAATCCTATACGGAGCGTAATTCCATGCTGTAATTATACAACATGGAATTAAAAATCGACCCCGCGATACGTGCAGAGGGGACGTTAAACATTCGTAGGGGCGGGGGTCTACCCCGCCCTTGTCCCCCTCTGAGAGGGGGCTGTCGAGCATAAGCAAGACTGGGGGAGAGAACAAAAGCCTTGAATTCTCTCCCTCCGTCATGACCGCAGGTCATGCCACCTCCCTCTGAGAGGGAGGCAATAAAATAACCACCGACACACAAACAAAAACCGGGCTCCTTTCCCCGCCTCCTAATAAGAAAACATGAGATAGTCCAGTAAAATCAATGTTTTCAGAGGCAAGGAACACGATGTGAAGTCAAAAATTTTAATACTGGCAGGATAAAGGGTGCTGATGTGAAATATCAGCACCCTTTTCCTGTCCCAAACGCCATAGGAAATCCTATGGCGTTTTTTACTTTCCATCAAGTACACGGAAAACTGTATTGAAAGGGGTGAGAAATCGAAGGTATTTCTTCATGTAGGAAATGCAAATCAAGTGTCCATAGGTTTTCCCACATGGAAAAGTAAATGGGCACAGAATTGAATTTTTTCCGAAAACGAACACTTTTCCAGACCGCCGGAGGGAGGTGAGATTATGGCGGTATTTCGCATTGAGAAAACCCGTGACTACACGGTGATGGCAAACCATCATCTGCGGAACACGGCGCTGTCGCTGAAAGCGAAGGGGCTGCTGTCCCTCATGCTGTCCTTGCCGGAGGATTGGGACTACACCACCAAAGGCCTTGCCCGAATATGCCGGGATGGAGTGGACAGCATTTGTGCTACGGTCCGGGAGCTGGAGGATGCGGGATACATTATCCGTGAAAGAGTCCGTAACGCCAACGGGCGGCTCGGCAGCATCGAGTACACGATTTTGGAGCAGCCCAGACCGCCGGAACCTAAACCGGGAAAACCTGAACGGGAAAATCCAGTTCAGGTAAAACCAGTCTTGGATTCTCCTGTCTTGGGAAAACCTGAACAGGAAAACCCCGCACAATTAAATACTAAAGGATCAAGTAAACAAATATCAAATACTGATTCATCAAGTACGGAAGAATCAAATCCTATCCAATCAAGCCCCCAAACCCCCACGGGGGTCAGCCGGACCGGACGGGACTGGATGCGAGAGCGAGAGAACTATCGGGAACTGATTTTAGAGAATATCGAGTATGACTATCTATGCCGGGATGACCGGCTGGATCGGGATATGCTGAATGAGTTGGTGGAGCTCATGGTGGATACCGTCTGTTCCCGCAGGGAAACAATCCGCATTGCCGGGGACGACTATCCGGCGGAGGTGGTCAAATCCCGCTTCCTGAAGCTGAACAGTTCCCACATCGAGTATGTGCTGGACCGGATGCGGGACAACACCACCTATGTCCGCAACATCAAGAAATATCTGCTGGCTGCCCTGTATAACGCCCCGGCCACCATTGACAGCTACTATGCGTCCCTGGTGAACCACGACCTGTACGGCAGCGGAGAAAGGAGGTAATCACTCGTGCAGGAAGAAGTCACCCAGCGCACCGTTACTCTCTGTGTGGAGGCCACCAAGCTCTCCGCCGGGATGCTGCAACAGGCCATGAAAAAAGTGCTGGACGAGATGCAGAAGGGCGTGACCGGCCACAAGACCAAGCTGCACCACGGCAAGCAGACCCTCCGGCAGCTTATGAAGCACAACACCGGCGTTTCAAACATCGAGATCACCGACCAGAACATCCGGGCCTTTTCCGTCACCGCCAAGAAGTACGGCATTGACTTCGCGCTGAAAAAGGACACCAGCGGCGATATACCCCGCTACCTGGTGTTCTTCAAGGGCCGGGATGCCGACGTTATCACGGCAGCCTTTCGGGAGTTCTCCGCAAAGAACCTGGAGAAAGAGAAAAAGCCCTCCATCCGCAAGGAGCTGGAGCAGGCGAAACAGCAGTCCAAAGCCCAGCACCGCCAGCGGGAGAAGGTCAAGACCAAAGACCGGGGTGTGGAATTATGACGGTTGACTGGAAGAAAAAGCTGATCCCCAACCTCCCGTATCTGCTGTTCGTGTATCTCTTTGACAAGCTCTGCCAGGCGGTGCGCCTTGCGCCCGGCCTTGACGCCTCTGAAAAGTTCCTGCATTTGAGCCAGGGCTTTACGGAGGCGTTTTCTTCTGGGCTGCCAAGTCTGCATCCGCTGGACCTGCTGGCGGGCATCGCCGGGGCGGTCATTGTTCGGCTGGCGGTGTATGCCAAGAGCAAGAATACAAAGAAATATCGCAAGGGCATTGAGTACGGCAGCGCACGATGGGGCACGGCGGCCGATATTGCCCCCTATGTCGATCCGGTTCCCGACTGGAACATTCCTTTGACCCAGACGGAAAAGCTCACCATGTCCAGCCGCCCGAAAAATCCCAAGTACGCCCGAAACAAGAACATCCTGGTCATCGGCGGCAGCGGCAGCGGCAAGACCCGGTTCTTCGTCAAGCCCTCACTCATGCAGATGCACAGCAGCTATGTGGTCACCGATCCCAAAGGACAGCTTTTGTCCGAGGTGGGGACCATGCTGCGGCGGGGCGCCCCCAAGCTGGACGAGAACGGAAAACCCCTGCGGGACGCCCGCGGGAAGGTCATCTATGAGCCGTACCGCATTAAAGTCCTCAACACCATCAACTTCAAAAAGAGCATGAAATACAACCCCTTCGCCTATATTCGGTCGGAGAAAGACATCCTCAAATTGGTCAATGTCATCATTGCCAACACCAAAGGCGACGGAGAAAAATCCTCGGAAGATTTTTGGGTGAAGGCCGAGCGGCTTTTGTACTGCGCCCTGATCGGGTACATCTGGTACGAGGCGGAGCCGGAAGAAAAGAACTTCCTCACGCTGCTGGAGCTCATCAACGCATCGGAGGCCAGAGAGGACGACGAGGAATTTCAGTCGCCCGTGGATATTCTGTTCGCCAAGCTGGAGAAGGAGCACCCGGACCACTTCGCTGTGAAGCAGTACCGCAAATTCAAATTGGCTGCCGGCAAGACCTTGAAATCCATCCTGATTAGCTGCGGCGCCCGCCTTGCCCCCTTCGATATTGCGGAGCTGCGGGAGATCATGTCGGACGACGAACTGGAGCTGGACACCCTGGGCGACCGGAAAACGGCGTTGTTCCTCATTATGAGCGACACGGATACCACCTTCAACTTCGTTATCGCTATGCTGCAAAGCCAGTTATTCAATCTCCTTTGCGACAAGGCGGACGACGTGTACGGCGGCAGGCTGCCCGTCCATGTGCGGTGCCTCCTGGACGAGTTCGCCAATATCGGGCAGATACCCAACTTCGACAAGCTGGTCGCCACCATCCGGAGCCGGGAAATCTCGGCTTCTATTATTTTGCAGTCCCAAAGTCAGTTAAAGACCATCTACAAGGACGCCGCAGACACCATTGTGGGCAACTGCGACACCACCTTGTTTTTGGGAGGCAAGGAGAAATCCACCCTGAAAGAAATCTCGGAGCTGCTGGGCAAGGAGACCATCGACAGCTTCAATCAATCCGAGAACCGGGGCAGCCAGGTTTCCCACGGCCTCAACTATCAGAAATTAGGAAAGGAGCTGATGACCCAGGACGAGATAGCGGTGATGGACGGCGGCAAGTGTATTTTGCAGCTTCGAGGGGTGCGGCCGTTTTTCAGCGACAAGTTTGATATAACCCGCCATCCCCGCTACAAGTACCTTGCCGACGCCGACAAGAAAAACACCTTTGACATTGAACGGTACATGAAACGCAGACCGGCCATTGTGAAGCCGGACGAGCCTTTCGATCTGTACGAATTGAAAGCCACCGACCTTCAACCCGACAATTCAACTGAACGAAAGGAAATGTGATTTATTTTATATAGCATATGGACATTTTAACAATCTCAGCATCAACATCACAAATGATTTGATACATTTTAAAAATGAGGTGTAACAGACAAGAGGCAAAGCAACAGCCCAGGAGTCAATCACTCCTGGGCTCTCGTAATACTTTGTCAAAGCGATATTTTACATATATCTGCCGGATTTGCTCCATGTTTTCACGGATAGCTTCTTCATCTTGTTTATGGTAACGCGGTATTGCATAACCGGCTCCATTTGAAAAGCATCCCATTGCCACCCCTGTAATGGTATACTCAATCAATTGTGTAAATGAATATAAATCTTTTTTTATATGGGAAGAGATGCTCAATGCACAATCGCTATTGAGTAAATCACGGATCTTAGCATACCCCATTTCAACAGATTCAAAAAAACAATCTTGGAAAGGTGTACAAAAATTTTGCTCTAAAAAAATCATATCAAACTGGGATTCCTGAAAAATTTTTTGCAATTCTGTATAGAAAGCTTCCTGGCTATTATTTCCATTATGTAGCCGCTGTGCAACCCATTCTTCATGTGTTGCTTTCATTTCTGTTAAGCATTCTACTGTGTATTTCGATGGTTTCTGGTCCACTAGGCTATGATATGTGGAACACAGTAAAATTAGATTCTCAATACTATTAACTTTAGTATCTGATAGACTTGAATTATGTCGTGCGCTATTTGGATTTAGCCCTTGAATATGACATATTTCACTAATATTCGTGCCATTAAAAAATAATTTACAGGAACATCCCGGAAATGCACACATGTTTCCTGACCTTGCGTAGAGTTCCTTTATCACTTTAGACTGTAAAGATCTATTTGCCATAATTTGATCTCCTAAAAGCAATTATTTAATTGTAATTTTATCATAGGAAAAGGATTTTATAAAGACAAAACGGTCTCGATAATTTGATCCGAGGAAAATTTTAAATCCATCCCCATTAGTTGGGATGCCTCCTGGACGAGTTCGCCAACATCGGGCAGATACCCAATTTTGACAAGCTGATCGCCACCATCCGGAGCCGGGAAATCTCGGCTTCTATTATTTTGCAGTCCCAAAGTCAGTTAAAGACCATCTACAAGGACGCCGCAGACACCATTGTGGGCAACTGCGACACCACCTTGTTTTTGGGAGGCAAGGAGAAATCCACCCTGAAAGAAATCTCGGAGCTGCTGGGCAAGGAGACCATCGACAGCTTCAATCAATCCGAGAACCGGGGCAGCCAGGTTTCCCACGGCCTCAACTATCAGAAATTAGGAAAGGAGCTGATGACCCAGGACGAGATAGCGGTGATGGACGGCGGCAAGTGTATTTTGCAGCTTCGAGGGGTGCGGCCGTTTTTCAGCGACAAGTTTGATATAACCCGCCATCCCCGCTACAAGTACCTTGCCGACGCCGACAAGAAAAACACCTTTGACATTGAACGGTACATGAAACGCAGACCGGCCATTGTGAAGCCGGACGAGCCTTTCGATCTGTACGAATTGAAAGCCACCGACCTTCAACCCAACAATTCAACTGAACGAAAGGAAATGTGAATATGAGCTTTTTTACTAACGCTATCGACGTTTTGCAGACTCTGGTCATCGCCCTGGGCGGCGGCCTGTGCGTGTGGGGCGGCATCAACCTTCTGGAAGGTTACGGCCAGGACAACCCTGCCTCCAAAAGCCAGGGCATCAAGCAGCTCATGGCGGGCGGCGGCGTTGCCCTCATCGGCATCACCCTGATCCCTCTGCTGTCCGGTCTGCTGTCCACCACCTAATGTTTCTCCAAAACCGGCGGGGGCTTTCGCTTGATAGCGGGAGCCCCCGCAAAGGAGGTGATCTCCCTTGATATTGGATATGATCCAGGAGTGGTTCAAGGAACTGCTCATTGACGGTATCATTTCAAACCTGACCGGGATGTTTGATACCCTGAACACAAAGGTGGGCGAGATCGCCGGGGAGGTCGGCATGACGCCCGCCGCCTGGAACAGCAGCATCTTCAACATGATCCGCAACCTCTCGGAGACGGTGATCGTCCCCATCGCGGGCATTATTCTCACCTTTGTCATGTGCTATGAGCTGATTCAGCTTATTATCGAGAAGAACAACCTCCACGACTTCGACACCTGGATTTTCTTCAAGTGGATTTTCAAAACCTTCTGCGCGGTGCTGATCGTCACGAACACCTGGAACATCGTCATGGCGGTGTTCGATGTGGCGCAGAATGTGGTCAGTCAGTCGGCGGGGGTCATTATCTCGGACGCGGGCATCGACATCTCCGGCGTGGTGGGCGATCTGGAGACCCAGCTTGCCGACTGGAGCGTGGGCGCCCTGCTGGGGCTGTGGTTTCAGAGCGTGTTTGTGGGGCTGTGTACGCAGATACTTTCCATCTGCATCTTCCTGGTGATCTACGGCAGAATGATTGAGGTGTATTTGGTGACCTCCATTGGACCGATTCCCTTTGCCACGATGGTCAACCGGGAGTGGGGCTCCACGGGGCAGAACTACCTTCGTTCTCTGCTGGCCCTGGGCTTCCAGGCCTTCCTCATTATGATCTGCGTGGGTATCTATGCGGTGCTGGTGGAGGGCATCTCCACATCCGGCGACAACATATCCGCTGCCATCTGGGGTTGCATGGGCTATACGGTTCTGCTGTGCTACACCCTGTTTAAGACCGGCAGCCTTGCAAAATCCCTGTTCGGTGCCCACTAAAGGAGGCAGATATTTGAGAGTAGGCCTTATTGATGTGGACTCGCACAATTTTCCCAACCTGTGTCTGATGAAGCTCTCGGAGTATCACACCAGACGCGGGGACCGGGTGGAATGGTGGGACCCTGCAAAGCAATATGACCTTGTTTATAAAAGCCGGGTATTTACAGACACCTATTCCAAAGACACCATACAGGTGAACAATGCGGATAAGGTCATCCAGGGCGGTACAGGTTACGGCCCCGGCGAAAACCTCCCGCATGAGATTGAGCATATTCGGCCGGACTATTTTCTATATCCGCGGTTTTTAGGTACAGCCTACGGCTTTTTAAGCCGTGGCTGTCCAAGGAACTGCGGATTTTGCATTGTCAGCGGAAAAGAAGGGCGCAGGAGCGTCCGGGTGGCTGATCTTTCCGAGTTTTGGAATGGTGAAGAAGAAATCAAACTGATGGACCCGAACCTGCTTGCCTGTCCCGACCATGAAAGGCTCATTGAGCAGCTAATTGAGAGCCGGGCGCTGGTGGACTTTACCCAGGGGCTCGATATTCGCCTTATCAGCCGTGATAATGTATCTCTGCTGAACAAAGTGCGGACAAAAGCGGTGCATTTTGCATGGGATAACCCGGACGAGGACCTGACGGAGTATTTCCGTCGCTTTCGTGAACTTACTTCCATAAAGAGCGACCGAAACCGCCGCGTCTATGTCCTGACCAATTACGGCAGCACCCATGAACAGGATTTGTACCGGGTAAACACCTTGCGGGCATTGGGATATGATCCCTATGTGATGATCTATGAGCGTCCCACGGCTCCACGCATTACCCGCCATCTGCAAAGATGGGTAAATAACAAACGGATTTTTCATTCCGTATCAGATTTTAAGGACTATGCGCCGATGAAGAAGGAGGTGTGAAACATTGGCTTATGTAACGATCCCGAAGGACCTGAGCCGGATACAGAGCAAGGTCCTGTTCGGGCTGACCAAACGACAAGTGATCTGTTTCGGAGCGGCGGCGCTGGTAGGCGTGCCGCTTTTCTTTTTGGCAAAGGCGAGCTTGGGGACCACCACGGCGGCGCTGTGCATGATTTTGGTGATGCTGCCGTTTTTCCTGTTCGCCATGTACGAGAAGAACGGGCAGCCGCTGGAGGTGTTTCTGGGCCATCTGATCCAGAACAAATTCATCCGGCCGAAGGTGCGCATCTACCAGACCAACAATCTCTATTCCGCCCTGGTGCGGCAATCCCAACTGGAACAGGAGGTGAAGCGGATTGCGAGAAAAGGCAGAAAAACCGGCAAAGCGTAAGCTCACCCGTAACCAGCGCAAGCAGATCGAGGCGGTGATCCGGCAGGCGAAGGGCGACGGGAAAAACCATACGGTGCAGGACAGCATCCCGTTTCAGAACATGTTCCCGGATGGCCTGTGCAGGCTGGAGGGCGGCACCTTCTCCAAGACCATCGCCTTTGAGGATGTGAATTACCGCCTGGCTGGGCCGGAGGATCAGCGGAGCATCTTTGAAAGCCTTTGCGACTTTTATAACGGCTACGATCCCACTATTGGCGTCCAGGTCACTTTGGACAGCCGCAGCGGAGGCAGCGCCGCCGATGAAATGTTCGGTATCACCAGGCAGGGCAACGACCTGGACCCCATCCGGGACGAGGCGGTGGACATCCTGCGGATGCAGTACAAGCGGGGCAACAACGGCTATGTGAAAACCAAGTATGTGACCCTGACCATCGAGGCGGAGAACCTT
>ERZ827512.1893-NODE-1893-length-18519-cov-3.817049_pt1 | contig 18519 bp, 14 predicted proteins | sample MGYA00519916_ERZ827512 | MGnify/ENA primary metagenome ERZ827512 (study PRJEB31778, sample SAMEA3449335) | human gut metagenome | biome: human gut; feature: human-associated habitat; material: faeces | place: United Kingdom | collected 2010/2012 ... | reverse complement strand
CATGGCGCGGCGGCAGGCAGGCTCGACCGTGCCGATGATTGGGATGTCGTTCTCCTCGGAAAGCAGGTCAAGCGCGATAGCGGACACGGTGTTGCAGGCAATGATGATAGATTTCAGGTCATACTGGCGCAGAAACGCCACATCCTGCCGGGCGTACTTGGTGATGATATCGCGGCCGCGCGTACCGTACGGCACGCGGCCGGTATCGCCGAAATAGATGATATTTTCCTGCGGCATCAGGGCGTGCAGACGGCGCACGGCGGTCAGACCGCCCAAGCCAGAGTCAAATACGCCGATTGCACGCTTATCCATTGTGCTCCTCCAGTGCCAGAGAGATCAGGCGGTCGAGCAGCTCGGCGGTGCTGCCGTCGTCCTTTTCGCTGCGGTAGCGCCGGATGCGGGCGGCGATGCTCGACTCCATTTCACCGCACCGGCTGATGCTCTCGCCGTAGCGGGCGTTCAGCTCGTAGGCGCGGCGCTCCTCTAACTCGCACTGCTTGCGGATCTGCGGCAACTCGCTGAGCGCGCAGAGCAGCTCCTTTTTATCCGCATAGCCGAACTTTGCGGGCAGCGCGCGGGCGCGGCGCTTGACCAGCAGCGCGGCGAGCAGGCCGGCTGCGCCGAGCGCCAGTGCGGCGCAGCCGAAGATCGCCCCCAGCCTCGGCAGGAAAAAGCAGGCGATTCCGAACGCCAGAAGCCCTACGCCGAGGAGCAGAAACGTCGGAAAAAGGCGCTTTTCCCGCGCGAGCGCGGCGCGGACGACCGGCTCCTCGCCCGCCCAGCGCGCGCAGACGGCGGCGGTGGCCTCATACGCGTCGGTCGCCGTGCGGCTTTCGTAGGCGAGCCGGTCGCGCTCCTTGAGCATCGCCATATACTGCGCGTTGTCGTTCATCAGCTCCTTGACGGCGGAGGTGTCGGGGATGTCCGCGCCGGAGAACTCGGCGGCGGCGCTGTCGTAGCGCCGCTTGGCCTCGGCCTCGGCGGCGTCGACGGCGCGAAGGCGTTCAAGCTGCGTGCGCGCGGCGTATTTCTCGATGTTGCGCCGCTCGTCCTGTAAGCGCTCGAGCTTCTCACGGTCGCGCGAAAGCTCGGCAGTGTTTTTGGTGATCGTTTCGTTGCAGACGCGGATGCGGTCGTTCAACTCCGTGCCGCGCTCGCTCTCGGCCTGATAGCTGGCGAGCTTGCCCTCCAGCTCGGGGATGACGCCGCGGTTCTGCGCGTTGCGCAGCTCGGCCTTGGCCTCGCGCAGCCGCTTCTGCGCCTTTTCGGCGCTGATGCGCTCGTCGGCGGAAAAGAGGATGTTCTGCACCTGCTCGGCCAGCGCGTCGTCGCCGTTTTTGCTCTGAAAAAGCTGGCGGAAGTAGGCGCTTTTGACGAACAGTTCCTCGGGCGCGCCGAACAGCACCTCGCCGGGGACGAGCGACTGGAAAACCGGCTTGCGGGTTTGCAGGTTGACAATCTCCACATGCTCCTTCGACGGCAGGTCGTAGGTCCGCTCGACCCGAAACGAGCCGCTCGGGCAGACGACGACCAGACTGCCGGACGCGCGCGTGCCGTTCCACGGCATATAGAGCTTCTTTTCGTTTTCTGCAATCGACTGGCTGCGCGTGGACGAAAAGCCGTACAGCACAAACTTGATAAAGGCCGCCAGCGTGCTCTTGCCCGCCTCGTTCGGCGCTTCCAGGAGATTGACGCCCGACGCCGGCGTGAGCACGACGTCGGACAGGCAGCCGAACGCGCCGATTTCGATGCGTTCGATTCTGGTCGCCATCATCGGCCCTCACCTCCGAAATCGTTGATGCCGCGGTCGTTGAGCGCGCCGAGTCCGTACTTGAGCGCGCTGAGCGCGACGAAATATTCCTCGCTGTCCGGCTCGGCGGCCTCGATGCAGGCCTTCATTTTGGAATAAAACACGCCGCGCAGCGTCGATTCGCGTTCGAGCGCAAGGTAGTCGGGCGCGGGAAAGGTTTTGTCGACAATCTCGATATGCCACGGATATTCGCAGCCGCGGCCGATGTCCGCCGGCGTGATGAGGAAGCTGTCCGCCACCTCGCCAGTCAGCGTCAGCCGCAGGGCGGTGTCTTCGGTGTAGCGGCGGATGTCGGCGCGGATGCGCTCGACCGCCTCGGCCTTGTCCGCGCAGCCGCCGACGTCCACGGCCGCGCGCTCATAGCGGCGCTTGGAAAAGCGGACGAAGCGCAGGCCGTTGGATTCCTTCGTCAATTCTCCGAACAGCGCGCCATGATAGCCCGGCTCGTCGAACGAACGGCTCTCCAGACAGCCGGGGTAAGCGTAGACAGTGCCGCCCTCGCGCAGCAGGCCGCTCGGCGCGTGAATGTGGCCGAGCGCGATGTAATCAAAGCCCGAGGCAGCAATTTCGGATTTCGTAATCGGCCCGTTCGTGGACAGCGGCATACCGACGTCGCCGTGGCAGACGAGCAGATTCAGCCGCCCCTTGTCGAGCGCCGGATAGCCGACCACCGGCGAGGAAAGGCAGGTCTTGCCCGTGAAGCCCACGCCGTATACGTCCACGCCCAGCTCGTCGAGCCGCACGCGCTCCTTTTCGCCGGTGAAAATATGTACGTTGTCCGGAAACGCGACGCGCTTGTAGGGCGACGCGTCGTTATACGGGTCGTGGTTGCCCGGCGCGATGAAAAAGCGGCAGGTGGGAAAGGAGGCGAACTGCCCGGCGAGCAGCTCGCAGGTGTCGCGCGTGACATAGTCGCCGTCGAACAAATCGCCGGAGATGATGAATATATCCGCCCCGTTGGAGCGGGCAAAGAGGACGGCGGACGTGAACGCGCTGCGCAGCTCGATGCGGCGGCGGTCGGCCTCCCCGGGCGTGAACAGGGAAAAGGGCGCGTCGAGGTGCAGGTCGGCGCAGTGGAAAACCTTCAATGGCATTGTTTTTCGTATCCTTTCTCCGGCATTTTGATGAACGCGGCCATCGTGCCGCGGTTTTCGCCCATCACACGGTGCGAGAAATAATCGTCGCCGCCGCAGATCGTGCAGACGCCGCAGTCGGAAATCTGCGCGTCGCTTACGCCCAGCCGCCGCAAATCCGCGCGGATGACCGCCGGCAGGTCGAGCAGGTACTTCCCCGCCGTTCCGGCCGGCGTGAAGGCCGCGCGCAGCGCGCCGTCCTTCCGCACGAACGCGTCGTACAGCTCGGCGGAGACCTCGTAGCAGCAGCGCCGCGCGCACGGCCCGATGGCGGCGAGAATATCCGCCGCATCGGCGCCGCCGGCCGTCAGCGCGCGGACGGCGTTCGCCGTGATGCCGCCGAGCGTGCCCCGCCAGCCCGAATGCACGGCGGCGACCGCGCCGCTTCTCCGGTCGCAGAGCAGCACGGGCACGCAGTCGGCATACCGCACCGACAACAGCAGCGCGGGCGTTCGGGTGTACAGTCCGTCTACGCCCCCGTCAAAGGGCGGCAGCGTCAGGCCGCGGCCCGCGTCGCGGTCGTCGGCAAGGCGCACCGTAAGGCTGTGCGTCTGGTACGAGCGGCAGACCCGCGAAACCGGCAGCCCGAACACGGCGGCCGCGCGCGCGTGGTTTTCCAGTACGTTTTCGGCCGTGTCGCGCAGCCCGCCGCTCCCCTGCGCGAAATTGAGCGATGCGAACACGCCCGCCGAGACGCCGCCGCCGCGCAGCGAAAACAGATGCGGCACGCCGTGCGCGTCCAGCAGCGGCGAGGTCAGATATTGTACGCCGGATTCATGCCGGACAAAAGCTTCGGTCATAATCGTTCCTTTCCCGTCTGACGAAAAAGCATATATCTCATTATAACACCCCGAACGCCGTCAGGCAAGAGGAACGCGCAAACATTTTTTGCAAATTTCGCGCATTGCGCTTGACAAACGGATAAAATACTGGTATAATAGCAAAGCTATATACGATAAGTATGTGCGCGCAGCGGCGGAATAGCTCAGTTGGCTAGAGCATTCGGTTCATACCCGACAGGTCATAGGTTCAAGTCCTATTTCCGCTACCATCGCGCCCGCCGTCTGTCCCCGCTCCGCGGGGACAGACGGCGGGCGCGGCAAACGGCCCGTTGGTCAAGCGGCTAAGACACCGCCCTTTCACGGCGGTAACACGAGTTCGATTCTCGTACGGGTCACCAGAGGCTCCGCAATCGCGGAGCCTCTTTTTTTGTGCGGCGCAGCACCCGCCGTCCGAAGGAAAGCCGCACACGGTGCGAACCGTCTGTCCGCATCTGCCGATCTGCGCTGGCCTGCCCGCGTTTGCTTATCTGCGTTCGTCTATCTGCATATACATATTTTCTTAACGGGCAGCGCCGCTTTACGGCGCTGCCCGTGCGGTTTCGGCTGTGACGTCCGCCGGTTGGTGCGCGAAAGGGCTTAAGCGCCCTGCGCCGCCTTGGTATACACTTCCACGGCGATGCGCAGCCCGATGCAGAAGCCGTCGAAGAAGGCTTGCTCGGACGAGTCCAGCACATATTGCTCGATGGCCTCCTCGCACGCATCGAAAAGCGGCTTTGAAGTGCTGGGAAGCGCTTCGGACACAGCTTTTTCGCGCTTTCCATGGCAATCGCACTTCTTTTCATTTTTTTGTTGTCTGTACCCGAATCGCCAATCGATTCCATATGCTTTTTCATAGTCCTTTTTTGCCGTAAAATTCCCCCGAATATGAACGTTATAAGGCCATATAAAATTTATATGAACCTTATAAGGTGCAAAACATGAATTCTTGCAAAAGATGTGTTATAATACATTCAACTCAGCAAATACGCACAATGCAAGGGGGAGAAAAAGAATGAAAAAGATAGCAATAGAAAAAAATCAGAAACGACTCCGGCAAATCAGCATCAAAATCGGAGCAATTCGAAAATGGAGAGGGATGTCGCAGACCGCGCTGGCTGAAAAAGCAGAAATCAGCCGTTCCCTTTTAAGCTCCATTGAAGCGCCGAAGCTGGCGTGTAACTTTACGATTGAAGTATTGTTTAACATAGCGGACGCGTTAAATGTGGAAGTGAAAGACCTGCTGGATGATGACAATTGGGATTTTATGAACCAAAATGTATGATTTTATGCTCCTTCCGTCAGCCTTGCCAAAGAGCATAAGAACCGCATTATAAGGCACCTTTATTCACTCTCATCAAATCAAGCATTATTCATCGCTGCATACCCGACGGCGGCTTTGCCGCCGTCGGGTATGCAGCACCCGCATTTTCACAAACGCAAAAAGGGCAGCCCGCTTATACGCGGCTTCTCCGCCCTGCGCCGCCCGACGGCTGCGGACGATACAGACCGGCAAAAGGCACCGCACATCGGAGGGAGAGGGCGCGCGACCACGGTCGGCGTCGGAAACGACGCCGCCCGTGGTCACGCGCCGCCCCTTGCCGGCTGGCGGCGAGCAGACGAGCGCCTGCCGGACGCCGTGACAACGGCTGCTATCGTTCGGCGGCCGCCCCTGCACCGATAAGAACAGCCTTACGCCCGTCACGAGCCGCGGCAAGCGATTCGACGGCACACAGCACCCCCGCCCTCAAGGGCATTCCGAAGCGCCACCCTCTGCGCGATGAAAGCAAAGAGGTATTTCGGAGACAGTATATGCCCCCGCCGCGGCCGCTGCCATAGCCGCCGTCCGCCCGCCCCGCCGAACGACATACCGCAGAGGAATTTTCAGCCGCATATACACCCGCAAAAAATCCGCCTGCGCCCGCCAAGCCGCTCACAGCGACTATGCCGTCCACGGCAAACATTTGCCCACGACAAACATTTGCCCGCGGCTGCCCGTCAGCCCACGGCGGCCAATACGACCTCGACAGTTTGGCTGCCCGACTATCCCCCAAGCGGCCAAACGCCGGCCGACGCAAGGCGCTTCTGCCGGAGCGCAGGCCGGACGGGATTGGAAAATCTGCGGGGAGGATGGCTATGCACACACCCGCATTTTCAAAATACAATGTGCAAATCACATAAGTTGCATTGCTTTTCCAAGCCTCTTTTGGAAAAAGCGTTGACAGCCCGTCGGCGGCGTGTTATAGTTACGGGAGCCCGTGCGCGCCCGAAGGCATTTACCCTGCCTTCGGGCTTTTTTGCGCCTTTCTTTTCCCGCCCATTCGTCATGCAGCCTTTCGTCCGACGCCCGACAGGCCGGCGGGCGCGTTTCGACGAAGGTCAATCCGCATTTCTTCGCCGCCCGCCCCGACGCCGGCTTCCCCGCCGCATAGGAAATGCAGACGCGGCCGGTTTCATGTTCTCCATACTCTCCATGCCTTCATATTTTCCATATTATCCATACCCATCGCCGCCCTTGCTGCCGACCGCTGCTCAAACTGGGATACGCAGACCGGAAAGCGGCGGCCCTTGCCCAAAAAGCGAAATGCCGTCGGGAGCAGCATTTGCTCCCGACGGCATAGACCGCTTACCGGCCGGCTGCCGCCAATTTGCGCGCCCGATCCACATACGCCTTGAAGCGTTCCTCGTTTCTTACGGAGTCGAACCAGCCCCAGGCGCTGATGCAATGGTACAAATTGGCCGCGTCCGGGTCAAGCCTGTAACCGTAGGAAACCGGCGCGCCTGCGCCGTCCGGCAGAAGGAGCGTTTCCCGACCCTTGACATATCGGATGTCCCCGAACAGCTCGGCGCTGCCAAGCTGCAGCAAATCGCCGTCCCTGGCCGCGCAGTGCTTTTCATAGTGCCGACAGGCGAGTTCCAGACATCGATAGCCTTCCTCCTTCTCGCCCTTGACAAAGTACGCCGACGCCTTGACCAGCGCATGCCAGCCGTAAACCCCGTTCCACGCCGGCGGAACGCCGTCTTTGCCGCCGAAGGATTCCATAAGCGCCATATGATGCGCGCAGATGCCGATTGACCGGCCTGAGTCATAGGCATGCCATCCCGGTCTTGCAAGGAAATGAAGCATAATATGAAAATTGTTTTCGCTGTGCTTCAGATGCGTTTCCTTCCACTTCCCCTGCTCCCACAGGCGGCGCTCCGCTTCCTCCCCCTGTATCGCGCCGTACCGGGTGACCGGCGGGGGAAGCACGCGAATGCCGGTGCGGTCGGCGAAAATCACGACGTCGCCGTTCTCATCGGCAACATAGCTGTACTCCGCCGCGCCGACAAAGCCGTCGGCAAGGTCAAGCGCGTCATAGCGGCGAAGCATACCGTCTGCCAGCGGCATATAGCCCTCGCCCTCGCCTGTATACGACGTCAGCTCATACACGGTCGTTTGTCCGCGGTATTCGTTTTCGGTGCGGACGATGCCGACGCCGTCGGCAAAGTAGTAAACCTTTTTGCCCGCGCGGTAGGCCCAGCCGTCGATGAACCCGCTGATTTCCATAGTGAGTCTGAGGCAGTGCTCGAATATGCCCGCTTTCGTTGCGACCGTGCCGCCGTCCTCGCACAGAAGCTGCGTTTTGACCACACAGTCGTTCCAGTCATACTCCACGATGGGGGACGCGCCTATACGCCATTCCTCCGACCAGATGCATTTTGCCGCGTCCTGCAAAATCCCCAGAATATCGTTGAACAGGAGCGACGACTCCGAAGGCCCCCTATCGTCTATGTCCTTCAGTTCAAAGCTCCAGCGGCTGTCATAGCCCGACAGACAAACAGCGCCGTTTTTTTCGCACACCATCCGGCGTTCGAAGAAGTTCCAGTGACCGGAAGCCGTATGCTGCGGATTGTATTCGGGGTCTGTCGCCATAATCCTGCGCGCGACCGAGGCCGCCGCTTTGCTGTGCGCTTTTTCCACGGGGGTTTTGGCAAGCAGCGCCGCGCGCTCCACGGCATGCGTCACGTCGCAGACCTTTCCGGTATTCGGATCAAAATAATCGTTTGCGATCTGCTGGACCATATCCGCCCACGCGTTTTCATCATACCGCATTCGCTCGGTATCGGCAGAGGACGTCAGCAGGACCCTCGTTTCGTCCGCAAACGAAACCTCATAGAGCAGCTCCGTCCGAATGACGGACGCGGGATATTCCGCAGCGTACTCCCACCTGTTGCCCCGCGCCATCGGGAGCAGTCCCCTTCCGCCGGCAATATGATACGACGAAAGCAGCCGCACGTCCCCGATGCCGTCCGCGATATGCTCCTGCCGGACAATCCCCACGCCGTCCTTGTAGTAGGTTTTGAAAACCGATTTGTGCCGCCAGCTTGTGTGCACGGCAACCCAAAGCTGACAGCCTGCAAAGGTTCCCGCAGGCGTATGCACGGTTTCGTTATCGGCTTCAAAGGTAAGCGTCGAGCCGTCGGAGGCCGTAAAGGACCCGCCGGGCTTCAGGTCGGCAAAGAACCTGCCGTCGCAGATGGCGGCGTTTCGGAAAACGTAGCTGCTCTCAAAGTCAATGGACTCCAAAGCCCCCTCTTCGACCATATCGTCCTTCCAGAATCTCAGCGACCCGTCCGCATAGCGGAATTCATACGAGGCTGTACCGATGCGGTACGAATACGCGTGTTTGTCCTTATAGGCCGCAGAAAGCGCCTCCTCCATCCTTCTTGCATAGGGCACCATATGGTAATAGGCGTCCGCTTCGGTGAGGATTTCGCGCACCTTGCCGTAGGCCTGCTCTCCCTCCTCCGTCCGTCCCTCGCGGAAGGCATAATAGCCGAGCCAAAAGTATTCCCGTCCGAGCGTTTGCCGAAAGCCGGCCTGTTCAAGGCGGGGAATCTGCTCGGAGCGCATGAAATCGATTTTTGCGCTTCCCCAGAACCTCGAATCTTCCTTAATGACGATGAAGGTCATCGCCTCCTCGTTTTTTCCCTCTATTGCGGCGTCGGCAATTCTTTTGAGAAGCGCGTCATTTTTTTCGCCGGGCAGCCACCACCAGCCGCAAAGCAGCACATCGGCAAGCGCATAACTTTTGTCCCGCGACTCGGGCAGTTCCTCCACCTCGCGCAGAACGTCCCGATATACGGCCTCAAACCCGCTTTTGTCGTTTTTGAATTGCCACAGCCGAAGCTCGGCGACCTTTTTCATCACACGCTGCACCAGCGTATCGTTGTATTTTTCGTTCATTGCACACAGCCCCTTTCGAATTCGTTTTCTGCCGTCGTGAAGCTGCCATTTCACCGTACCCTCGGAAATACGCATCCGGCCTGCGATTTCCGCGATAGAGAGTCCTTCAAAGTAATGCAGCCGGATGATCTCTCCTACTTTCTGCGGCAGCTTTCCGATGCTTTCGTTCAGTTCGTCTCTTTCTTCGGCCAATGCGTACAGCTCGGCGGGGTTCTGCCGCTGCCCGTCGTCGAAGGCCAGGTTTTCCAGGGCTTCAAAAGGCAGATAGCTGCGAAAGCGCCTTATCATATTCAAGGCGCAGTTTTTCGCAATACGGCAAACCCAAGCGCTGAATTTCCTGCCGTCCTGCAGGGTATCCAATTTCATCCATGCGGTGACAAAGGCGTCCTGCGACGCATCCTCCGCCATATGCTGATTGTGCGTTACGGAAACGGCAGAGGCCATCACCGCCCTCTGATGGCGGACGACAAGGGTTTCATACGCGCTTTGTTCTCCGGCCAGCGTCAGCATGACCAGCGTTTCATCGCTTTCGTTTCTGTAAATGACGTGCGTCCTCCTTTCGCGGAGCTCGAAAATTTTCGATTTTGTAAGCGCTTGTCTTATAGACGCGAACCGCACAGAAAAGGTTGGGTGGGAAAGGAACTGTTTTTTTTGAAATATTTTGCGCGCCGTCGGCCGGCGCTTGGGCGACGGCGCGCTGGGCCGACGGCATTTCGGAAAATCGCTTGTTGCAAGGGGCTTTTACGTCTTTATTTTTTCGCCGCCCATTCGTCGTGCGTCACGGCGTACACGTTCAGGTCGTGGAGCCTGCCGTCCGACGTCCGATAAGCCTGCGGGCGCGTTTCGACGAAGGTCAATCCGCATTTCTGCGCCGCCCGCCCCGACGCCGGGTTCCCCACCGCATGGGAAATGCAGACGCGCCGGACGCCCGCCTCGTCGAACAGGAAGCCGATCACCGCCGAGGCGGCTTCGGCCATCAGCCCCCTGCCCCAGTACGCCCGCCCCAGACAGTAGCCCAGCTCCGCGCAGGACGTCTCCTCGTCCAGCCGTACGACGCTGATATTGCCGACGGGACGGCGCTCGTATTCGAGCGTCCAGTTGTAATACGACGGCCGCGCGTAGGATTCGCACCAGCCCGCGAGCAGCGCCGCGGTCGCCTCCGGCGACGCGTGCGGCTGCCAAGTCAAAAACCGCGTCACCTGCGCATCGCAGGCCCAGTTGTCGTACATCGCCTGCGCGTCCGCCGGGGTGAAGCGGCGCAGCAGCAGGCGTTCGGTACGAAGCTCTTTTGTACCCTTGTGTTCCATATTCGATTCGCTCCTTATGTATTTTTCCGAAAAATGTCAATTGTATGATGGGAGCAGCCGACCATATCCTGCCGTTCGCAGGTGGCCAAGCAATATCTGAGCCAGACGGCATACACCGCGTCGTCCATCGCGTCGACGGTCTCGCGTATATGGTTCGTGAAGCCGTCCGACGCGACGAAATGGAGCTGCGTGACCGGAAGCGCGCCGCGCAGCAAATCGATGTCCTCCCTGCGGTACAGCTCGAAAACATCCTTCGGCTCGGAATGCGTCTCGAAGCTCTCGGGGTCAAGCATCCCCTGCTCGATGCAGCGAAGGACATTCCCCCTGACGAAGCCATATTGCAGAATGGTCGCGTCGCGCATACAATAGGCCGCGAAAACGACGCCGCCCCGCTTCGTGACGCGGACGGCCTCGGACAGCGCCGCCGACTGGTCGCCGCGCGTGAACAGATGGTACATCGGGCCGAGAAGCAGCGTGACGTCGTAGGTCTCGTCCGCGAAGGCCGACAGGTCTCTTGCGTCGCCCTGCCGGATCGTGACCGGCTCGCCTGCGGCGGTATTCCGCCGGAAAAGCTCGATGTTATGCTCGGCCAGCTCGACTGCGTCCACGCAGAAGCCGCGCCGCGCGAGCGTGTGGCTGTACCGGCCGGTTCCCGCGCCGATTTCCAGAATGCGCATGCCCGGCTTTGCATATCGCTCGATGTACGTCATCGTGACGGCGAACTCGACCGCGCCATGGCGGGAGGCGAGGCGGCCGTCCTCGTCGTAGGCGTCGTAAAACGCCTCTATATACGCTTTGGTATTCATTTTCGGTCATCCCATCCTTTTTTTGCAGAATAAAAAAGCAGCGCAGGCCGTAAGCGCGGCCCGCACTGCGTATACCCGACCCGCCGTCAGCGGCGTCCCCCGACGCCCCGACGGCTTCGGTGAAAAGGGTACGGCAAAGCAAGCCCGCGCCTCCGTCCGTTTACGGCCGGAGCGGGCTGCCATACGGCGACGCTGTACAAACGACGCATAAAGCCATACCTCCGAAAGAATTTCGTCTATTCTACCACACCTTTTCCCCGCTGTCAAGAAAAAACCATCCCAAAAAAGCAAAAACGGGAGGCAAGGCTTGCCTCCCGTTCGGGGAACAGATGGCGCGGCAGGGGCGCAGACCTCTTGTCCGCCCCTCCTCCGCAGGTCGAAGGAGCCGTTTTTACTCGTTCTTATCCTTCTTTTCGGGGAACAGCAGCGTCAGTCCCTTGAGCACGAGCATCAACACGACAATGACGATGAAAATGCCGGCCATCCCCATCCCCATTACATAAAAGCTGTCCAGAAACGCGTTGAAATCGATATGCATATCTATACCGTCCTTTCCGCAATCAAAGCAGGCCTTCGACGATCGAAATGATCAGACCGCCGGCGATGACCGACGCGACCTGGCCGGAAACGTTGGCCGCCGCCGCGTGCATCAGCAGGAAGTTTTGCGGATCCTCCTTCAGACCCATCTTGTGGATCACGCGCGACGACATCGGGAACGCGGAGATGCCCGCCGCGCCGACCATCGGGTTGATCTTCTTTTTCGAGAACAGGTTGAGGAGCTTGGCGAACATCACGCCGCCGAAGGTGTCGAACACGAACGCGACCAGTCCCAGCCCCATAATCAGCAGCGTCTCGGTGCGCAGGAAATCCTCGCCCTTCATTGTAAACGCTACCGTAATGCCCAGCAAAATGGTGACGATGTTGGCCAGCTCCTTCTGCGCCGACTCGGAAAGCGAGTTCAGCACGCCGCACTCACGCAGCAGGTTGCCGAACATCAAAAAGCCGACGAGAGCCACCGACTTGGGCGCGACCAGACCGGCGATGAGCGTGATAAAAATCGGAAAGCAGATGCGCGTGGTTTTGGAGACCGAGGCGGGTCTGTATTCCATCCTGATGCGCCGCTCCTTTTTCGTGGTGATGCAGCGGATGACCGCAGGCTGCACGATGGGGACGAGCGCCATATACGAATAAGCGGCCACGATAATGGCGGAGGAGATGCCTTTTGTAGCCTCGCCAAAATAGTTGGAAACAAAAATTGCCGTCGGACCGTCCGCAGCGCCGATTATACCCGTGGCTGCGGCTTCCTGCAAAGAAAAGCCGAACAGGCGTGCCAACGAAAAAGTGATAAAAATACCAAACTGCGCCGCCGCACCGAACAGCATCATCTTCGGATTGGAGAGCAGCGGACCGAAGTCGATCATCGCGCCGATGCCGATGAACAAAATCAGCGGGAACAGCTCGTTGGCGATGCCGGCATCATACAAAATATTCAACGTTTCTACTGCACCCGACAAGGGGATATTGACCAGAATCGCGCCGAAGCCCATCGGCAGCAGCAGCGCCGGCTCCATATCCTTTTTGATGGCGAGGTAAATCAGCAGCGCGCCGATCAACCACATGACGACCATCTGCCAGGTGATTTCGCCGAAGTTGGAAAACAGCTCAGCCATGGAAGGAAAACCGCCTTTACACAGATTTGCGGGGACCGAAGCGCCGCCCGCAGCGTTTCGGAACGCGCAGACGCGTTATCAAAAGAACAGACCTTCACCGTGTACAGCAAAGCCACGATAAAAGTCTTGCAAATTATAAGCCGCGCGGACGCCTTTGGCGCCGTGCATTGACGCGCGGCTTACAGCCCGCCGCAAAAAACGGCCGGCTGCCTGCTACTCCCCCTTATCGGTTCCGCGGGGTGAAGACGCCCGCTCCCCTATTCGGGAAGCAGTATACCAGAAATGTTGGAAAATGTAAAGAGGTTCTTGCAATTTTTGTGCGGGAATGGTATACTTTTTTCATATTATTATATACGAGCGCCGTTTTTGCCCATCGCGGCGGACAGACGCCGGCTGCGGCGGGACGCGTATTCGGTCCGGCGGCGCGAGCAAAAAAAGGAGCTGCAACTGCGATGAAAAACGTATACATTTCCTCCTGTACGCCCGACGGCGGCGTCCGGCTCTTTGCATTCGACGGCGAGACGCTGACCCAGCGCGCCTTTTCGCCGGCCGGACGCGTGATGTACACCGCGCGCGAGGGCGGCGTGCTGTACGCGACGGCGCTCGAGCGGGACGGGCTGGATTCCTTCGTCGTGCGCGCGACGCTGACCGACGGCGTCCCCGGGCCGTTCGGCGGCAAGCGCCCGACGGGCAGGGAAAGCTGCTTCATCGACGTGCGGGACGGCGACTTCTACACCGCCGACTATTCGAGCGCGGGCGTGACGAAGAACGGCGTGCAAACGGTCACGCACAGCGGCCGCGGAACCGACCCGGCGCGGCAGGAAGCGCCCCACCCGCATCAGGCGCTGGTGACGCCCGACGGGAAATTCGTACTCGTCTGCGATTTGGGGCTGGACCGGGTTTTCGTTTACGACCGCGACCTGACGCCGGTTTCCTATGCCGACGTGCCGAAGGGACAGGGCGTGCGGCATCTCACATTCGCGTCCGACGGCAGGCGGGTCTACGCGGTCAACGAGCTTGGCTGCTCGATCACCGAATTTGACTACGCGGACGGCCGTCTCGCCGCGCTGCGCACGACCGCGCTCCCCTGCGCGGGCAAAAGCTATGCGGGCGCCATCCGGCTGTCGGAGGACAGCGGCCTGCTGTTCGTCTCCCTGCGGGGCGACGACGTCATCGCCGTCTGCAAGCCGACCCCGGACGGGCCGGTTCTGCTGCGCCGCTTTCCCTGCGGGGGCTGCTGGCCACGCGACTTCGCCGTCTGCGGCGAGCGGCTGATTGTCGCCAACGAGCGCAGCGACAGCGTGTGCGTGCTCGGCTTCGACGGCGAAAAAAGAAGCGAGACGGTCATTCCCGTCCCGCTTTGCGTTATGCTTTAGAGCAGCCGCAACACCTCGTCGGCGATCTCGACCGTCTCGTCGATATCCGCGTCGGAGAGCGCGTAGTTGATGAAATGGTTGTGGTGATTGGTCATATACACCCCGCGCCGGACCATCTCCGCGATGAAGCGCTGATGCGTCATCAGGTTGTCGTCGTCGGCGATGCGCAGATAAAAGAGCGAGGGCACGCCCGACGCGCGCAGGTCGTAGCCGTGCTTGCGGGCGGCGGCGGTCAGGCCGTCGGTCAGCCGCTTTCCCTTCTCGATGAGCAGCTCGGGCAGGTTCAGCTTTTTCATCTTTTCCAGACAGGCGATGCCGGCCGCAAACGGCACGGCGGAAAGCCAATAGCTGCCCGTAAACGAGATGCCGCTGACGGTGTTCTTCAAAAAGTCCCTGCCGCAGAGCGCGGAGACGTTATAGCCGTTGGCGATGGCCTTGCAGAAGCAGATCAAGTCCGCCTCGAAGCCGAAATAGCTGTCGCTGCCCGCAAGGCTCAGGCGGAAGCCGGCGCGCACGTCGTCGACGATCAGCAGCGCGCCCTGCTCGGTACAGAGCCTGCGCACCTTCTGCCAGAAGCCGTCGGCCGGCAGCTCGTTGTCGGCGAAGTTGCCGTGCATATACGGCTGCGAGATGACTGCGGCGATCTCGCCCTTATGCGCTTCAAACAGCGCCTCCAGTCCCTCAAAATCGTTCCAGTCGGCGTAAAGGTTGTTGCAGACGTCCTCCTTGAGAACGCCGGAATAGTCGATTTTCTGCGTCCAGGGCGAAACGCCGTGATAATATCCCTTGAAAAAGACGATTTTCTTGCGGCGGGTGAACGCGCGGGCGGTCATCACCGCCAGCGTGGTGACGTCGTTGCCGTTTTTGGCAAAGAAGGCCCAGTCGGCCGTCTGCACGGTATCGACGAGCAGCTCGGCAAAATCGATCATCACGGGCGAGGGCGCGGTGACGCAGTCCTCCTTCTCGCGCTGTCTGCGGGCGGCCTCGTCGACGTCGGGGTCGCCGTAGCCCAAGATATTCGGTCCGTAGGCGCACATATAGTCGATGAAGCGGTTGCCGTCGGCGTCCCAGAAATAGGTGCCCTGCGCCCGCTCGGAAAAGAACGGGAACGCATCCACGGGGATGAAGCAGCCCTCCGCCGGCCCCTGATGGCCGTACACGCCCGAGGGGATGACCTTCAGCGCGCGTTCAAAGAGCCTGCGGCTGTTTTCGTATGTATAGGTTTTGTGTTCCATTTTCCTTCTCCCTTCCGGCCGTTCAGGCGAGATACAGCGCCACGCGGTCCAAGATGCGGTTGACGTTGTCCAGCATCGAGATGACGCCGCCGACGGTGATTTCCTTCCGGCCGATGCAGGCCATCGCGTTGACCCTGCCGTCGAACAGGTCGCGCGCCAGACGGATCGACGCGAATTCCATCACCGCGCGCGGGTTCGCCGTCCCCTCGCGGCGGAAGGAGAGGACATGGTCCTTGGCCGTGACGGTGGCCTGCGGCCCGCCCTTGATCGAAAGCAGCACGTCGCCGTCGACGATGTTGGAGGCCGAGAAGCGCCCGACCTCGTCGTGGTTGCCGATCTGCGCGACCGCGCCGGCGATGACGTAGAGCATCAGCGTCGTCGAAACCTCGAAGAAGCGCTCGTCCGCCAAATCCTCCGCCGACGGCCGCAGATAGCGGGTCAGAATATCGGTGAGCTTGACGAACGTCCCCGTCAAAAAGCCGATATGCGTAAAGCCCTTGCGCGGAATCGGCGTGACGGTGCCGTCGATCATCCCGTTGAACTTCTCGGCCGTCGAAAAGGCGAGCTTGATGTCGCAGCGGTCGACGCCCTCGGTCTGGGTGCAGCCGCCGTCCGCAAAGCGGAGGGTGGCGTGCGGGCCGCCGCTGACGGCGATGCCGAGCGAAATCGGCTTGATGCCCGTCAGCAGCGCGCGGGCGGCGTCGTCCAGCTCTGCGAGCTTGCCGAGCGCGCCGAGGATGCCGAACAGATTTATATAAGCGAGTGTTTTCTGGTCCTTCATGGCAAAACGCGTTCCTTTCCTACCGGTTTGTTTGTCCGACCGTTTTCAGATATTGTAGCACACAGCGGTGCGGCTTGTCAAGCGAACGGCGGGAGAACGCGAAAAATAAAACGCTGCCGTCCCGCTCGGGACGGGCATTCTCCAAACAGGAAAGGCAGGCCGCACCGATGATAAGCAAAAGCGCTTCGGTAAGCCGCATCTACGGCGGATGCGGAAAGGAGGGCTGACGACGCGGTACACGAGCCGCTGCGAATCCCCGCTCGGCGTCATTCTGCTCGCGGCGGACGAAACCGGCCTGACCGGGCTTTGGCTTCAAAAACAGAAATCCTTCGCCCTTTCGTTGGACAAAGCATATGAGACGCGCGAACTGCCGGTGCCGGCCGAGGCCAAACGCTGGCCGGATATCTATTTTTCGGGACGGGAGCCGGACTTTTGCCCGCCGCTGCACTTCACGGGCAGCGCGTTCCGGAACGAGGTGTGGAAGCTGCCCTGCGGCATCCCCTACGGCAGTACGACGACCTACGGCGAGCCGGCGGCGCAGCCGGCCCGCAAGCGCAGCCGGTCCGCAAGCGCGGCTGGCCCGCAAGCGCGGCCCTCCCATATGTCCGCGCAGGCGGTGGACGGCGCGGTCGGAAAAAACAGGATTTCGATCCTCGTCCCCTGCCGCCGCGTCGTCGGCGCGAACGGAAGCCTGACGGGCTGCGCGGGCGGCATCGAAAAGAAAATCCGGCTTTTAGAGCCGGAGGGCGCGATGCGGAACACGTTTTTCGTCCCCAAGAAAAGCGCCGGAGCGTATCCAGAAAGGAAAAGGCCGCCGCGCGGGGTTTACCCGCGCGGCGGCCTATTTCAGACGCTTCAGAACAGCGATTTGATCCAATCGACAAGGTTATAATTCTGGAACACGATAACCGTGACGAGCGAAACGACGGACATAATCTTGATGAGGATGTCCAGCGACGGGCCGACCGTATCCTTGAGCGGGTCGCCGACCGTATCGCCGACGACGGCCGCATCATGCGCGGGCGAGCCCTTGCCGTGGCCCTCGATCGCGCCGGTCTCGACATACTTCTTCGCGTTATCCCACGCGCCGCCGGCGTTGCCGGTGAAGATGGCGAGCATAATCGCGGAGATCGTCGCGCCGATAAGCAGGCCGCCGACGAACCATGCGCCGAAGAGGAAGCCGCAGACCACCGGGAACAGAATGGCCATCACCGCGGGAACGCGCATTTCCTTGAGCGCGCCCTGCGAGGAAATCTCGATGCAGGTCTTGTAGTCGGGCAGAACCTCGCCCTGCAGCAGACCCTTGATCTCGCGGAACTGGCGGCGAACCTCCACGACCATCTTGCGCGCGGCCTTGGCCACGGCGTCGATGAGCATGCCGGAGAACAGGAAGGGCAGCGCCGCGCCGACCAGCGCGCCGGCGAGGGTCATCGGGTCGATCAGGTTCAGAAGGATGCTCTGCCCCGCCTCGGTGAACGAGTAGAGGTAGGAGGACATCATCGACAGGGTGGCCAGCGCGGCCGAGCCGATGGCAAAGCCCTTGCCGATGGCGGCGGTGGTGTTGCCGACCGAGTCGAGCTTATCGGTGATGTCGCGCACGCCCTTGTCGAGACCGCTCATCTCGGAGATGCCGCCGGCGTTATCCGAGATCGGGCCGTATGTATCGACCGAAACGGTCGCGGACACGAAGGACAGCATGCCGATGGCGGCGATGCCGACGCCGTACATACCGCAGACGACGTAGGAGCCGTAAATGGCGATGCCGAGCACGACGACCGGCGCCATGCAGGAGCGCATGCCGAGCGCCAGGCCCTGCGTGATGGTGAGCGCCGAGCCTTCAACCGAGGCTTCGGCGATTTTCTTTGTCGGTTTATAATCGTAGCTGGTGTAATACTCGGCAATCACGCCGATGATGATGCCGGCAGCGACGCCGATGGCGGCGGAATACCACGGAGAGAGGAAGCCCGCGCCGAAGCCGGCGGATTTCAGCACCGCCGCGTCTGCACCGGAGAAGCAGAAGTAGGTCAGCAGTCCGCCAAACACGATCGTCGTACCTGCGGCGATCCAGGTGGACATATTCAGCTCTCTGTGCGGGTTTTCGGAGAGCTTTTTCTTCATCAGCAGCGAGGCGATGCCGATGACGCAGGCGAGGATGCCCACGCCGGCGAACGCAATCGGGAACAGCATCATACCGCGCAGCAGCGTTTCGTCGGTAAAGGTAAGGCTGTTGCGGAAGACCTCGATGGCGAGGATGACGGCGGACATAATCGCGCCGACGTAGCTTTCCAGCAGGTCGGAGCCGAGACCGGCGACGTCGCCGACGTTATCGCCGACGTTATCCGCGATCGTGGCGGGG
>ERZ827512.1884-NODE-1884-length-18599-cov-4.440736_pt1 | contig 18599 bp, 14 predicted proteins | sample MGYA00519916_ERZ827512 | MGnify/ENA primary metagenome ERZ827512 (study PRJEB31778, sample SAMEA3449335) | human gut metagenome | biome: human gut; feature: human-associated habitat; material: faeces | place: United Kingdom | collected 2010/2012 ... | reverse complement strand
CGAAGCAGCGGAAAGCATCGAAGATGCGATTTTGCGAATGGCGCGGGTGAACTGTTCACTCCTGCTTTCCGAACACAATCCGTTTCCCGATAAAAATGATCAGAAGTGCTGCAACGCCCACCAAAACGATTGTGCCGCCCGGCTTTAAGCCCAGATAAAACGCCGCAAACAGCCCGATAATCATGAACAGCACGTTCAAACCGACAGCGTACCATACAGTCTGTTTAAAGTTCTTTCCCAGCTGCATCGCACAAGCTACCGGAACGACCATCATCGACGATACCATCAACGCGCCTACTGTCCGTGCTGCAACCGAAACCGTCACTGCAATCATAATCGTGAAGATAAAATTGACGATGCCGACCGGCACACCCGCCAACCGCGCGCTTCTTTCATCCAATGAAATATAAAACAGCTCTTTATATAGAAGCAAAAATAACACAAGCACCACAACAGACACCACGATGACTGAAATCATCTCAGCATCACTGATCGCCACAATGCTGCCAAACAGAAAGCTGTTAAAGTTTGCCGAATTTTTCACAAAACCGGACAACACACCCGCCAGACCGATTCCTGCTGACATGATAATGGATATCGACATTTCCGAATAGCGCGGAAGCTTTCTGCGGATCGCCTCAATGCCGAAGGACGCTGCCACACAGGCTGCCGCTGCGCCCGCCACCGGATTGACGCCCAGCAAAAGTCCTGCCGCGACACCGGCGAGCGACGTATGGGAAAGTGCATCTCCGATCATGGAAAGACGTTTGCAGACAACGACCATTCCGACGCAGGGCACAACCGCCGCCAGCAAAATTCCGACAACAAACGCCCGCTGCATAAACAGATACTCAAAAATTCTCATGCCTGTCCGTCTCCTTTCCCAGCTTCCTGTTTTACCTTTCCGTCCTCCAGCACCCAGATATCATCTGCATAGGACGATGCACGTTTGAGGTCATGCGTCACCATCAGGACGGTGATCCTTTTCTCCGCATTGATTTTTTTGAGCAGTCGGTAAAAGTGTGACGCATTTTTTTCATCCAATGCCGACGTCGGCTCATCCAGAATCAGAAGCTTCGGCTCGTTGACCAGGGCGCGTGCCAGGAGCACTCTCTGCTGCTGCCCGCCAGAAAGTCTGCCGATCAAACGGTTCTGGTATTCCTCCATGCCCACCTGCGCCAGCGCAGCTCTTACCTGCTGCCGCTCTTTTTTCCCCGCAAACCGGAACAATCCGATCTGCTTATATAAGTTTGCGCGCACGATTTCTTCCACGGATGCCGGAAAATCCTTCCAGCCACCCATCCCGTTCTGCGGCACATAGCTGATGCTCGACCAGTCCTTAAACTGTCGGATGTCTTGCCCTAAAATCTCAATGCTGCCGTCGCTGCTGCCTTCTTCTTGATCCCCTTTGTGGCTTTCCCCGATCGGGAGCTCTCCTAATAAAAGCCTTAAAAGCGTCGATTTTCCTGCCCCGTTTTCTCCTGCGAGAATCGCCAGCCGCCCTTCTTTCAGGCAAAGGCTGACGCCGTCCAGCACATTTTCCTTTCCATAGGAAAAGTGCAGATTTTTGATTTCTATCGCATTCATATGTCTGCTCCTTACCGCAAAGCTTCTGTCAGCTGCTGCAGATTTTCTTCCATGACGGAAAAATAATCTCCGCCGGTTTCTTCCTGTCTGTCGCTTAGGCCTTCCAGCGGGCTGAGGGTCAAAAGCTTCACGCCGGTTTCCGCCGCTACCGTTTCCGCCGTCCTCGAACCGGACAGCTCTTCAAAGAAAATCGCACGGACGTTGTTTGCCCGGACAAAATCGATAATATCTGCCATCCGTCCCGGATCGGGTTCGGAATCCGGCGACATGCCCTCGATGCTCACCTGCGTCAGGTTATAACGCCTGCACAGATATCCATACGCCTCATGCGCCACAACGATGTTTCGCTCCGACAGATTTTCCAGTGTCGTCTGATAGGTTTTGTCCAGCTCGTCGAACTGTTTTGCCCATTTCTCATAATTTGCCTGATAGTCTGCGCGATGCTCCGGATCCGCCTCAGAAAACGCTTCGCAGATATTTTGCATTTCCTGTTTTGCGTTCATCGGGTCCAGCCAGACGTGCGGGTCATACTCGCCGTGCTCGTGGGCGTCATGACCGTCCGGTGCGGCGACAACAGTGTGGTCAACGGCATCGTCTTCATGCGCGGTCGCATTGCTCACAGCGGCGTCTTCTTCATCCGCATGATCGTGACCGTCCTCATCAGCATGCGCGATCCCATGGTCATGACGGTCCTCTTCGTCCTCATCGGCATGCACAGCCTCGTGGTCATGGCTCTCCTCTTCCTCTGCACTGCGCAGCAGGCTCACTCCCTGCGACGCTTCCACAGAAATCAATTTTTTATTGGAAAGCCCCGCCAGAACGTCTGAAACCCAGTGCTCCATCCCAGCACCGTTATAGATAAAAACGTCCGTCTGCTCCATCCGGGTAATATCCTTTGTGGACGGCTCCCAGTCGTGGGGCTCTGTACCGGACGGCACCATGCAGGTCACCTGGACGTGCTCGCCGCCAATTTTCTGTGCGAAATCGTACATCGTATAAAAACTCGCCATCACCTGCAGCTTGTTGGGATCCACCGGTTCGTCAGAAGCTTCCGTGCCGCAGCCGCCAAACACTGTGGTAAACAGTAAGCACGCGCAGAGCGCCAACGCCACACGACGCAGGATGCCGCTTTCCGATACCCGTGTGCAGCGCAGCTGCGGCATTCTGATGCCGGAAATCACAGCATGCTTCCCGCATTTCTTTTTTCTATTCATCCTCATTTCTGTCCTGCAGTCCTTCCTGTGTTTCCCTGAATTTGCGGCACTCCCGACAGCAGCCGTAAAAGATCAGATGCGAGGAATCCAGCGCAAAGTCATGCTCTTTCAGGATATGTTCGGAAAATCCATGGAGCTTGTTGCATTCCAGAGGAATGATCTTCCCGCACTGCAGGCAAACAAGCCGCCCCGGGCTGCCCGGCCTCAATTCTCCGATATAGCGGTACTGCGCGCCTGCGCCGTCCACTGCCGGAATTTTGATCACGGCGTTCTCCTCTGTGAGACGGTCGAGAGCCCGATAAACCGTCGTCTGTCCAACGTGAATTCCTTCGGCTTTGAGACAGTCCATACACTGTTCCGCCGTCACAAACCGGTCGCTGTGTTTTTCCAGACAATCTCGGATCAGCTCCTGTTGCTTCGTTCTGTATCTGACACGTTCTGCCATTTTTCTCCCCCTGTGAACCACTGCGGCATCCGCGCATACTCCCGCACGGCGATATCCAAAACCGCCGCGGTTCATTTTGAAATTAAAAATCATTTTCAATTTATTATATCGACTTTTTCCATCGTGTCAAGGGAAAAAACTGGGAAATGTCACGAGTAAACCAAACCGTTGTCTGATTTCACTGGTTTTTTTGAGAAAATAACGGCTATTATTCTTTTGAGACTTATAGTATCATTTAATTAGAATGAAACATTGGGCAAAAGGACTAAAACTCTGATACACGGCACACCTTTCGCCCTACATCCAAACAGAACAATTCCAAGGAGACTTTGCCTATGAAAAAGAAAAGAATTTCCGCCTTTTTTCTGACGATCGCTCTTCTTTCCGGCTCTCTTTCATCGACCGCCTATGCTGCCACCTGGTATATGGAAGACGGTGACGTCATCGTGAGCGCTTCTGAGAGCGGGCAGACCGTTTCCCAGAACAACAATACCATAGGAGATAACGATCCGACCTTTACCAATCGGGATTCCGATGTTGCTTCCGACAGCACCATTACGATCACAACCTCCGATGACGCGACAGCGAACATCACGATTGAGGACATCAACCTGAAGCATTCCCAGGAATCTGCCATTGATGTCAAAGGCGACTCCAAGGCAGACATCACGGTTCGCGGTACGAATACGATTAACCGCAAAGACGAATCCTCCCCGTCCATGATCCATGTCAGCGATGGTGATCTCACCCTGCGCGGCGACGGTTCCCTCACGCTATCCGGCTGGACCGATGGCGCTAAAATCGGCTCCAATGGATACAGCAGCGACACCGGACAGGGAGAAGAAGATTTTACCGGTTCTATCCACATCACCGATGATGTAACAATCTCCGCAACAAGAGAATACTATAATCCTTCCGATACCGGCTCTGCAGCTATCGGTTCCGGCGAAAAAGGCAATTTTACCGGCACGATTACCATTGATGGAAATGCAAAAGTCAACGCAGATGCCACCTGGTGTGGTCCCGGCATCGGCTGCGGAGAAAAAGGAGATTATAACGGGGATATTATCATCGGCGGCAATGCTGAGGTTACTGCCTCCGGAGGTTCCGCATCCGCCGGAATCGGCAGTGGATGGGACAGCACCTTTTCCGGCGGAACAATCACAATAAAGGATAATTCCAAAGTTACCGCAATCGGCTCCAACGGTTTTTCCCAGAACACGTCCTGCAGCAATCCTGCCATCGGTGCTTCTGAAAAAGCCAATCCGGATTATAACCCTGCCAAAGCCCCGATGAACGGAACCATTACCATAACAGATAACGCCCAGGTAAAAATCGGCAGTGACACCAAATTCGGCACTTCCAGAACTCCCCTGATCGGTGAAGCTTCTTCTGAACCGACCGGAACCGGTAAAATCGAAATTTCCGGCAACGCGGCTGTCTCCAATATCGACGGTTCTTCCGATATCGCCATTGGCGGCGGTACAGCTTCCAGCACAATCGATATTTCTATTGGAGCAAATACAAATATCAACGGAACAAAAGGCTCGGATATTCTCGATGGCAAAAGCAGTAATGTAAAGCTCAATACGGTAAAAACGCCGACCCTTGTGCCGGAATCTGCTCCGGCAGTTGAGCCTGTTGCTTCTGTTTCCAACGGTTTCAGACAGACCGAAAGCTCTGCTGTCTCTACAGAAAGCTTTTGTCATTCGGTTACCCTCTCTCTTCCGTCCGCAGGATTGTCGAACTTCTCTTTCTGCCCGGCATGCGGTAAAAAAGACGGCAAAGATTTCCTGTCGCCGGTTTCCGATGTTTCCGCACAGGCTGTAACCGGAACGCTTCCTGCCGGATCGCCGGTTCTCTGCATCGGCACGCTTGACAACGGCGTAGGCATTATGTCCGCAGCAGTGATCAAACATCACCGGGCAGTACAGCCGACCGGCATCGTGCGCTTTACCGTTCCGGCTTCCCTGCTTGCAGGACACCGTCTGGTTGCGCTTCACACTGACGGCACGCAGTCAGAGATTGTAATGACGCCCGACAATGCGCAGACTTTGAGTTTCGAAGTCAATTATGCTGCAAACGGCAACGACAGCGCCTTCCCGGTTCGCATGATTCTCCTGCTGTCGGAAGCTTCTTAATCTGCCAATACCTTTTGGACAGTCGGGCGCTGGCTCCCCCACCTTTTCCAGCGCCCGTTTTTCCCCTCATATCGCAGAGGCGAAGCATTTTTCATCAAGATGCTTCGTCTCCCATAACAAACATACCGCCCGGCAACTCTTCTTACAAAAGCTGCCGGGCGGTATGTTCTTATTCATGACAATAGAATGCTCGCAGAGCGTGCATTCTATTGTTTCATCAATACACAAATCGTCTTAATTTCAAATGGCTTAAATTCCAGTGCAATTTCCTTTTCATCCGGAAGCGTTTCGATTTCCTCTTCCAGCAGATTCGTCAGCATGATTTTTTTGCCGGTTTCTGTCAGATGAAGCTTTGTCCGCACGGAAGTTCCCTCCGCTTCATAGAGACGCAGCCCATAGCCGTTTCCATCCTCCATCGGCTTGATCGCCTCCACGATAACATTCGGTGCATCCACGGTGGCGAAGGATTCCAGCTCTTTTCTGCCGGGCATAACAACCGGAGCAATGTTCAGCTCGTATGCAGGCTGTACGACTGCTTCTGCGCCAAAGCCGCCGTTATGCGGAAGCAAGGCATAAGTGCATTCATGAATTCCTTTATCGCCTCTGTAGTCCGGACGGCAGCCGCCTTTGTGCAGCGACAGCCAGATGCGTCCATTTTCCACGCTGACGCCATATTTGCAATCGTTCAAAACTGCAATGCCGTATCCAGGTTCAGAAAGGTCTGTATATTTATGATTGGAAACCTCGAACTTCGCCTTTTCCCAGGACGTGTTGCGGTAAGTTGCACGCTCGATATACCCAAACTGAACTTCGTGTTTCGCAAAACGGCTCTGAACCGAAGTGTCAAACGCTGTCTTTAAGAAGCGGTGGTCATCCTGCCAGTTCATCACCGTTTCAAAAACGATTCTTCTATCCTTACTGTAAAATACCATATCCTGCTGCAGGCTGCTGTTTTTCGTCAGCTGATATTCACTCCGGATCCGCAGTTCAACCGCTCCGCAGGAAATGACCTCACGGTTCAAAAGCTTCGCACAGTCTCTCCATTTGTCCGCGATATCCGCATCCAGATCCCAGTTGTCCCAGGAATCCGGCACATCCTCCGCCACAAGGAACGTATTGAGTGCATAGCCCTCTCCCTTTAGCTGTCTGCCGTTTTCACGGTCGATCAGGGATGAAATGTAACCTCTTTCATCAAAGATCACATCGTAGTAAGGCGTCTGCAGATGATCGCCGTCCAGGACAAACGCAGCTGCCGCCTCACAGCCAGCGTTTTCAACAGGCGCTCCACCCACCAGCGCTACGCTGCGGCTGCCAAATGCCGGAACGTTCAGTCCATCTACCGCGAGGTAGTCCTGCCCATCCAGCCTTTCAACGATCTGCTGTCCGTATGTGCTGTCGATGTGGCTGTCTTTTTCAATCGGCAGATAAACCGTGTCTTTCCGGTCGAAGGAAAGGGTATTGTAAATCGTCCGAAATGCATGATCTGCGCCATCTGCCGCGCTGTTTTCCTCTGCCATGTCTGCAAGCAGTTCCTTTGTCTGCTTTATCGCTTCCTCGATCACATGCCCAGTCTGTGCCAGCGATTCATCGTGCACACGCGGAATACAGGTTCCGGGCAGGATGTCATGGAACTGGTTCAGCAAAAGAAGCTCGGTCAGAGGTGCAATCGCTTCCCCGCTGATCGTTTTGCCCGACTGCAATGCAGAAAGGACGGTCATATATTCCAGATTTCGAAGGGCAATCTCCGCTTTCCGGTTATTTCTCTTGATCTGGTGCTGATTGGTCAGCGTGCCGCGGTGCAGCTCGAGATACAACTCCCCTGCATAAACGGAAGGACGGAAGCTCTCTTTTTCCAGCTTCTGCATGAAATCACCGACACGGATATGCTCCGTTCTGGGCAGCCCCTCTACATCCTTTAATCGATTTGCAATTTCCACCATTTCAAATTCCGGACCGCCTCCGCCATCTCCGAAGCCATAGGAAAGCAGTCTGCTGTCTGTCACAGTTTTATCCTTGATGCCATAGCCCCTGCAGCCATTGACGCATTCCAGAAGCTGCTGTGCATCCGGCCAGATGTGGGTACGGTTCGTATGGGTAAACACCCTCGTACCGTCAATTCCCTCCCAATAAAATGTATCATACGGAAACTCGTTCGTATCGCCCCATGCCATCTTTGTTGTCAGGAAATAATCCACGCCGCTGCCCTTCATGATCTGCGGCAGGGCTGCGCTGTAGCCGAAGGTATCCGGCAGCCAGAAGCAGTTGGAACGATAGCCGAATCTGCTCATCGTATAGCGCTGTCCCCATAAGAACTGGCGCACCATAAATTCACCGCCGGGAATATTGCAGTCGCACTCTACCCAAACACCGCCGTTGGGCTCGTATCTTCCCTCTGCGATCCTTTTTTTCATCCCCTCAAAAATTGCCGGATAATACTGTTCCATCCAGGAAGTGTGCACCGCAGAGCTCTGGATAAATTTGTAATCCGGGTACTGATCCATTAAAGCCAGCTGATTTGCATAGGTTCTCGCGCACTTTTCCACCGTTTCATCCAGATGCCATAACCAGGCGGTATCCATATGGGAATGACCGATCAGACCTGCAAAGCCTGCATGCGGTCCGTTGTGATCGGAAAGAACCTCCTGTAAAACAGCGTCCGCTTTCTGGGCTTTTTCGTGCCATTCGACAGGATCTGCCAGATCGATATCGTAGTCAATCATTTCGTGTACCTTTAACAGTGCGCGGACTGCGTCCCCTCTGCGGAACTGCTCTTTGGAAAGGAATTCTGCCATCTGGTTTACGATGTGGAGATCGTAGAAAAGGTTACAGATAATCTCGTCCTTCACACAGATGTCCACCTGATCGTACGCAATCTCAAACACATTCTCGCTTTCCTCAAACGGCTGCGTCCCCCGCACGTAATGATGCGAATAATATTCCAGCGCGATTTCCAGCTGTTCCCCTGCCGCCTTTCCCTTTGTCAGCAGGTCGCAGTAATGATATCCGTAGCTGTTCTGAATTACCTTAGCAGTGAAGTTCCCATAGGGCTTTTTGTCAACCCAGAGCATCCCCTCATAGCCCTTGATCTTCGGAAAGATGAAAAGGGTCTGTTCTGCCAGCTTTTCCGGTATGGTATAATCCCCCAGAAACCAGCAATACAATCCCTCCTCCAGCCACTTTCGTCCCCTTTCACACGGACCAAACAGCCCTCGATCCGGCACCTCGTGCACCGGCTTCTTCGTTGTCCAGACGCTCATTTCCACCTGATCCACCGGAATAAACATCCGATCGTGCAGCATTTCTTCCAGACGTTTTAATTTCCGGAAGGTTTTCTCCATTTGTGTCTCTTCATACATACTTTTTACTCTCCCCTTTAAAATTTATGATGTTGTTTTTTGTTCCCTCTCTCATTACTCCTTTTCTTGCTTCTCTGCCGCGAAGCGATTGCACTGCTTTTTCAAATTTTATATAATGAATTATACAACGAAAAAGAAGTCCGATTCAAGGTTTACAGCATTTCCCCTTTTAAAGAGCTGTCAACCGACACTCGTGAACGATACGAATGGAGCTTTCCCCTTTATGAAACAGGAACTTACAAAACCTTCATCCCTCCGCGCCATTTCCATGCTGGCGGTTTTTACATTTCTCTTTTTGAGCACAGAATATTTCTATGTCAACCAGATCGCTCAGAACGCCTCCAGCGCCCGGACGGTAAACGTCCAGAATTATGCGCTCGGTATCAGTGCGGTCGGCTTTTGCCTCTATCCGCTGCTGTTTCGGTTTTTTCGCGATCGTCTGCACAGCGCTGTGTTTTTCACACTTACAATGCTGGCAATCGTCTGCTTTGTAATCCTTGGCAGTCCTGTTCCGCCCGGTCTTCTGACTGCCGTCGGAATGCTTCTGTTTCTGGTTCTCGGCATCCTCGGCAGCGCAGTGCATTACCATTTTCTTTGTGAAATTTCTGACAAAAAATATTTCGCACGCATGGTTGGCATTTCCTATGGGTTTGCTATCCTGCTGCAATTTCTAAACAACAGTCTGATTTCTTCTGCCCTGGCAGAACAGCTGCTGCTTTGCGCCGCGTTACTTTTTATCGTATTTTTCCTGTTCCGGTTTCAGCACCGGGAGGCAAGCCGCAGCTCCCAGATGCCGGACACTGCAAATTCCAGCCCTCAGGTGTCCGATGTGACAAATCCCTGTCCACATATGTCAGACACGTCAGCTTGCGTCTCTTCCGGCAGCACCGACCCACAGCATAAGCTCCCTGCTCCATCTGCCTCCGGTGCCCTGCCGCAGCTCGTTTTGCTGATCTTTCTCGTCATTTTTATGACCTGTATTTTCAGTACACTGGACAACACCGTTACACTGGGACACGCAGACGGAACCATGGATATCGGTCAGTGGCCTCGTATCCTGCTCGCCTGCAGCGGACTTGCTGCCGGATTTTTGTTTGACCTCCATAACAGACGTTTCATGAATCTCATCATGTACTGCATTATGATGCTTTCCACGCTCAGCGTCGCAATCCTGCAGCTTGGCGGTTCTTTCCTGATCGGACTGATCGTCTTTTACCTGTCCTCCGGATTTTTCGTCGTATTCTTTACGACCTCTTTTCTGGCGCTGTCCGAAGATACCCGCTGCCCGCGCCTCTGGGCAGGAATGGGGCGTGCTGTCAACAATGCGGGCGCTGCCCTGGTCTCAAACCTGTCTCTCTCCCTGATCGCATCGAACAGCAGCATCACGCTGATTATCACGGCTCTTGTCCTGTTCGCAACGGTAAGCATTTTGATCGCAGCCTATAGCATGTTAAATGCGCCGGGCGTACAGACTGAGACAGGCGGCACTATGACTCACAAAATGCAGGCAACTTGCGAAGCGAACGCGATCCATAACACAAAGGCCGCCCTCGGCAACGATTCGTCCGCCTCTACGGTTTCGGACATTTCCTCCGATCCGGATTATCCACAGAACACTCCCAATGCAGACCCGTTTTCCACATTTTCCACAGCATTTTCCCTGACTGACCGGGAACAGTCTGTTTTTGACCAACTCGTCAACACAGAAAAGAGCATCCAGGAAATCGCCGACAGCCTTTTCATCTCCCGAAGAACCTGTCAGCGCTATATCACATCCATTTATGAAAAGGTCGGTGCAAAATCCCGGATGGGACTGTACCAGTCCTACATCGAATGGCAGCGCAAAAACCTGTAACCGGAGCTGAAATTATATTTCCGTAAAGTCTTGCTTTCTAAGTCTCAGCAACCAGCTCTCTTAAAATATCTGAATACGTCACAAGCCGGACATTGCCAAGATGTTCGGCTTTTTCTGATTTTTCCCCTGGCGCACCAGCGCCAAACCGCATTTTTCGCCGTTTTGGCGCGCATACGGCATACCCGGATGACCACCTGACGCGTAGACTGAAGGTAACAATAAAACTGCAAAATGGAAAATGCCCGCCTGACGCAAACCGCAGCACAGCGTTCAATGCAGCCGCATTTTCCTTCGGAAAACAAGGAGGACTCTATGAAGCAGTGTGATAATGGTCATTTCTATGATGAAGCAAGATTTGAAAGCTATCCGTATTGCAGGGAGAATACAGGGATCGGAAAGACAGTGGCTGCCTTTCCGGGCAATCCTGCAGCTGCTGCGACAGCCTTCGACAGCGGTAAAACAGTCGCTGTGATGAAAAAGAAAATCGGTATTGATCCGGCAGTCGGCTTTTTGATCTGCATCGAAGGTCCACACCGCGGAACGGATTTCCGTCTCGTTTCAGGAAGAAACTTTATCGGCCGGGCTGCCGCGATGGATGTTTCCCTGCCAGACGATGATACCGTATCCCGTGAAAGCCATGCACTGGTCACTTACGATGCCAAACACAATGCCTTTTCCCTTTCGTCCGGGCAGGGACGCGGCATTACCTAAATTCTCCACATCACTCTCCTGCAGCCGATTTCCGACATGACAAAGGAGGACGAGCAACTCGTCCTCCTCTATCTCATAGAACATATTCTTCTTCATATTAATGAAGTTCTGGTACGCTGAAAATCATTTTTGTCCAGCTTTCGATAATACCACATGTTTAACAGTGCCGCAAATATCCACGCCAGCGGATAGGCCATTGCCAGTCCCGGAAAGCCCCAGATACGGCTTAAGCAAAGTGCTGCAAAAACACGCATGAGAAGCTCCAAAAATCCGCCCATCATCGGGATCTTCGTATTTCCGGTTCCCTGCACCGCGCCCCGGTAGGTGAACAACAGTGCCGCACACCATAAGCAGCTGGCTTCAATACTGTTGTAAATTCTGGACAGCCGGATCACCTCTACTGCACCGCTTCCAACGAAAATCGAAACGAGCGGCTTACAGAACACAATAATCAATCCGCCTACCACAACACTGAAAAAGAGACAGCTCAAAAGGGAAACCTTCATTCCTTTTCGAATTCTCTGATATTGCTTCGCACCAAAATTCTGTGCTGTAAACGTTACCATGGCAACTGCGATCGAATACATCGGCATCTCGACAAAGGTTTCCAGCTTACTACATGCAGTGTATGCCGCAATCGCATCTGCACCCATCCCGTTCAACGCACTCTGAAATACCATCATTCCGACGCCCGTAATGGAGTCCTGAATCGAAAGCGGCAGCCCTACCCGGAGATGATCCGCTAAAAAAGCAAATGATATTTTAAAATCTTCTTTTCTGACACGCAGCTGCGGATATTTCCGAAAGCTGTAGATCAGACAGCCGACCCCGGAAAGGCTTTGGGCCAGAATCGTCGCTGCAGCTGCTCCGACCACATCCATATGAAACACCAGAATAAACACAAAATCCAATATAATGTTCAACACAGAGGAAATGATCAGAAAAATAAGCGGTACTTTACTGTTTCCAATCGCCCTCAAAAGGCTTGCTTCCACGTTGTATAAAAGCTGTCCTCCAAGTCCGATAAAGCAGACCAGCTGATAAGCATACGCACGCTGAAACAGCTTTTCCGGCATATTCAAAATATGCAAAAGCCCTGGCAGGCAAACAATACCTACCACGGTACAAAGCAGGGAAACCACCGCCCAGATCATATAGATCACTGCTGTGGAACGTCTCGCATTTTCCGTTTTCCCAGCGCCAATAAACTGAGATGTCACAACTGTCACACCGCCCGCAAGACCAGAGCAAAATCCAAACACCAGAAACTGCAGGCTCCCGATGCTTCCTACTGACGCCAACGCGTCAGAACCAAGGGTACGTCCCACGATGATCGTATCCACAGCAGAATACAGCTGTTGAAATACATTTCCTGCCAGGATCGGCAGCATAAACATCAAGATCGTCTGGAAAACATCTCCCTTTGTCAAATCGTATTTTCTTTCCAATTTCTTCTTCCAAACCTTTCCTTCGAAATAGTCTCTGTCTTTTTCCCTTTACACTGACATCGGGCAGCTTCTTCTTTCTTCCCGATCCATGTCTCCTCTCTCGTATCTGGCATTGAATTCCATGTTGATGTCACGGATTTCTTTTTTGCCGTCGATGTAATCCTGATACATATCCGCAAGTCCCGCCATACAGCCGTCGCAGCTGGCGGACAGATTGCCAAGTGCCTCCTCCACGATCTGTTTGCGTTCCTCGCAAGTGGTTTCTTTAATCAGATATCCTGCCATTTCCTATCCTTTCCGTCCAGATCTTCCGGGCATTCTTTGTTTTTTACAAACTGTTCAGTACCCTCACAGTTACGTTTTTTTACTTTTATCTGGTGCTCTCGCTTGTCAGGATCTCCTGCAGACGCTTTTCCATCTTCTCCACCTGATCTGCATAATCCCAGGCGATGTTGTTCTGCTGCCCGATATCATAATCCATATTGTAAAGCTGCGGATCCTTTGATAAACCGGTTTCAATTCTGGTAAAGGGCATATATGGAGCTCCTTCGCTGGGAGATAAGTATACCCAGCTACCGCAGCGCAGCATTTTCCCGCAGGATAAGTCCTCTGTCATCAGTTCTGATCTGCCTGCAGGGTCCTCTCCGATCAATGCCGCATACCTGTCCTGGCTGTCTACTGCGCTGTCCTCTCTTGTTTCGATGCCAAGCATATGTGCAAAGGAAGCATACAGATCTACCTGACTGATCAGCGCCTCAGAAACGCCCCGATGCTTCAGCGCAGAACTGTATATAATAAACGGAATCCTTGTACCACCGTCAAATTTGCTGTATTTTCCGCCTCTCAGCGGTCCTGCTGCCCGATGCGTCCCATTTAATTCATATGCTCTGTCCAGATAACCGTCATCCAGTACCGGTCCATTATCACTGGAAAAAATAATCATGGTGTTATCCAGAATCCCTTCTTTTTCCAACGCAGCCATCACTTCCCCAACGCACCAGTCAAGCTCTGCGATCACATCCCCTCTGGGTCCCAGTCCGGTCGCGCCATCAAAGCGCGCAGAGGGCACGCGGGGTACATGGGGCTGATGAAGGGCGTAATATAAAAAGAATGGTTTTTCTGCCCTGCAGCTGTCTGAAATAAACTGCGTTGCCCGATTTAAAAAGGCTTCTGCCAGCTCTTCATCTTTCCAGACTGCTTTGCTTCCGCCGCGCATATAGCCAATCCTTCCGATGCCGTTTACAATGCTCTTATCGTGTCCGTGAGAAGAGCGCACGCGCAGAAGCTCCGGATTTTTATAATACGTTGGAATATCCTCAAAGGGAGATTCTGCTTCGTAGGAAACCTCGATCGGATCTTTTGGATCCAGGTTTACCACCGAGCGTCCCTCTAAGAATACACAGGGTACACGGTCTGCCGTTGCCGGAAAAATAAATGATTCCTCAAAACCAAGATCTATCGGTGTCAGATTGATCTCCTGATTCCAGTCGATCGGTTTGCTGCCATCTCCCAGCCCCAGGTGCCATTTTCCAACAATTCCGGTATGATACCCCGCTCTCTGAAACAGCTTTGGAACGGTATCAAGCTCTCTTTTAATAATACAGCCTGCATCTCCCGGCAGAATATGTGCCTGATCATTCCGGAACGGATAACGCCCTGTCAGAATGCTGAAGCGTGCAGGCGTACAAACCGCAGAGGTGGAATATGCGTTGGTAAATTTCAATCCTTCTGCACATAGCCTGTCCAGATTCGGGGTGTCGATCTTCCTGCTCCCATAGCATCCAAGATCCCCAAAACCAAGATCATCGGCATAAATGATTACCACATTTTGCTGTGCCGGTTTTTTCACAGCCTGTTTTCCTTGTCTGAACATAATAAGGAATCCTCCTTTTCACCCTGGGCATCCTATAGATGATAGTATATCAGATTCCTGAAAGACTGTTCGAAAAAAATAGGAAATCAGATAAAAAATTTTCTTTGCAAAGCGAACATCTGTTCGTGTATAATATAAAAAAGCCGTTGCATTGTAAAGAAAGGAGCCAACATTTCATGGAAGACCGCATCTATATTGCCATCGACTTAAAGTCCTTTTACGCTTCCGTAGAATGTCGGGAGCGCGGCCTTGACCCCCTTGACACCAACCTTGTCGTGGCAGACATCAGCCGTACAGACAAAACCATCTGTCTTGCTGTCACACCATCTCTGAAAAGCTTTGGCATGTCCGGACGAAGTCGTCTTTTTGAAGTAAAACAGCGAGTCCGGGAAGTCAATATCGAACGAAAACAGCATGCGCCCGGACAGATACTTTCCGGTACATCCTATTTTTTCTCGGCGCTTTCTCAGAATCCGGCACTCGCCGTTGATTTTCTGATCGCGCCGCCCCAGATGGCGCATTATATGGAATGCAGCACCAGAATTTATTCTATCTATATGAAATACGTCGCACCGGAGGATATCGTAGTTTATTCCATCGACGAGGTTTTTATGGACATTACGGATTATCTGCCCGCCAGCGGGATGACTGCCCGCGAATTTGCCCGTAAAATTATTCTCGATGTCATGGATACGACAGGAATCACCGCTACTGCCGGCATCGGGACGAATCTTTTTCTCTGCAAGGTTGCAATGGATATCGTAGCAAAGCACCTCCCGGCAGATGAATACGGCGTGCGCATCGCTTTTCTCGATGAAATGACATTCCGACAAAAGCTCTGGGCACATCAGCCGCTCACTGACTTCTGGCGCATCGGACACGGCTATGCCAGAAAGCTTGCCGAAAATGGATTGTTCACGATGGGGGATATCGCACGCTGCTCTGTCAAAAATGAAGACCTGCTCTATCGGCTTTTCGGAAAAAATGCAGAACTTCTGATCGACCACGCCTGGGGCTTTGAACCCTGCACCGTCCCGGAAATCAAAGCCTACAAACCGGAAACCAACAGCATCAGCTCCGGGCAGGTTCTGCATTGTCCGTATGAGACAGACAAAGCAAAGCTCGTTTTGAAAGAAATGGCAGACCAGCTCGCCCTCGATCTTGTAAATAAAAAAATCGTAACCGACCAGATTGTCCTCACCGTCGGCTACGATATCGAAAACCTGTCCGATCCCTCCCGGAGATCCGCCTACCACGGTTCCATCGAAACAGACCGCTACGGCCGTTCGATTCCAAAGCCGGCGCATGGAACCCAAAATCTGGACGACTACACCTCCTCTTCCCACAGGATCATGAACGCCGCCGTCGATCTTTTCGATCGTCTTATCGATCCGACGCTCCTGATCCGCCGGCTGTATATTGTCGCCAACCACATTATCCCGGAGGACACTGCTCTGCAAAAGAAAGACCGCTTTACCCAGCTCGATCTTTTCACAGATTATGCAGCAGAAGAACAAAAACAGAAAGCCGACGCTGCTGACCTGGAGCGTGAGCGAAAGCTGCAGGAGGCGATGCTTTCCATCCGAAAAAAATTCGGTAAAAACGCAGTCCTCAAAGCGATGAACCTGGAAGAGGGCGCAACCGCCAAAGACCGCAACAACCAGATTGGAGGACATAAGGCATGAAGTCAGACTACAGCGATATCATCCATCTTCCGCACCACGTTTCCAAAACACATCCTCAGATGTCCTTGCATGACCGCGCAGCCCAGTTTTCTCCCTTTGCCGCTCTCACCGGCTATGATTCCGCCATTTTGGAAACAGCACGCCTGACAGAAAAAAAGATCACACTCAACGAGGATCTGCAAGAGCTTCTCGACATACAATTTCAGCAGCTTCTCGAACATCTCTCCGAAAAACCGCTGATTTCCATTACCTTTTTTTGCCCTGACAAACGCAAACAGGGCGGTTCCTATGTCTCTATATCCGGCACAGTCAAAAAGCTCGACCTTCTCCAGCGCATCCTCACACTGGAGAATGGAATGCAGATTTTTCTGGACGATATTCTGTCCATCGAAGCTCATACCTCCACCACCCTGTAGAGATACGCATTTCCTTTTTTCCCGTCCCGCTCAATCACGCCGAGGTCATGAAGGATATTGCACACAATGCCGGCCTGCTCCTTTCGGATATGGACAGCTTTGCCGAGCTGCGCGGACGTAAACGGCTCCGGCAGATCGTATGGGATCAGCTGGACATAATCCTGTGCACAGGTAAATTCCACTTCCTGTTCGATGGAAATGGGAATTCTGTCATAACGGCTGGAGCCACGTTTTTTGTCCCGGCTCCAACCATTTAACAGCTTATATTCTTCCATATTCAGAAACGTGAGCCGGATCGTCAGGTTCGGATCTTGCAGATAAGCTTTGATCCGGTACAGCTCCTTAAATGCCAGATAAGGACTTCCCTTTAATGGAGATTTCCGTCCGCCGGAAATTTCTCCGGTTTCCTCGTCGATCCAGAAAACATGCTTGCAGTATGGGATCGGGTACACGATCGTCACCGGATACAGCGGCAGGAATCGCTCCAGCTTCGGGCGCATCCGATCGAAGCTTCTGGTCTGGATTTCGATAATCTCTTTTCCATTAAATATATCTGCCACGCAGCCCTCCACCGGGATTTCATGCTGCGTTTCATCCGGAGCGTAATAGTTTTTCAACACCGCGTGAACCGTCTTTTCCGAAAGGGTGCCGATACCATTGCGTTCCCGGTTTTTACCGATGATCCGCTCCTTTGCTGCAGTAAAGCGCGCAGTTTCTTCCGATGTCACAGTCTCTCACAGCCTCCGCAGTTTTGATGAAATTCCCTGTTTGCGCAGGTACGGATCTCTTCAATCGAATACAGCGAGCCGGTTGCACAAATCACATCCTCCTTTTCAGCATTTTCGATCATACTGCGTACCCCTTCTTCGATCGAATCAAATGCCGTTGTCCTTACCGCACATTCCCGGCTGATCTGCTGCGCCATTCTTTCATTATCCATCGCTTTTTCAGACGGCGGCATAATCACGCCGATTTCCTCTGCCAAAGGTTCGATCAGCTGCAGCATTGTGCTGACATCCTTTGTAGAAAGAATCCCCAGCAGGAAACGGATTTTTTTATTCGGAAAATAACTGCGCAGGCTTTTCAGCAGTGCCCGGATGCCGTCCGGGTTATGGGAGCCATCCACCAGAAAGGTCGGCTGCTCATGCAGGCGCTCAAAGCGTCCCGGCCAATACACCTCTGAAAGCCCGTTGCGCAGAGCAGCTTCACCGATCCTATACCCTTTTTGTTCCAGCACACGAAGAGTTTCTATGACCACCGCCGCGTTATTCATCTGATAGACACCTGTCAAAGAGAGATGAAGCTCTTTCAGATCCTTATAATCAAATACCTCGCCCGCCTGACTTAACACAACATTCCGGATCTGTTCCGGCGCACTTGTAACAAGCAGCGCGCCTGTTTTCTGACAGATTTTTTCAAATACCGGCATAACTGCTGTATTGCTTCCGTCCACAATGACCGTGCCGCCTGTTTTTATGATACCGCCCTTTTCTCCCGCGATTTTTTCCAGTGTATCACCCAGCTCCTTTGTATGATCCAGTCCGATGGAGGTAATAACAGCAGCCTCCGGCGTTCGGATCACATTGGTGGAATCCAGCCTGCCGCCCATGCCGACTTCCAACATCACAAGATCACACTGTTTTTCTGCAAAATACAGCATCCCCATTGCCGTCATGATCTCAAACACCGTCGGCGCATCCTTCATGACTTCTGCCTGTGTTCGGATCCGTGACGCCAACCTCGCAAAATCTTCGTCTCCGATCTCTGTTCCGTTAAAATAAATTCTGTCGTTAAAACGTTTTAAATGGGGAGAAACAAACAGTCCAACCTGATAGCCGGCTGCCGTCAGAATTTTCGACAGGCACGCG
>ERZ827512.1883-NODE-1883-length-18607-cov-2.295655_pt1 | contig 18607 bp, 19 predicted proteins | sample MGYA00519916_ERZ827512 | MGnify/ENA primary metagenome ERZ827512 (study PRJEB31778, sample SAMEA3449335) | human gut metagenome | biome: human gut; feature: human-associated habitat; material: faeces | place: United Kingdom | collected 2010/2012 ... | reverse complement strand
TGGATTGCATTTCCACGGCCTTGTTGCCCAGCATCTTGACGTAAAAAGACTTGTACATTTCAGCGAATTTCTTGCGGTCGATGCCGTGCTTTTCGACGAAATCGAAAATCTGTTCATCCGTTCTCAGATTGACTCGCTGCACCTGTACCGCTTCAAAAATCTTGTGGTGAAGTTCGTTGGTCAGTTCGTCCATGGCCGACAGGGTATAAAACATTCTCTGGTGCGGTTCCATCGATTCACTGAATTTGACGGCAACGCGTTTGAAAACAATGTTCTTTTTCTGCTTCCGGGCCCAGTTGGTCAGCGTCGTATCGAATGCGTAGCAATGAGGGCAGAAATAACCGAAGAATTCGATGACCTCGATTTTATTGCCGGTATTGGTTGGTTGAGGTACTTTCAGAACCTGATAATCAACGTTTTTTTGTGGATTGGCGGGAGAAGCGAATGCTGCCGTTGCCATCATGCCGACCAGTACGGCGGCGATTAGTCGATAAAATAATCTGATCATTTTATTTATTTGGTTCGGGTTATCGTCGTTTTAATACCGTTTTGCGTCAGTTTGCTGTGAGCGCTGTTTACATTACTGCTCTTGTAAGGTCCCAAGCGTACACGATAAACTTTTCCATTGTTTGATGTCGCTTCAGATATGGACGATTCAAACCCGAGCAATGCCAGATTGCCCCGCATGTTTTCAGCATCCGTTCTGTTTTTGAAAGCGCCTGCCTGCAGCCAGTAAACCGACTTGTCTTCCGCTTTCGCCGTTTCTTTCTGTTTGATGGCGGCAGCGATAGGATCTTTTTCCTCTGTCGACACAGCAGCAGAGCCAGTGTTATTCGCCGGTGTTGTCACCGTCGCACCGTTCATACCCGTAGTGACTGGAGCTGTCGCTGCATCGGTCGCTGGTTTGGCATCTTTACCATACAGGGCCTGATTCGGGTCAGTGGCCGGTGTGGTGGCCGTCGCAGGTACCGGTGCGCTTTCAGGTTTATCCTGACGCCCGGCAAAGGGGATCGGTGTTCTGGTTATCAACAAGGCCACGATGACGGCAATAACCAGTCCGGTAATCAGGCCAAGGAATGTACCGCCTTTTTGATTTTTCAAGTTCATCATAGTGAAATCACATTTTGGTTGGTGCGGAAACGCCCAGCAAGGCCAGACCGTTACGCAAAACCTGTCGGGTTGCTTTCAAAAGTGCAAGACGCGCCAGTTTGACTGTTTCGTCTTCTACCAGAAAACGCTCTGCATTGTAATACCCGTGAAGTTCACCAGCCAGTTCACGCAGATAGAAAGCGACCAGATGAGGACTTAATTCTTCCTGTGCTCTGGTCAGGATGTCCGGATAATCCGACAGCTTGGACAAGAGCGCATATTCATGAGGCGATGTCAGCGGCGACAGATCGACGTTGTCGAGAGCGGATTCATCGCCACCCCATTGCGAAAATACGGAACAGATGCGTGCATGGGCATACTGAACGTAATATACGGGATTTTCATCCGACTGGGATAGTGCCAGATCGACGTCGAAAACGAATTCCGTATCTGCCTTACGGGATATCAGGAAGAAACGGACGGCATCCCTTCCACGGACGACATCACCTGCACCGGACCATTCGATCAGATCACGAACGGTAACGTAGGAGCCGGCACGTTTGGAAATTTTCACTTCAGCGCCGTCCTTCATGACGGTCACCATTTTATGCAGGACATAATCCGGGAAAGCTTTCGGTATTCCCTTGTTGACACCCTGCAAGCCGGCACGAACGCGCGCTACCGTACCGTGATGGTCGCTGCCCTGAATATTGATGACCTTGTCGAAACCGCGCGAGAACTTGTTGATGTGATAGGCGACATCCGGCACAAAATACGTATAAGTACCGTCGGTTTTGCGCATCACACGATCCTTGTCGTCGCCGTATTCGGTCGTTCTCAACCAGAGAGCGCCTTCGCTTTCAAATGTTTTTCCCTCTTTGGTCAGGGTATCGACCGCATCCTTGACCTTGCCATCGCGATACAGGGACGATTCAAGGAAGAAATTGTCAAAATGGATGCCGAATGCATTCAGGTCATTATCCTGTTCGTTGCGCAAATAAGCCACAGCGAATTCACGGATCGATTTCAGGTCGTCCGGATCGCCGGATGCTGTAACGGTTTCGCAGTTGCGGGCCGCGACCGTTTTTTTGGCAAGAAAGTCAGTGGCAATGTCGGCGATGTAATCGCCGTTATAGGCGCTTTCCGGCCAGCCTTCTTCACCCGGTTTCAATCCTTTTGCACGGGCCTGAACCGACAAGGTCAGGTTATCGATCTGGACACCGGCATCGTTATAGTAAAACTCACGCGTGACATCGTAGCCCTGTGAAGCAAAGAGTGCCGAGATGGAATCACCCAGTGCGCCCTGCCGTCCATGGCCGACATGAAGGGGGCCGGTCGGGTTGGCGGAAACGAATTCGACCATGACTTTCCTGCCGGTACCGGTATTGCTGTATCCGTATTTGTCTTTTTGATCCATAACCGCTTTCACGACATCCTGTTTGGCCGACGCAGTGAGTCGCAGGTTGATAAAACCGGGACCGGCTATTTCACCCGATTCAATCAGACCCTGATGCAGAGGGTTGGTCATCAAGGAAGAAAGGATTGTCTGGGCAATCTCCCGCGGATTTTTTTTCAGGGGTTTCGACAACTGCATGGCAATATTGCAGGCAATGTCTCCATGAGAGGCATCCCGCGGTCTTTCCAGCGCAACGACTGGCTGTTTTTCGAGACTTTGTCCATCAATGATGGCATTGACGGCATCCTGTAATAAACCCGAGATGAGTTGTTTCTGTTGTGCAAGCATGGAAATGACGAAAATCTGTAATCAGTAAAAGACGGTTTCGGCCTTATTCTGCCAAAAATAGAAATTATACTGTTTCGGCAAAATTAAAGGGGATTTGCGGGCCTTATTCCATAAAAAAACGCCTGACAGTCTTGTCAGGCGTTACAGGAAGGAGAGTAATGAATACGATTGCTTATCTTGGGCCCGGGCCACCTCTGTGACCGTAACCGCCACCCCTGTGGTAACCACGATTGAACAGGGACTCGTTGTCGAAGGTTTTCTGTTGTTCCGGAGTCAGTTTGTTATAGAACGTTTTGAGGGCAGCCAGTTGGTTGGCCATTTTGCCTTCACGTTCTTTCATGCGGTCCAGCATGGTTTGCATGCGTTGGGGTGCCGTCATTTTTTCAATGTCAGCGCGTGAAATGGGCTTCCATGAATTGTAGTTGGCGTCGACGACAGCCAGATAATTTTTCCATGCCTTTTCCTGATCCGCATTCAATTTCAGCTGATCGTGAAGGGCCGTCTGGCGTTGCTGCCTGTAATGATGCCAGCGTTCCATATGGTAGCCACGGTTATCCTGATCAACGTAGCAGTTACCCGGACCGGGGCCGCCCATATTCATCGGACAGCCGTCATAGCCACTGTCTGCAGGAGCCGCGATGGCGGATGTACCAAGAATGGCCCCACTTAATCCGATTGCTGCGATTCCGGCAATCAGGCATTTGTTCAAGATTTTCATTCTTTTTCCTTTCGGATGAATTAAACGAATTGTGCACGTGAAGAAGTATACGTTGCCATGCTTTTAAGCGTAAGGTTTTGAGCAAATGAATATGTAACAGTTTGTTTCGACTGATTTTGATCAAATTAATGAAAGATGGCGTGAGATAGCGGGAAGAAAGAGGAAGAAGCCGGGGTGCAAGAGGAAAAACAAAAACGGCAAACAGTTTGTTACTGTTTGCCGTTCGTTTGAACGTAATACGGGGATCAGGCTTCGTATTTGTTGACGAGATGTCCAACACCATCGATAACAACTTCAACTGTGCTGCCCGGTTTCATGGAACCGACGCCGACGGAAGTACCGCAGGAGATGATGTCGCCTGGTTCAAGGGTCATGTCATGGGAGATCATGCTGACCAGTTTGAATGGACGGAAAATCATGTCGGCAACAGGATAATTCTGGCGTTCCTGATCGTTCAGAATGGTTTTGATAACCAGTTTGTCCGGATCATCGATACCGGAAACAATGCCGGGGCCGAATGAACCGAAGGTGTCGAAGCCTTTTGCGCGGGTCCACTGTGCAAAGGTAGGATCTTTCTGGATCAGCTGGCCGGCAGTAACGTCATTGGAACAGGTATAGCCGAAGATATAGTCTTTGGCTTGTTCTTCGGAAACTTCCTTGCAGCGTTTGCCGATAACGATGCCAAGTTCGCCTTCGTAAACGACTTTGCCGTCGTAGGAATTCGGTTTCCTGACGATTTCGCCGTCAGCGATATAGGAAGTACTCGGTTTCAGGAGATAAAGAGGTTCTTCCGGAATGGCAACGCCCAGTTTGCTTGAAAGGGCGTAAAAGTTGTTCCACAACAGGATCATCTTGCTGGGTGAACAAGGCGTCATCAGTTTGACATCTGCACGCTTTACGGTTTCGCCGGTAGCTTTTGGATTGTCAAACATGTTACCACTGTAAACGCTGATGGTATCTCCTTCCAGTGTACCGAATTTGACTGCATCGCCTTGTTGGAAACGGACCCAAGTTTTCATCTTCTCTCCTTAAAAAACATTGCAGGAAGCTTTTTTGCAGCATCCTGAAAATGGTATTCCTTAAACAGGAACAACTTCGCCCGGTTATTTGCCAGACTATTGTTTTAAATTAACCAATGGTTTAGAAAAACCATCATAACCGAACTGCTTCAAAATTGGTATAAACAATGAACCAGTTTTTTATTTTTGCGACTGAAAGTGAATATGTCTGCCAGTCCTGAAATCGCAAAAGAGCAACAGAAATAAAAAAGGCCGGAAGGATAATACCTTCCGGCCGGTTGATTTCATTACATGAAGGAAATCATGATATCGCCGAATTCAGAAGTCGATACCTGTTTGGCATCGTTCATCAGGCGGGCGAAATCGATGGTGACCTGTCTGGAAGAAATGGCTTTCTGCATAGAGTTAACGACCAGATCGGCGGCTTCTGTCCAGCCGATGTGACGCAGCATCATTTCTGCGGAAAGGATCAGCGAACCCGGATTGACGTTATTCTGCCCGGCCATCGTTGGCGCTGTACCGTGAGTCGCCTCGAAAATGGCGACGGAATCGGAAATGTTGGCACCCGGTGCGATACCGATACCGCCAACCTGTGCAGCCAGTGCGTCGGAAACGTAATCGCCGTTCAGATTCAGTGTTGCCAGCACGCTGAATTCGGCAGGGCGCAGCAGGATTTCCTGCAGGAATGCGTCAGCCAGCACGTCCTTGACGACAATTTCCTTGCCGGTTTTCGGATTTTTGAATGTGCACCATGGGCCTTTGCCGATGAGTTCGGCGCCGAATTCACGTTTTGCCAGAGCATAACCCCAGTCACGGAAGCTGCCTTCCGTGAATTTCATGATGTTGCCCTTGTGAACAAGCGTGACGGATGGACGGTCATTGTCGATGGCGTATTGAATGGCCTTGCGAACCAGACGTTCCGTACCTTCACGGGAAACCGGCTTGATGCCGATGCCGGAAGTTTGCGGGAAACGGATCTGGCTGACGCCCATTTCCTTTGTCAGGAAATCGATGACTTTTTTGGCTTCCGGGGAGCCTTCAGCCCATTCGATGCCGGCGTAAATGTCTTCGGTATTTTCACGGAAAATGACCATATCGGTTTTTTCCGGTTCACGCAACGGTGATGGGACTCCCTGAAAATAACGGACAGGACGCAGGCAGACATAAAGGTCAAGGCGCTGTCTCATCGCGACGTTCAGTGAGCGGATGCCGCCACCGATCGGGGTCGTCAACGGTCCCTTGATGGAAATGACGAAGTCTTTCATTGCTTCGAGGGTTTCGTCAGGAAGCCAGACGTTTTCACCATAAACTTTCAAGGATTTTTCGCCTGCATAAACTTCCATCCATTCGATCTTGCGCTTGCCACCGTAGGCTTTTTCAATGGCAGCGTCGATAACCTTGCGCATGACTGGCGTTACATCGATACCGATGCCATCGCCTTCGATGAAAGGAATGATTGGACGGTCGGGTACGTTCAGTGAAAAATCGGGATTGACCGTGATTTTGTCACCGGACTGGGGTACTTGAATATGTTGATACATCAGAAGCTCCGGAATAATCTTTTAAAACAATAAAGCAAAACCATTCATAAACACGGATCAGACAACAGCGCCGTCGGCGTTGCCTTTTTCCTTGACCGGCTTGACCAGATCTTCACGTTTGATGCCAAGCCAGATAGCGATGGCGGCAGCAACGAAAACGGAAGAATAAATGCCGAAACAGATACCGATGGTCAGTGCAATGGCAAAGTTGTGCAGGGTCGGGCCACCGAAAATCAGCATCGATAAAACCATGATCTGGGTACAGCCGTGGGTGATGACTGTTCTTGAAATCGTGCTGGTAATGGCGTGGTTCACGATTTCCTTGACGGACGCTTTGCGCATCTTGCGGAAGTTTTCGCGAATCCGGTCGAAAATAATGACCGATTCATTCACCGAATACCCCAGAATCGCCAGTACGGCCGCCAGAACTGAAAGCGAAAATTCCCACTGGAAGAATGCAAAGAACCCGAGAATGATCACGATATCGTGAAGGTTCGCGATAATCGCCGATATGGCGTATTTCCACTCGAACCGGAATGCCAGATAAATGATGATGCCGATGACCACCATTCCCAGTGCCATCAATCCGTTATGGGTCAGTTCATCCCCGACCTGCGGCCCGACGAATTCGACCCGTTGCAAATGGACATCAGGATTCTGCTGGGTCAGCGCAGCCATTACCCTGGCGCTTTGTTCTGCGGAGGTCACATCTTTCTGCAGGGGCAGGTTGATCATGACATCCTGTGCACGACCGAAATTCTGAACCTGAAAATCGTCACCGAATCCCAGTTCCCTGATCGTGCCACGAATGCCTTCCAGATCAGCGGCTTTCTGGTAATTGACTTCCATGACTGTACCGCCGGTAAACTCGACGGAAAGATGCAATCCCTTGTGCCACAGGAAAAAGACGGCAGCCAGAAAAGTGATCAGTGAAATGATATTGAATATCAGCGCATGGCGCATGAAGGGAATATCTTTTTTGATTCTAAAGAATTCCATAATCGGTCCTGTTAATTATCCGTATATAAATTAATTTTTTGTGTAATCCGACGGGGTATGGCCTCTCCATACCTGACCGATCGAAAGTGACGTGAGGTTCTTTCTTCGTCCATACCAGAGATTGGCGATGCCTCTGGAAACGAAGACGGCAGAGAAAAGCGACGTCAGAATACCGATGACGTGAACGACCGCGAAGCCGCGAATCGGTCCGGAACCGAATATCAATAGTGCCAGGCCGGCGATCAAAGTCGTCACGTTCGAATCGAGAATGGTTGCCCATGCATGTGCGAACCCGTTTGAAATAGCCGTTTGCGGGGAATGGTCCATCCGGAGTTCTTCACGGATACGTTCATTGATCAGGACGTTCGAGTCGATCGCCATACCGAGAGCCAGCGCAATAGCGGCAATACCCGGCAGTGTCAGCGTAATCTGCATGAGAGACAGAATGGCGATCAGCAGCAGAAGATTCACCGACAGGGCAATGACGCTGAAGAGACCGAAAACCATGTAGTACAGAATCATGAAGATGGAAACGACGGCAAACCCGTACAGGGTGGACAGGAAACCTTTCGTGATGTTTTCTGCGCCGAGTTGAGGTCCGATCGTCCGTTCCTCGATAATCTGCATCGGGGCGGCCAGTGAACCGGCGCGCAAGAGCAGGGCCAGATCGGTCGCCGCTTCAGGTGTGTTCATGCCGGTGATCTGGAATTTGGAACCCAGTTCGTCACGGATGGAGGCGACAGTCAGGACTTCGCCCTTGCCTTTTTCAAACAGGACGATGGCCATCAGCTTGCCGATTTTGCCGCGTGTTGCCTGACGCATCTTGCGACCGCCATCGCCGTTCAGGTCGATACTGACGGCTGGTTGCTGGTACTGGTCGAAGCTTGCGGAGGCATTGGAAATGTAATCGCCGGTAATGACCGGGTCTTTATACAGGACGACTGGTGCACCCTTGCCGAGGCGGAAGAGTTCAGAACCCAGCGGTACGGCAACGTGCCGCGGGTAACCGATTCATCCACCATGCGGACTTCGAGTGTGGCGGTACGGCCGATAATGTCTTTGGCGCGCGAAACGTCCTGAACGCCCGGCAACTGGACAACGATACGGTCTGCCCCCTGTTGCTGGATGACCGGTTCGTTAACGCCGAGTTCGTTGACCCGTTTGGACAGGGTGGCGATATTCTGTTTGACACTGTTTTCCTTGACCTGTTTGACGGCTTCAGGGCTTAAGGAAAGGATCAGTTTGTTGCCGCCATCTTCACGCAGCGTGACATCGGACATCTGGCCCTTGAAGATTTTTTCAGCCTGCTGGCGAGTCTGGGCATCGGTAAACTGCATTTCGATCGTATCGCGGACACGGATCAGGCCGGAATAACGGATGTTCTTTTCACGCAAGAGATTGCGTGCTGAAGTCTGCATACCCGCGATTCTGGAATTCAAAGCCGCATCAACGTCAACCTGCATCAGGAAATGAACACCGCCACGAAGGTCAAGACCGAGATACATCGGCAAGGCATGCAGGCTCTGGAGCCATTGCGGCGTATTCGGCAAGAGATTGAAAGCGATACTGTAGGTCGGGTCAGCCGGATCGGCATTCAGTTTGCTTTCGAGCACTTCTTTTGCCCTGAACTGGACTTCGGTGTTGGTAAAACGGACCTTGATGGTCGAATGCATGCCGCTGTTGTCGAAGAAGATGCCGTCAGTCTCGATATTGTTGTCTTTCAATATGCTTTCGACCTGCCCCATCATGGGAGTATCGATTTTGACGGTCGACCGGACACTGCTGATCTGGACGGCAGGTGATTCACCGAAAAAGTTCGGAAGTGTGTAAATAATGCCGAAAACGATAGCTACGGCAATGACGAGGTATTTCCAGAGTGGGTAACGATTCATAATGATTCAGGGTTTGAAAATGCCGGTTCATTCTGAACTGGCAATCCAGTCGCAATATTCTGGGTCTGTTACAGCGTTTCGATGGTGCCGTTCGGGAGCATTGAAACAATGGATGCTCTCTGAATGAGGATTTCCGTGCCTTCTGCGATCTGCAATGTCAGAAAGTTGTCGGAAACTTTCGTGATTTTTCCGACGATCCCGCCGGAAGTCAACACTTCGTCGCCAACCGTCAAGGCACTGATCATTTCGCGCTGTTCTTTCTGTTTTTTCTGCTGGGGGCGAATCATCAGGAAGTACAGGACGGCAAACATCAGTACGAGTGGAAGAAAACTTCCCATGCTATCGAAGCTGAAACCGGATGCAGCGGTTTGGGCGTATGCGTTGGTAATGAACATAACATCTCCAGTTTGGATTTTTGTTTAACACAGGATTCTAGCACTATGCGCTGTGTTTTCATGCATTTATGCGGTTTGCAGGAAAATATAACGTTTTTTTTGGCCAAATCCATTGAATATTGAAAGCGAAATGATGTCATTTCAATAAAACAGGGCAATGACAACCCGTCAATATTAAAGAGATCGCTTATATGCCTCTTTGTCGTTCCGCATGAAACTGTGCGGTAAATTCGTTGAACCGGTCGTTTTCAATGGCTTTACGCATGTCATTCATAAGCTGCAGGTAATAGTGAAGATTATGGATCGTACTGAGTTGCGCCCCGAGAATTTCGCCGACACGGTTCAAATGATGAATGTAGGCACGGGAAAAATGACGACAGGCGTAACACTGGCAGGTTTCATCCAGTGGTTTGCCGTCGTCCTTATATCGGGCGTTGCGGATTCGGATATCGCCAAAGCGTGTGAAAAGCCATCCGTTGCGGGCATTCCGGGTTGGCATGACGCAGTCGAACATGTCGATGCCATTGGCAACCCCGGCAACCAGATCTTCAGGAGTGCCGACGCCCATCAGATAATGGGGCATGTGTGCAGGCAGGCGCGGCCCGATATGGGACAGGATTCCTTTGGTTCACCCACGGAAAGACCGCCGATGGCAATGCCGTTGAATCCCATCTGTGACAAGCCGGCCAGAGATTCGTCACGCAAATCGGTGAACATACCGCCTTGTACGATGCCAAAGAGGGCATTTTTGTTTTCATTCCGGTCGAATTCGTCTTTTGAACGTTGTCCCCAGCGTAAAGACAGGCGCATCGATTGGGCAGCTTCGTCTTTGGTCGCCGGTCTGTCATTGATCAGATACGGTGTGCATTCGTCGAATTGCATGACGATGTCCGAATTCAGCACATGCTGGATCTGCATGGATATTTCGGGCGACAGAAAAAGCTTGCTGCCATTGATGGGGGACGCGAATTTGACGCCCTCTTCGCTGATTTTGCGCATCGCGCCGAGCGAAAATACCTGAAATCCACCTGAGTCGGTCAATATCGGTTTGTCCCAGCCGATGAAATCATGGAGGCCGCCAAACTGCCCGATGACGTCGAGTCCGGGACGAAGCCAGAGGTGGAAGGTATTGCCGAGGATGATTTGTGCCTCGATATCGTCCAGATTTTCCGGCGACATGGCCTTGACGGAACCATACGTTCCGACTGGCATGAAAATCGGGGTCTCAACGGTGCCGTGTGCCAGTTTCAAACGCCCTCTTCTGGCATTTGACGAGGTGTTGATAAGTTCAAAATCAAGCATGTGTCTGATTCCCGGTTGAAATGGTCAATAATCGGCTCAGCCGTTTTTATGGGAAATGCATTTCAGCAACATGGCGTCACCATAGCTGAAGAAACGGTATTTTTCGGCAATGGCATGCGCATACGCTTTTTTGATCAGGTTGTATCCTGCAAAAGCGGAAACCAGCATAAGCAGGGTCGATTTCGGCAAATGGAAATTCGTGATCAGGTGATCGACTGTCTGGAACTGATAACCCGGAGTGATGAAAAGCGACGTTTCGTTACTGCCGGCTTTCAGTTTACCGGTTTGAGAAGCGGATTCCAGCGCACGAAGGCTGGTCGTGCCGACGCCGACGACCTTGTGTTTGCCCTGCTGCGCGGTTTTGACGGCTTCGACGGTTTCTTCGGGAATGGTGTACCACTCGGTATGCATCTGGTGTTCTGACAGGTTTTCACTGCGGACGGGCTGGAACGTGCCTGCGCCGACATGAAGCGTCAGATAGGCGAAACTGATGCCTTTTTGCCGGAGTTTTTCCATCAATTCGTCATCGAAATGCAAGCCGGCAGTCGGTGCGGCGACCGCTCCCAATTCCCTGGCAAAAACAGTCTGATATCGTTTTTCATCGAATGAGTCGGCCGCCCTTTCAATATAGGGAGGCAAGGGAAGATGGCCGTGTTCCTCCAGTATCTTGAAGATATCGGAAGGAAATTGCAGGATAAAGAATTCTCCATCCCTACCCGTAACGGACACGTCGATTTCATCGTCGATACGGATGATGCTGCCGGCTTTCGGGGATTTGGAAGCCCTGATTTTGGCCAATGCATTCCGGTTATCGAGAATACGTTCGATCAGGATTTCGATTTTACCGCCGGAAGCCTTGGAACCGAAAAAGCGGGCTTTCAAGACTTTGGTATTGTTGAAAACAAGCAGGTCGCCTTCGGACAGATGGTCGATCAGGTGGTAAAAACGGGAATCGGCGATCTTTTTTTCGTCAACAAGCAACAGGCGTGAAGCGCTGCGTTCAGGTAAAGGGAATTGGGCGATCAATTCCTCTGGTAAATCAAAATCGAAATCGGAAAGTGTATACATGCCAAAACAGGCCATTCTTTACTTCAATAGCCTAAATGAATAAAAAACAAATAGTTTTCAGGAAATCGACAGTATATCCGTGTTTAATGGCGAGAATAAGTGCGTCCGTATATTTCTGTCATTTGGGCAAGGAAATCGGAATACCAGCCTTCAACCTGATCCCACGAAAAACGCCAGCCCCACGCGCCGGTGCTGTTACCCGGAGTATTCATCCTTGCCTCTGAACCAAGGCCAAGGACATCCTGATAAGGCGTCAATGAAAACGCCGCTGTTGACGACCAGGCTGAACGGATCATGTCCCATTGGATCCACTCGCCGTTAATACTCAGGTAACGGCGCGTAAAGTCCCTGTCCCATTCGGAAAGCGAGCTCCACCAGCCACGGGTCGTATCGTTATCGTGCGTACCGGTATAGACGACGGTATCCGGTTTGTAATTGTGAGGGAGATAGGGGTTGTCGGGGTTATGGTCGAATGCAAATTGCAGAATACGCATCCCGGGCAATTCGTACTTCTTTCTCAGTTCATTGACTGCCGGTGTGATGACGCCGAGGTCTTCCGCTATGAAACCGAGCGAACCGAGTTCTTTTTTCAGGGCATCGAAAAAAGAATCCCCCGGCCCCGGCATCCATTGGCCTTCTGACGGTTTTTTTGCATCGGCAGCAATGGCCCAGTAAGCCTGAAAACCGCGGAAATGGTCGATCCGGACAGTGTCGTACAGTTGCAGCATGTATTTCATGCGACGGGCCCACCAGTCATAACCGGTATTGGCATGCATTTTCCAGCGATAGAGGGGATTGCCCCAATGCTGGCCGGTATCGCTGAATTTGTCAGGAGGAACACCGGCAACGGCAGTCGGAAAACCGGTTTCATCCAGTTCAAACAGTTCCGGATTGGCCCAGACATCAGCACTGTTCAATGAAACGAAAATAGGCACGTCGCCAATAATATCGATATCTCTTGAATGGCAATAAGCGTGTAAATCCGTCCATTGTTCGTGAAAGCACCATTGGCAGAATTTCCAGAAGCGTATTTCTTCGGCATGATTGTCGGAAAACTCTGACAGGGCCTTTTTGTCGCGTTGCGCGAGAGGCTTTGGCCATGTTTGCCAGCCGGATTCTTCAGTCTTGTAAATGTCAGTGATGGATTTGAAAAGAGCGTAATTATCGAGCCAGAAAGCCGCTGTTTGGCAAAAATCGAGAAAGGATTTCAGCGGATTTTTTTCTGTCGAGTCAAAAAATCGCTTTGACGCCAGTTTCAGGCGTTCAATCCTGTATCGCGAAACGGCCGGATAATTGACACGAGCCGTTTCGAAAGCGGAATCCGGAATCAGTTCTTCACTTTTCAGCCATCCTGCATCCCGGCATTTTTCAAGGCTGATCAGCAGGACGTTTCCGCCGAATGCAGAAGGGCTCATATAGGGGGAGTTACCAGCACCGATATCGCCCAACGGCAACATTTGCCATAAAGACTGACGTGCGGATACCAGCCAGTTGACGAAGTTATAAGCCTCGGTTCCCAGATCTCCGCAACCGTATGGGCCCGGTAATGAGGTAGGATGAAGAAGTATGCCGCTTTTCCGTGTCAGTTTCATAAATGGATAAAATTTTTGAATCCGTTCGGGGTCAATATAAAATCAAGGCCTATGATAACGGATTAAACTATTCTCATACGGATTTTGAAATACGGTCTTGTGAAAATTGGATAAATTAACCATCTCTCCGGACAGACGATTTGAATAAAACGAATACAGGCAAGCTGGAACGTCTCGGTATCCACACGGATATGGAGCTGGTGCTGCATTTGCCGTCCCGTTATGAGGATGAGACGAAATTGACCAGTCTTGCCGAGGCCATGTTCCGCCGGATCGGCCATATACAGACCGAGGGAGTCATCACTTTATCCGAAATCCAGTACCGGCCACGGCGGCAACTCGTCGTTTTCCTTTCAGATGGTGCAAACCAGCTTGTTTTGCGTTTTCTGCATTTTTACGCCAGCCAGCAAAAGCAGCTGGCGCTCGGGAAGCGGGTTCGGGCGCGCGGTGAGCTGAGGCAGGGGTTCAACGGCATGGAAATGGTTCATCCGGTCTATAAAATCGTCGATGAAAACACGCCTCTTCCCGATGCATTGACCCCTGTTTATCCCACGAGCGAAGGAGTTTCCCAGAATTTTTTGCGCAAGGCGATCAATGAGGCGCTGGAGAGAATCGATCTTTCGGATACATTGCCTGATGCGCTTTTGAACAAACTGGATTTACCCGGGTTTGAAAAGTCCATTCGTTATTTGCACAATCCCCCGGCCAATGCGGATGAAAATGCCTTGCTTGACCGTACTCATCCGGCCTGGGAACGCATGAAGTTTGACGAACTTCTGGCGCAGCAACTGTCGATGAGGCGCGCCCAGATCGCGCGGCGCCGTCAAAAATCGAATGTCCTGAAAGCGCCGGGTTCACTGACAAAAGCATTCATCCGGAGTTTGCCTTTTACCCTGACGGACGAACAGGAGAAAGTAGTTGCCGAAATCCGCGAAGACCTTGTGAAGGCCTGGCCGATGCAGCGATTGCTTCAGGGCGACGTCGGCAGTGGCAAGACGGTGGTGGCCGCCATTGCTGCCTGTCAAGCCATCGATAATGGTTTTCAGGTAGCGATGATGGCTCCGACTGAAATTCTGGCCGAGCAGCATTTTCAGCGATTGAATGAATGGATGGCGCCTTTGGGTATTTCTGTTGTCTGGCTGAACGGCAGCATGAAAAAGAAGGCAAAGGAAGAGGTATTGTCCCTGATCGGGTCCGGAGAGGCGCAATTCATTGTCGGAACACATGCCCTGATTCAGGAGAGCGTCCGTTTCGCCAATCTGGGGCTGGCTATTATCGACGAGCAGCATCGTTTCGGCGTCGGCCAACGGCTTGTGTTGAGAAACAAGGGAGGAAATGCCGAGTCAATCATTCCGCACCAGCTGATGATGAGTGCCACCCCGATTCCCAGAACGCTGGCGATGACTTTTTATGCCGATCTGGACGTTTCCGTTATTGCAAAGCTTCCTCCGGGCAGAAAACCGGTTGTGACGCGACTGATCGATCAAAAACGTCGTGATGAGGTCATCGAACGGATTCATGCGGCGACACTGGGCGGACGGCAGGTTTACTGGGTTTGCCCGCTGATCGAAGAGTCAGAAGCCTTGCAGTTGCAGACAGCGGTCGAAACGCATGCGATTCTGACGGAAGCACTGAATGAATTGTCTGTCGGGTTGATACACGGGCGCATGAAAGCGGCGGAAAAGCAGGCGGTCATGACGGATTTTCTGGAAAAGCGGATTCATGTGCTTGTTGCAACCACGGTTATTGAAGTCGGCGTGGATGTCCCGAACGCGTCCCTGATGATTATCGAGCATGCGGAACGCTTCGGTTTGTCGCAGCTTCACCAGTTACGGGGACGTGTCGGTCGGGGAAGCATCGACAGTGTTTGTCTTTTGATGTATCAGAAACCTCTGGGAGACACGGCGAAGAAAAGGCTGATGACGATGCGGGAAACGAATGACGGGTTTGTCATATCCCAGCGCGATCTGGAAATCCGGGGGCCCGGAGAATTTCTGGGCGCCCGCCAGTCCGGACAGGCCATGCTGCGTTTTGCCGATCTGGAAAAAGATGTTGACCTGATCGGAAAAGCGGCGTCGCTTGCCGAAGACCTGTTAAACGGCAAATTGCCGGACAGCGATACGATTATGTCAAAACATCTTGCGCGATGGCTGGATTACAGGGAAGAATACCTGAACGTCTGATCGGGTTTTAATTTATCAATTCAATTGTTTTGCCTTGGAATGACCACACAATCTGATGTAATGGAAAACCGGTTTATGCTGTATTTGCGACTTGTGCGTCTCGACAAGCCGATCGGTTCCCTTTTGCTGTTATGGCCGACTTTATGTGCCCTGTGGATCGCTTCTGATGGCAAGCCCGACTGGTATCTGGTCCTCGTTTTTGTTCTCGGGACGGTCTTGATGCGTTCGGCCGGGTGTGCTATCAACGATTTTGCCGACAGGGACTTTGACAGGCATGTCAAAAGAACCGCCGATCGACCGCTCACGTCCGGAAAACTGAGGCCGCTCGAAGCTGTCTGGGTCGCCTGCTCATTGGCGTTTTTGTCCTTTTTGCTGGTGTTGTCCCTGAATTGGCTGACTGTCGGTTTGTCCGTCATTGCCCTTGTCGTGGCGGCCACTTATCCACTGTTCAAGCGCTTTTTTGCCTTGCCTCAGGCTTATCTCGGTATCGCCTTCGGGTTCGGCATTCCGATGGCGTTTGCAGCGGTACAAAATAATGTGCCCTGGATCGCATGGTTTTTGTTATTGGCTAATATCTTCTGGGCGCTGGCATACGATACTGAATACGCTATGGTGGACCGTGACGACGATTTGAAAATCGGGATTTTCACGTCGGCCATTACCTTCGGCCGTTATGATGTGCTGGCGGTGATGGCCTGCTATTTCATGATGCTCATCATCGTGTTGTTTGCAGGAATTTTCACCGGTTTGGGAAAATGGTTTGTCATGGGGTGGTCACTGGCTGTCTTGTGTGCAGCTTATCATTACAGACTGATCAGAAATCGTGACAGAAACGCTTGTTTTTTCGCTTTTCGTCACAATAACTGGCTGGGTGCGTTTATATTCCTCGGCATTGCACTGGACTATGCGTTACGTTAAGGTTTATCCTATGAAAAACGCATAAAGTTTTTGGCAATTGTCGTGCTTGTCTGTTAAATTATTCATTGTCGAAATACACTTTTTACATAAGTTAAAAGGGAGGAAAGAATATGGAAATTCTGGAAAATGCAGGACAATCCGGTAACAAACTGATGGGAAGCCTGAAATCGATCATCAACGACGCTGAAAAAGTACTGGAAAACAGTACGCATCAGGGAAGCGAAACCTACCAGAATGCCAAGAAGAAACTGGAATCGACGCTCGTCGACGCCAAATTCGCTTTGGGCGAACTGGAAGACATCGTTGTTACAAAAGCAAAAGATGCGGCAGTCTGTACAGCGGAATATGTCAAGGAAAATCCCTGGAAAGCAGCCGGTATCGTTGCCGCCGTCGGTGTTCTCGTCGGCATCCTGATTGCTCGTAAAAAATAAAGTTTACGGATAGCTTATGGCATTGGGCGATTCTTTTGTCAGGGTGGCGGGTACGGTACTTGCCATCCTGAAGACACGTTTCGAGCTGATTTCAATAGAAGTGGAAGAGGAATGGACTCGTCTTCTCGCTTATCTTTTGTTATCGCTCGCGGGTCTCTTTTGCCTTGCGCTGACGATATTGCTTGCCGTTATCCTGATCATCGTCCTTTGCTGGGAATCCTACCGGATACCTGCCATGATCGGGCTGATTGTCTTTTTCGGACTGGTCACGCTGGGAATCGCTATCGGAGTGAAGAGAAGCTTTGCCAGAAAACCGAAGATGCTGGCCCTGACATGTCAGGAAATAGCAAAAGATATCGATCGTCTGACATCCTGAGCATAAATAAATCTATACCCGATGGCTGACTCATCCAACAAAATGACGAAACGAAAGGCGGAACTACTGGTTCAGAGCGCTCTTTTGCGCGAGAAACTGGCGGTCGAGGCGCTTTCACTGTTTCAGATGCCGGATATTGTGTCGAAAGGTCTCGGGTTCCTGAGCGGCTTTAACAAGATCAAGAAAAATCCTCTTGTTGTCGCACCTGTTATTCTGACATTGCTGGCGTTGCGCCCACGCCGCATCATTTCATGGGCTGTATCGGCAACAGTCCTGTTCAAAACATGGCGCCGGTTCAAACCGGTTCTGTCATTCGTGCTGGGGTTTCTTGCCAGACGAAAAAAATAATTTCCGGCTGGCTTAAAAAATTTGTCCGTTCACTGTTTGTCCGGATAACTCCGTTTGCCAAAGATGGCTGTGCCGATACGCACGGTTGTCGCGCCTTCCTGTATGGCAGTTTCCATATCGTCCGACATGCCCATGGACAAGGTATCCAGATCGTATCCTGACTGAACCAGCTGGTCGAACAGGGTTTTCATTGCAGAAAAAGGCTCGCGCTGTTTTACTGGATCGCTTTCCGGTTCCGGGATAGCCATCAGGCCGCGCAAACGCAGATTCGGCATCGCCGAAACCGCTTTTGCCAAAACGGACACTTCTTCGGGCAATACGCCGCTTTTGGTTTTTTCCTTGCTGATATTGACCTGAAGGCAGACATTCAGCGGCGGGAGATTTTCCGGTCGCTGTTCGGAAAGGCGTCGTGCGATTTTTTCCCGATCCACTGAATGCACCCAGTCGAAGTGCTCGGCAATGGAACGGGTCTTGTTGCTCTGGATGGGGCCGATAAAATGCCATTCCAGTTTCAGATCCGGCCGGGATTGGCGGATAGACTCGATTTTGGAGACGGCTTCCTGTTCATAGTTTTCACCGAAAGCGAGTTGCCCCGCTTCGGCTGCTTCAAGAATATCTTCTGGCGGCCGGGTTTTGGAAACGGCGAGCAAATGAACCGTATGGGGACCACGATTGGCTTTGCTGGCGGCTGCCTCAATGTTTTTGGTAATAGTTTGTAAATGGTTTGTAATGTCGGTCATGATTGAGAACGTCAATGTGATAGACTCAATATTGTTTCGTTTTCATTATAAAGACGAAGAGAAAATTAATCATTGTCGTAAATGATGTTAAAGCCGCTTTACTGGACAGGCGACTTTGTACGGGAGACTGGAAATGGGATGGATGTGGTTACTGATTATCGCTTTGGTCATCGCTGCAATTATTGCCAAATTGCGGCGCAGTTCCCGTATTTTCATCATCAGACAGAATTTTCAGCACGGTGAAAATCCATT
>ERZ827512.1879-NODE-1879-length-18669-cov-21.303750_pt1 | contig 18669 bp, 13 predicted proteins | sample MGYA00519916_ERZ827512 | MGnify/ENA primary metagenome ERZ827512 (study PRJEB31778, sample SAMEA3449335) | human gut metagenome | biome: human gut; feature: human-associated habitat; material: faeces | place: United Kingdom | collected 2010/2012 ... | reverse complement strand
TCGAACTCAAGGCCGTCCCGCCGCTTTGCGGCGTTACGGCCTATGGCCGTTTATTCAAATGCAAGAGGCCTTGAGTTCTCGACACTTGGAAACAAAAAAGAAGCACCCTCATTACTGAAGATGCTTCTTTGGTCCGAGTGTTGAGATTCGAACTCAAGGCCTCTTGAACCCCATTCAAGCGCGATACCAAACTTCGCCACACCCGGATATTCTGTTGTCTGCCAAGCAGCTTAATTATAATAGCATATCTTTTTTCATTTTGCAACCCCTAATTTTCGATTTTTTTATTTTTTTCTTGCGGCGCTGTTCTTTTTGTTGACAAAGCGCCTTTTCCATGGTAAGATATTACCTGCGTCTGGGGTTTAACCGCGGAACTTCGCACACGGAGAGATGGCTGAGTGGTCGAAAGCACCGGTCTTGAAAACCGGCGATGTGAAAGCATCCGTGGGTTCGAATCCCACTCTCTCCGCCAGAAAATAAATATGTATGCGGAAGTACCCAAGTGGCCGAAGGGGCTCCCCTGCTAAGGGAGTAGGCCGTCAAAAGCGGCGCGAGGGTTCAAATCCCTCCTTCCGCGCCAAAAATCCCACCCAGACGGGTGGGATTTTTTTGTAGTACCAGAAAGACATCGCAAGCCGGAGGAGCATCCATGGAAAAAACCGTACAGTATCTTGAGACCCACTCCCAGAACCCCTATTACAATCTGGCGTTTGAGGAATACGTCCTGTGTCACCGCACCCAGGGCGACTATCTGCTGCTGTGGCAGAACGACAACACCATCGTGGTGGGCCAGAACCAGAACACCGAGGCGGAGATCAACCGCGCCTTTGTGGAGCAGCACCATATCAATGTGGTGCGCCGCAGCACCGGCGGCGGCGCGGTGTATCACGATCTGGGCAACCTGAACTACTCCTTCATCACCGACGTGGGGGACGACGGCATCAGCATCCGCCGCTTTACCGAGCCGGTGGTGGCGGCGCTGCGGAGCCTTGGACTGAATGCGGAGGCCTCCGGCCGCAACGATATTCTGGTGGAGGGCCGCAAGGTCTCCGGTACGGCCCAGCGCCGTCACGGCGGCCGCATCCTACACCACGGCACGCTGCTGTTTGACGCCAATCCCGGCATGGTGGCCGGGGCGCTGAACGTGGATCCAGAGAAATTCCGCTCCAAGAGCACCAAATCCGTTCGCAGCCGCATCGGCAACATCCGGGACTTTCTGCCCAACGACATGGAGCTGCCCGCCTTCTGGGCCTATCTGAAGGACGCGCTGTCCGGCGGCGGCTTGACGCCCGGCGCGCTGAGTGCCGGGGAGCTGGCGGAGGTCGACCGCCTGAAGCGGGAGAAATACGACACCTGGGAGTGGAACTATGGCCGCTCCCCCAAGTTCGACGTGAGATGCAAGCGCTACTGGGACGGCGGCTGTCTGGAGGCCAACGTCTCCATCGCCAATGGCGTCATCACCGACGTCCGGTTCTTCGGCGACTTCCTGTCCGTCTGCGGACTGGAGGAGCTGGTGGAGCGGCTGAAGGGCGTGACCTTCCACCCGGAGGATGTGCGGGCCGTGCTGAACGACAGTCCGGTGGGCGAGCTGTTCGGCGGCATCACTGCGGACGAGGTAACGGCCACGATCTTTGACCTGTGATCCGTCTTGCCAACGGCGAATGTATATGATACAATGGACACACTACCCCCTTCCGTGCGGAGGGAGAACAGGAGAGGGAATGCTTATGAAACGTATGACCAAACGCCTGATGCTGGCGCTGACCACGGCGCTGCTGCTGACGCTGCTGATGGTAACGGCCTACGCCGGGACGATCCCCGGCACGGCGAAGCTGACGATTACCCCGACCGAGACAAAGGTCAGCGGTGATACCGCCACCGTGACCTACTCCGTTACGGTCACACCGCCGGAGGGGAAAGCGCTGGGTGTGTTCAGCGTCCAGTTGCAGCCGTCTGTGGGCATGACGCTGACCCAGGATGCCAGCGGCATCACCATGGGTGACGGCAGTCTCAGCTATAGCCCAGCTACGGAGAAAGGCATTTTTGACCTGTATGGCTATACGGCCAAGACCGGTTATTTTGCCGCCGTGGGCACGACACCTGACCGGCGCATGACGGAGGAAGCCACAGTGCTGACCATTCAGGCCACCATGCCTGCCAACAAGGACGGCACTTACACGCTGGGCGCTGAGTTCATCGCGGCGCTGGACGGCTCCGGCGACGTCTATACCGCGCAGGTCATTACCACGCCTGTGGCCATCACCGGCGGACAGGAGCCTGTGGCGGAGGATACGCCGGTGATTACCGAAACCAATGGCGACGATTTGAAGACCGACGCCAATACCGCGCCTGACGGTACTTCCGGCAACGGCAACGGTGCGGCAGGCGGCGATACGGCGGGAGCTGGCGACACCGCCAATGGCAGCGGCACTGCCAACGATGGCGCGGCGGCCTCTGACGGCGTGACCGGCAGCGACGCCGCAAGCTCCGCCGACGGCAGCACGTCCGGTGGGCAGGAGAAGCAGAGCGGCAGCGCCGCGCTGTGGATCGTCCTCGCGGTGGTGATCGTGGCGGCGGCAGTGGCCGTGCTGGTGCTGAAAAAGAAAAAGAAGTGATAGTCAGCGCCCTCCCGGCTGCGATAGTGGCCGGGAGGTTTTATCATTCTGATAGGTTTTCCCGCGGAATTACACACAGATTACAGATGAATTACAGATGAAATGACGGTACGGTTCCGGACATGCTTTCCGATTTTTAACATGCCTACCAAAAATCGTCAAAAAAGGGCTTGCCTTATAGATGAAAATGAGGTACAATGTACCCGTGTATGGAAAGCACATCCGGCTGAATTTTATTATGGCACGGCGAAAGGCAGCGGGGGAGCGTCCTCGCGGCGCGGTTGTCGTACCGAGATTTAACGAGAGAGGGAGTGCAAATGAGGAGAGTTATCACATTATTGCTCACTGTTGCCATGGCTCTGTCGCTGGTGGTCGTGGCGAGCGCCAGTCAGACTGTCTACCTGCGGGTGGACGAGGAGCAGAGCGGCAATACCGTCACGTATACCTTTTCCCTTGACGCTTCAAACAGCAACGGCGTTGGCGCGATGGAATTTTATGTGGAGACGAAGGGCCTGAGCCTTACGGGAAAGCCCGTCTATAACAACCGCGGCACACAGTTGGACGCTGTGTTCAAGGTCGCGGATGGCGAGGCCGGCACTGGCGACTATCGTTTCTACGAAAACCAGAATTACTTCATCGCGTGGGGCGGCAATTCAACGCTGTCCACGCCCCGTGTGCTGCGGGGTGAGGTGGTGCTGGTCGCCCTGACCTACACGATCACCGACAGCTCCAACTATGGCCTGACAGTAAAGTCCGGAAGCTTCAAGGCCTGCTACAGCGGCGATAAGGCAATGACCGACCCCTATACCTGCAAGGTCAGAACCGGCGACGTGATGAAGGGCGACGTGAATGGCGATGGTAAGATTAAAATGAATGATGTTATGGCCATATACAATTATCTTATGGGCAACGTTGAGTTTAGCAATGACCAATTTATGGCCGCAGATGTAACAAATGACGGTAAAATCAAAATGAATGACGTCATGAAAGTTTATAACTATGTTATGGGCGACATTGATAGCTTAGATTAATTTTATAGGAGGGTCCAATGAAAAAAGTAGTATCATTATTTTTGACACTGGTGTTGGCAATGAGCTTGGCTGTGCCTGCATTTGCAGCCAGTGAAGCTACGTTTTCGCTGAATGCGAAAACCGCAACAGTTGAAGCTGGTGACAGCCTGAGTCTTGAGCTCAAGGTCGATAAGGCTATGAAAGATGTTGAATCTTTTGAGTTCTGGATTTATTACAATGCTGAAGTGTTTGAACTGACCAGCGGCGAAGCTGGCAAGTGTTGTGGAGCGGCGAAAGTGGCGCATTCCTCTAAGAGCTTCTCTGATGCGAAAGGCGCTTATTATAAGGTGACTGCAGCAGACTTCACAAATGGCCTTTTTGACATCAAGGCGGGGACGATTTATACTTTGACTTTTAAGGCAAAGGACACTGTTACTGCTGGAACTGCGACATTTACCTTGAGCAATGAAGGCGTATATGGCAAGCTGAATACTACGCGTGATGTAACAACGGGTTCGCCTGTGTCTGTTACTACTGCTGCTAAGACGGTTAACGTCACTTCCATTACCCTTTCTTCCACGACCATGAATTTGGAAGTGGGCCAGACCGGCACGCTGACCGCGACTGTCACGCCTGACAACGCCACCGACAAGACCGTGACTTGGACGTCCAGCAACGATAAGGTTGCCACTGTCGTGGACGGCACTGTTGCTGCTGTGGGCGAGGGTACTGCTACGATCACCGCTACCGCCGCTAACGGCAAGAAAGACACCTGCAAGGTGACTGTGAAGGTGCCTGCCCACAAGCACACCCCCGTTGCGGTTCCCGCACAGGAGTCTACCTGCATGGAAAAGGGCTGGGAAGCCTACTACAAGTGCAGCGTGTGCGACGCTGTTGTGGATAAGGACGGCAAGGCCGCTCAGATCGTGTATCTGCCTCTGGCTGCCCACAAGCTGACCGAAACCAAGGCGGTTCCCGCAACCTGCACCGAGGACGGTAAGGAAGCTTACTGGACCTGCTCCGTCTGCAAGAAGATGTTCGCTGACAAGGATGGCAAGAAGGAGATCAAGGCTCCCGTCAAGGTCGCCGCTCTGGGCCACGATGTTGTGTTGAATAAGACTCCCGTAGTTGCCGGCGTTCCCGGCACCCAGATGGCGCTGTTCTCCGCCACCTGCAAGAACTGCGATAAGACGGTCTACGTTGCCAATCTGATAATGCCTGAGAATACCATCAATGTGATCGCTAAGCAGTCCGACAACAGCAAGAAGGACTTCAGCAAGGCTGTTACGTTTGGCGTCAAGGCTTCCGATTCCAAGGAGACACTGAAGTTCACCATTGATCCGGTCACTGATGACATCGTTAAGGCTGCAAAGACTGAGGCTGGTTACAAGGTCACTGAGACGATCTATAAGAACGGCGCTTATGGCTGGGGTCTGGCTGATTATTCCGAGACTCCCGAGGCTGCTTACGCCGCTCTGGCTGAGTATCTGAAGAACGGCATCACCTTTACCCAGACCATCTCTGCCAAGGAAAACACTTGGGCCGCTGATGCCAAGTCTCACACCATGACCTTTGACATCAATACCGCGGACGGTACGTTCACCGTTAAGGTCGATGGTAAGAATGAGAGCACCATTACCTTCACCAACACCTTCACCTACAAGACTGTCAGCCCCGGCGGCAGCGGCAACGGCGGCAGCACGACCACCGACACCACCAAGAACGATGGCAAGAAGGTGGAGTCCGGCAAGACATTCGACGCTGGTATTGCTATGTACGTTGGCCTGTCCGTCCTGTCTGTGACCGGCGGCGCGCTGGTGATCGGCAAGAAGAAGGAGCGCTTCTAAACTTCAGCTTCCCGTTGACACACTGATTTGAATCAAAAAAAGAACACCCCACCGGGGTGTTCTTTTTTTGCCCAGACTGACGAAAAGGTCTGTCATTGCGCGCCAGTGCTCACACTGGCGCGGCAATCCGTTTTCCTGCTGTATGACCGGTCATCAGCAGGAAATATCTTCCAACGTTTACACACCGCTAAAACGGTGAAAACTACGGTATGGCGGGGGTTGACAAGCCCCCGGCGGGTCAGTATAATATGTTATTTAGATAGATCACCTGCATAGAAAGGAAGCAATATGAGAAACATTACCTGCAGCATCGCCGACACCCGCAAGCGCGTGTTCGCGGAAGTGGCCAAAATGGCATATGACGAGGATTACTCCCGCATGGAGAAGCTGCCCTATGAGATCATGCCCGGCGAAAAGGCCACCGTGCGCGAATCCATCTTTCTGGAGCGCGCCATCGTGGGCGAACGCATCCGTCTCGCCATGGGTCTGCCGCTGCGGTCGGTGTCCGAGCACAATCTACTGAGCGACGGCGTGGAGGAAAGCGCCATCGCCGAGAAATATTACGATCCTCCCCTCATCAACATCATCAAGTACGCCTGCAACGCCTGTCCCCCCACCCACTACGAGGTGTCCAACATGTGTCAGGGCTGCCTTGCCCACCACTGCTACCACGCCTGCCCCAAGAACGCTATTTCCTTCGTCAAGGGCAAGGCCGTCATCGATCAGGAGAAGTGCATCAAGTGCGGCCGCTGCAAGCAGAGCTGCTCCTATCAGGCCATCATCAAGTTCGAGCGTCCCTGTACCGAGGCCTGCGGCATGAACGCCATCACCAGCGACGAGCTGGGCCGCGCCCAGATCGATCAGGATAAGTGCGTCAGCTGCGGCATGTGTCTGGTGAACTGCCCCTTCGGCGCCATCGTGGACAAGGGCCAGCTGTTCCAGCTGATCCACGCCATCAATCAGGGGCAGAAGGTGGTGGCCATCATCGCGCCGGCCTTCTGGGGCCAGTTCGGCGACAAGGTAACGGCGGGCCAGATCAAGGAAGCCATGAAGCAGCTGGGCTTCGCCGCGCTGGAGGAGGTCGCCATCGGTGCCGACCTGTGCGCCATCGAGGAAGCGGAGGAATTCATGGAGAACGTGCCGGAGAAGCAGCCCTTTATGGCTACCTCCTGCTGCCCCGCCTGGGCCATGATGGCGAAAAAGGAGTTCCCCGGCATGGCGCCGTATATCTCCATGACCATGACCCCTATGGTGCTGACCGCCCGCCTGATGAAGCGCAAGGATCCCAACTGCCGCGTGGCGTTCATCGGCCCTTGCGCCGCCAAAAAGCTGGAGGCCAGCCGCCGCAGCGTCCGCAGCGAGGTGGACTTCGTGCTGACCTTCGAGGAGCTGCGGGGCATGTTCGAGGCCAAGAATATCGATTTCGACCAGATTCCCGATGTGCCCTCCCACTTTGAGGCCAGCGCCCCCGGCGTGGGCTTTGCCGCCAGCGGCGGCGTGGCCAAGGCGGTGGAGGACGTGATCCACCGTGAGCGCCCGAATATGGAGGTCAAAACCGTGTATGCCGAGGGCCTGCGGGAGTGCCGCCAGATGCTGCGGGTGGCCCGCACCGGCAAGTACGACGGCTATCTGCTGGAGGGCATGGCCTGTCCCGGCGGCTGCATCGCAGGCGCCGGCACCGTCCGGCCGCCGGAGAAATCCAAGGCGTGGCTGGAGAAGTACAAGGCCGCCGCACCGCTGAGCAATCCGCTAGAAACGGCGTATATCAAGGATCTGTCCCTGCTGCATGAGGACAGCGAGGAATGGGAACGGGTCAGCCACCACTAATCAATAAAAAAACCTGTCTTAGGCCGCTTGGCCTAAGACAGGTTTTTTCTTTATGGCGGGAGTTTACTGGATGCCCTTTACGGTATAGCCCGCGTCGGTGACGGCGGCGCGGATGGCCTCGTCGGTCACATCGCCCTCCACCACGGCGGTGCCGGAGGTCAGGTCAACGGTGGCCTTCACGCCGGGCAGGGCGGTCAGGGCCTTCTCCACGTGGGCCACGCAGTGGGCGCACATCATGCCCTCGATGGTAACGGTCTTTTTCATAGTCGGTTCCTCCTCATTGTCAGCAATATGTTCTGCCGCCGTGCCGGCGGCGCTGGGGACGGGTTTGGTTTTCGGCTTCCACAGCCGCAGGCGCAGGGCGTTGGACACCACGCACACGCTGCTGAGGGACATGCAGGCGGCGGCAATCATGGGGTTCAGCAGCAGGCCCAGCGCCGGATACAGCACGCCTGCCGCCACGGGAATGCCCACGCTGTTATAGAAGAAGGCCCAGAACAGGTTCTGCCGGATGTTCCGCAGCACGGCGCGGCTCAGCTCTGCGGCAGAGGCCACGTCGGCAAGGCTGCTTTTCATCAGCACGATATCCGCCGATTCGATGGCGATATCGGTGCCTGCGCCGATGGCAAGACCCACATCCGCCTGCACCAGCGCTGGGGCATCGTTGATGCCGTCGCCCACCATGGCCACCAGCTGGCCGTCCTTTTGCAGCTTCTCCACACAGGCGGCCTTGTCCTGTGGCAGCACCTGCGCGATCACCTGATCCACGCCCACCTGACGGGCGATGGCGTTGGCGGTCTGGGTATTGTCGCCGGTCAGCAGCACCACCCGGCAGCCGGAGCGCTTCAGAGCGGCAATGGCAGCGGCACTGTCAGGCTTCACGGTGTCGGCCACCGCCAGCATGCCTAGCGCCCGGCCCTGTTGGGCGAAGTACAGCACCGTCTTGCCGTCGTTGGCCCAGGTCTCCGCCTGAGCGGAAAACGCGTCGATGGGGACGCCGTTCTGCCGCATATAATCGGCGTTTCCGGCAAAGACAGTCTCGCCGTGGAGCGCCGCGTGAACACCGCCGCCGGGGACGGCGGTGAAGTCCTCTACGTCGCACAGGGGGATGCTCCGCTCCTGCGCCGCCTCGGTGACGGCGCGGCTGAGGGGATGCTCGCTGGGCTGCTCCACGCCGGCCGCCACGCACAGCAGCTCCTCCTCCGTAACGCCTTCCGCCGCCAGACAGTCGGTGAGACGGGGCTTGCCCTGGGTGACGGTGCCGGTCTTATCCAGCACCACGGTGTTGACCCGGCCCATCAGCTCCAGCGACTGGGCGGATTTGATGAGGATGCCGTTCTCCGCCGCCTTGCCTGTGCCCACCATGATGGCCACGGGGGTGGCAAGACCCAGTGCGCAGGGGCAGGAGATCACCAGCACGGCGATACCCACCGACAGGCAGAACTGCACGCTCTGGCCGCCTACGAAGGCCCACAGCAGCGCCGCGATCAGGGCGATGGACATGACCACCGGCACGAACACGCCGCTGATTTTGTCCGCCAGACGGGAGATGGGCGCTTTACTGGAGGACGCCTCCTCCATCAGCTTTACGATCTGGGACAGGGTGGTGTCGGCCCCTACGCGGGTGGCCTCCAGCTCCAGATAGCCGCTCTGGTTCACGGTGGCGGAGGTGACGGTATCGCCTACGTTTTTCTCCACCGGCAGACTCTCGCCGGTGATGGCGGACTCGTCCACCGAGCCGCTGCCGGACACCACCACGCCGTCCACGGGGATCTTGCCGCCCTGACGCACCACCACGATATCGCCCTTCTGGATATCCTCCGCCGGGACGGTGACCTCCACGCCGCCCCGCTTCACCACGGCGCTGTCAGGAGTCAGCGCCAGCAGGGCGGAAATGGCGTCGGTGGTCTTGCCCTTGCTGCGCTCCTCCAGGTATTTGCCCACCGTCACCAGCGCGCAGATCATGCCCGCCGACTCGAAGTACAGCTCCGGCATGCCGGATGCCTGTCCCGCCGCCAAGCGCACCATTTCGATCAGGCTGTACACCAGCCCGGCGCTGGCGCCCAGCGCCACCAGCGTGTCCATGTTGGGGCTGCGGCGGAATAGTTGGGAGAAGCCCACGGTGAAATAGCTGCGGTTCAGGATCAGAATGGGCACGCAGAACACCAGCTGGGAGATGGCGTGGGTCAGGTGGCTGGCCGTCAGGAACGAGGGCAGCGGCAGCCCCATCATATGGCCCATGCTGATATAGAACAGGGGCACCAGACACACGATGGACCACACCAGACGGCGGCGCATTTTCGCCAGCGCCGCGTCCTGCTCCTTATGGACGTTCTGCTTCACGTCGGATGCCCGCTTCGCGCCGTAGCCGCCGCTCTCCACCGCGGAGATGATCTGCTCCGGCGTCACCTGCTGCGGGTCGTAGTCCACCATCATGGTGCCCAGCATCAGGTTCACCACCGCGCTGTTGACGCCGGGCAGAGAGCCCGCCGCCTTTTCCACATGGGCCGAGCAGGCCGCGCAGGTCATGCCTGTTACCACAAATTTTTCTTTCATTACGCCGCCTCCTTATTTCATCAGCTTTTGCAGCGTAGTCACCAGCTCGTCGATGACCGCGTCGTCCCCCTGACGGATGCCGTCCGCCACGCAGGTGCGGATGTGGGTGGCCAACAGCTCTTTGCTGAAGCTGTTCAGCGCCGCGCTGACGGCGGATACCTGAATGAGAATATCGGGGCAATAGGCGTCCTTTTGCAGCATGTCCTTCAGTCCCCGTACCTGTCCCTCGATCCGGTTCAGGCGGTGGGTCAGGCGCTTCTGCTCCTCGTCAGAGCGGTGCTTCGTCTTTTGACAATGGCAGCAATCCATAGAGCATACCTCCTGGGGGTATATTTTGATGGTGGCATTATATACCCCTGTGGGGTATTTGTCAACGCTTTTCTTTCGGCTTACACAAAAGTGCCATAATAAGGGCGAACACCACCGCCGCGGCGATGCCGCCGGCGGTGGCGGTCAGCCCGCCGGCGAGAACGCCCAGCAGTCCTTTTTCCTCCACCGCTTTTGCCACGCCCCTGGCCAGCGAGTAGCCGAACCCCGTCAGGGGCACGGTAGCGCCAGCCCCGGCCCAGTCCACCAGCGGCTGATATACGCCCACCGCCTGTAGGATCACGCCCGCCACCACGTAGCCTGACAGGATACGGGCGGGGGTCAGCTTCGTCAGGTCGATGAGCACCTGTCCCACGGCGCACAGCAGCCCGCCGCAGAGAAAACACCACAGATAGTCCATAGTACCTCCTTATCGCTCCGCCGACAGCACCACCGCGTGGCACACCGCCGGCATGGTCTCCTTTTGAAACACGGTGGTGGGGCTTTGCAGCGCCCCGGTAGGGGCGAAGATCATCCGCTTCCACCGGCGGCTTTTCAGCCCCGGCAGCAGGTAGGCGCACAGCACCGAGGCGCTGCATCCCGCGCCGGAGCCGCCGGCATGCATGTCCTGCTTCTCCCGGTCGAACAGCAGCAATCCGCAGTCGGTATAGCGGCTGTCCATGTTGAAGCCGTCCCGGGCCATCAGATCCTTTACCACGCTGTGGCCGATGGCACCCAGATCGCCGGTGACGATCAGGTCATAGTCCTGGGGCGTGGTGCGGGTATCCCGGAACAGGGTCTCCAGCGTGTCGATGGCCGCCGGGGCCATGGCCCCGCCCATGTTGCACTCGTCGTTGACGCCCATGTCCACCACCCGACCCATGGTGGCGTGGGTGAGATACGGCCCGTCGCCGCTGCGGCCCAGAATGCAGCAGCCCGAGGCGGTAGCCGTCCACTGGGCGGTGGGGCACCGCTGGGAGCCGTAGGGGAGTGGCATGCGGTACTGCCGCTCGGCGGTGCAGTAATGAGAGGAGGTCACGGCCGCCGCCACGCGGGCCACGCCGCCCTGTAACAGCATGGCTGCCAGCGCCAGCCCCTCGCCCATGGTGGCGCAGGCGGCGTACAGTCCGGCCACGCTGAAGGGCTGGTTCCGCAGGGCAAAATTGCTGGCGGCGCATTGGTTCAGCAGGTCGCCCGCCAGCACCAGATCCACGTCCTCCGGCCCCATGCCGCCCCGCTCCAGCGCGTGGCCCAGCGCCCGCTGCTGGAAAATGGATTCCGCCTTTTCCCAGCTGGCCTGTCCGCAGAAGGAGTCCGTCTCGATCTCGTCAAAATAGCTGCCCAGCGGGCCTTGCCCCTCCAGCTTGCCGCCGATGCTGCCCCATGACAGTACGCTGATGCCGCCGGAAAAGGCCACCGTCCGCCCGGTTCGATGCATTTCCATTTGCTTCACCTCACAGTTTTCCGGTAGTATGTGGAGACGTGGGGAGAATATGTATCCGGCGGCAGTCCGCAGCGCGTTTTCTTGCGCATACCCTTGCACGGGGGAAAAATCTATCGTATAATAAAGTCAATCAAAAACGGAGGATGGCTATATGTACGAAAACGGCAAGATCTATATGGGTCTGGCGGACGACCAGCGGGTGGAGCTGGCACTGAACATGTGCAACCGTCACGGCCTGATCGCCGGCGCCAGCGGCACCGGCAAGACCATCACCATGAAGGTGATGGCCGAGTCCTTTTCCGATGCGGGCGTGCCCGTGTTCCTGTGCGACGTAAAGGGCGACGTGGCGGGTATCTGCGCGCCCGGCGTCAACAGCGAGGGCATGGAAAAGCGCATCGACAAATTCGGTGTCCGCGATACCTTTACCTATAAAGCATACCCCACCACCTTCTGGGACATCTATCAGGAGGGCGGCCACGCCGTCCGCGCCACCGTCAGCGACATGGGCCCGGAGCTTTTGAGCCGCATTCTGGGGCTGACTCCGGCGCAGGAGGGGATCCTGCACATCGTGTTCCGCATTGCTGACGACAAGGGCCTGCTGCTGATCGACCTGAAGGATCTGCGGGCCATGCTGACCTACGTGAACGAGCACCGCTCGGAGTACATGATGACCTACGGCAACATCACCTCCCAGTCCGTGGCGGCGATCCTCCGGGCGCTGCTGCCGCTGGAGCAGCAGGGCGGCGACCTGTTCTTCGGCGAACCGGCGCTGGACATCCGGGACTGGATGCGCACCGACGCCGACGGACATGGCATGATCAACGTGCTGGACTGCGTCAAGCTGGTGCAGAACCCCACCCTGTACGCCGGTTTCCTGCTGTGGATGCTGTCGGAGCTGTTCGAGAATCTGCCGGAGGCCGGTGATCTGGACAAGCCCAAGCTGGTGTTCTTCTTCGATGAGGCTCATATGCTGTTCCGGGATGCGCCTGCCGTGCTGCTGCAAAAGATCGAGCAGACGGTGAAGCTGATCCGCTCTCGCGGCGTGGGTGTGTTCTTCGTCACCCAGAGTCCCAGCGATATTCCCAACGCCGTGCTGGCCCAGCTCTCCAATCGGGTGCAGCATGCTCTGCGGGCCTATACCCCCGCCGAGCTGAAGGCCGTCCGGGTGGCGGCGCAGGCCTTCCGGGCCAACCCGGCCTTCCAGGCGGAGGACGCCATCATGGAGTTGGGCGTGGGCGAAGCGCTGACCTCCTTCCTGGACGAGGGCGGCGTACCCGCCATGGTGCAGCGCACCAAGATCATCTGTCCCCAGAGCCTAATGGCCGCACCGGAGCCCATGGTCCGCGCCAAGGTGCTGATGCGGGACGGCATGGAGAAATATGACGACTACGTGGACAATCTGTCCGCCTATGAGGTGCTGACAGAGGAGGCCGAAAAGGCGGAGACCGCCAAGCAGGAGGAGGCCGACCGCAAGGCCCGTGAGAAGGCGGAGGCCGAGGCGAAAAAAAAGCGTCTGAAAGAGGAAGAAGCCGACAAGAAGCGGCAGCAGAAGCTGGAGGACGAGGCGCGCAAGCGCCAGCAGAAGCTGGACGATGAAGCACGCCGCCGCCAGCAAAAGCTGGAGGACGAGGCGCGCCGCAAGGCCGAGCGCCAGCAGGAAAAGGCGGAAGCCGAGGCCAAGCGTAAGGCGGAGCGCCGTGCGGCCAAGATTGAAACGCAGCTGATCTCCGCCGGAGGGCAGATCCTCAAGCGGGGTCTGCTGGGCGTGTTGAAAAAGAGATAACAAAGGGCCGCCTGACATAAGAAAACATACGGCAAAAGGTCGGCCTGTGGCCGACCCTTTGTCAACTTTTGCTTGCATCTGTTGGGGAAGTCTGGTAAAATGGACGGGTATCCGGGTGTAGCGAAGTTGGTATCGCGCCTGGTTTGGGTGAATACGCCCAGCCGGATCGCCTAACTTCATAAAGGGGTGTTGCGCAGTTGGTAGCGCGCCTGCTTTGGGAGTGCCGTGGCGGTATCCGGGACAGAGTAATGTGAAACTCCGCAAAGCCTTGCGACGCCTGCGTTTTCGGGATTTTCCCCGATTGCCGAAAGCGGCACAAAAGCGGCTTTGACCACATAAATGACCACAGACAGAAAAATCTTTGATTTTCCCATCCGCCGTGGTATAATGGCAGAAATTGAATATCCGGGTGTGGCTCAACTGGTAGGGCGCGACATTTGGGATGTCGAGGTTGGGTGTTCAAGTCACCTCACTCGGACCAAACCCCCTCTGAAATCAACGATTTCAGAGGGATTTTTCTTATTCTTTGTCTATTGCGGCGCAGGAATTGATGAAACAGATTGTAAATTCCCGTTATTTGAAGTATAATGGTTTCGGCAGATTATTTGACTTTCCGCCTATATAAATGGAGAAGAAGGGTATTTTATGAGTTATGTCACAAGAAAAGCATTGTTCGAGCAAATAGAAAATTTAAGAGAACGTCCTTTGATTTCCTACGTAACCTCCATAAGGCCCAATCTTAGCGGGCAGATGGCGGGAGATTCTATCGACCACATTATAGAGCAGATTCAGCAGATTCCTTCTGATAAAAGAGAAATTGATTTTTTGATTATTAGCAATGGCGGTGACCCAATAACTGCATTAAGAATCATTAGTCTTTTACGTGAACGATTCGACAAAATAGCTGTTTTATTGCCCTATGTAGCTTATAGTGCAGCAACAATTTTGTCTCTTGGCGCAGATGAAATAATTATGCATCCGTATTCCAACCTCGGCCCTGTTGATCCCCAGCTTACGGTTTCTCGCCAAGCAGATAACGGTCAATCCGCTCAACTTCAATTCAGTTCGGAGGACATTCGCAATTACATTGACTTTGTTAAAACGGATGTCGGAATAACTGATCAAGACCATTTAACTTCGGCATTTAACGCTCTTGCTAAAGAAGTTGGTCCATTACCAATCGGTTCTGCAAAACGTAGCCAGCAGCTATCATTGTCATTAAGCATTAAGATGTTAGAGACCCATATGGAAGATAAGAGCAAGGCTACTTCTATAGCTAAAGCTCTTAACACATCTTATTATCATCATGGTTATGCTGTAAGCCGCTCCGAGGCTCAAAACATCGGATTAAATGTCATAACACCAGATGCAACATTGGAAAACCTTATGTGGAATGTATGGCAGGACTATTCTGCCGAAATGAAATGCGGACATGAGCTTAACATGGTCGCGGCAATTATGGCCGACCCTACCGCTCAAGCGTGGATGAATTCTGTAAATGTTATCAATCTCCCGGCGAATACTCCTCCTCCTCAGATAGCACAAAATATCATTGCTGCAATGGCGCAAAACGCAGCCAGCATGGTTCCACAACCTCCAATTCAACTTAATGAATTAGTTGCTTCGATTGAAAGTGCCAGATGTGCGGTTGCCGTTCACACAACTTTCAACATAGTATATTGGAGAGATGTCAACATGGCTCTTGCCTTTAACGCAACCGCATATTCCGAGGGCTGGAAGCCAGTATAATGAGGGAATAAGCAATGTTCAATAATAAATCTATGACAATTAAGATTTCTTATAACGGGCCGTTTATAAACCATCAAACTGCACCGTTGTCCTTTAATCAAACTATAAGAAATATAGCAGTAGCACAATTAGCAGCAAGACATGAAGTAGCTGAATTGCATGAACAATTTAATCTGAGAACCATAAAGATAGAAGCCCCTTCTAATAAGATGCGATAAATTATATGCACATCGTAATCACTCCTCCGTGTACCATAAAAACTCTCTGCGTAAAGAACGATTATTCTGATTGAATGGTTACAATTCCCCGCCATAGGTGCCGTAAAATTGGTACCCATGGCGGGGATTGTTTTCACTTACGCTTAAGATTACTCTTTTTCTTAGACTTCTTTGCTTTCTTCCTGCCTTTCTTCTTACCCTTCTTCAACTCCGGCGGCAGAGTTCCTTCCACTTTCTGCCGTTTCAACTCCGCCAGCTCGGCTTTCATCTTCACGATGAGCACTTTCAGTTTCTCCTCGCACTCCTCGCGGGTGTGGGCGTAGACATTACGGGCGTGCTTTTTACCATCGGGCCATTTGGGGGAGTAGCGCCCCTCGAAGAGATGGTCGTTGATCTCGGTAACGCAGCCGGTGCCAGACCTGCGCTTGCGGCCCACATAGGGCTTGAAGTCGGTCATACTCGGCTTTTCCACCTGGGCCGGGGCAGTTTCCTGCCCCGGCTCCGAAGCGTCCTCCTGCGGCGCTGCTTTGCCGATGCCGCGGTCAATGTTGGCGGCGGCCGTGAGCCGCATGTCGTCGGTGATGTGGGTGTAGATGTCCAGCGTGGTGGCCGCTGACACATGACCCAGTATGGCAGCGAGTGTCTTCACATCCATGCCGTTTTCCAGCGCCAGCGTCGCGAATGTATGGCGCAGATCATGAAATCTAACATGCTTGCACCCTGCGTGTTCCAAGATGAGCTGCAATCTGCGGCGCACTACGCCGGGGGTGATGGGGCAGTCCTCCTTCACCGGGGACGGGAACATCCATCGGGAGTCCACCGTCTTTTTGTACTCCCGCAGCACCTCAACCACCGCAGGCGGCAAGACGATCTTGCGGACGGAGTTCTTCGTCTTGGGCGTGCTGATTTGGAGTTGGCCCCGCACGTCGTAGACCTGCTTGTTCACGTTTAGTACGCCGGTTTTGAAGTTCAGGTCATCCCACTGCAGCGCCATGAGCTCGCCACGGCGCAGGCCGGTGGCTAAGTCCAGAAGGAACACTTCGTAGTAGCCCTCAAACTTCGCTTGAATGAGGAATCGCTGCAACTCTTCTCGTGTCAGCACCTGCATCTCCCGCGCCTTCTTCGGCGGCAGCTTGCAGCCGAGGGCCGGGTTCACACGGATTAGCCCATCCTGCACCGCTTTCTCCAGCGCCGAGCGGCAGGTGGCGTGGCACATACGCACCATTCGGTCGGACAGCCCTTCGCCGTACTTGTCGGTGAAGCGCTTCCGGCCACTTTTCTTGAGCCGACCGTAGAACTGTTGTAGGTCATTCTGCGTCAGCTTGTTCAGCGGGATGTCTCCAATTTCCGGGATGATGTGCAGTCGGATGCGGCTCTCATAGGTCTCCTGTGTGGTGGGACGGATCTTGGGCTTGGAGTGATTCTCGTACCAGTATGTCAGCCAGTCCCCGAAGGGCATCTCAGGGCGAACCTTTTCAGGCTTCAGTCCCCCGCACTCCTCCTTGAGCTTTTGGAGTTTTTCGACGCATTCCTTCTTCGTTTTGGCGAGGACATTTTTCGTCTTGGGGTAGCCGTTATCGTCATAGCCGATGACGATGCGCCCCTCCCACCGACCGTCCTTGCGCTGTCTTACCGTTCCGTCACCGGCTTTTCGTTTTCTTGCCACGGTTTCAACTCCTTTCCGAAGATGTCCTCCATGAAGCCGCCCACGATGCCAGAGGCTGTCTTCTGCATATCCGAGGTGACATGGGTGTAGGTATCCAGCGTGAAGGAGGCGTTGGTGTGGCCCAGGATACCGGACAGGGTTTTGGCATCCACGCCGCTGGTGAGGGCGTGGGTGGCGAAGGTATGACGCAGATCATGAAAGCGGATGCTGGGGAGTCCCGCCCGCTGGAGCAGCGTTTTCATGTGGCGATAGGCCGCGTTGGGATCGACGGGATCTTCCGGCTTCACCGGATCAGGGAATATCCATTGGCTAATGGCATCCGCTTTTCGCCGCCGCAGGATGTCCACCACGCTGTGCGGCAGGATGATGGTACGCATACCTTGATTGGTCTTTGTCTCACCGACGGTATACTCGCCCTTCCGCTGGCTGTGGAGAGTGCGGCACACCTTCAGCGTACCGGCGTCCCCATCGAAGTCGCTCCATTGCAGACCACAGATCTCGCCGCGGCGCAGGCCGGTCATCAGCTCCGTCTGGAAGAAGTCTCGCCACACCTCGTCCTGCTCCACAACTGCGAGGAAGGCGTCCAGCTCCGCGCGGGTGAGAATGCGCTTGGGCTTGTAGTTGGGCTTGGGCGCCGTTGTCCCCTCGGTGGGATTTCTGGGAATGACATGGGCCTGCACCGCGTCCTTCAGCGCGGCGTGGAGGGTGGAATGGATGTGGCGCACCATGGAGTCCGAGAGCTGATGCCCCATCTCGGGGTGCTCGTGGATGCGCCCCTCCGTTTTTAGGCGGCGGTACATCCGCTGGATGTCCTGCTGGGAGAGGAGGGAGATCTGCTTGTCGCCCAGCTGCGGCTTGATGTAGTATTCGATGTAGCGGCGGTAGCCCTCGAGGGTACCGGGCCGCACCGTACCCGCCTTGTACTCCGTGAGCCAGCGATCCAGCCACTGGCCCAGCGTCATCCGGCTGTCCTCGGTCAGCTCCACATCACGGTAACACTCGATGTTCTGGTGCAGCTTGTCCAGCAGTGCCTTTTGCGTCTTGGCATAGACGTGGCGGAACAGCGGCTCGCCGTTTTCCCGGTGCCCAATGACGATGCGCCCTTCCCAGCGTCCGTCCTCACGCCTTCTCACCATGCCGTCACCGGCCGGTCTTCGTTTTGCCATGTATTTCACTTCCTTTGGTTGTGATTTCTTTTTTGCAACACAAACAACTATCACACTTTTGCGGAAATAGCTATCAAAACTTTGAAATGGTTTGCCATTACATCCGCATAGAAAACCCGTGGTACTGCTCGTACTCTTCATCTTCGTCATCTACGGCGTATTCCACCGTGCGGTCGATCTTGCCGCCGCGTTCCAGAATGCGTAGGATCTCCTGCTTGCTGTGATGCAGCGTTTCCAGATGGAAACGATCATTGTCGCCGGTGTTCAGCGCATCCAAAATAGAAATCAAACCGCAGACGGCATCGTCCACCGTAGGCAGGAGTTCACCGTACTCGGTGGCATCGATGCGGCTTTCCAGATACTCACAGCCGCCCATATCGAAGTAGGCTTCCATGCTGCTGCGCAGAAGCGTCTGGTCGAAGAGCTTATTGTCTCTGCATCGGACATTCTCCGGTGTGGTGTAGGTGATGTATTTTTGATTC
>ERZ827512.1871-NODE-1871-length-18704-cov-14.400021_pt1 | contig 18704 bp, 24 predicted proteins | sample MGYA00519916_ERZ827512 | MGnify/ENA primary metagenome ERZ827512 (study PRJEB31778, sample SAMEA3449335) | human gut metagenome | biome: human gut; feature: human-associated habitat; material: faeces | place: United Kingdom | collected 2010/2012 ... | reverse complement strand
TGAGGAAGCTGCGGGATATGACCGATAAGCCCGAATGCAACTATGTTATCTGGGTCGGAAACCGAAGAATGATCAAGCGGAAAAAGTTCGATGAATATCTTGAGTCGGCCTATTCTGTATGAGTCAAGTATGCGATTTGCTTGATATGGGCTGATTTGCAACATTGGAAAACGAGATGTCTCTATGTATCCTTAATGGTGCCAAGAGAAAAGCGAAAGCAAAGGAGTGAAGACTATGCAGTTTCAAAAGAAGGAAAAGCGGCAGACAACCGTTCGCTTTGATAGCCACCATGTCAGGCTACGCACCGGAGAGGTACAGAGAAAAACCGGCAGCTATATGTACCGCTGGACAGACAAGCTCGGAAAACGTAATACCATATACGCTGCAACATTGGAAGATCTCCGGGAGCAGGAGGAACAGATTCTTGTTGATGAGCATGACGGCATCAAAGCCAATATCAAAAATGTCACGGTGAATGATGTATATGAGCTTTGGTGCCAACTGAAAAGAGGCATCAAGGACAGCACCATGAAAAACTACATTTATATGTATGAGCTGTTTGTGAAGCCAACTTTCGGAAAGAAGAAGCTGGTACAGGTGAAAAAATCGGATGTGCGCCGATTCTATAACCAGCTCATCGACGATAAGGTCCTGAAGCCGTCTACGGTAGATGTCATCCATAATATTGTCCACCAAGTATTTCAGATAGCCGTCGATGACGATATGATTCGCAGCAACCCTGCGGCCAATATGCTTCGGGAAATCAAAATGGCGCACGGTTCGGAAATCGAGAAAAGAAAGGCTTTGACCCTTGAGCAGGAAGAATTGTTTCTTGGTTATCTGGCCAGAACTCCCAAATACCAGCACTGGTATCCTGTCTTTTATATTATGGCGAATACCGGAATGCGTGTGGGGGAAATCACTGGTCTGCGCTGGTGCGATGTAGATATGGAAAACGGCATCATCAGCGTGAACCATACGCTGGTGTACTACAACCACAGAGATGAGAAGGGCTGCTACTTCTCCATCAATACACCTAAGACAAAAGCCGGTATTCGGGAAATTCCCATGACCGAAGGTGTGAAGCAGGCATTCCTCATGGAAAAGGAGTTCCAAGAGGAGTGCGGAATGAAAAGTGTCAGCCACATTGAGGGGTATTCAGACTTCGTGTTTGTTAATCGGAACGGCGAGGTGCAGCATCAAGGCACATTGAATAAGGCTCTGCAACGGATCATGCGCGATTGTAACAGCGAGGTCCTTGAGAAAAAGGGCGTAGACTCCGATCCGGTTCTTCTGCCTAAGTTCTCGTGCCATGTGCTACGGCATACATTCGCTACAAGAATGTGCGAGAGCGGTCTGAATGTAAAGGTCGTGCAGTCTGTGCTTGGTCACGCCGATGTAACGACCACGCTCGATATTTATGTGACGGTCACGAACGACCTGAAGAAACGAGAAATCACAGCCTTTGAAACATATTTGAAAACCGGAGCTAAGCAAATGGCAAATGTATAATATGGTTCTCTCCCCCTTGCGGTCGCAAAATCTGCGATTGCAGGGGGATTTCTCTTTTTGCACATTTCTCTTATTTTGAGGTTTTCCCTATACTGTTAGCAGTACACAGGAAGGGCGGCAACAGTATGGAAAACAGTTTGGCAAATAAGAAACCTTGGCTTGTAGCTGAATGGTCAGAAAGAAACGGCAGCATCTCACCGGATGATGTACCCTATGGTTCTAAAAAACTATATTGGTGGCATGGCAGTTGTGGACATGAGTGGCAGGCCAGCGCAAAGGCAAGATCAAGCGGCGAGAATTGCCCGATTTGCAGTAATGCCAGAATCGTTGCGGGTATCAATGACCTTGCGAGTTTGAAACCGGAACTACTGAAAGAATGGTCGCCGAAGAATACCATCCGACCAACAGAGATCGGTGTTGGCTCTCATAAGAAAGTGCTCTGGATAGGAGCTTGCGGACATGAGTGGAGCGCAGAAATCCGGAATCGCGTCAGGGGAGCCGGTTGCCCCTACTGTTCGCACAACGCAGTCCTTCAAGGATTTAACGACCTTGCAACTGTACTGCCGCAGGTTGCAAAGGAGTGGTCGCCTCGAAACGCACCGCTCAAGCCAACACAGGTAACGCCTTATGCAAATCGGAAAGTTTGGTGGAAATGCGAACAGGGCCATGAGTGGTTTACGCTCATATCTACACGGGCTTATGGAAGCAAATGCCCTTATTGCAGCGGAATAAAATTGCTGAAGGGATTCAATGATTTAGCTTCGCTCCATCCGCAGCTCGCATTGGAATGGTCACAAAAAAACGGCACATTATTGCCGGAAGATGTCAACGAGCGCTCCACCAAAAATGTCTGGTGGAAGTGCAGTACCTGCGGACATGAGTATAGGGCGGTAATCAAATCCAAAGTTCATGGGTTACAATGCCCAGTATGCACGAGGAACGCTGTGTTGCCTGGTTATAGCGATTTAGCAACTACAGACCCGGAGCTGGCACAGGAATGGAATGCGGAAAAAAACACAAGAAAGCCCACAGAGATATCAAGACTGTCACAGTACCCAGTTTGGTGGAAAGGCATTTGCGGGCATGAATGGAAGGATAAAGTGTTTCACCGTGCAGTTGAAGGAGCCGGCTGCATCTACTGTGAGAAAGCATTTCTTAAGGAGCTGCCATATCTGCTTGTAACGATGTATGCAAAGCAATATGGGCTTGCGACACGCACAGACGACGAAAAACTGATTGGGGCACGGATCGATGCGGTTATCCCGGAACTGCGGCTTGCGTTTGCCTTTTCTCAAAAAGGCACTGATAGAGAAGCCAAAGTTGAGGAGGTTCTTCGCTTCCTGTGCAAAGCGAAAAGGATACAGTTATTTGTGATACGGCAGAAAGACCCGATTGCGCTTGCCACAGAAATCAAGCAAGCCTTCACTAAGGCAAACCTATTTATACATTCGGATAGTCAAAGGGATGTTGCCCATCTTCGGAAGCGATACTTTGCTCAAAAGAACAATGGAAACTAAAAAGAGGAACTGCGACTTGCAGTTCCTCTTAGTTCTTTTGATTCGTTTTTACCGCATGGGCAAGCAGCATATTGAGTGCGTCTTGCTTTGCTCGCTCATCAGCTTTTCGTGATGCGATCAACAAACTGAGTTCATATTCAGACAGTGTAGAGTCCTCGATGTCCTGCCTTCCCAGCAGGTAGTCAACCGTTACGCCAAAAATATCTGCCAGTTGGATCAGAATGTCAATGGAAGGCTGCCTGGAGCCGGTTTCATAACGGGAGTAAACCACGGAGGATACGCCCAATGCGGAGGCCACTTCTGCCTGTGTAAGACCCTTGCGAGTGCGAATATCCTTGATGTTCACAGGCACGACCTCCTTCCAATATACTATATTAAATTATACTACCGGAACGGAATGCAATGTACTACCGTATCGGTAAATAGCTCGTTGACCAGATACCGTTTTGGTAGTATCATATTCCGTAGGGGTAAATGCTTCGTGTCACTTCGCACCATCTCGGAATGCGGAGGAATACATGAACCTAAAAGAAATACGAGTCAGTCGCAGACTCAAAGTGCAAGAGGTATCAGACTATCTGAGCTGCTTGCCATCTGTTTACAGCCGTTATGAGAATGGCAAACGAGAGCCATCCATCGATATTCTTCTGAAGCTGTCCAAGCTGTACGGCGTTTCAGTTGATTGTCTAATTGGAAATGATGAGGTCGTTGACACGAGCATAACCGAAAAAGAAGCTGCAATGATAAGCGCTATGCGTCAGGCGGACGAACGAGCCAGACAGGATGCAATTGCCTTGTTAGAGCTGCATACAGTGAATAAGAAAATCTAAACAGAGAGGTGCAAAGTGACAGAAGCTTTGCCCTCTGTATCTTGAAAGGGCACCGTGCAAGCGGTGCTCTTTCTTTTAAGGTCGCAAGGCAGCACGCACTTTTGTGAGCATCCCTTTTGCGAGGTTAAAAGCAGGAAAAGTGCGAGCTTGGACACCGTTTTTGCCAAAATGGCTCACTGAAAAGCGATTATTGCCGAAACGGCGATGGAAGCAGATGTGTCACAACCTTATAATAATAGTAGTGACTTATGATCCCTATCTGCTTTGAGAAATGTGCGAGGTTAGAATGGAAGGTTCCGTTTACCAATACTACGCAAATGTCCGAACTGAGCCGGTTGAATGGCTATGGTATCCCTATATACCGCTCGGGAAGCTGACGGTGCTCCAAGGCGATCCCGGTGAGGGTAAATCTACATTTGCGTTGAATGTCGTAGCAAGAATTACGACAGGACAGCCTATGCCGGATGGTGTTCCTGCTAAAGGAAAGCGTGTTGCGATCTATCAGTGTGCTGAAGACGGTATTGCAGATACAATAAAGCCCCGTCTCCAGCAGGCCGGAGCGGATTGTGAACGAGTAGCTTATATCATAGACAACGACATTGCATTGACACTGGAGGACGGTCGAATCGAAACAGCGATCAAGGACACACACGCCAGTGTATTTATTATCGACCCCATTCAGGCATTTATCCCGCCTGATGCAGATATGCAGAGTGCCACCAAGATGCGCTCTGTTCTGCGGAAGCTGGCAAATATTGCAGACCGTAATAAATGCGCTGTGATTCTCATCGGGCACATGAACAAAGGCAACGGTGCCAAAACATTGTATCGAGGGCTTGGCTCTATCGACATTGCTGCCATTGCACGGAGTGTGCTCATGATTTCAAGAGATGAAAGCCGCCCTGATATCCGATATATGTATCCTATAAAGTCGAGCCTTGCTCCGGAAGGACCTGCAATTGCTTTCTCGTTCAAAGAGCATGGCGGAATCGTATGGCACGGCAAATATGATCTGAATACCGCAGAACTCATGGACAGCATCACAGTAAAAACAACCAAGCGGGAGCGAGCTCGTGCAAAACTGGTTCAGCTTTTGGAGCATGAGGATCGTCCGGCAAAAGAAGTATATGCCGGCCTCGCTGATATAGGCGTTGGAAGCCGTACTGTTGAGAAAGCAAAAAAAGAACTCCAAGTCACAACTTACCGTTCTGGCGGAAGTTGGTACTGGAGTTTGCCAAAACCCAAATAACCAATGATGTTTACCGGGAGATGAGATGATGGAGAACTTGGTTTGGAAAGCCTACTATCACAGTATGAGTGGGCATGAGATTCGGCCATTTAACATATTTGAACATGGGAGATTCAGAGAAGAAGTACGGAAGCTCTTGCTGAAATGCACAGAGAAAGAAGCATTCGCTGAGGAGCTGCGCCGTTCTCTTTTCTACTATTACTGCAGTAAATGTGAATGGGAAGTTGTCATCGGACCTTGGTGCGGAGATCGGGGCACGAAGGAAATCAAAGTCGATGTCTATATGCAGGTCATGAACAACTGGGATATCTTCGTGGATTATGTTTGGAACGAAGGAAAGAAGCAAAGACGATGAGTGTGAGCACAGATACAGAGCGGATTTTCCGAATCGGTGGCTATGTAAAGCGAGCAAAACTGAATCTGCGCAATGAGCGTGAGATAAGAGCCTTTCATCGAAATGCGATTGAAAGACGGTTTGGTGATTTTGAGGATGGCACACTCGTGGATGTTTATATCGATATCACCGGTTATAAAGAAACGGCCAAGCGTCCTGAGATGCTGCGGCTTATGCGGGATTGTGCAGATGGAAAAGTGAATCTGATTTTTGCAGAAACCAAAGGATATTTGAGTGCAAACACACGAGAGTTCTGCTACTGGCTCCATTTCATCTTTAATCTGAAAGAACGGGTAGACATCATAACCGACGATGACAAGTTCAACATCAACACGATTCTCAACGCAGACAAGCAGCGTGAGGCACTGATAAAAATGGCTGAAGACTACATTTATCTGAATCCGCCTGACCACCAGAAGTGGTTGAATGGAGTGGTTTCTGCCATCACAAACTTACGGGAGGACGGATAAGGATATGGCAAAGGATGAAAACAAGGAATCGGAAATCCGAGGCGATGAGCAAGAAATCGTAGACCAGCGGCTTCCGGTGTGGCGTCCGCAGGATGCTGACCGAGAATATTACCGGTATGAAACGAAGAAGAGAATCCAGCATTATACGGTTCCGCCGCAGACTATTTTCCGTCCAGCAAAACCAACGCCTACCATTCGAGATGCAGAGCATAAGCGTGTTGCAGTTTATGCCCGTGTGAGTACGAAGAGCAAGGAGCAGGTCTCCTCCATCGAAAACCAAACAAAGTACTATACAGAGAAGATTGCCAAAACGCCCAACTGGGATCTGGCGGAAATATACAGTGACGAGGGCAAATCCGGCACATCGAAAAAATGGCGTCCAGAGTTCAAACGAATGCTGGAAGATGCGTCGAAGAAGAAAATGGATTTGATCGTTTGTGCCAGTGTGTCTCGTTTCGCCCGTAACATCTCTGACCTGATTGAGGAAGTGCGGAAACTAAGAACGACGAATCCGTCAAACCCGGTCGGCGTGTATTTTGAAACGGAGGACCTTTATACGCTGGACCCGAACATCAACGAAAGGCTCCAGATGCAAGGCCTTTTTGCAGAGTGGGAATCCGGCAATAAAAGTCGCCGCATGATCTTATCCTATGATCAAAGAATCTGCACTGGACAGTTTCCGCTATCCGATCTGCTCGGTTTACGGCACACAATAGAGGGCGGTTTCATCATCGAGGAAGAAGAGGCGAAGACGGTTAAGTATATTTTCCTTGCTACGCTGTGTGGGTACACAGCGGAAGAAATCGCAGAGGTGTTGACGGAGAAGCAACGGCCAACACTTCGAGGCCGTACTGAATGGACGCCCTCAATGGTGAAAGCAATTATGGAGAACGAACGGCGTTGGGGTGATCTTGAGGTTCGGAAAAGAGTCGTCATTGACTATAAGGAAAAAGTGACGGCGAAAAACGATGGTCTGAGAGAAGGAGCCTACATCCCCCATTACCATGAGGGAATTGTATCTCCTGAAATTGCAAGAGCAGCACATATGATGCGAGCCAGCCGATACAAGTTCGGAAGTGTCCCGGATGTTTATGTGATCGATAGTGGAGCACTGAAAGGCTTCGTCAGTATCTCCCCGACATGGAGCGGCATCGACAATCGGGCTTTTCAGGATATTTCACGCCAAGTTTACAACGAGGATGAGTTTTGCGAGCTTCAGCGTCGGGCAAATATCATGAACTGCAGAACACACAGCAATGTCGTTTCCATGACGCTGAATGATTACCGGGTTGCACCCGGTGTCATGTTCATGACCCGTAGTGATCCGCAGCTTACATTTTCGCAAAGAAGTATGAAATTGAATGCGGTCTGTTGGGAAAAACTTGGGCAGCAGAAATATGTAGAGTTCTTGTACCACCCGGTACTGGAAGTAATCGCAGTACGAAGCTGCAATGCCACAAACCCCAATGCGGTGCTATGGGACGAAACGAAAAAGTCGGGTCTTCAACTATGTACTTCCGCATTCTCAAACGCCGTCTATGATAAGCTCGATTGGATGAGAAAGTATAAATTCAGATTCAGAGGTGTGACCCGTGTCAGAGGGGGCGAAAGGATCATTTTCTTTTTTCTTGATGAACCGCAGATCTTGGTTGGAAAGGATAAAAAGCACCTTGATGCTATGGACACCTCAGATTCAACCGTAAAGTACATTCCCTATAAGGAAAGCGAGTGTGGCGAAGCGGCTGGTTTGACAGCCGGAATCGCTTACCCTGAGAACTGGCAGGAACAAGTTGGTGTCAGTTATGAGATCAAACAGCAACGAGGGCGTGTCCTTGATGCGGTGTCTTCAGCAGATATTCGCAACCATGGTACAAAAGTAGTGAACCCTTTTATAGGAGTAATCCCTACACACGGAGAGCTTGAAGATGAATTAGAACAAATCTATGAGGCAATGTAACCGGAGGACGATATGGATAACGATAATTTTTCCTTTCTCGCTGATGAAGAAAGCTCGATAACGGGAGATAAAACCGAAGGGTACACGCCCAAGGAGCAGGAGCTGATTCATCAATTGGTTCAAGAACGACTGGGCAAGAAAAATGCCATCGAGTTTGAATCTCTCGATGACTATGTCGTTCCGCCCAAAATGTTCTTCTCCATGATTAAGAAACCGGCTGTGAGTATTCGTGCGAACAGAATGGAATTCAGTATGTCAGCGATCCGGCTGTTTGAGGGTGTACAGCACGTCCTTCCTATGCTCAGTGAGAATAAAAAGCGAATGGTTGTGGCCATCTGTGCGGAAGAAGAAATCTCTTCGATTGAATGGGCAAGACTAAAGAAAGATAAGTGGGTCAACCGTTCTATATCCTGCCCGGAATATGTCCAGAGCATTTATAAGATGATGAACTGGAACAAGGAGTGTCGGTACAAGATCTATGGACGGCTTGCCAATTCTGAGCGAGGGCTGGTTCTGGTATTTGATCTTGCATCCGCTGTTATGTTTGATCCGCTGCCGGAGGAGTACTTTGACAAGCACACCGGCAAAATGAAGAAACGCATTGTTAAATACTATCCTGATGAGATCCGCATGAAGTTGGGCAGGAGTTATTCGGATTATGAAGCCCTTCAGCAACGAAGCAGCTTCGAATCACTATCCGGATACATGGACACCAGCGGAGGCGCTGTTCCCGCTACGGTTTCTGAAGAGCTGGCTGCTTCCATCAGTATGCAGGAGCAGGAGAAGAAACGGGAGACTTTGTTTGGCACGATTATTGGAAATGGAGGTGACGATGATGTCCGAAACAACGAATGAGGATAGAATGTACCCAATCGAAATGACGCTGCAAGGCGCTCGCTGCTGTATCAGTATCGGCAAGGGCGTTATAAAAGCCTTGGGAAAGCCGAGCCATGTCTCAATTAAAATTTCAGACAGCCATGATTCTTTGAGCGTTTTCCCTTGTGACGAGGATGATGTGATGGCTTTCCGAGTTCCGCTGAAACTGTTCACCGATCACAGATGCGTCATGAGGATCAACAGCAAGCAATTTGTTCATGGAATCATGCGGACAAACCAGATGGACACTTCAAAGACATATGTTTTATCCGGCGAGTTTCTGGAAGAGAAGAATACAGCAGTATTCTCGTTAGTTGAGGGCGTCAGTCTTCGTACACAAAAAGGGATGGCGCAGTCATGAACGATTTCGTCAGAGAGTTTTTTGAGGATCAGCCTGAATTACTCAGGCGATATGAACGCAACGAGGCACGATATATCTTGCAGCTTCCGAAGAACTACGATACAATTAGCATTGACTTTGGAATTGATAAGAATGAGATGAAGCGGCTGGTGATTGCCCTTGCCGAGCTTGATCTGACCATTGATGAATGGCTCTGCTTTAAGATGAAAGAGCTGATTCTGGCCGACAGACTATCCAAGGAAAACAGAGGCGAAGAATAAGGGATTATGCGCTACTATGTTATCTCCGATGTTCACGGATACTATACGCAGATGAAGTCTGCTTTGGAAAAGGCAGGCTTCTTTTCCGATACAACTCCTCATAAGTTAATCATGCTCGGAGATTTATTTGATCGAGGGCCTGAGGCGAAACAGCTTCAGCAGTTCATATTGGAGCAGATGGAGCAAGACAAGATAATTCTCATTTGTGGAAACCATGAGGACTTATTTGTGGAGCTTGTGACCACGGATGCAGGGATGCCATATAGCTATCACAAATCAAACGGAACTTATGATACTGCACTCCAGTTGACGGGCTTTGATCCAGTGATGGCATCTATACGCCATTATGATTTTGCCGATGCAGCGAAAGACACACCGTTTTACAAAGAGATTATCCCAGCGATGCTTGATTACTTTGAGACGGAACACTATGTTTTCACGCATGGCTGGATACCAAGCATTCCGAACAGGGATAAAAGCTACAGCTATATTTCTTCTTGGAGAGAAGCAGACCGTGAGCAATGGAATCAAGCAAGATGGTTCAATGGCATGGATGCAGCACAGACCGCAGATGAGAATAAGACCATTGTTTGCGGACACTGGCATACTTCGTATGGCCATAGCAAATACGAACACAAGGGGACCGAGTTTGGAGAAGATGCGGACTTCTCTCCCTATTATGGTCCCGGAATTATTGCCATAGATGCCTGTACAGCGTTCAGTGGAAAGGTAAATTGTCTTGTGATAGAGGATTAACGGCGTGGCGTAGTACGGGATTGAACTTTGCATATCCGTTTATAACCACGCTTTAGACGGGCACAATATAAAGAGTGAATGTAAGCAGAGTATTGAAGTTTTTTCTGGATTCCTTACGGGACGACCTGAAACCCATTGAAATTCTGAGATTCTACTGTTATAATATTAACTACAATCTTTCGGAGGTGCGAAAGGTTGGAGTTGCACCACATACACCACTTGGAGCACCACTATGGTGTATGCTTTCGGCAGGGAAATGTACAGAGTTATCACACACGGGAAAATGTGACCTGTAAGCAAAGCACAGTATTAACAGGGCTTCTACACAGTTATTCCATGTGAGGAATCTTATCCCGACAATGAAGCCGTTGGATTAAATAACCCTTTATAATTCTTCATAATTCTCGATAATTCGACTTATGAACGGGTTTACACCAACAACTTACACCAATTTACACCATTGGTACACCAAATCGAACACAATCGCATAATTTTCTTGAGCCTACTGTGTTTAATGCATAGTAGGCTCTTTTTTTTGCCTTGTTTATCTAACTTTCACGCAAGATAAACAGGGCAATTTATTTTTTTCAAAAGGGGGGTTAATTTTTGCGATTTTTTTCAGCAATCAAATACAGAGGGCAAAACAAGAGACCTCTGAGATCCTTGAAAACTGAATATACAGCACACAGGTACGTTACCTGCATCGGAGAAATCCGAGCCTCGAAGTGAGTGCGCCACGATCTTCCGAACGGGAGGGAGCGATAAAACTTACACTTCTTTAATTTGTCGGCAGACAAAGACGGCAATGACAGATGCAGGCGATAATGATACTTCCGTAATTCGCGGTCGGTCCATAATGAAGGGGCGAGGGTGAGATTCCCATGGAGCTGCTTGCAACAGCCGCCTGTGTTGTTCCCTTTACATCCGGGGTGTTGAGAACAAATAGGATGTACGACCTAAGCATATAATAATAATTTATATGTTTAGGTGGATCATTATAGATTCAAATAAAAATGAAAGGAGCGTTATTAGATGAGTTGCAAAGTAATTGCAATCGAAAACCAAAAAGGAGGCACGGGTAAATCCACTACGGCATTGAATCTCGGAGTTGGGCTTCATAACGCCGGTAAAAAGGTTTTGCTTATCGACGCTGACCCGCAGGGTTCGTTGTCAATCAGTCTCGGTATTAAGCGACCGGATGAACTGGACATTTCCCTTGCAACGGTTATGGGGAAGGTTATCGACAACAAACCTTTTGAAGATGATTTCGGTATCATACACTGCGACGAGGGCATTGACCTTATGCCCTGTAATGTGGAACTGTCCGGTATCGAAAGTTATCTGTTTACGGTGATGAGCCGAGAGTGTATTATGAGAACCTATGTCAATCAAATAAAAAAGAACTACGACTATATTCTCATAGATTGCACCCCGTCGCTCGGACTTCTGCCAATCAATGCTTTTGTTGCGGCAGACAGTATCATTGTACCGAGCCAGCCGAGAATATTATCTACCAAAGGTCTTGATTTACTCTTGCGTACCTATTCGCAGGTCAAGCGAGGGATTAACCCAGACCTAAAAATCGACGGTATCCTCTTTACAATGGTTGACGCACGAACTGTAAACGACAGATCGGTTATTGAGTCAATGCGTGAAACCTTTGGAATGAAAATCAATGTATTTGACACCTTTATCCCCGCTTCTGTCCGTGTGACCGAAGCCAATATGGAGGGCAAGAGTATCTTTGCCTATGACAATAAGTGCAAGGTTGCGGACGCATACAGAAACTTGACGAAGGAGGTGCTGGACATTGCCGCGCGTGAAAAAGCTCGATTTAGGAATGACGGCTCTCGATGAGCTGTTTATGAACGACAAGGAGCGAGCCGAAAACAAGCTCCCCAAAATCTTTGATATTCCGCTTTCGGAAATTGATGATTTCCCCGATCACCCTTACCGCGTCCTTGATGATGAGGATATGCAAAACCTAATGGAAAGTATGCGGCACATTTTGAAAACAACTGAATACTTGTACTCACGCCGGATAGGAATTAAAACTGTCCGGCTATTTTTATGCCCATTTACATACCTGTCCTCCTGCTTGGACGGGTAAACCAAAAAAATCGAGGTGAAAGGAATTTGAAAAACGATGTCAAAAAGGTGAATGAAATCACTACTGAAATGCGTATTAACGACCTAATATATAAAATCATTGATGACGAGCTTGACGATATGATTTACGACTGCGACGAGCTTGATAAAGAATTTGAAAAACTCTACTTTGCAAAGCGAGTTTTGTCGGTATTTCAAAACAACGATATGCCTATTCGTGCTGCCGTTGGGTTGCTTGATAATGTAGATATTATCGAAGCACTCTATGAGGACAAAGACGAATATATCGGCGATTCCGACAGCGATACAGATATTTGGAACTATGTAGTTGAGCACGGCTACCGTCATTACGATGAAATCGTGCTGCCGGGAGAATGCCCCGAAATGGTCTATTTACGAATTGCAAGATGTATTTTGAAGAAAGAAAAATACGCTTATGAGGAATGAGGTGACTTATGTGGGTAACTCCCGAACAAATTGAAAAGGCAAAGCAGATGGATCTCTTGACCTATTTGCAAAGCTATGAGCCGGGCAATCTAAAAAAGATTTCACATGATACTTGGTGTACCAAGGAGCATGATTCCCTAAAGATTTCAAACGGCAAATGGCATTGGTTTTCTCGGCATATAGGCGGTAAAACAGCTCTTGACTACCTCATAAAAGTCAAGGGCATTTCTTTTGTTAAGGCGGTGGAAATCATTACGGGCTATGCGGCGGTGCTGCCACCGGTCTACACCAAAACCGAAAAGCCGATTGAGCCGAAGAAACTGGAACTTCCCCTATACAACGAAGATATTTGTGAGGTTCGGCGTTATCTCAAAGGCAGAGGGATATCCGATACGGTTATCGACTTTTGCCATGAAAACAAAATGCTCTATGAGGACGCAAAGTATCATAATTGCGTGTTCTTGGGGTACGACTGCAATACGCCGAAATACGGTGCTGTACGCAGTACGGTGTCAGATTTCAAAAGGGATTTGACGGGGAGTGACAAACGCTTCTCGTTTTTCATTCCGGCTGAAAGAGACACTGGGACGGTGCATTTATTTGAGGCGGCTATCGACTTACTCAGCTACGCAAGCCTTGAAATAAGAATCAAGCGGAACTGGCGCAGAGACGATCTGCTGTCCCTTGCAGGCGTATATAAAACGGATAACAAGCAGGATATTCCGTTAGCGCTGAGAACCTATCTTGAACGCCATACCGGTACAAAAGTTGCAGAATAAACGGTGAAATTACAGCAATAAAGTGCAAACCGGAAAGAAATGAGGCGAGATAAATGCCGAAGGAATTTGATGTAACGATTGTCGAAACCCTCAAAATGAAGGTAACTGTCGAAGCGGACAGCATGGAAGAAGCAGAGCAGTTAGTCAGCGACGGTTGGTACAGGGGTGAATATATCCTTGACGCGGAATGTTTTGAAGGCGTGGAGTTTGAATCGGCAGAGCCGATAATTGACCTCAGTTACCGTGAGATGTCCGATGTATTCCATCATGTCAACGATAAGCATAAAGAATCTGTTTGCGGATATATCGTGTTCTCCCCCGATAGCTTTAACAAGCCCTATTCCGAACAGTCCCGGACCTATGTGGTGTCAAGCAACAACAAGGCGTTTATCAGCGGAGCCGGTGGCTATTCTATCTACGGTTCTTGCCTTGACGGAACCGACCAATGTGTCCGTCTTGAGGGATCTGTATATTCGGGTAACGCATAAATCTGCCGATGAAATGGCACAGCAGTACGGCTTTACAGACGAACAAAAGGAACAACTCAGAGAACTTCTTTCTGACGAAAACAAGAAAATGTGGAGCGGTGTTCTATATGGTTATTATACCGGCGGCGAGGATATAGTGTCGGTAGCAATTTCGCAAGTCGGAAATACCGGAGGTCAGCCGTATTGGAGTTGGTACGGCTTTGGCTCCCGTGTGGAGTGGTGCGCCTGCTTTGTATCTTGGTGTGCGAATGAGTGCGGATATATTGATTCGGGTGTTATTCCGAAATATGCAGGAACTTCCTCCGGCGTAAATTGGTTTAAGGAGCGCGGACAATGGCTTGACGGTTCTGCAGAGCCGTCGCCGGGAATGATTATCTTCTATGATTGGGCGAAAAACGGACTTGACGGGCAGGCGGATCACACCGCTATCGTTTGGAAAGTAGAAAACGGTTATGTCTATACCATTGAAGGTAATTGGGACGATCAATGTCAGACTTCTTGCAGACCTATCGGTGAGTATCAGATACTCGGGTACGGTGTGCCGGCATATTAACGAATGAATTTGAAAAGCCGACAGTTTCCTTTCATGGAGACTGTCGGCTTTATTTTTTGGATTGACTTTGTACAAAATACGAGTATACGAATATGTGCGAACAAAACAAAGAACAGAACACATTGTTTTGGTAAAATAATATGAATGCGAGGTGATGAGAAAACATGAAAGAATACGGCTATGTACGGGTATCCTCACTCGATCAGAATGAAGAACGGCAGATGGTAGAGATGCGTAACATCGGCATTCCCGAAGAAAATATATATAAGGATAAGCAGTCCGGAAAGGATTTCAACAGACCAATGTATCAAAAGTTGCTTCGGAAACTAAAAAAAGGCGATGTGCTTTATATTCTAAGTATAGATCGGCTCGGGAGAAATTACGAGGAAATTCAAAGCCAATGGCGATTCCTAACACGGGAAAAGGAGATTGATGTTTCAGTGATTGATATGCCGCTTTTGGATACACGGCGAGGTAAAGACTTGATGGGTACATTCCTTGCGGATATTGTTTTGCAAGTCCTATCCTTCGTCGCACAAAACGAACGCGAGAATATCCGAAAAAGGCAGGCACAAGGAATTGCCGCCGCAAAAGCAAACGGCATGAAGTTCGGCAGACCTGTAATCAAAGCTCCGCCCAACTTTCCGGAGATCGTGGAGAAATGGGAAAGCGGTATCATCAAATCCTATGAAGCCGCCGAAATGTGCGGTATGTGCGAGTCAACATTTTATCATCGACTACGGGAATATCGGGCTACACTGAATAGCGAAAAATAAAAATCACTGTAAAAAAGTACACCTTTTTACAGTGATTTTTTGTGCTCTGAAAGTCGATATACAACCGAAATTCGGCTTGTTTTCAACCTCTTTTTCCATTATATCACAATAAAGCGCTTTCGTCAAATAAACCAACACTGTCATTTGGGCATTTGTATTAAGGTGTACTTTTATACAAAGGAAAATGAAAGCATATGTTTTTAGAACCGTATAGGGTAAGTTTGATTGGACACAGGTATATAGAAGATTGTCATTTGCAGGACCGAGTTGAAGTGATTGTTCGTGAACTGATAGATACTCACGAATATGTTGAGTTTATGATTGGCAGGAACGGAGACTTTGACTTAATGGCGGCAAGTGCAATCAAAACAGTTCAAAAGAATCATAGAGATGATAACAGCAGCCTAAGCCTTGTGATTCCATACCCGGTTGCCGATATGGAATACTATGAGGACTATTACAATGATATTATTTATCCCAATGAGTTATGGAGGGTACATCCAAAATCGGCGATAACAAAGCGGAATCAGTGGATGATCGACAATTCCGACGCATTAATAGCCTATGTTGAACATGATGGCGGCGGAGCTGCAAGGTGTTTGCATATGGCAGAAAAAAGAGAAATAGAAATTATCAGACTATAAAATAACAGTATTTGAAGCGTAGGTGCGAGAAGCATTTACGCTTATTTTTATGTGGTTGTCTTGAATAAAGGCAACCGCACTTTTGCATGATAAAGTAATAGGTGATAAACTATAAAAGATGTCAGAAAAATTATATGGTGGCTCTTTGTCGGCTTGTTTACGGCTGTTTTACTGTATCCGGCACTGCACGAACTTGGTCACCCGCTGGTGATTCTTGTGCTCGGTGGAAATGTTATAGAATTTCATTTACTTCCATTGCTAAATATGCTATGTGACGGCAGTTCGGTCGGAAACGCAGGACTTGTCACGATTGGTCTATGCGGTATGCTCATACCGTTTCTGATTTCAATATCCTTCAAACCTAATCACTTTACACTGTGGTATGTGATGCAGCTTATCAAAGGGATCTCGTCATTAGCCTTTGCCCTATCCCTTATGTCTTTATGCGGACGGAGATTTGGATTCCGAATAGCGAATGATGATATAATTACCGCTTTGAATTTCTGGCCTGACGGGAGTACCTTTTTCTTTATGATGAAACAGCACTTACTTAGTATCTGATTTATAATGAATAAAAGCAGTTGACACGAAAAATATGAACAGTTAAAGAATCATATTATTTTAAGGCGGAGTAAAAAGTCCTCCGCCTTTTTATGTGATAACATCACTGAAAGCGGTAAGGAGATTTGATAAAATAACAATATAATCTGACGAAAGGAATTCGACGCATGAATTATATCATTACATTTTTAGAGGGGATAATCTCCTTTATATCACCGTGTATGCTACCGATGTTGCCTATTTACATTTCATATTTTGCGGGGCAAAGCAAAAACGATAGCAACAAAAATCCCAAGATGATATTTAAGGTTATTGCCTTTGTGGTGGGTTTTACGGTTGTATTTACGGCTCTCGGGCTTTTCTCGGGAACGCTTGGAAAACTGCTTTCCGAATATCAAGCAATCATAAATATAGTTTCCGGCGTTATTGTAATATTGTTCGGCCTTTCTTATTTGGAGGTTTTCCGCATTCCGTTTTTTAAGGGAATGCATAAGGGGTATAAAGTAACGGGAATTGCATCGGCTTTTTTATTCGGAGCAATTTATTCCATCAGTTTAACCCCTTGCGTTGGAGCTTTTCTCGGCTCTGCACTCATGCTTGCTTCAAGCGCAGGCGGTGCTTTAAAAGGTGCAACATTATTGCTGACATATTCCCTGGGGTTGGGTATTCCGTTTATATTTTCCGCAGTGCTGCTCGATAAGCTATCGGGAGCCTTTTCCTTCATCAAAAAACATTATAAGGTAATCAATTTGGTTAGCGGTATTTTATTGATAATAGTCGGACTTGCAATGGCATTTGGACTTTTAAATTCACTTTTGGCTATTACTATGTGAGGTGAGAAAATGAAAAACAAGATATGGATAATAATTGCGGTCGCATTTGTTGCGATTATGATACTTGCGGCAGTGCTATATCCGAAGCTTTCGGAAAAGTATTCTACTGATGAAAAGCAGAATAACGCTTCTTCTGAAAATGTGGTTCAAGCGGATGATTTCACTGTTTATGATTCGGAAATGAATAAAGTAAAACTTTCAGATTACTTTGGCAAACCAATTGTCATAAACTTTTGGGCGTCTTGGTGCTATCCGTGTAAGTCTGAGCTTCCTGCATTTAATTCTCTCTATGAGGAATATAAGGACGATGTTGTATTCCTAATGATAAATCTCACCGATGGGCAGAGGGATACCATGGACAGTATAAAAAAATTTGTTTCCGATAACGGCTACAGTTTTCCGGTGTATTACGACATCGAATATAACGCCTCTAATACCTACGGCGTTCGCTCTATTCCTCAAACCGTATTGATCAATGCAGACGGTTCGCTTTATGATACACGAGTTGGTGCCATGAGCGAAGTTGTTTTGGAAAATTATATTAAGCAAATGATAGGAGAAGAACAATGAAAATCAAATTAAACCCCGATACGGAAATTGTCAACACCATAAAAGAAGGACTGAAAAAGACAAGCGGTTACTGCCCTTGCCGCAGAGAAAAAACAGATGATACCAAGTGTATGTGCAGGGAATTCAAAGATCAGATTGCCGATCCCAATTTCGAAGGCTTTTGCCACTGTATGCTCTACTACAAGGAAAAGTAATATCAGCATCAAATACCGTAATAAAATATAATAAGCTAATTTTAATCGGAGGAATAAGTATGGCGTCTAAACGATATTCAATCGTAGATAAGTCAGTTTGCGTTGCCTGCGGTGCTTGTGAAAACATTTGCCCGTTAGGGGCAATAAAGGTACATAAAGGATGTTTTGCAAAGGTTGCACAAGACAAATGCGTAGGATGCGGAAAATGCGAAAAGGTTTGCCCGGCAAACAGTATTACAATGGAAAGCAGGGTGAACATATGAAAACAAAGAAAAAGCATTGGTACGACTATTTATGGATATGGTCCATTGTATATTTTGCACTCGGTTTTTTCAATATTCTGTTTGCTTGGCTCGGTATGGTTGATTTTTTGTTGCCGCTCATACTCGCTGCATTTGGCGGTAACAAGTTTTTCTGCAACCACCTTTGCGGCAGAGGGCAACTCTATTGTAAGCTGGGCGGAGATCTCAAATGCTCCCGAAACAAGCCAACACCGAAATGGATGGCATCCAAATGGTTTCGATATGGTTTTCTGATATTTTTCCTTGCCATGTTCGGCAATATGGTT
>ERZ827512.1868-NODE-1868-length-18716-cov-17.323563_pt1 | contig 18716 bp, 16 predicted proteins | sample MGYA00519916_ERZ827512 | MGnify/ENA primary metagenome ERZ827512 (study PRJEB31778, sample SAMEA3449335) | human gut metagenome | biome: human gut; feature: human-associated habitat; material: faeces | place: United Kingdom | collected 2010/2012 ... | reverse complement strand
CAAAAGTATTTGAAAATATAGAATTTAATGCATTTAAAGATAAAACAGTAAAAGCTATAGTAGTACCAAATGGTGCAGAGCAAGGAAGAAAATTCTTTGATAAAATGACTGAGTTTGCAACAACAGAAGAAGTTGGAGCAAAAGGATTAGCTTGGACAAAATTCGAAAAAGATGGAACAATACAAGGTGGAATTGCTAAATTCATAACAGATGAAGCAAAAGCTAAACTAAAAAATGAATTTGGAGTAAAAGCTGGAGATAGCATATTCTTTATAGCTGATGAATTCCATAAAGCACAAAAAATAGCAGGTCTTGTAAGAATAGAACTTGGAAAGAGATTAGACTTATTAGAGAAAGATGCATATAGATTCTGTTTAATAGTAGACTTCCCAATGTATGAATTATCAGATGAAGGAACAATAGACTTCTGTCACAATCCATTCTCAATGCCACAAGGAGGATTAGAAGCATTAGAAACAAAAGATCCACTAGATGTATTAGCATATCAATTTGATTTAGTATGTAATGGATATGAAACAATGTCAGGAGCAGTAAGAAATCATGATCCAGAAATAATGGTTAAAGCATTTGAAATTGCAGGATATACAGAAGAAGATGTAAAAAATAGATTTGGAGCATTATATAATGCATTCCAATATGGTACACCACCACATGCAGGAGCTGCACCTGGTGTAGATAGAATGGTAATGCTAATTGCAGATTCAACAAATATAAGAGAAGTAATAGCATTCCCTAAAAATAAAAAGGCAAGAGATTTATTAATGAGAGCACCATCGTTTGTTACAAAACAACAATTAGATGATGTACATATTCAAATAAAAGAATAATAAAAAAGTTGGTAGCCATATAAAAATGGAACCAACTTTTTTTAGTCATTCAATTTAGTGTATAAGCCAATAGAAATTATTCCTGCAATACCAACTAAAGAATAAATTATTCTAGTAAAAATACTCATATTTCCAAATAGAGTTGCGACTAAATCAAAATTAAAAATTCCTATTAATAGCCAATTTAATGCACCAATAATAACAAGAGTTAGTGAAATATAATATAAAATTTTCATTGTTAGCCTCCTAAAATATAATTATACAATTAGTATATTAAAAATAAAAAATTATATGCAAATTACTATAAGTATAATTAAAAAAATGTTATAATTTCATAGAAATGGAGAAAATATGAAAAATATAAAAGAAAATCAAAGTAAACATAACTTGTAAAAAGATGGATAATATGTTATAATAAAATAGACATCCCAAAGGAGGTATTTGAATATGGGAAAAGAAATTAATGTTGGAACTAATACACGTAGTGATTTGCGGTTGCGAGTCCAAACAGTATTTTCTCAAGTTCTAGAAGGGCATAAGACGTTTGGAGATATTGCACCACGATATGGTCTTGAAGTTCCTGAATTTGAGGATTTGCTTAGACACAAAGTTGATCCAAAGGATTTTGACAGGTTAAAGGAAATGAGTGAAAAGTATGAAGAACTAAGACACAGAAAGAGAAAAAGAAAGCAGGTTATTCTACAGCCGATATCAAGCAACGTGGTAGAGGCAGAAAGAGATGAGACTCAAAAAGAACCGTTAGACATCAGGAATGAAATTTTAGAGAAAATAGAGAAAGAACTTAAACAAATTTTTTCTTTATGCAATGAAATAATTCCTGTGAGTGAGGCTGAGTTAGAGAAAGCAGAGAATGAGGTAGAAGATGCTAGAGAAAAATTGAAAGAAGCTGAAAAGTTTTTCAAAACAGTTCAACTGAAACAAGAAAAAGCTAAGAACAAACTGGATAAACAAAATGCTGAACTTTTGGCTTGTAGAGAAAGACAGAACCAATTAGAAGAAAAATTGGCTGAAATTGATAGCAAGATTATATATCTTATTGCACCAAATTATAAAGGTGATATGCCTGAATATGGAACATTCATTTCAGTGATTCCAAAGGAAGGAATGACTGTGGAAGATGTTTCAAAAGTTACGCTCATGCATGAACCTACAATGGTTGACCTTATGGAATATGCTGACATGGAAAAGGCAAAAGAAGGTTATCAATATTTACAGTTGGTTACAAAGTATTTTGTTGAGTCAGCAGAATACAATCTTCTTGTAGATGATCCAGCCACTCTAAATCTTTTGCGTAAGCAAGAACTAATTCAAGAGTAAATTTCCCATAAACAAAGAGCATGTATGGATAAATATCCAGCATGCTTTTTACTTTGTATAAAATTAGGTAAAAGCTATTTACAATTACATAAAATTGTGATAAAATACAAAACATAGATTAAATCCTATGAAAAAGCAAAGTAGATATATTGCAAAGTATCACAGAGAGATAGCAAAGCTGAGAGCTATTATACCCAATATATTGAAATTTCACTTTTGAGGACTTCTTTTTAAAGCCAAAAGCAAGTAGAGAGAAGCGGTTGAACCGTTAAAACTAGAATGAGGTTAATAAAGCTTAAAAATAAGCTATTAATAAAATTAGGTGGTACCACGGAAAAACCATTCGTCCTAATATATAGGATGAGTGGTATTTTTTTGCGAAAAAAAGGACCGACCCCAAATTAGCAAAAGGAGGAAAAGAAAAATGCAAGAAAAGATTGAAGAAATCAGAAAGCAAGCAGAAGAAAGAATTAAAGAAATACGCAATTCTCAAGAATTACAAGAGTTAAAAGTAAAGGTTTTAGGAAAGAAAAGTGAGTTATCTAATTTATTAAAAGGATTAGGAAGTTTATCACCAGAAGAAAGACCTAAGATGGGAGCATTAGTAAATGAAGCAAGGAAAGCAATTGAAGAGAAGATTGCAATTGCAGAAGATAGCATAATGGAAGCAATGTTAGCAGAACAAATAGAAAAAGAAGCAATAGATATTACACTTCCAGGAACAAAAATAAAAAGAGGAAGTAAACATCCTGTAAATAGAGTAATAGAAGAAATTGAAGATTTATTTGTATCTATGGGATATGATGTGGTAACAGGACCGGAATTAGAAACAGATGAATACTGTTTTGAAAGATTGAATTTACCAAAAGGACATCCAGCAAGAGATATGCAAGATAGTTTTTACATAACAAATGAATATTTGTTAAGAACCCAAACATCTTCAGTTCAAGCAAGAACAATGATGGCAAATACAGAAAAAACACCAATTAGAATGATATGTGCAGGAAAAACATATCGTAGAGAAGACGATGCAACACACTCACATCAATTTGGTCAAGTAGAAGGATTAGTAATAGATAAAAAAGAAAGAAATGTTTCACTTGCAGATTTAAAAGGAACACTTGAAATCTTTGTAAAGAAATTAATAGGAAAGAATTGTGAATTACGTTTTAGACCAAGTTATTTCCCATTTACAGAACCATCTTATGAAGTAGATGTATCATGTTTTAAATGTGGTGGAAAAGGTTGTAGTTTGTGTAAACAAACTGGCTGGATAGAAGTATTAGGTTCAGGAATTGTACATCCAAATGTATTAAAAATGAACGGATATGACCCAGAACAATACAGTGGATTTGCATTTGGAACAGGATTAGAGCGTTTAGCAATGTTCAAATATGGAATTCCAGACATGAGATATTTATATGCAAATGATATAAGATTTTTAAGTCAATTCGACAGAAAGGATGAGGAATAATGAAATTAAGTACAAATTTTGTAAAAGACTATGTTGATATAGATGTAGATGTAAAACAATTGGCTGAAGATATGACAAGAGTTGGAAATGAATATGATTCAGCAGAAAAATTAATAAATGCTACAAAATTAGTAATTGGAGAAATAGTAGATTGTAAAGACCATCCAGATTCAGATCATTTACATTTGTGTAAAGTAAATATTGGAAGTGAAGTTTTAAATATAGTTTGTGGTGCACCAAATGCAAGAACAGGATTAAAAGTAATTGTAGCATTAGATGGGGCAGAACTTCCTGGAAAGACAATTAAAAAAGGCATGATAAGAGGTCAAGAATCAAATGGTATGTTATGCTCAATAGCAGAATTAGGATTAGAGCACAAATTCTTAAAGCCAGAAGATTCAGAAGGAATAGCTGAACTTGGAGAAGATGCAGTACCAGGCGAAGACCCAATAAGATATATGGGAATGGATGACAGTGTAATTGATTTTGAACTAACAGCTAACAGAGGAGATTTACTAAGTATTTTAGGAATGGCTTATGAAATAGGAGCTATATATGATAAAAAAGTAAAAGCTGTAGATTTAACTCATAATGAGCAAGGTGAAGATATAAATAAAAACTTTAAAACAGAAGTAAAAACAGAAAATTGTAAAATGTTATTAGTTAAAAAAGTAGAAAATGTAGAAATTAAAGAAAGTCCTGCATTCATAAAAAATAGACTAATTGCATCAGGAATAAGACCAATCAATAATGTTGTAGATATCAGTAACTATGTAATGTTAGAATTAGGTCAACCATTACACTTCTATGATGCAGATAGACTAGGAAACAAATTAGTTGTAAGAATGGCAGAAGAAGGAGAAAAATTAACAACATTAGATAATATTGAAAGAACATTGAGTTCAGATGATATTGTAATAGCAGACAGTACACATGGTGTAGGACTTGCAGGAGTAATGGGAGGACTTGAAACAGAAGTTGAACCAAATACAAAAAATATAATTATAGAATCTGCAATATTTGATTCTGTAAAAGTTAGATTAACATCTAAAAAAATATTAAGAAGTGAAGCAAGCAACAGATTTGAAAAAGGATTAGACCCAAATAGAACATATATGGCAATAGAAAGAGCATGTGCTTTACTAGAAAAATATGCAGGTGGAAAAGTTGTAACAGGAACAATTACATATGATACAACAAGCAAAGAAGACAAAGAAATAGACATCACATTCAAAAATATAAATGATGTATTAGGAGCAAATATTCCAAATGAAGAAATACTAAATGTATTCAGAAAACTAGGATTTGAATACACAGTTAATGAGGAAAAAATAACTGTAAAAGTTCCATCAAGAAGAATGGATATATCAATTAAAGAAGATTTAATAGAAGAAGTAAGTCGTATATATGGAGTTGACAATATCCAAGGAAAACTTCCAGTAGTTCCAATGAGAAAAGGAAGTTATGATAAAACAGAAAGAGAAATCAGAAATAAAATGATTTCTTTAGGATTAAATGAAACATTATCATATATCTTAATAAATGATAAAGAAGTTAATGGATATACATTAGACGAATTTGAACCACTAAAATTATTAGATCCAATAACAGAAGATAGAAATACATTAAGATATAGTGTTATCCCATCTTTATATAAAATTTACGAATATAACAGAGCAAGAGAACAAAAAGATATTTCAATATTTGAAATAGGAAAAGGATTTTATAAAAAAGGTGATGTATATGGTGAAGATACAAAACTATGTGCATTAATGACGGGAAAATATTCAACAGGACTAAATAATACTAAGAATGTTGATTTCTATACAATAAAAGGTGTTGCAGAAGAAATTTTAGACTATCTTGGATATGCAGGTAGATATAGCTTTATGAAACAAGAAATGCCAAAAGAAATGCATCCGGGACAAAGTGCATATATCAATGTAAATGGCACAAATGTAGGAATTATAGGAAAAGTACATCCAAATGTAACAAGAGAAAATGTATTTGTTCTAGAAATTAATTTAGATGAATTGTTCCAAAAGAAAGTTGGAAAAATGAAATATAAAGAAATTTCTAAATTCCCAAATGTAAAAAAAGATATTGCATTTGTAGTAGATAAATCATTAACTTCTAAAGAAGTTGAAAAGGCTATTAAAAATGGTGGTGGAAGCTTACTTACAGATATTGAAATCTTTGATGTTTATACAGGTGTTGGAATTGGTCTAGATAAAAAATCTATGGCATATTCATTGACTTTCTCTGATAATAAAAAGACTTTAACAGATGATGAAGTTAATGCTTTAATGAATAAAATTATTGATACTGTTTCTAAAAAATGTGGGGCAGAATTAAGAAAATAATAGCTTAAAAATTAATCAAAGAGTGGATCCCTAACCACTCTTTTTTAATTCACATTTTACACATTAAAAGTAGGAATACCAGAAGAATATGGTGCAATATCATAATGCTGAAAATAAACTACTATACCTCTTGGAGTCAAATAGAAATTTTGTGGATTAAAAGTATTAAGCACCAAATTACAACTATCTGCAAAATAAATATCAGGATTTTTTAAAATTTGATTACTTATGTTTTTAAAAATACCAAGTAAAAAATATGGATTTCTAGGATAGAATTCATAAAGTTGCAACAGTGTATTATAATTAAAATCCCAAGTTTGTGAAGTCCTAATAGTATCTCCATGTGCACCGCCAGTAAATATGTATTCATCAGCATATAAACTAACTAAGTTTCTAGAATTGAATGTGATTTCATAATTTCTATAAATTTCATATATCATTATAGGATAATTGTTTTCTTTATTGTATTTATATTGCTCTATACTATCTTTATAAAGTTCTTCTTCGCTTCTTTTTTGTAATGCTAAAGCTAAATTTTTATTATATAAATTAAATCTTTCTTCTCCAATTCTATTATTATCAATTTTTATAGATGGATATTCTATGTGATATTTTAGTATAACGGTATTGTCATATTTTAATTCTTTTTCTAAAATATTTTTTCTGATTTCTAACATGCTAAAACCTCCTAGAATAGTATATGAGGAAGAGAAGAAATAGTGATAAATAATCGTTGACAGATATATTCAAATAGACTATAATTAAATAATCCTTTCTAGGAAAAAAATAAGAAAGGAGGGGAAAATTTGCAAAATTTCAAAAACTTCATTAGCCTGTTGTTGAAAATTTTAATATTAAAATTGATTTTAAATATATTAAAAGAAATCAACAAATAGGGAAAAAGACTAGGATTAGTGCTCCTAGTCTTTTTAATTTGCAAAACTTCATTGTTTGCTTAAGCTATAATTATTATAACTCATACTTTATTATATGTCAAGTTATTTTAATTATTCAAAATACTTTACATAAACGTTGCAAAACATTAATATATATGTTATAATAAACCTTAATATTTTTAAAAGGAGAAAATCAATGATAAGCAAATTTTATTTAGACAAAGAAAAAGACATTATTGTAAGATTAAACAAATCAAAAGAAGATGAAATTACATATACATTAGAAACTCCAAATCATAATACAGGAAATTTAATCACAAATCTAGCAAAAATCTGTAAATTAGAAACAATCAAAAACGAAAAAGATATGAAAATCATAACAGGAAAAATTCCGGCAAGTATAAATAGTGATAATGAAGAAGTATATATATTTAGGCTAGGTGGAATAAAAATAGCAAATATATATGAAAACAGGATAGAAATAAAAGCCAAAATTCCAGCAATAACCAAGACACTAATGTCACAAACAAAAAATTATAAATTACCAATAGAAAAAACAATAGTAAAAACATATATATTAAAAAAATCAAAATTTAGAACAGATTTACATACACATATGAATGCAAATTTATTTCCAGACTGTTTAATTGCACTTGGAATTGTACATCAAATAAGATATCCGTTATATTATATTAAAAAATTAAACTTAAAAATGAGTTTAGAACAAGAAGAAAAAATATATAAGCAAAGAAAAAAGATAGAAAAACAATTTGAAAATTCACCATTGCAAGGAAAATATAAAATTAGAAAAATTGATGATAACACATTTATAAATTTTGCAGATTTTATATTAAACAATCTAGAAAATGCAGAATATAACATCGAAAAAATCAGAACAAGTTTAGTAATTATGAAAGACGGGCAAGCAGTATTTACCAATTTGGAAAAGAGTTATATTTATAGGTATGTGTTTGCAAAAGGAACAGAATCAGAAGAAAAAATAAAGTTAGAAGAAAATAAAATATCAAAAATTCCAGAGGAAGATATCAAGACAATAGTATTAAAAATGATAGAAGATAAAAGTGAGAATAGTCCATATAAAAATAATACATTAAGACAAGATAAACTATTATGGATTGCTAGAGAATATCAAAAGCAAGGAATAAAATATGTAGAAATAGCAGACACAGACTTAGCCAAAACAGGAGAACCAGCAATAAAATTATTAGAAGAAGTACATGAAATATTTCCTACTATTGAAAAAGAAACAGGTGTAAAAATAAGATTTTTAGTTGGAATAAGAAGAATACCATTAACAATAATAAAAGATCAAAAAACTAGTAGCACATATTTAAAAGAAAATATAAATGTATTAAAAGCAGTTGCTAAAAGTCCTTATGTTGTGGGAAGTGATTTCATCGGAGAAGAAATAAATGATATATCAGATTTGCAACCAGCTATTGATGAAATTGTAAAATATGCAAAACAAGATGAAGGATTCACAATCAGAGTACATGCAGGAGAAAATGATAGCTTAAGAGATAATGTTAGAAAATCAATTATGTGTATAAAAAATGCATTAGAAGATGGTCAAAAGATGCCAAGATGTAGAATAGGACACGGATTATATTCTGAGGATTTAAATACAAAATCAGGAATAGAATTAATGCAATTTATGAGAGAAAGTGGTGTTGTAATAGAATTTCAATTAACATCAAATGTAAGGCTAAATAATTTAAGTGATTTAAGCAATCATCCAATAAAAAAATTCTTGAAAAATGGAGTAAAATGTGTACAAGGAACTGATGGATGTGGAATGTATGGTTCAGATACATTTGATGAGCAATTAGCACTTCAAAATTTATTAGGACTAACAGATAATGATTTTGAGAAAATGCGAAATGTAGAAGATGAAATTATAAAATATAATGATAAATATTTTGAAGAAAAACAAAAAGTTTTTGAGAAAGTTCTGAATGGTAGAACAATAAGAGAGGCAATACTTTCAGAAGAAGAAAAAAATATGAAAGAAACTACTGAGGATGATGAATTAAGAATTGTAAATAGTGTTGAAACAGAAAAAGAATTAAAAGAAAAAATAAAGACATTACCAGTAGATAAAGTTCCTGTAATAATTGCAGGAGGAAGTTTTAACACAAAAGGAAGAGAAACGATACCATCAGAAGATGGATTAAAGGTATTAAAAGACTTTATTAAAAATATAGATACAGAAAAAGTATATTTTGTAATAGGTCATAAAATGCAAGGATATGAAAAAGCTGTTATAGATATATCTAAAGAACTAGATAAAAAAGTTGAAATAGATGCAATTGTACCTAAATTAGTAACAAAAAAAGTAAAAGACAGGCTATTAGATGAAAAAGTTAAAGGTATATGCATTTCGCCAGAAACAGAAGAATTGGGAATATATAAAAGTTTCAATTATGAGATATTTGAGAGAAGAAAAGCAGTTGTAATTGCGTTTGATGGGAATTCTCCAGTATTAAATTTAGTGCAAGAAGCTAAAAATGGAAAAGGAAAATCTAAAATATATGTAAATCAAGAAAATGAATTACTAAAAGAAAAAGCAGAGACATTAGAAGGCTATGTGGTTCCATTTGAAATGAAAGATAATATTGTAGAAAAAATCATAAAAGATAATCCTGAAATAATGCTATAAATATTGACAAATAAGGAGAAAAATAGTATAAATTTGTTGGAGGGGATAATTATGGAAGAAAACAATGAAGAAGTAAAACAAGAAGAAGTTAAAGCAGAGGAAGTTAAATCAGAAGAAACTTCAAAAAATGAAGAAATTAAAAACGAAGCAAAAGAGACATTTAAACAAGCAAAAGAACAAATGAAAGACATTAACTTTAAAGAAGAAGCAAAAAAAGGAAAAGGATTAATAGGAAAATTATTTAAAGATCCAATTGGTGCCATAAAAGAAGTTGCACAAGATAAAGAAAATAAAGTATTTAAAACAGCATTATTAATAGTTGCATTATGGGTAGTAATTGTTTTAGTAGACTATATTCTTGATTGTATAGTATACAAATATATTAAATTTAATATATTAACATTAATAAAAAATGTTTTAGGCCCAGTTGCCAAAGTATTAGTACCAGCAGCAATTATTTATATGTTAAATAAAGATAAAGAAAGCAAAACAACAATGCCAACAGCAATAAGTGCAGTAGCATTAGTAAAAATTCCATTAATAATATCTGCAGTTTTAAGTTTATTAACAATGATAAGCTCAGGAATGTATTATATAATAAATCCATTAAAAGGATTTTTAGGAGTTATCTCTACAGTATTAATGTTCTTTGTTGTTAAAGAAATGTTTAATGAAAAAGAAAATGAACAAGCAATAAAAACATTTGCTAAAGTAATGGCAATTTATTATATTTGTTATTTTGTGTTAAGTTTCTTAGGAATATCTATATAAATTACATAAAAATTCCTTAAAAGACTTGACAAATTCATAAAAAAGGTGTAAAGTATATTAGCATTACACCTTTTTATTTTGTTTTAAAATAAAAAGAAATAAGCAACTACGTAAGAAAGAAGGTAGTAGAATGGAAAAAAAGGTAGAAATAAGCATGTTATGGCAAATCTACGGAAATCTATTAACTGAAAAGCAATATAAAGTAATAGACTACTACTATAATCAAGATTTATCTTTATCAGAAATTGCAGAAAATGAAAATATTACAAGACAAGCGGTAAGGGACATCATCAAGAAAGGAGAGAAAAAACTTTTCGAATATGAAGAAAAGCTATTGTTTATGAAAAAGACAATTAATCAAGAAAAGCAAATACAAAATATATTGTTAAACTTGAACAAAATTCAAAAAGACTCATCAGACAAAAAAGTAACAAATATATTAGAAGAAGTAAAAAAAGAATTGAATTGTTTAGTCTAAACAAAAGATAGGAGGAAAGTATGGCATTTGAAGGATTATCATCAAGACTACAAGAAATAACAAGAAAAATTAGAGGAAAAGCAAGAATAACAGAATCAGACTTAAAAGAAATGCTTAGAGAAGTTAAACTTGCCCTACTTGAAGCAGATGTAAATTACAAGATTGTAAAAGAATTTATCAGTAGCATACAAGAAAAGGCATTAGGCCAAGATGTTATGAAATCATTAACACCTGGACAACAAGTAATAAAAATAGTAAAAGACGAAATGGTAGAATTACTAGGAGGAACAGAAAGTAAAATCAATTTTACATCAAATCCACCAACAGTAATAATGCTAGTAGGTCTTCAAGGTTCAGGAAAAACAACAACAGCTGGTAAGCTTGCAAATCTATTAAGAAAGCAAGGAAAAAAGCCATTGTTAGTTGCATGTGATGTGTACAGACCAGCAGCAATAAAACAATTGCAAGTAGTAGGTGCACAATTAAATATTCCTGTATATAGTAATGAAACAACAAAAGATGTTGTAAGAATTGCAAAACAAGGAATAGAAACAGCAATATCAAAATTAAATGATGTAGTAATATTAGACACAGCAGGTAGACTACATATAGATGATGAATTAATGCAAGAATTAAAAAATGTAAAAACAAGTGTAAGACCACATGAAATTTTATTAGTAGTAGATTCAATGACAGGTCAAGATGCAGTAAACATTGCACAAAGCTTCAACGAAGCGGTTGGAATTGATGGAGTAGTATTAACAAAATTAGATGGTGATACACGTGGTGGTGCAGCACTTTCAGTAAAGAAAGTAACTGGAAAGCCAATAAAATTTGCAGCAACTGGTGAAAAACTAAGTGATATAGAAGTATTCAATCCAGAAAGAATGACATCAAGAATACTCGGAATGGGAGATGTGCTATCTATAATAGAAAAAGCAGAAGAAGCAATATCTCAAGAAGATGCAGAAAAATTAGAAAAGCAACTTCGCAAAGACGAGTTAGATTTAGATGATTACTTAGCTCAAATAAGACAAGTTAAAAAAATGGGCTCATTATCATCAATCTTAAAAATGTTACCTGGAATGAATAAAATTAAAGACTTAAATATTGATGACAAAGAATTTGATAAAGTAGAAGCAATTATCTGCTCAATGACACCACAAGAAAAAAGAAACACAAAATTATTAAATGGAAGCAGAAGAATGCGTATTGCAAAAGGTAGTGGAACAACAGTACAAGATGTAAATAAGTTTATGAAATCTTTTGAAATGACACAAAAAATGATGAAACAAATGAAGTCAAATAAAGGTGGCATGAAAAAGATGATGAAAAATATTGAAAACATGAATCCAAATGATTTAAAGAATTTTAAATTTTAGATTCAATAAACAAAGTTATTAAATTTTTAAATTTATATATAGCAATATTATTAGGAGGTGAATTATAATGGTAAAAGTAAGATTACAAAGAGAAGGAAAGAAAAAAGCTCCTTTCTATCACATAGTAGTAGCTGATTCAAAATCTCCAAGAGATGGAAAAATCATCGAACAAATTGGAACATATGATCCAATGACAAAACCATCAACAATAGTTTTAGACAAAGAAAAATATGAACAATGGATCAAAAATGGTGCTCAACCAACTGATACAGTTAAAGCATTAGTAAAAAATGCTTAGTGGGAGGCAAACATGAAAGAAATATTGGAAACAATAATTAAAAATTTAGTAGACAACCCAGAGGCTGTTGAAATCAAAGAAGTTGAAAATGAAAAAACTATAACTTTTGAAGTAAAAGCTGCTGAAGAAGATATGGGAAAAATCATTGGAAGACAAGGAAAAATTGCACAATCTATCAGAACAGTAATGAGAGCTGTAGCAAATAGAAAAGATAAAAAAGTTACAGTTGAATTTATGGGATAGAATGCAATGCAAGATACCATGAAAGGAATGGTACAAACATGCAAAAAAGATTTGAAATCGGTCAAATTGTAAATACATTTGGAATAAAAGGAGAAGTAAAAGTTACACCTTTTACAGATGATATTAATAGATTTGATGATTTGAAAGAAGTATATGTTAAATCCAAAAAAGAAGAAAAACTTTATCAAGTAGAAGGTGCAAGATATCATAAAAATATGGTATTGCTAAAACTAAAAGGTATAGAAAATCCAGAAGATGCAGAAAAATTAAGAAATTCTTATCTAGAAATAGATAGAGAGGATGCAATTCCTCTAGAAGAAGGAACATATTTTATTGCAGATTTAATTGGATTAGATGTTTATACTGATGAAGGTATTTTGCTTGGAAAAGTTGATGATATCTATAATACCGGAAGTAATGACATATATGTAGTAAAAAATGAATTAGGAAAACAAGTTTTATTACCAGGAATAAAAGATGTAATAAAAGAAGTCAAATTAGATGACAAAATTATAGTTCATTTATTACCAGGTTTAATTTAATGGAGGAAAAATGAAATTTGATGTTTTAACACTTTTTCCTGAAATGTTTCAAGCAATAAAGCAAAGCATATTAGGAAGAGCAGAAGAAAAAAATCTAATACAAATCAATTTAATAAATATTAGAGACTTTTCAAAAGACAAACATAAAAAAGTAGATGATACTCCATATGGTGGTGGAGCTGGTATGGTTATGAGAGCAGATGTAGTTTATGATGCATATAAATCTGTGCAAAACGAAAATGCTAAAGTAATTTACTTAACACCACAAGGAAAAAAGTTAGACCAAAAGAAAGTTGAAGAACTTAGCAAAGAAAAACATTTAATTTTACTTTGCGGACATTATGAAGGAATTGACCAGAGGGTAATTGATAAAATAGTTGATGAAGAAATATCAATCGGAGACTATGTGTTAACTGGTGGTGAACTTCCAGCGATGGTGTTGATAGATAGTGTAAGTAGATATGTAGAAGGAGTGCTTAGTGAAAGTTCAACAAATGAAGAATCATTTTCACAAGGATTGCTAGAATATCCACAATATACTAGACCAGAGACATTTGAGGGAGTAAAGGTGCCAGAAATATTATTATCAGGTCATCATGAAAACATAAAAAAATGGAGAGAGGAAAAGTCTTTAGAAAATACAAAATTAAAAAGACCAGACCTTTTAGAAAAATAAAAATATAGTGCAATGTGCTTACTTTCAATTCAGGGCACCGCTTGCATAGGAAAAGAAGGAGGTAAATACGATGGATATAATAAAATCAATAGAACATGAACAATTAAAAAATAAAATACCAGAAATCAAAGTTGGTAATACAGTAAGAGTACATGTTAAAATTAAAGAAGGAAACAAAGAAAGAATCCAAGTATTTGAAGGAATTGTAATTAAAAAACAAGGTGGAGGAGTTAACGAAACATTCACAGTAAGAAAGATTTCTTATGGTGTAGGTGTTGAAAAAACATTCTTAATCCATTCACCATTAGTAGAAAAAGTAGAAGTAGTTAGAGTTGGTAAAGCTAGAAGAGCTAAATTATACTACTTAAGAGAGAGAACAGGTAAAGCTTCTAAAACTAAAGAAATGGTTGGAGCTAGAATCGAAAATAGAGAAATTACTATTAAAGAAGATTTAGCAGAAACACCAGCTGAAGTTGTTGAAGAAGTTGCTGAAGCTCCAGTAGCAGAAGAAGCTACAGAAAATAAAGCTGAATAGTATTTTAAAGTTGTAATAAACTATTGTTTATTACAGCTTTTTTTGATTATCTTCCAAAAATTTCAACAAAAAAATACATAAAAAAACTTTACAAAAAAGAACAACTAATATAAAATAAAAGGGATAAAATAGGACAAAATAAAAATGTACGGAGGAGAAAAAAGTGAAAGAAAAAAATGAGTTAAGTTATAGAGACTTAAAAATGGTATGTGACCAGAAAATGTTTAAATTCGAAACAACAAAAGAACTAGAACCAATAAATGATGGTATAGGTCAAGAAAGAGGAATAAAAGCACTAGAATTTGGAATTAGTGTAGATGTAAAAGGATATAACTTATATATTGAAGGACCAAGTGGAGTTGGAAAAACAATGTATACCAAAAATTATTTAGATAGTATTTCTAGTAAAAAGAAAGTTCCAAATGACTGGTGTTATATATATAATTTTCAAAATCCAAATGAGCCAATAGCTGTTTCTTTACCAGCAGGCCAAGGAAAAGAATTTAAAGAAAGCATGGAAGGGTTTATAAAAGAAGTAAAAAAAGATATAAAGAAAACTTTCAATGCAGATGATTTTGAAAAAGAAAAAGCACTTATAAAAAAAGAATTTGAAGAAAAAAGAGAAGTAGTACTTACAAAATTAAATGAAGATTCACAAAAACACGGATTCCAAGTAAAATCAGCTCAAAATGGTATTTATATGATGCCAGTTGTAGAAGGAAAAGTTATACAAGAAGAAGAGTTTGATAAATTAGATGAAGAGATAAAAAAACAATATGAAGAAAAATCTGTTATAGTTCAACAACAGATTATGGATGCAATTAGTGTGATAAAACAAATTGAAAGACAATCTGATAAAAAGGTATCAGAATGGCAATCAAATGTAGCCTTATTAACAGTAAATGCACATATTAATTATATAAAATCAAAATATAAGAGAAACAAAAAAATTACTCAATTTTTAAATGATGTAAAACAAGATGTATTAAAAAATGTTTCATACTTTTTAGAAGAAGATAAAGCACCAAATCCTCAACAAATGCAACAAGGACCAGCACAAAGAAAGCAAGATCCTTGTTTAAATTATAGAGTAAATCTATTTATAGATAATAGTGATAGAGAAGGATGTCCAGTTGTAATGGACTCAAATTATTCTTTTCAAAATTTGTTTGGAAAACTAGAATATGAAAACTATTATGGTTCATTAAAAACAGATTTTACAATGTTGAAACCAGGATTAATGCATAAAGCAAATGGAGGATATATAATTTTCCAAGCAAAAGACTTGTTAGCAAATGGAATGTGTTATGAAGAATTAAAAAGAGTTCTAAGAATAAAAGAATTAAGTATAGATAATACAATGGAACAACGTTCATCAATGGCAATGATTTCATTAAAACCAGAGCCAATTCCATTAGATTTAAAAGTAATATTGATAGGAAATTCAAATATATATCATACATTATTATCAATTGATAGTGACTTTAGAAAATTATTTAAAATAAAAGTAGAATTTGAAGAAACAGCACCTATAAACGAAGAAAATGTTAATAAATTAGCAAGATTTGTTCATACATTCTGCGAACAAGAAGAATTACCACCATTAGATAGAACTGCAATGGCTAGAATAGTAGAATATGCATCTAGATTAGCAGGAGATAATGATAAACTATCAACAAGGTTTACAGATATAGCACAAGTTGTTGGAGAAGCAGGAACATGGGCAAAATTATCAAAAAATAAAATTGTAACAGAAGATATAGTAAATAAGGCATTAGCAGAAAGAGTAGAAAGAATAAAAAAATATGATGCTAGATATATAGAAATGATAAAAGAAAATACATTATTAATTAATACAACAGGTGCATGTGTTGGAGAATTAAATGGATTAACAGTATTAACAATAGGTGATTATACATTTGGAAAACCAGCAAAAATTACAGTAAATACTTATACAGGGAAACAAGGAGTTGTAAATATAGAAAGAGAAGTTGAAATGTCAGGTTCAACACATACTAAAGGCGTTTATATACTTTCTGGATACTTAGGAGAACTATTTGCCCAAGATATTCCTTTATGCTTAACTGCAAGTATTTGTTTTGAACAATTATACAATGGAGTAGATGGAGATAGTGCATCAAGTACAGAATTATATGGATTACTTTCAAGCCTTTCAGGAATACCAATTAAACAATCAATAGCAGTTACAGGTTCTGTAAATCAAAAAGGACAAATCCAACCAATTGGTGGAGTAAATGAAAAGATAGAAGGATTTTTCCAAATCTGTAAAATGAGAGGATTAGATGGTTCTCATGGTGTTATGATACCAGTTCAAAATATAAATAATCTTCAACTTTCAGATGATGTTGTTGATGCAGTAAAAAATAAAAAATTCCATATTTATGCAGTATCAACAATTGAAGAAGGAATAGAAGTATTAACAGGAGTTCCAGCAGGAAGAAAAGATAAAGATGGAAATTTTCCAGCAGGAACAATTAACTATTTAGCATATGAAAAACTAAAGAAATTTGCAAAAATTTGCGAAAAATAAATATTAAAAACTACCTGATTATCAGGTGGTTTTTTGTTGTAATTAGTTGAAAAATAGTTGAAAATGATTTAAAATAAAGTTTGAATGAGGTGGACGAAAATGAAAGAACAAGAATACAAAATAGAAAACATAAAATCATTTGAATTAGCAGATATATTTGACTGCGGGCAATGTTTTAGATGGAACAAACAAGAAGACGGAAGTTACACAGGAATATTCAAAGAGAATGTAATGAATGTGCAAAAAGATGGAGATACAGTAATATTTAAAGGAATTTGTAATGGAGATATAAAAGAAATTGTTCAAGATTATTTTGATTTAAATAGAAATTATGAGGAAATAAAAGAAAAATTATCACAAATAGATGATAATATGAAAATAAGTATAGAATATGGACAAGGAATAAGAATATTAAATCAAGATTTATGGGAGATGATTATCTCATATATAATTTCAGCAAATAACAACATTCCAAGAATAAAAGGAATAATAGAAAGATTATCAAAAACATATGGAAGAGAAATTGATTGGAATGGAGAAAAATATTACACATTTCCAACTCCTGAGGAATTAAAAGATGTAACAGTAGAAGATTACAGAAAACTTGGAACAGGTTTTAGAGATATACGTTTATATGAAACCGTACATATGGTGTTAGATAAAAAAGTTGATTTAGAAGAGATGCAAAATAATCCTAATACCATGGAAGTTAGAGAACAATTATTAACTTTATCAGGTGTGGGTCCAAAAGTTGCAGATTGTATTTTATTGTTTTCAACATTAAAAAGATTTGAGGTTTTTCCAATAGATGTATGGGTTAGAAGAGTAATGAATGAATTGTACATAAAGAATGAAGATGAAACAAAAGTAAATAAAAAAGCGTTAGAAAAGTTAGCACAAGAAAAATTCGGAAATTTAGCAGGAATTGCACAACAATATTTATTTTATTGGAAAAGAGAGGCTTAAAACATTGACTTTTAGCTGTTTTGCGAGTATAATCATTATATTAAAATATTAAAAAGAGAGAGGGAATAATAATGACATATAATTTTAAAGAAGTAGAGAAAAAGTGGCAAGATAAATGGGAAAAAGAAGGAACATTTTATGCAAAAAATGACTATAAAAATCCAAAAAAATGGTATGGATTAATAGAATTTCCATATCCATCAGGACAAGGATTACATGTAGGTCATCCACGTAGTTATACAGCATTAGATATAATAGCAAGAAAAAGAAGATTACAAGGTTATAATGTATTATTCCCAATCGGATTTGATGCATTCGGATTACCAGCAGAAAATTATGCAATAAAAACAAATGTACATCCAAAAATAACAACAGCTAAAAATATAGCTCATTTTACAGAACAATTAAAAGCATTAGGATTTTCATTTGATTGGTCAAGAGTAATAGATACAACAGATCCAGAATACTACAAATGGACCCAATGGATATTTATTCAATTATATAAACATGGATTAGCATATAAAGCAACAATGCCAATTAACTTCTGTACAGGATGCAAAGTAGGATTGGCAAATGAGGAAGTTGTAAATGGTGTATGTGAAAGATGTGGAAGTCCAGTTGTACAAAAAGAAAAATCACAATGGATGTTAAAAATTACAGAATATGCACAAAGAT
>ERZ827512.1864-NODE-1864-length-18744-cov-5.185778_pt1 | contig 18744 bp, 16 predicted proteins | sample MGYA00519916_ERZ827512 | MGnify/ENA primary metagenome ERZ827512 (study PRJEB31778, sample SAMEA3449335) | human gut metagenome | biome: human gut; feature: human-associated habitat; material: faeces | place: United Kingdom | collected 2010/2012 ... | reverse complement strand
TTCCTAATTAATATTTTTTACGACTTTTTGGTCTCACATCATTGACAACTACACAGTTTCGTTCATTTTACCCTTGACATACACTCAAATGATACAATTTTAATACAAATAAAGTTGTGCTTTATTTGTTATTAACCTTCAATCATACTAAAGGTTGCATTTAACCTTTAAAAGTTGCATTTACTTTTGAAATTGAGCTTTTCGCTTTATATTTTGGCTAGCCTGTTTTTTTATATTTTAATTGAATTTTTCTTTCTAGTTATTAAATCTTAATAAATAACCATCAGGGTCTTGAATTAAAAACTCTTTATCTAAATATGTTTTTTCATTAACAGCATATTCATTTGTCATTATGTCTTTAAAGAAGGTTATATTTTTATTAAATAACTCTTGATAATATTTATCTATATCATTTATAGTCATGCTTATATTGATACCTCTACCAAAAGGATACTCTAACTTCCCTGTATTCCAGTTATCATTAATTTCTTCTATCATTAATTGATTACCTTCTAGTTCTAAAAATATAAATTTATCTTCTTTTCTCTCATACATTATTTTAAATCCTAAATTAAGGTAAAACTCTTTACTTTTATCTATATTAGTTACACTTAACTCTGGTATTAAACTATTAAAATTCATAGTATCTATTCCTTCCTAGTTTCAATTATATCATTCCTTTGATAATAGTAATAACTAAATTTTAAATTATATCATAAACTATATTGGAAAGGAGAATTGCTATGTTTGGAGATTCTTGCAATAATAATGCTCATCCTAGATGCCGTTTCTGTTATGTTCAAGGTCCTACTGGTCCTACGGGTCCTACTGGTCCTGCTGGTGGTCCTACAGGTACAACTGGTCCAACGGGTCCTACAGGTGCTACTGGAGTTACTGGTCCAACTGGGGCGACAGGTGCAACTGGTGCTACTGGTGCGACTGGAACAACAGGAGCAACACCCAGTCTTGCTATAGGTACTGTTACAACAGGGGCACCTGGTTCTACTGCTACTGCTAGTATAACAGGAACTGCACCTAACTTTATATTAAGTTTAAGTATTCCACAGGGTCCTACTGGTCCTACAGGAGTTAGTGGTCCTACAGGTGTAAGTGGGGTTACTGGTCCTACGGGGGCAACAGGTGCAACAGGAGCTACCGGTGCCACAGGAGTATCTGGTCCTACTGGTGCTAGTGGAGCAACTGGACCTACTGGTGCAAGTGGTGTTACAGGTCCAACAGGTCCAACTGGTGTATCTGGTCCAACTGGAGTAAGTGGCCCTACAGGAGCAAGCGGTGTCACTGGTCCTACTGGTCCAACAGGTCCTACCGGTCCAACAGGCCCAACAGGTCCATAGTATTTAAAAACTCACAAATTGATGTGAGTTTTTTAGTTTAACAAAGTTATACCAAGATTTAAGTATGTTGCAAATAACAACCATATTAAATAAGGAATTTGCAAGTAGCCACTAATTTTATTATTCTTTAATAATTCTTTAATCATGACTATAACTAATATTATTAATAAAACTATCCAAAGAAAAGCTGTAAAGTACATTCCCAAAACAAAGAAAATTATGGGCCATATGAAGTTTACAAATAATTGCAAAAGATAAATTTGGTCTAATTCTTTATTATCTTCATTATCTTTGGTAGCAAGGAAATAAGATGTTCCCATTAAAATATAAAGTATGGTCCAAACAATAGGAAATACTATTCCAGATGGTGAAAGAGGTGGCTTTACTATATCTTGGTAGTCCATATATCCTGATGTAATTAAACCAACTATCGCTCCCCCTATTATGGGTAATAAACTATAAATTATTCTTTTAATCATAGCGTCCTCCTTATTATATTTATATGTTGTTATTACATTTTTATAAGTTTTTCATACAATATATAGAGGTGTATTTATGAGTAAATATAAAGTATGTGTTTATGCTATATGTTTAAATGAAGAGAAATTTGTGGATAGATGGTATGAATCTATGAAGGAAGCTGATGAGATTTATGTTCTTGATACTGGTTCTACTGATAGTACCGTAGAAAAACTTAAGGAAAAAGGTATTCATGTGGAAATTAAAAAAATAGAACCTTGGAGGTTTGATGTAGCAAGAAATGAATCTTTAAAATTAGTACCACTTGATACTGATATTTGTGTCTGTACAGATTTAGATGAAGTATTCTTACCTGGGTGGCGAGAGGAACTTGAAAAAGCATGGTGCCTTAATACGACGAGACTTAGATATATTTATAACTGGTATTTAGATGAGAACAATAATCCGATAATAAGTTTTTATTATGAGAAGATTCATAAAAGATTAGGTTATTCTTGGTACCATCCTGTCCATGAGATATTAAAATATGATGGTGTTGAAACATTTAGTGTTACTGATAATATTATTTTAAATCACTATCCTGATAGAAATAAATCTAGGAGTAGTTATCTTCCTTTACTTGAGATGAGTATAAAAGAAGATCCTAATGATGATAGAAATATGCATTATTTAGGACGTGAATACATGTATTATGGTAAATATAATGAAGCGATTGATACTTTAATTAGACATTTAGGCTTAGAAAAAGCTACTTGGAAAGATGAAAGATGTGCTTCTATGAGATTCATCGGTAGATGTTATAGGAATTTAAAAAGGTATGATGAAGCGAAATTATGGTTAGAAAAAGCGATTAAAGAAGCTCCATACTTAAGGGACCCTTATATGGAGATGGCCCTACTCTATTATATTTTAAATGATTATGATAATGTTATTAATTATGTTAATAGAGCCTTAAATATTAAGGACCATACTAAGAGTTATATCAATGAAACCTTTAGTTTTGATTATACTCCTTATGACTTACTTAGTATTGCTTACTATAATAAAGGCGAGGTGGGAGCTAGTAAGGTATTTTTAGAGAGGGCCTTAAAAATAGAACCAAATGATCCTAGACTTAATAATAATTTAAAGATAATAAATGAAAGATTAAAAGAAACTACTGAGTAAATTTTCAGAAGTTTTAATATGTTTAACACTAATTTATTGATAATTCTCTATCTTTTAATTATAATAACTTACATGGAGGCAAGAATATGAGGGAAAAAGAAGCTTTAGGTATTGATGATTATGATTTTATTTATTATGAACTTAGTCCAGAACAACAACTTATTGAGGAGATTATTAAAACAATTGAATTTATTGAAAATGACTTTGCTAATTATCTAAAAGGGAATTATCCTAATTATTATAGTAAAAATATAAAAATTAAATTTATTAATTGGGGACACATGGAAGTTGTTTATGTCTTAGATAATGGACATAAAAAATATACTTTATTAATGGGACAACCTAATTTAGAATATGGTAGGATTAAACATGAATATGATAACTTAAAAATGATCAGTAAGAATAATGAAGATGTAGTTAGTCCACTACTATATTATGGTAATCCTGATTATCATCGAGAAGTATATATGACACATTACTATTATAAAGCTAGATGTATAAGTTATTTAGATGAAAAGTTAGGTATTTATGTTCCTGAGCCTGATTACCACTTTGAAGAGTTTAATGGCTATAAAAGGGATATTATTGAAGAAGCTATTACGGCAAAAATAATCTCTTTATATAATTTAGGTACTCATGTTGGTCTTAATGAGTTTAGCATTAGTAGTGGTGATTTCATTTTAGAAAGAGAATTTGAAGATACTATAAATAATGTTAACAGCGTGTTTAATGATATGAAAGTAATTGCAGCAAGAAGTTTAGTTAATATGTCTTTAGATGATTATATAGATTTAGTTTATGAAAGGCTTGAGCTGTTTAATAGTAAAAATATTGATAAAGGTATAGATTTAGGATTTAGCATGATTAAGAAAAAAAGTAGTTAAACGCTACTTTTTTCTATTCTTTCGTTCTTTTTACACTTGTTAAATAATAGAAACTATCTTCGTTAAGTGTATAAGTATATGTATATTGTTCTAATTTATCTTTATTATCTTCTATATATTGGTTATAAGTATTTTCTCTTTCTTCCCTGTTATTAGTTATATTTTCATTAATAAGTAGCTCTCCTAAGGAAGTAGTTTTATTATAATCTTTATACATTTGTTGACTCATACCATCTAAATAGACTGTAGCACTTACTACTTCTATTCTGTCACTATATTTTGTAGCACTTATTATTTTTTCATGTACACTAAAGGCACTAGTACCTCCGCAACCTGCTCCATTTCTTTCAATATACCCTTGATACTCTTCATCATATGTGAAAGTAGCACATAAACCATCTGTTATTTGAGTAGGTCTTTCATAGGTATTAGGGCCAAATGTTCTTTCATATAAGCTTTTTAATATTTCTTCATTTAATTCCGTTATTTGGTCATTAGTTTGTCCTATATAGTCAATATGTGTATTTAACTCATCATACCACTGACTAGCTAATAAGGTGTATTTCTCATCTGGTGTCATCTCACTTACTTTATAACCACCATCTCTATAAATTTGGGTTTCTGGTCCAATAGATAGACGATGAGCATTATTAAATAACGCAATAACGTTCTCATTCTCAATACTAAGTTCTATTCCCTTATTATTTTCAGTATCATCATTAGTATTATTTTTTTCTACTTGTTCATTTTCAACTGTAGTGTTATTTAATTTAATAATATCTTTATCTACTAAAATGTAAAATACAAGTCCTATAATACAGATAATTAATATAACAATAAATACAATCAATCCTTTACTTTTCCTTCTCTCCATAATTCATTCGCCCTCCTATTGTAAGGATAGCATATTTTATATAGTATTACCAGTTATATAACCTTACTATTATGTCCACAAATGTAAAAACTGTACTAGTCTTTACTAATACAGTTTCTATTTATTTTGTAGTTTCCCTTTCATTCCTTTTAGTCCATTATGAGCGAATCCTTGTAGGATATTTGTCTTGAAGGATCTTGTTTTACTCTCACGTTTTTTATAATCTTTAATAGCAATGCTAATCATATCATCTAATAGTTCTGTATAATCTTTTCCTTTAGGGTCCCATAAATAGAATGCTAGAGAACCTGGAATTGAGTTAATCTCATTAACATATACTTTTTTAGCTTTACTATCAATTAACATATCAATACGGGCATCTCCACTACTTCCTAGAGCTCTAAATACTTTAATAGCAAGTTCTTCTACTTCTTTAGTCATTTTATCAGTAAGGTCTGCGGGTATTTTTCTATCAGCTGATGCCATACCTTTAGATCCTTTTAATGGGGTCATTTTAGCACCTAGTTTTCCTTTAACTTTTCCACTACCAACGTATTTCTCATCATATGTTAAGAAAGCACTTTTAGATAACACTTCTTCAATAACACTTGTCTCCCAGCTTTCGTAATTACCTAAAACTGAGATATTTACTTCCATTAAATTATTAATTACTTCTTCTACTACTATCTTACTATCATAGTTAATAGCTTCTTCAATGGTTTTAACTAACTCATCTTTATTGTTGGCAACTCCTATTCCAACACTACTACCAGTTGTTGCAGGTTTAACAATAACAGGATATTTTATTTTCTCTACTTTTTTAATTACTTCATCTGGTTCATTTTTATAATCTGTATCATAGAACCAAGTATAAGTTGGTACTGGGATATCATTAGACTTAAAGATATCTCTCATATAAGCTTTATCTTGTGATACTACTGCGGCATAGACATTAGGTCCAACATATGGTATTCCAACTGTTTGGAAATATCCTTGTAGTACTCCATCTTCTACATTAGTACCATGAGTAATTGGAAAAATTACATCTAAATCTGTAACAATTTTCTTAAATAATCCTTTACTTTGAAGAACAAAAGTTCCATCTTTTTTATATAAGACAACATTACTGGCATATTTTTTAATTAAGTCTAAATCTTGATACACTTCAACATCCATTAACATATTACCGGTATACCACTCACCATCTTTAGTTATATAGATAGGAATAATATCATACTTTTCCTGATTTATTTTATTCATGGCTTGAACTGCAGAAATAATACTTACTTCATGTTCAACAGATTCACCACCAAATACAACTCCTAATTTAATTTTCATCTTTTCATCCTCCTACTTTTCATTATATGTATCAGGTAAATCATTTTCAAATAAGGCATAGATATCCTTTTTAGTTTTTATACCTCTTATAAAATTATATGCTTCTTTGACATCATTGTAAACAATTAAATTATCCATATTGTATTTAGCTTTCTTTAATCCTTCTTTAATTGGTTTAGTTCTCTTTTCACCAATTAGAACTACATAGTCAGCTTTTGATATTTCAGCAATTTGTTTTCCAAACTCTTTATTAATGTCTTCTTCTTTACTCCCTAGTTCTATCATACCTGGTGTTACTACTACTTTTAGACCTGGCATCATAGATAATACTTCTAAAGCACTTTTAGCACCTACTGGATTAGAGTTATAAGCATCATCTATTTGATAGAAGTAACCCATCTTCTTAAGTTCTAGTCTATGTTCTACTTGTTTAACATTTCTAACAGCTTGTTGTAATTTAGTAATTGAGATACCAAATTCATGTCCTAAAGCAAGTCCTGCTAGGATATTATAAACATTATGTCTACCTAATAGTTTAGTTTCAAACTCGTATTTTTTCTTATCACCTTTAAAGGTTACATCAAAAGTAGTGCCAACACTTGAACATTTAATATTGCTAGCATGAACATCAACATCTTTTTCATCTATTCCTATCCAAAGAATCTTACATTTATTTTTTAAGTTATAACTTACTTGTTTAGGGTCATCTCTATTAAGTACACCTACTCCATCAAGTGGTAATGATTCAATAAGTTCAAACTTAGTCTTTTGAATATTCTCTTCACTTCCAAAGCTTTCTAGATGTGCAGTACCTATACGGGTTAAGATACCATATTTAGGATGAACTAAATTACATAAGTCCTTGATTTCTCCTCTAACATAAGCTCCCATTTCCGCAATAAATACTTCTGTAAATTTATCTAAATGATTATTAATAGTACTAATTAATCCATAGGGGGTATTTAAATTACGTGGAGTCGGTAAGGTTGCATATTTAATATTTAAAATATCTGCTAAAATATTTTTACTACTTGTCTTACCATAGCTACCTGTTACACCGATAACTTTTAAGTTAGGCATATTCTTTAACTTCTTAACAGCCATACTCTTGAAGTGATGATATACATACTTTTCTAAAGTATATTTGTTAATAAAGTTTGTAAGTAAGATTACAAAAGTATTTAGATAAGCGAAAAGTATAAAGATAAAGATCAAGAAATGACTAATTAGAAGATTATCTCTATAGATTATTATTAATACTATTGGTATTAAATATAATATTGTAGTAGTTGCAATTAATCTTTTGACTCTTGCTGTTATTACTAAAGGTTTCTTTACTTGTTCTTTTGTTAAATCTGTTCTAAATTTAACTATATAAATTATATATAGTATAATCGCTATGATATTTAGAATTAGGCTCATAGTTTTATCATTAATTAATAACACATTAGCAACTGCTACTATAAAGACTACTAGTAATTCTAGTGAAAAGAGGTTAGAACTATTATTAACAACCCATTTAACATAACGGTTGTTTTCATTATATAAGTTTTGTTGTAACATATGTAAACTTTTTTTAGATTTGATAATAATTGCTATCGTAACAATCAAGATTAAAATTATTTCAATCATTTTTATCCCTCCATAAAATTATTTATAATATTTATAACCTGATTCAAATTCTCAAGATATGCATAATGTGTTCCTGGTAGAATAATTAAAGCGCCATCTTGAAGTAAATCTTCTAATAGTTTCGCTTCTTCAAGTGGGGCCGCTTCATCCATCTCTCCCCATACTAGAAGAGTTGGGGCAATTATTTTTTTAGCATAATCAGATAAATCTTCATTAACTGTTTTGACTAAGATTTCTCTCATCTTAGGTGTTGCACTCTTATAGTCCTCAGACCCTATATAGTTTTTAGCAATCTCGGCAATTTTTTCCATACCAGGCAAAGTTTTCGCTTTCTTTAACATTTTCTCTTTTAGGGTTAAGCCTTTTTTAGTTCTAACACAGGGGGCTCCAAATAAGACTACTCTATCTACTTCATACTTTGATGCATAAACGATGGCAACTCTACCACCAAAAGAGTGCCCTATTAAAGTAGGTTTCTTAATTTTTAACTTCTTAACTAACCCATGAACAAGTTCAGCATAATCAGATACTGTCCAAACCCCATCTGGTTCAGCACTTTTCCCATAGCCAGGAAAGTCTAATATTGTAATATGATATTTACAAGATAAGGGATTACCAAGAGGTTCCATCATTTCAATATTTTGTCCCCAACCATGTAGTAAAATAATATCCTTACCTTTTTCATTACCATATTGTATGTAATTTACTTTATCTAGGTTAATCTTTTTCATACTTCCTCCTAGTTAAAAGTATATCATAAAAAGAAAAAAGAGTCTTTATATTTTACTCTTTTTTGTTATTTTGTCTTTGATTTAACCATATCTTTTAAAAAGCTATGTACTTCCTCAGCAGTAAGTTCTTTTTCTCTATCTTCACTTGTGGTATCAAATTTTCCATCATGATAATATAGTCCTAAAAACGGTTCTTTATGATCTAGATAATTTTCTTCATAATAACTTAGTACTGCATCATTAATTTTTTCTGGAATAATACAAATTGTACTATCTATGGATGCCTCATCATCAAAAGTTTCTAAATAAAGCATCATATCTAAATATTTGGTAATAAGGCCTGCATTAGGCCAAATTTTAATATACCAATCACCTTTTAACTCCTTGTCTTGTATGGAATTTAAAAATTCTTTAAACATTTCATAAACTATTTCATTATGCCCTATTCTTTCATCTTCTCTTTGCATAACATTGCCATCCATATCAACTGCAGTTACTCTTCTCATTATAAAAACCTTCTTTCTTAAAGACATATTATATAATTTTTGAATCACTTTTTGGAAAGACTAAATTTAGTCCATCTAATTCATTTTTATTAACTTTATAATCTTCATTATATGTAATAATTTTAGAATAATAATCAATATTTGAATTATTTAATAATTTGATATTTTTTAATGAAATACTAGCTTTATAAAAAGAGTCTCCATATTTTTTGGCATTTTCTTTTGTTAATTCAATATATCCGTCTTTCATTAGTGTTTTAGCAAAATCTATGTCTGTTATAAAATATCCTGGATCTGGAGCTACTTTTAACCCTGTATTTTCTTCTTCTGTATAATATCTTCCTTTATTACAGCGCGTAGTTGAAAAGAATTGACGATAGGTAGAGTCTATCAAATAGGTTTTATCTACTACTCTACCATTAACTTGATAAGGAAAAGTAACTGTTCCGAACACATGATTAAAAGGGTAATTAAAACAATCATAAGAACTATTTTTAGTAACTTTAAGTCCTAAATGTTCTAAAGGCATAATTGTTAATGCTTGGCCTAATTCGCAAAGACCATTTAGAGAATTTGTTTTTAAATTAATGCCTAAATTATCAAAAGATTTTCTAGCATTTTCAACACTATAGTTTAATAATATCTTAATTTCCTCGTCTGTTAGCCCTTCTTTAAATCCATTATTTTTTATTTCATTATAGTGATTTAGGGCCACCTGCAATTTTCCTTTATCTATCCTTTTTCTTTCTGGTTCTTGGTAAATTATATAACTTTCATTTTCTCCAATTAAATATAAATTATAAGCTTCATCTAATTTAATATTAAGTTTTTCACTTAGCTTGTAATACTTAGTCCATAAAGTTGATAATAATTGATGTTTCTTATCATTATCTATATTTTCATTATAAACTTTCATAATTGCATTTAATATTTCTTTTAATACTTCCATACTTTTCCTCTTTTAATCTTTATTATGTATTCGTTTATTCACTAAATTATGTAACTCATCTATTGCTTCTTTAGGATTTTTGTTACTTTTGGCGGCATATGATATTTCATCAAACCCATAGATTAAAGTATAACCTAATTGTACTGCTATTTCTGCATTCATAAGATGAACAGTACAGAATTTTCCTGAAGGTTTTTTTAATATCATTACATCTTCATCATTAGTTCGTTCTAGTGTTATTGCATATTCTAATGCATCCTCTATTTTATCAAATGTTTTTTCATTTGATAAACGTTTCTCCATTTCAATTCTTATATTCATAACTATATTCTCCTAAAATAAACTCAACTGGTTAGAATCAGGTAAATTATCAATTATTCCCATCTCAGCCATCTTATCAATTAAAGTCTTTGATACTTTACCACGTTTTTGTAAATCTTCTTTACTTAGGAATGGCTGTTTGTCACGTTCTTCTACTATTGTTTTAGCAACGGTAACTCCTAGTCCATCTATTGTTTTAAATGGTGGTATTAAAGTATTTTCATGTTCAGCATCAACAACAAATCTTGTCGCATCACTTTTCTCTAAGGAAATAGGAGCGAATCTAATACCACGAGCAGTTGCCTCTAAAGCCACATGAAGAGACTCTATTATGTTTGTTTCCTTATTAGTCGCTTCAAAGCCTTTAGCAAGTAAGTCTTCATATCTTGTTTTAATAGCATTATAACCTTTTATCATGGTCTCAATATCAAAATCATCTACTCTAATTGAGAAGAAAGCTGCATAGTAGAATAATGGTTTATAGACTTTAAACCAGGCAATTCTAATGGCACTCATAACATAGGCACAAGCATGAGCTTTAGGGAACATGTATTTTATTTTATGACATGACTCAATATACCACTCTGGAACATTTGCTACTTTCATTTCCTCAACCATGCCCTTCCATGTTTCGGGGTCTTTAGTTGCTTTACCTTTTCTAACATGTTCCATTATTTTAAAGGCTCTAATAGGTTTCATGCCCCAGTTCATTAGGTTAACCATGATATCATCACGACAGCCTATAACATCTTTAAAAGGAACAATATTGTTTTTAATAAGTTCACTGGCATTTCCTGCCCAAACATCAGTACCATGTGATAGACCTGATATTTTGACTAGTTCGGCGAATGTTGATGGTTTAGTTTCCACTAACATATTTATAACAAATCTTGTACCAAGTTCAGGTAGTCCTAATGTTCCTGTCGGACAAAGTATATCATCTTCTGTAACTCCTAAGGCTTTTGGACTTGTAAGAATTGAAAAGATATTTTTATCATCCATTGGTAGAGTTGTAATATCAATACCTGATAAGTCTTGTAGCATTCTTAGTACTGTAGGATCATCGTGACCTAGTATATCAAGTTTTAAAACGTCTTGATCAATGGCATGGTAATCGAAGTGAGTCGTTCTCCAAAGGGATGTATTATCATCTGCGGGATACTGGAATGGTGTAAAATCAAAAACATCCATATAACCTGGTATAACAACGATACCTCCAGGGTGTTGTCCTGTTGTCCTTTTAACACCAGTACATCCCTTGGCAAGGCGCTCAATCTCCGTACTTCTTTTTCCTACAATTCCATGCTCTTCAAAATAACCTCTAACATAGCCATAAGCTGTTTTTTCAGCAACACTACCAATTGTACCTGCTCTATAAACATTATCGACTCCAAATAGGACTTTGGTATATTCATGGGCTTTCCATTGATATTCTCCTGAGAAGTTAAGGTCAATATCAGGAACTTTATCGGCATTAAAACCTAGGAAGGTTGCAAATGGCATATCTTGTCCTTCTTTACCCATAGGTTTTCCACATTTAGGACAAATTTTATCAGGCAAGTCATATCCTGATGGATAATCTTTACCATAAGGCTCGCCATCATCATTAATAAATTCGGAGTATTTGCATTCTTTATTAAGGCATAGATAATGAGCAGGAAGTGGATTTACTTCTGTTATTCCCATCATCGTTGCCACGAAGGATGAACCAACTGAACCACGAGAACCAACGATATAACCATCATCGTTTGAATGTTTAACTAACTTTTGAGCGATTAAGTAAATAACATCAAAGCCTCCACCAATGACACCACCTAAATTTTTCTTAAGAGCTTTTTCTAAGTTTTCATCTGTTATATCAGGATTGGTTGTTTTAAGATTTTCTTTAATAACTCTTTTTACTTCATCAAAGCCTTTTAAAAGAGTACTGTGTAAGCTTGCGAATAATTTCTTTTTAAAATCATCTGCACTTAGATTAGATTCATCTCTTTTTAACTTAGCCTCTATCGCTTCATATACTCCATCACCATATAACTCTTTGCTGATTCGCTCTTCTATATTATATGGTAAGGGGTCACCATACATATCGCTTGCCTTTGTAAAGACTAAGTCTGTAACTGTTTCAACACTTTTATCGATTTTAGGTGAAAAAGGAATACCACCTGTTTCAATAATAACTTCTATTATTTCCGCCATATCTGCAATTTTCTTAGGATTATCTATAACTATTAAATTTCTAGTAGCATCATCTAAGAAGGCGAAGTCTTCTAACATTTCTGTAGTAGTTCTAAAGTGATTAGAGGGAATATTTTTAATACCACCTCTTGCTAGAGGATGACGTCCTCCACCTGGTACTTTTTGATTAACAATAATCTCTCTATAGATTTTATCTTCACGTGTTAAGTGATGAACATCACCTGTTGCTACAATCAACTTACCGGCATCAATTGTGGTATTAATGATTTTCTTAATGTTACTAATTACTTCCCCCTCATTTGCAAAATCACCTGTTTCTACTAAATGTGAATAACATTCAGGAGGTTGTACTTCAACATAATCATAAAATCTAATAATGTTAGATAATTCTTCTTCACTCTTACTAGTCGCTTGTTTAAAGACTTCAGACTCATAACAACCACTACCGATAAGTAAGCCTTCGCGATATTCATTAATAACGCTTCTTGGTATTCTTGGAGTTTTATAAAGATAAGTTGTGTTGGCAAAAGAAACTATTTTAAATAAATTCTTTAATCCTTTTTTATTTAAGACAAGAATATTAATATGATTAGTATTACCATACTTATACATTTCTTTGGAATCAACGATATTTGATAACTCTTGCATAGTCTCTATATTTCTACTATCTAGTTTCTCTAACATTTTATATAAAACTAAGGCTGTACCTTCAGCATCATAATCTCCTCTATGATGACTCTCTTCATTCCAGGGAACATTATATCTTTTAACTAGAGCGGACAAACTATGACGAGCATAGTTATTATCTAGAGTTCTTGATAGTTCAAGAGTATCAATAACTGGATTTTTAAATTCACCTAAATTATATTTTTTATAGGCCATCTCTAAGAAAGAAATATCAAATTTGGCATTATGAGCGACCATAGGATAATTAGAAAACCAGTCTACAAATCTTTTAACGGCATTTTCTTCATTATCTTTATCTTCTAACATTAAATCTGTTATATTAGTTATCTCTGTAATTTTAGCAGGCAAAGGACGCCCAGGATTAATTAGTTCATCATAACGCTCTAATATTTCTCCACCTTTCATTTTAACAGCACCTATTTCAATAATAGAGTCGGCACCACCAGCATTAAAACCAGTCGTTTCAAAGTCAAAGACAACATAAGTTTGATCTAATAGTTTACTATCATTCGGTCTAATAACAACATCTACACTATCATCTACCATTACAAGTTCTGTTCCATATAAGGCTTTAAACTGGTCTTTTTCTTCTTTACCTTTATTATAATCTCTTACTAAGTTATAAACATGAGGAAAGGCCTGACAACCATTATGATCAGTTATGGCAATAGCCTTATGTCCCCATTTCATCGCTTGTTTTACTAGTTTTACTTCATCTGCTACTCCATCCATCTGACTCATCATTGTATGAGCATGTAGTTCTACCCTTTTTTTCTTTGCATCATCAATAATTTCTTCTTCTTCATGCTCTACTGGCATAATATCTCTAGCATTAAGGACTAACTCATCTTTAGAGAAGTTATCTATTTTAGTATAGCCTCTAATCTTAAGCCATGTTCCTATTTTTAAGGCTTTACAAAGTCTTTCATACTCTTCATCTTCATTACAAAATACTTTACAGGCAATACTATCAGTTTCATCTGTTATTTTTAAAGTAATAATCTTAAAGTTAGTCTTATTAGATTCAAAGTAATCTGTACCAAAGATATACCCTTCTACTGTTACATCATTATCTTCTCCTAATAATAAACTCATTTTAATAGGTTCACTATCTATAATCTTACCTAGTATACACCCCTCATCGGTACTTTTTCTTCTTCTAGGAGTGCCACTATTATGATAGCGTTTAGGCTCTTCTTTAATAACATTTTTCTTAATAGGTTCAGGAATAGTAACATTAGATAATTCATTGCTTATCTCTTCTTCTATTTCATTATCTTCTCTTAATATAACAGGAATATAGTCATGAAAGCCTATATTATGATAGAAGTTATTTATATCATTACTTATTTCTTTTAGTCTATCCTCTTCTTTCTTATTATAAGCGATAAGCCGTAGAGTATCTCCTTCATAAACTAGAGAATTTTTATAAACATCTATTAATTTTATCTCATCTTTTTCTTTTAAAAGATATAAAAAGTAAGGATAATAATCTAAAAGAACATTATTATCAGGATTTCTAACTGTAAAATTATAGGTTAAGTCAGGAGAAAATAAAGATTTATTTTCTATTAAGTTAGCTAATATATTATTAGGTAAATATTTATCAATAGTTATTTTAACTAAAAAACTTTGTTTACTTTTATTAACAACTATTTTATCTAAAGTAGCATCTTTAAAGAAATCAAAATAATCTTTATTCAGATTAATCTTTTCTAAAAATAAATTTAACTTGCTGTCCATACTTCATAGCCTCCATCAAAATATTAAATTATTTCTAAATCATTTATTTTTAAAATGTGACGTTGATTTTTTATACAAAAATCAATAAATGATTTTAAATCAACTGTTGCAAGATGTCTTTCAAAGGTGTACTTATCAAGTTCAAAAACAATCTTATCTTCTAACATTCTGTTTAAAATTTCTTCTTTAGAATATCCTAAATACATAAGAAAATAAGGGTATAGTTGTCTTTTTAAGAATTTTAAAGAATTATCCCCTCGCAAATAAACGCTTCTTTTTAAAGTCCTTGAAGTAAGTTCATTGTCAATGGCAAGCTCTATAATAGCATCAACTATATCTTTATACTCTTCCTGATAAGTTACAAGTTCTTTTCTTACAATATGTTCAATTATATTGAGGATAGCAAGTATATAATTATCACTATCACTTCTATTTCCCCAAGTAATAGTATTAACTCTTCTACCTTTTGGTATCATCATACCTATTATATCTAATTTTTTATCAACAACTAAAATATGATATAATTTAATATCAAACTTTAATATTTCTTTTAGATTTCTGTTTAATTCTTTTTTTAAAGTATCCCAAGTATGCAAAAGTTCTAGACGATATTTTTCAGTTTCATTTCTTATTTCCTGATATATTTCACTATTTTTGACCATATCAAAAATAGTATCATCATCTGGTATATAATTTTTGGGGTCTTTTAAAATATGTTCTTCCTCTTTAAATAAAGCATTATAACTGTGACGATAGTTTTTCCACAATTTCTGTTTAAAAGTTTGAACATTAGAAGAAATAGAGGCATTAAATAATAAATTCCAAATTAAAACATAATCATTTAAAACAAAGTTTAAATTCATTTCTATTCCCCCTATCAATATTGTTATTTATATTTCAAGTTTATCATAAAACTAATGATAATAAAAGTATGAAAAAGAAAAAAAGACATTTTAGTCTTTAGCTAGAGCGATATTAAAGGGATTTTGTATAGTCCCATCGCCTGATATTATTACAACATTAGTTTTAAGGTTTAGGGAAGGCTTGATTCCACTTAATTCATTAGAACACATAAGATTACCTGCACCACCTCTGTTATCGATATCACAAATTTTGGTTGTAGTATATGGGGTTAAGGTCCAATATGTTGTTGTTAAACCTGTACTGTAATTTTCACCTTTTATTATATCTCGGTCAAATTGTCCTGCCATTAATTCACCTAAACGAAGTAATCCTACTTTCGTACTTGTTATACGAGTACTTAGGGCACTCATATTAACATCTTTATATTTTCCAAATTTATAGCTACCACCAATACCTACAGTGCCTAAATACCATGTAGTATTTTCTTTTATCATATTTAAATTTTCAGTTGTTAAATACTTATTTGTTAAATATTCATTATTTAGAAAACTACCTATTATATTTTTGTTAGAATAATTTAAATCATTCCCAAATTGAATCTTTTTAAAATTACCATCTTCTTTTAAAGGTTCGGCACTAGTTATTTTTGTTAATCCTTCTGTTTCATGACTTACTATTCTATATAAATTATTTTCATCATTGCCAAAGCGGATGTATTCTCCACTATATCTTGTATTTAACTTTGTTCCCCTTAAATCAATATCATAATCACCCATTAGTCTATATGGCTCTTCCTCTGTTCCACTTCCATTTACTATTTTTATGTTAGATTTTAAATTTATTGATGGTCTTATTCCATATGCATAAGCGAAATGATTAGAGGATTGACTTCCAAAGGCATTTACAAAGCTTGCTTCATTTATATTGGGTGGTGTTAATGTATACCATGTAAGTCCATTATTTAAATAGCCATTACTGTATGTTGTTCCACTATAACTCATGACATACTCATAAATGTTTAATAACCCTACTGGTGCTTCTACTAGGGTACCACCTTCGTTTTCGCCAGGTGGCTTACTATTATCACTCATTTGACTAGCATTCCACTTACTATCCATTTTTATGAATTTCTCTGGACTCCGTAGATTTCCAAGAAAGCCATCTGCTGTTTTATCATTTAACCACATTTTCATATGGCTTTCCTCAAAAGCACTACTTTTATTACTATATGGTATAGAACTTATACTCCATTGGGTTACTAACTTAACACTATTATCACTCTTATCTACTGCTACTGCTCTCCATAATTTACCACTATACCAAATATAGTTATTAGGCTCCTCCCCTGTTATAAAAATTTGATCTTGATCAGTTGTATTTATATTGTTTGTAGTATCAGTAAGAAGAACTTCAGCAACTGTGGGTCTTTCTTGAGATACTTCTACTCTTAACTTTCCACTGAATACTTGGCCACTATAATTTCCATCTACATCACTAGTTATCCAAAGGTTTAGACTATACTCATTTGTTCCTTTTCCTTCTATTGTTCCATAGTCTAATACTCTATTTTTATTACTTCCAGCACTTGTTAAAAGTGTTGGTCCGGTGTTTTTACCATTTTTATTTAGATTATATTTTAAGTACTTATCATCTATTCTAGTATCAGTATCTCCTATCGTATTATCATCTAAATAAATTATATAATCTACAGCTTTACTTCCATTATTTATTAATTTAAAGGTGGAACTATCTAATGATAATCCTTCACTATCACTTAGTCCTATAGCATTATCCAATTTTATTCCTTCACTTGTCTCATTTAGTACTAATTCTAATTCTCCTACTTTTACTATTCCTTCTGTTCCAGATAACTGAGTTTTAAAGAAAGCATAGGATAGTACTAGTAATAGAATTAATATTATTAGTATACTTATTACAAGTACGATTGCTTTTTTCTTATATTTTATATCATTCTTCATAATATATAGACCCGTATAATCAATCTAATAGAAATATTAATCTACTTTGATTGCTCCCTTTCCATTTATATTTTAATTCATTATGCGTCTAGTTGTATAATAAATTGGGCGCTGTGGAGTTGTTCCTATAACCTTGCATCCATTTTTGTATACTTTTTTATTTTATTATTGAATAACATGTCTATTTATATATCTTATCTATAAATAATATTAACACATAGCATCCTCTTTTTCAATTGGATGTTATAAGAATTATTTCATATCTGTAATAAATAAGTTATAATATTCTTTAGAAGGATGGGTGTTTAATTATGAAAAGTATTATGAATAAAGAATTTTTTGAAATAACTATTAAGAATTCTAAATTTATAGGTATTGCTATACCTATAAAATCTAAAGAAGAAATAAAGGAAAATATAAATATATTAAAGGAAAAATATAAAAATGCTACTCACTACTGTTATGCCTTTAATTTCATTAATGATAAAGGAGTTAGCGATGATGGGGAGCCTAATAAAACGGCTGGAATTCCTATTTTAACGGTTATAGAAGGCGAAGATTTAATAAATATATTAGTAGTAGTTATTAGATACTTTGGAGGTATTAAACTAGGTCCTGGTGGTCTAATTAGAGCCTATTCTAATGCTGCTAAAGGAGCCATTAATAAGAGCAAAAAAATAGATTTAATTAATGGTTTTGAAGTATCTATTACTTTTGATTATACTAACGAAAAAGAAGTTAATTACTTGCTTAAAAATAGTATAATTAAAAATAAAGAATATACAGATAACTGTACTTATATAATAGAAACTACTAAAGATATATTAGATAATATCTTTAATATAGTAACAATTAATTATTGTAAAGAAAAAATAATTTCTAATATTAACTAGAAATTATTTTCATTAAAGAAATCTAAATTATTCTTATAAATTATATCTATATTATTTCTACTTGCTTTTATTGTAACTTTATATTCTTTTAATTTATCATAATTATAAATCTTACCATCTTTAATATCATCACTTATTTTGTCTA